>Ga0114957_1004081_pt1 | contig 12783 bp, 11 predicted proteins | sample BantaG_FD_87175 | JGI IMG/M metagenome (GOLD analysis project Ga0114957, IMG submission 87175) | Marine algal microbial communities from Bantry Bay, Ireland - BantryBay_4 metaG | ecosystem: Host-associated > Algae > Red algae > Unclassified | place: Bantry Bay, Ireland | collected 2014-11-21 | reverse complement strand
CACTAATTCTGGGTGAGCATTAAGGCAAATTACACCCCAATCCTTAACATCTTTTATAACATCATGATACTCTGATTGCCTAAGTTCTTGCCCTTTTTTCATTTGATAATTAAATTCAAATGGATCGTTAAATTTTTTTGCACTACTTATCCATATTGTTTCATTTTTCAAACAATCTATCGTATTGTCATCAATCGCTCTATATCGATAAAGCAAATAAGGAGTATCAGTTCCGTCTTTCAATTTTAAATCGGTGCTAATGCTTGGTAATTCTTTCTGTGGTTTCATAAAGTTGTGTTATATGCATAAGTAACGTAATATGGGTCACAAATGTTAGTTTATGACTAAATGTGATTCAAAATGAACTATATGTTACCAATTTTGGTATATTTGTAGCAACAGTACTCAAGAGCATACCATAAGAACTGCTCTTGGGTCATTCTTTTTTATATACCTCCTCTATTGAAACCAGCAGTCCCCGTTGAAGATCAAATAGCTCTATTAAAAGCTAGAGGGTTGTCTTTTGTCAATGAAGACTTAGCACTACACTTTCTTAAAAACATCAGTTACTATAGGCTTAAAGGTTATTGGTGGGATATGCAAAGTGACTTTACTACACACCAATTTTTAGACGGCTCTTCATTTGAGACTGTAATTGATCGATATAATTTTGACAGACACTATAGACTTATATTGTTCGATGCTATTGAAAGAATAGAGATAGCACTTCGGACTAAAATGATCTATCATATGTCTCTAGCACATGGTCCTTTGTGGTATGCTGATAATTCATTGTTTGACAACAACACCAGACACACCAATCATTTAACCAAATTGAAAAAAGAATTTGGATATAGTCAGGAGATATTTGCTATTGACCACAAAAGAAAACTTCCCAAACAAGACCCTGAATCATGGAAAATTTTAGAAGTGGCTTCAATGGGAATATTATCCAAGTTCTACGAAAACATAAATCACCAACTACCAGCTAAGTCAAAAATAGCTAAAGAAATGGGGTTGAATCTACATAAAGAATTATCAAGTTGGTTAGAGGCAATTACTTATGTGAGAAACATCATTGCTCACCACTCAAGACTATGGAGTAGACGAATGATAAAGAAACCTACTCCCACCTTAAATAACTTTAATTATGACTGGTTGATTCTACCTTTGCAAAGAAACGAAGAACAAAAGGTGTTCCTAATAACAACATGTCTATTACATCTTTGCAACATAGTAACCCCAAACCATCAAATAAAAGATAAATTTATCACCCTATTAACGTCAAACCATCAGATTCCAATTCATAAGTTAGGTTTTAATGATAGATGGCAAACACATCCTATTTGGCTATAATTAAGCACTATTACCCCCCTATTTGTACCTATTTTTCATAACTAACTGATTATCAAAATTAATTACTTTTTGTATCGGAAAATGATTGAACAATAATTTGTTAGTAAAGACATTTACTGTGTTTCAACAGTTTGATTCTATAATACCATTCTATATTTGTACAATTTTTTTATTAAATCAAAATCATAGAAAAACAGCGTTACCTAATGGACACATATCTCAATAGATCGGTACTGACCATCATCCCACAGAAACCTTTCTACGACTGGATCAATTATTTAGAACCAGAATTTCCGATGTCAGATGATGGTGACTATCGTGCATATCTTCTATTTGACGATCTGAATACAGAAGATGCAGAAGTCTACGTCAAGACCAATTATATGCTCTTCTTCGAAGACCACCTCTACGGGATGTGGACAGATGAGAATGCTTGGCCTCAGGACAGATCGTATGCAGTATTTAGCCAATGGTTTACTTGGAAGTTTGCTTCTATTGTTAAAGACATGGAAGATGACACCCCACTCTTCATAGAACAATTCTAATAGTATGAAACGACAATGCTTTAAGTGAAGTAGTTTCAAAGATAGATGCAAAGCAACTACTTGATCGTAAAGGCGAATTGACTGTAAATAAAAAACGAAGTTGTTCAACTGATGCGATATTGCCTTTCTTCGTCATAAGAGTGACGACCATTGCACTTTACTTCTCAATTTCTCCTTTACAACTGATGACCTTAACACTGATTTTATTGTCAAGTATTGGTGACAATTTATTTAATGTCAATGTGAATGTCTGTCCAATACACCAAATAGTTCTGCTTACATTATAAGACAAAAAAGGACTCCTCTTTTATGGCTCAATCTACTCTCAGGCAAATTTATCTCCGCACTACCCACCAATCACTGCCTTCAATTCTTCCGAATAGAGTCTTACATTGCCTCTCACTATCGCAAGATCTTCTTCTGAGTAGTGTTTTTTGACCAATTGCTCTAGATGCGGCAGACATTTATTCAACTTACTTAAATCCCAGTCTAAGTCGTCACAAGATATCATCACTTTTAAGTAAGAAAGCTTATCATACTTTAGCAGTTCTTCTTCATACTTTGTGGCTTCCCAAAAACTGCTATAATTCTTAATTTTGGACATTATCTTATCATAGTTACCAAGATAATTCCAGACACCAAATTTCAATTCAAGTCTTGCCATATAAGCCTTTTGATAAGAATCCAATCGCAGTGAATTCACCTTCTTCACAAGGGCTACCTTATCTGATGTCTTACTACTCTTCTCGTAGAGCATAATGAAGCCTTCATAATCAGGACAGACTTCAAATCCATACTTAAGCACTGATGTTAAATATTTTTTATTATCCGCTTTCTGAAATATTGATCTCAGAATCTTGATATATGGGAGGCAGTAATAATCTTTATTTTGATTAATTAGATTTTCACAACTCACCATAACATAGTCAACAAGAGAATACTCTTCAGCCATAGTGAGTAGTGTCACATTATAATCATGCTCCCAGTGGAATAAAGGAAAGTTAGTGTAGTACTTTTCAAACAGACCAAGGTCGTAGACGACATTTAAAACTTTCTGCCATTCTTTGCTCGTAATATAAGAATGCGATAATGATTTAGCTAAGAGATTTTCACATACTGCCACTTTACTTTTGTCATCCAAGGCTTCGTTATTGGTCATTATAACAAGTATGACTAGATCGAGATCAAGGTTGTAGAAAATTGAAGATGTTTTGATTAGCTCGTTGAATTGCTGAGCATCAAGTACTCCGAATCCAGCTTCCACTTTAGCATTGAACTTCTTAAGATAGGTCTTAATCCTAGTCGTATTCTTCTTAAGCCTATCTTCAATATCCTCATAGACTTTTTGGATTTCATAGACAGCTTTGATACTGTCACCATCTCCCATCTGATGTTTAGTCGCATCTATGACCTTGTCATCATAGAGAACAAGTAACTTGAGGAGCTTTGGTAATTCTGACAAACCAAGTAGCCGCTTCTTACCATTAACCGCTTTGTAACATTCTTTATAATTAGCCTGTATAGCTTTGGGACTTATATCCAGATTCTGCGCATTAAAGTGATTTTTGAATTTGATAAACAGTTCTGAATCAGAGTTTAACTCTTCTGTTAACCATGAAATAATCCGACTTTCTTCAAGTTCAACAATGAGCTTCTCTGGCTCAGTCAGCTTCTTCTTTTTTAATCGTTTTATTGTCTGAGAAACTATTGTCTTAGCCCTTCCCTCATTCAACTGGCTCATCACGGCTACGATATGTCCACATAGAGATCCTTGATCACAATCACAAGTGGACTCCTTAAGTTCTAGTGACTTTATGTCTAAGGTTACGGAAACATCATAAGATACTTTCCCATCATCCACAAAGGCTACAAATCGACCAGAAGATTCTTCTTCAAGTTCTCTAATATGAGACTTAAGATTCCGAGCAACTCTATTTGTTAAGCCGTCTACTTTCTTGAGAAATTCTGAGAGTTTCATTTATTAGATTTTTGGTGGATAAAAGATCATACTCTATCAAGGAATGAAATTACAAAATGATCGCATAAGTAACTCAACTTATCATTTAAAACACAAGAGTTAAAGATACCTCTCATTACCGGCAGTTTTAGATTTGAAATAATGTGAACTTCTACAGCTTAATATTTAACCCTACGCCACTTTATTTTTCTGCTAACATTCTCCTAGATTACATGCCGATATCAACGTCAAATAGATAATCTTCATAGAGAGGATAAACTACGTATACTTATCAAAAGTTTTCGTCAATTATTAATCAAAAAACTCAGATCATTATTTATCAAAAGGACACATTAAATCAAACACATCTAATTGTAATTCGACAGATTAGATTTCTTCAGAAATTGAGATTAAAATAAATCGATATTAAGAGAAAATAAATGCTGGGAAAAGCTTTTTTATTCAAATAAAAGAATCACTTTTATATTGACATTCTTAATTCTGCAAATACTTAGCTCAACATATAATAATGAGTGTAACTATTGTAAGCCCAGGCACATTTAAGCCTGAAGACCATTGGTACCCAAAAGCTCTCAATGCGACCATTCATCCTATGGTCAGCTTCTTTCTTAATTTGTCTAAAGAACGCATCATCACGAGGTATTGCCACCTCAATCCTGCTGTCGACAGAGACAAACTCGCAGAAATCTTAGACTATCGTTGTAAGCACTTTCTCTGGGGAGGCGCAGACCTAATCAATTCCACATCCTCTGATGGAATACGTAATATGGTTGTCTTAGAAAACAATTCTTGCCCTAGTGGTCAGAAGTCAATGCCACTCGTCGATGATAATAAAGAAGATGGGAGTTATCGTCTCCTTGTCGAACGGACATTTAAACCAATGCTTAAACCACGAAAGGGTGTCCCAAGTATCAAAGGGAGACTTGCTGTATTCTATGATAAAAACCCAATGGAAACATCGGGCTACGCTGCCATTATTGCTGATGTGATGGAAGAAGATATTCTTTATACTCCATATTACAATGGAAATAATAATGATCATGTCAAAATAGAAAACGACTTAATGTATGTCAATTACCAAGATGAGTGGCATCCAATCAGAGCTGCATTTCGCTATGTTACACAAAAACCTTGGAATAGACTTCCGATCAAAACAAAAACAAAAATCCTTAATCCTATCATCTCATGTCTAGCTGGTGGAAGGAATAAAATGGTCGCGGCCAAAGCCTATGATATCTACAATACAGAGATAGAAGCATATGGACTTAAAATCAATACTCCTGAAACAATTTGGGATGTCAGTAAGGCTGAGATACCTCTCTGGGTATTAAAGATGGGCGGACAGGCAGTAGTCAAAATACCTTATAGCAATGCAGGTCAAGGTGTCTTCACAATTACCAATCAAAGTGAATTAGAAGCATTCATGGAATTAGATATCGAATATGAAAAGTTCATCGTTCAGAGCTTGATAGGTAACTACAATTGGTCGTCTACAAGTACTGATGGAAAATACTATCATGTCGGTACAATTCCAAATGCAAAAGGTGAAACCTATGTAACCGATCTCAGGATGATGCTCAGTAGCACTGAAGACGGAATAAAACCACTTTGTGTGTACTCTAGACGTGCTGAAGCGCCACTCGCTGACGAACTCCAAAGTGGAACGGAAAGTTGGGATATGCTAGGGACTAACCTCTCAATCAAGGAAGGAGACAACCAATGGAGCTCAGATACGAATAGACTCATGCTCATGGATCGCAGAGATTTCAACAAGTTAGGTCTTGGGCTAGATGATTTGATAGAAGCATACATTCAGACTGTATTATCTACAATCGCTATTGATAAGATGTGTAAGGCTCTTTTCAATAGTAAAGGTGCCTTTAGATTAAAACTCTTTAAGTCATTGAACAATGACCCAACTTTACTTGACGAACTCATGATTCGACCATGAAAATGTATAAGACTCTGGTACTGACAGATCACAGTGGTCATAGTATCCAAAATTCGATCTATGCCATATTGAGAGAAATGCTCAAGCATCCACAATGTCAACAAATCGATATTGCAAGTCGTGGACTTTCGTCAAATGATCCATTTTTCAAGGAGATGCAGGTTGATCACTTGATGGGCACAACTATAGACTCTAATTTTAACTATACTCCTGAAGGACTTCACTTTAGTCAAGGTTTGAGGCAACTCAATGCTGAGGACTATGACCTACTCTTTTTAAGATTGCCAAGACCAATCAGTGATGAGTTTTTACTCTGGATAAGTGAGGTGTTTTCTCATACGGTAATTATCAATCACCCTAAAGGAATCATCTCTACTAGCAATAAGAAGTTCTTACTCAACTTCCCGTCTGTCTGCCCAGACATTAGACTTTGCACAAGCATAAGTGATGTCATCGATGAGGTCGCTAAGTACCCTATTGTTCTTAAACCTCTGAAAGAATATGGTGGTAGGGGTCTTTTGAAAATCAACTCGGAAGAACTTGATGATGGAAGCACTACTCACCAAACGCATGAATACTTAAAAACAATAGAAACCCAGCTCCAAAATGATGGTTACCTCTCCATGCGATTTCTCAAAAATGTCAACCAAGGAGACAAACGGATCCTAGTTGCCGATGGTGAAGTGATGGCTGCATCTCTAAGACTTCCTGCTAAAGATTCATGGTTGTGTAATGTAGCACAAGGTGGTACTTCTATACCAGCTGAAGTAACACAAGCAGAGATAGACATTGTGCAGCGCATTAAACCTATGCTCCGAGATGCTGGCATCTTTATGTATGGAGTAGACACTCTAGTAGATGATGATGGACAGCGTGTCCTTTCAGAAGTAAACACTCTGAGTATCGGAGGTTGGCCTCAAGCTGAAGAGCAGACAGGATTACCTCTTATTAAATCAATGATTAAAATATTATTTCAATATGCTGATAGACACCAATAAGAATATTCCAATAATCGAAAAGTTCAATGTTGATGACACTCCTCGTGGAAGCAGAAAAGATTATTGGTTGAAAATCATCTCTGATGGTTTTGCAAATCCTGTCTGCATTCCACTGATGGTGATGCGAGGGATTAATGATGGACCCGTACTCGGTATTACTGCTGCTGTACATGGGAATGAACTCAATGGCATCTCAGTCATTCAAAGATTATTTAATGAAGTCAGCGATGAAGAGCTCTGTGGTACCATTGTCGCTGTACCGGTAGTTAATGTTCCAGCTTTCATCCGGAAGAAAAGAAGATTCAACGATGGTGTAGATATTAACCATATCATGCCTGGGAAAGAAAATGGGAATGTCAGCCAAGTATATGCTTATCGATTTATGCAGCGGTTTATCAAGCAACTCGACTACCTCATGGATCTACATACAGCAAGTACAGGCAGAATCAATAGCTACTATATCAGAGCAGATATGGATGATAAAAGCACACAACGAATGGCAATCTTACAAAATGCTGACATCATCGTACACAATCCACCTCTTGACGGCACACTTCGTGGGGCAGCAGATGACCTTGGAATCCCAGCTATCACTTTAGAAGTAGGTAACCCTAGTACCTTCCAAAAGAAACTCATCAGATCAGGAGTCGAAGGAGTACACAATGTCTTATGTGATCTCAAGATGATAGAAGATGAAATTACGCAACCAGTAAAAGAAACGATCCGCTGCAAAAAAAGCTATTGGATCTACACTGATACAGGTGGATTATTGACTATCTATGCCGACCTTCGTCAGCATGTAAAAGAAGGAGATCACCTTGCTACACTCAGAGATGTATTTGGCAATATGGTCAAAGAATATTTTGCCCCAGAAGATGGTATCGTTATCGGTAAAAGCATCAGCCCTGTCAATCAATCTGGTGGAAGAATCTTACATTTAGGAATCGTAAAATAATACCATAACATCATGAAACAAAAACCAAAAGTCATCAAAGACTACGACAAACTCACAGAAGTAGAAATGGAGCAGATCAAATTGGTTTATCCTCTTGGATTTACAAGGCACCTGGTCGAATTTAATGGGATGGATGGAATCAAAAGAAAAGGACTTCCCGTTGAGACCGAAGACAAGTACTATCTCATTCGAATGACTGAAGAAAAGGCAATCAACATCATAGCTCAAGATGATGACTATGATAAAGATGGTAAGTTAAAGGAGAAAGTTAAGGATAAGCTAGAGGATAAGTATGATGATGAAGACTTCCTCAATGACTACAATAGTAACGCTGACAATGATCTTGGATCATTAGTCGATAATGATGATGATGATTTCTAATATTAAAATACCTATCAAAATGAATGAAGTCATTCGATTATTTAATAGAAATTTGGACAACTAATTTATTATCTCAATGGATTTAATTACAATTCTCTCACAACCTTGGCATTGGTCCATTTCTGGATTATTAATCGTCGTTGTAATGGTTTTACTCCTTCTATCTGGTGGTCAATTTGGAGTCTCTAGTAATCTACGTATCCTGTGCAGTATAGCTGGCGCGGGAAAAAAATATGAATTCTTCAATTTTGATTGGAAAAGCCAAATTTGGAATCTCATCTTCATACTCGGCGCTGTAATTGGAGGCTACATAGCAAGTAACTATCTACAAAATCCTTTACCAGTAGCAATCTCAGAAACAACCCAAACATTTCTGAGTTCACTTGGGATAGCTACGCCTCAGACTCTTGATCAAGGGTCTGGATATGTGCCAGCTGAACTGTTTGCATTGACTGGAGACAACGGTATCCGCAATTGGGTTCTGCTTATTATCGGTGGATTCATGATTGGATTTGGTACTCGCTGGGCGGGTGGTTGCACTTCAGGTCACGCTATTAGCGGCCTTGCCAATTTACAACTTTCATCCTTGATTGCTGTCATTGGATTCTTCATCGGTGGTCTATTGATGACATGGATAATCCTCCCATTAATCTTCTCTTAATATCAGAGCCTTATGAAACAGATTAAATTTTTACTTATTGGAATACTCTTTGGGATTGTAATGACTAAGTCAGAAGCAGTGAGTTGGTTTAGGATTCAAGAGATGTTTAGATTTGACAGCTTTCAGATGTATGGAATCATTGGTTCAGCAGTCGTGGCAGGTATAATAGTCGTAAATATTCTCAAGCGTTATCAAATTAAAACGATTGAAAGAAAAAAATTAAAGCTGATCCCAAAAGAATTTTCAATTCCAAGATATCTATTCGGTGGTATCATTTTTGGACTTGGTTGGTCTATTACTGGAGCATGCCCTGGACCAATGTTTACACTATTAGGTCATGGGATTTTGAGTATTCTCGTTGTTATCTTTTCTTCGATACTAGGTACATTTGTTTATGGAATTATTAAATCAAAGCTCCCACATTAAGTCTCACTATTCTAACAACCACTGCTTAAAAGCCGCAACCTTCTCTTTCGCAACTATGACATCTTCCTTTGATTCTGGTTTAAGCCTGACTCTAATTTTTTCAAAAGAGTGAGGATACATTGCCTGAATCGCACTAAATTTGACTAAGTATCTACTGTTAATCCTAAAATACTTCCTTGAATCGATTAATTCTTCCATCTCATCTACTGATTGCTCAATGAGATCTGAACCATCATTCTTTATTAAGAATACTCGGTTATTTCTTTCCACTACATAAAGGATATCTGAGATGATTTGAGTTTTCATCTCTCCATTTACTTTCACTATGAGTGTTGCTTCTTCTTCCATCTGAGTTTTACCTTGACTTATTCCTTGTTAAGACGCGAAGATAACAATTCGTTCCCTTAGCCATTAATTTATCGGTATGATTGAGGGAATTACGCAGCAGTATTGAATCCAAGTGTGTACCTTAATAGGACTATTAAAATAAGTTTAACAGCCTTACATGTACTGATGTAAATGCGAGGTACTTATCTTCGATTATCTTAACCGGACTTAGACTATGAATTTTAGACACCTTATCACATTGATACTCTCGGTAGTATCAATAGCTTACTCAAGCGGACAGATACCTATTCCGTGTGGACCTAATCCTATAATGGCTAATACCTGTGCAACCGCTTGCGTAATTTGTGATATAGATGGCTACGTAGGGACTAATGATCTTGAAGCTGGAGGTCAAGGGTTCAGTAATTTTTGTAGTACTCCCAATGATATGCACTATATCGCATTTATTGCTGGTAGCACCTCTTTGTCAATCAGAATCGATGTTGAGAACTGTGTCAACCCTAATTCTAATTTCTGGAGAAGTTTAGATATCGGTTTTTTTCAAAGCGATGATTGCGAAAATTTCAATGCAATAACGACCTGTAGAGAAGATTTAGAAAATGATGACTTTTTTGTATTCAATACAGATAACGATTTAGTTATTGGCCAGCACTACTACTTAGTGATGGATGGCTCATTTGGCGCTATCTGTGATTGGAGATTCACTGTACTCGATGGAAGTACTCAAGTGAGTGCTTTGGGTGAAGGGGCTGAGATTGAAATGCCAGATTTGATTTGTGCTAATCAACCCGTCGACTTTGACATTGAACCACAAATAGGTGCAACTTTTTTAAGATGGACTATAGATGGAGCATTTGTAACAACTAATCGAAATTTTGAATATACTTTTAATCAAAGCGGCACCTATGAACTCTGTCTATCAGAACGAAACTCTTGTAATGAAGCACCACTGAATTGTAGCACCATTACTGTAGAGCCACAAGTTCAACTTGATACTACAATTGTAATCTGCGAAGGTGACATTATCACTTATCACAATATCCAATATGAAGAAGCTGGAGTCTACCCAAACATTTTGATACCTGCCGACATGGGCTGTGATACAGTTGCTACATTGACGCTTGATTATGGTGCAATCTTCGAAGGTGACGATCAATATTTTATTTGTGATGGTGACTCACTATTCCTCAATGATAGTATTCACTTTGAGACTGGTGTTTATGATCATTATCTTTTGACAGAAAAAGGATGTGATAGTATTGTTCATGTCGCTTTAGACCTAGTCATCTGCAATATGGAAGGACTGACGAGTGCTCTAGACTTACTTTGTAATGGTGATGAAGCTACTGGCTCAGTCACCTTTAGTATTACTGCAGGGTCTCCACCATTTACCTACGATTACATCAAAGTATTTGAAGAAGATAATGTATTTGGTAATGGAAGTATTAATTCAGACTTTGAAGATGTCACAATCAACAATCTTACAGCTGGTACATACATCATAAATGTCTTTGATGATTTTGGAAATTTTACCATTCTAAATCAACAAGTTTACGAGCCACCAGCACTAGAGAGTGCAATAGTTGCTGTAAATTACAACGATTATCAAGTCTCTTGTAATGGAGAAAATGATGGAAGTGCAACTGCAATGGTAGTGGGTGGTACTGAAGACTACTTCTATGAATGGTCTCAAAACAATGGCAGTCAAGCCACAGTCGACAATTTAGTAGCTGGAGAAACATACGTTACAATTACCGACTTTAATGATTGTCAACTCGTAGATACCATTGTCATAACTGAACCACCAATCCTTGAAGTTTCAACATTACCAGTTAACCCCAACTGTGATGGTCCAAACACAGGGAGCATAACTATTCAACTCGCCACTGGAGGAGTACCAGAGTACTCATATAGTTTCAACAATGGTGCATTCAGTGACCCATTAGAGTACTTAAACCTAAGTGAAGGATCATACTCTGTATCTGCAATGGACCAAAATGGCTGTGTTGATTCTATCAAGATAGATTTAGTTGCTTTAGAGATACCAGAGATTACATTTGATGATGACCTCTCTATCACACTTGGAGATTCAATCGAGATTGTTCCAGTAATTAATGCTATTAACATAGGGTCAACAGAATGGAATCCATCTGAGTACTTAGACTGTTCTACATGTCTCAATACGTTTGCTTTTCCTACTAATTCCACTCAGTATACTCTAACTGTAACATCGGCTGATGGCTGTACTGATGAGGCATCACTCAATGTCTATGTCAACAAAACCAGAGACTTCTTTGCAGCAAATATCTTCAGTCCCAATACTAACACTATGGATGCCAAATTTAGCATCTTGGGCAGCAGACAGATTGCTATGATTGACCTACTTCAAATCTATGACAGGTGGGGCAACCTACTCTATACTGCTAATGACCTAGATAGAACTTCCACTGATGGAGGTTGGGATGGTACTTTCAAAGGTAAGATTGTTAATAGTGGTGTCTATATCTGGAAGGCTGATATCAGATATCTTGACGATCATATTGAACAATTTGCAGGTACGGTCACCTTGGTCAATTAATCCCATTTCTCATCGAACTCTCTAACAAGCTGATAAGTTTGAGGTATCTTTACTCCTAAATATTTCAAACCTTGAGAGATTTTTATTTTTTGATTCTTCTAGTAGGGAGCTGCTTGATTTTTACACTCGATGGTAAATGCAATACACCTAGTGATAGGACTAAATCAGAGTATCAAATTGAAGTAAGTTTGGATACTGCAACTCATACCTTGAGTGGGAAGACAACCTTAACTTGGACCAACCCTGATATCAAACCAGTTGATTACATGCTATTTCACATGTATTATAATGCGTTTAAAAACACGGAGTCCACGTTTCTTACAGAAAGTAGTTTGCCTGATTTTTTATCACCTCCTCAAGCTGATGTTTGTCAATGGTCATATACAAAAATAAATAGGATATATGACTCAAATGAAAATGACCTTACATCAGAGATTAGTTATGTTCAACCTGATGATGATAACATTAATGATGAATCTGTACTGAGATTAGACTTAGCGAAACCAGTACAACCAGGAGAAACGATAGAACTTAAGTTTCAGTGGGATGCTAAGATTCCTCATATCATGCCACGTACAGGGTACAACAAAGAATACTATTTCTTTG
>Ga0114957_1004076_pt1 | contig 12790 bp, 8 predicted proteins | sample BantaG_FD_87175 | JGI IMG/M metagenome (GOLD analysis project Ga0114957, IMG submission 87175) | Marine algal microbial communities from Bantry Bay, Ireland - BantryBay_4 metaG | ecosystem: Host-associated > Algae > Red algae > Unclassified | place: Bantry Bay, Ireland | collected 2014-11-21 | reverse complement strand
TCCGAGGTATTAATCGGATATCCCAAATTAGTAGGTGCTGGCCATTTCTCATCCTCCCCCAATCTGCTTACAAATATGTCGTAAGACCCTAGACCCAAATGGGTATCGGAAATAAAATAAAGTGTCTTTTTATCCGCATGTATAAATGGTGTCTCCTCGTTACCCTCGGTATTTATCTCTGGACCTAAATTTATAGGAGTCCCCCATCTGTTGTGGGTATTGAGCTGAGCCATCCAGATATCAGAACCTCCATGCCCTCCTGGTCTCCTACTGCTGAAATACAAGGTTCTGTTATCAGGGCTCAGAGTAGGTGTGGAATCCCACCAGCGGGAATTGATGGACTGTCCCATGTTTTTTGGTTCTGTCCAGTGATTGTCTTTCTTGAAACTTATATAGAGATCACAACCACCTACGCTATTAGGTAACTCACAACCAGTGAAGATCAAGACTCTGCCATCTTGGGATAAGGAGAAAGCACCTTCCTGGCCGATCGTGTTAAGTTCTCTAATCGGCTGGCCCATAGATAGACTGTCACCCTCTGCTCTAGCATAATACAAATCTTCATTCCGACCTTCATCAGTTGCTTTGACATAGAACAGAAGACTGCCATCTGCATTGAAACTAGGATGATATTCCATAGCTTCAGTATTGACAGAATTAGGCAATCTGACAGGCTGTATGTCTCTAGGATTAGCATAGGCCATTTTTCTGAATTCCAACTCAGCCTTTCTACGGTGCATTTTTTTTCTGACTATTTCAGATATGGATGAATTCCCGAGCCCCTTTGACATGGCAGAAATAGCGGTGTCATAATCGCCTTCAGCCTCGGCTACTTCAGCATATGACATGACGACTTTGGGATTCAAGTTTTCAGATAAGTTCATAAGCTGACTCAAGGAACCGTACGCCTTATCATTCAGGCCTTCATCGAGGTAGAGGGCAGATAGTTTTTTAAGTCCCACTTCAAAATTAGGATTGGCCGCTACTACGGTTTCAATTCCCTTGATGGCTTTATCCTTGTGTCCTTTTTTAAGACACTTCAAGGCTTTGGAGTAATTTTTTTGAGCTTTCCTATCTAGCTGATCGAGAGTAACAACTTGACAAATTGCCGTTATGGATAACAGCAATAGGCCCACCATAAGAGAACTACATCTATAGTACATATTATAGAATTAACTGTAATTATAATTGGTTAGGGTAGCAATCAGAATTAGAACTAAGCGATTTCCTTTAATAACTCCACTGCTTCGGAATCTCCCATTTCAGCTGCATCTTTTATATCCTTGATGTAACCATTCTGGCCAGCTTGTTTCTTAGCCAAGCCACGGTACCTGAGAATCTCAGAAGTAGCTATTTCATATTGATCTTCATCCTGATCCAGAGCCAGCTCAAACTGTTCTATGGCTTCTATATATTTTTCCAAGCCTAACAAGGATTTGCCATACAGAAAGTGTCCTTCCTTGTTCCACTTATAATTGGGATTCTCTTTATCAAACTTTCGATTAGCAAATAGCTTAAGATCAAAAGCTGCTTTCTCAAATTGTTCCAGCTCCAAGTGAATTTTTCCTTTACTTCTTCGTGCTTTCCAGTGGATACTCTGCAGAGCGACAGACTTTTTTATGGCAGATTCAAAACTCTTGAGAGCTGCTTCTTTTTCTCCATCTAGAATCTGTACCCTGGCCTGACCGTAGTAGGCATAAGGATTATTAGGATCTAATTTGAGGCATTTGGTATAGTCTCTTTTAGCATCGTGGTACTTCTTAAGTATGAAGTTCACCTTGCCTCTTCTCTCATAGGCCTGAGCATGACGTTCATATTTGTCTATGGCTTTATTAAGTGAAGCGATAGCTTCTTCTTCTTTACCAGACTCATGCACCAATTTCTTACCTCTGATATATGACTGTACGGCGGCTTTGTCACTGGAAGGTTCCAGGTGTTTCTGATGCTTGATTTTGCCTTCGTTCAATTGCCAGATATCCAACTCTCCGGAAACTCCAAACTGAACTATATATTCCAGTAAGGCAGAAGTATTTTTAAAAGACTTGTCATAGACTTGTTTTACCAATCGTGGTATGCTAAGAGAAAAATTCTTAGGAAAGAAAATTTCTTCTATCTCAAACATCACATCATTCTTGTAATAATTTTCGGCCCTTGATTTATACATCTTGACGGCCATATCATAGGCCTTTTGTGTACCGAATTCGATAGTACCTTGAATGATGGTTTTTAAAAGCATTTATAGATAATGTCTCTAGCGGTGAATGTAATCTTTGAACACAATATAATATGCATCCTGAGGTAATTTTAATCTTATAAAGTGGATTGATCCAAAGAATAGCCCTTCTGCTCTCCCGTCACAGCATAAATGTAATTAAAAATGTACTGAATATCAACGAATTAGCTATTAGAACCACACTTGGCAACCCTCCGTACAATTGGTACAGATATCTATCTGATCACGACCCTGGAGCAAACGGGATCTGAAGATCTTATAGGGCATTCCTTTCCATATGTCAATAAAGTCCATGTGTTTCAGATTACCCATCCGGTGCGAAGCATCCTTATCAAAACAGCAAGGCACCACTAGTCCGTCCCAAGTAATCACGCAGGCATGCCACAACTTCCAGCAATGGTCCAGCAATTCATTCTTTACAGCGTAATGACCATCTTTCTGAAGCGCATATCTGGCATATTTCTCTTGTGTGGGAATAAGCTCATTCCCATTTTCATAGTCATAGACCTGTGCTGTTTTAAGCTTTACATCTTTGATTCCCAGTGCATCTGCTAACTTGTATAATTCAGGTATCTCGTGTTCATTAGGTTTGACTACTAGGAACTGAAGGACAATGTGAGGGGTCTTGGATTTCATCTTGTCTTTCCATTTCACCAGATTGCTAGTGCCCTCCAGCACTTTCTCCAATGAGCCCCCTCTGCGATAACTTTCATAGGTCTCCTGAGTAGTGCCATCCAGAGATATTATGATACGATCCAGTCCCGAATTTATCGTTTCTTGGCAATTAGTATCAGAAAGAAAATGGCCATTGGTGGAGGTGATCGTGTAAAGGCCCCGTTCATTGGCATAAGCAACCATTTTGAGAAAATCAGGATTGATGTAAGGTTCTCCCTGGAAATAGAATATGAGATATATCAGTTTTTCAGACAACTGGTCCAGTGTAGATCTGAAAAAATCTTCTTTCAAGTTTCCAGTGGGTCTGGAAAAAGATCTCAAACCACTCGGACATTCAGGACATCTCAGATTACAGGCCGTTGTAGGCTCTATCGAGAGGGTCATCGGAGTACCCCATTGTATAGGGACTTTCTTCCACTTGGTCAGATGGTAGGAGGCTAGAAGTTTGCACAGATTATACAACTTGGCTAAAGATAGCTTAGATAAAAAGTTGGTGGTATCTGAAAAGAAAAATCTCATAAAGTGTGGAAAGATAGTAGAATCAGGGATATGGTAAGAGTAAGTGTTGTTCTTAAAAAACTAAAGGACCTATGCACTTTTGCAAGGTCCTTTTAGTAATGCTGATCAATTCCTATCTTGACTTACTTCTTTATGTTTTCTAGTTTTTGAGATACAATCAAGATAACTTGATTACAACCTTGAGACTAAGAAATCAGAGAAAAGTAATGTCAGAAACTGATTTTAATTTTTCCTTAACCAAAGGTAGGGCTTTGGTCTATAACGGAGGGTATTAATAATGGAAAAGGTACTTAGCTTAACACATATGAATAAATATTATATGTATAAGCTTGCCTTACAATGAAGTGTAATTCTAGACTTTGAGCACGGTCGAGTAACTATATTCAGTGCCGTACTTTAATTTGAAAAAGTAGCCGATAATAAGACCATAAGCAAAGCCACCTATGTGTGCCCACCATGCTACGCCGCCTGCTTCCTCTGCCGTGGTAGCACCGAGGGCGCCCACTCCGCTCAATAATTGCTGCCCGAACCACAAGCCTAAAAAAGCAATTGCTGGAATGAAAAACGGTCTCCTGAACATGAGTATGAATATCATCTTGATTCTGGACTTAGGAAACATAATCAGATAGGCACCCATGATTGCAGATATCGCACCACTGGCTCCCACCGTTGGAATCATGGAATCCATATCTATATATATGTGCACTGCCGAAGCAAACAATCCACCGAAAAGATAAAACAGCAGGAAGAAGGTACTACCTATGATGGCCTCTATATTATCTGCGAATATCCATAGGAACAACATATTTCCTACAAGATGCATGAGCCCACCATGCAGAAACATACTCGTCATCAAGGTGTAAGTGTCTACTCCTTGAGAAATCTCATTGGGTATGACTCCGTAATCATTCAAGAAAAATTCTATCTGTTCTAGACTGAGTGTAATCTGAAATATGAAAATTGCAACATTGATCGCCAGTAACCCATATGCGATAAGAGGCTTATGCCCACCTTCTATATTATCGTCACCTATGGGAAATATCATATATACTTCTAGTTATGTGAAAATCGCAATATATGAGGAAATACCAATAAGAGCGCTGTGGATTATTGTCAGAACAGTAGATCGCTATCTTTGTTGACTATACAATGCAGAAGAAAAAACAACTGGATCTCGTCGTCCTCGCTAAGATTCTGAGGCTGGCTGCTCCTTACCGAGGACTGTTTATCTTCTCTGGTGTGCTGGCGCTCATCATGGCACCCATCTCTAACGTAAGACCCTTTCTCATAAGCAAGATGGTCGATGACCACATTTTCCATGGGGATCTGGATGGACTTAAAAACCTAGCTCTTATCTATCTGGTTGTCATTTTCTTAAATGTCATCATCCGTTATCTATTCATATACTATTCTGCCAAGCTGGGTCAGTCAGTAGTCAAGGATCTTCGCGTCAAGGTATTTGATCATGTGAGTAGCTTGAAATTGCGGTATTTTGACCAGACACCCATAGGTAAGATAACAACCAGAACCATCAGCGACGTACAGGCTATAAATGATGTCTTTACGCAAGGTGTACTGACCATGGCTGCAGACATCATGGGCATATTTGCCGTCATAGGCTTTATGTTATATACGAGCTGGCAATTAACATTGATCTGTCTGGTCACTTTGCCTTTACTATTTTTAGCCACCTATATTTTCAAAGAGAAAGTCAAGGTTGCCTTTACAAATGTCAGGGATGAAATCTCAAGGATGAATGCCTTTCTACAGGAGCAGATATCCGGAATGCAAGTAGTACAAATGTTTGCCGCAGAAAAACAAGAGGCTCGGAAATTTAAAGACATCAATAGAAAATATACCACCGCCAATCTCAACGCCGTGGAATATTACGCGATCTTCTTCCCTGTTGTAGAACTTATTTCTGCCTTGGCATTATCACTACTCGTCTGGTGGGGGTCCAAAGGCATATGGAATGCATCCATAAGTGTCGGAGCTTTTGTGGTTTTTCCCATGTATCTCAATATGCTATTCAGACCTGTCAGGATGCTAGCTGACAAACTCAATACCTTGCAGATGGGCCTAGTGGCAGGATCCAGAATCTTTGATGTGTTGGAAAATGATGAGAAAATAGAAGACTTGGGCTCACTCGAGAAAAGTCGACTCCAGGGTGAATTGGAATTTGACAAAGTATGGTTTGCCTATGACGGTGAGAACGATGTGCTGAAGGATGTCAGTTTCAAGGTGGAGCCAGGAGAAACCTTGGCCATAGTGGGTAGTACTGGATCTGGAAAAACAACCATCATCAATATTCTCAACCGTTTCTATGAGATCCGTAGAGGCCAGATCAAAATAGATGGTGTAGATCTCAAAAAGTATAAAACAGAACAACTCAGAGAGCGGGTGGCCATGGTGCTACAAGATGTCTTTCTCTTTGATGGAACCGTACTGGAAAACATCGTACTCAGAGATCCTACCATCAGTCGAACCGCAGTAATAGAAGCTTCTAAAATCATAGGCGCTCATCCCTACATAGAAAGGTTGCCGGATGGATACGATTTCAAGATTACAGAACGAGGCTCTAATCTTTCCATGGGTCAACGCCAACTCATCACGTTTGTAAGGGCTTTGGTTTTTGATCCGGATATATTGATTCTGGATGAAGCGACTTCTTCCATAGATACAGAGACAGAAGGCATCATACAATATGCCATAGAAAAGCTCATAGAGAAGAGAACTTCCATAATCATCGCGCACAGGCTTTCCACGATCCAGCATGCTGATAACATCATGGTACTGGACAAAGGGCGGGTGATGGAGCAGGGCAATCACGCTGAGCTGGTGGGTAAGAGTGAAGGGGCCTATAGAAGATTGTATGAGAAACAGTTTGAGACGGTGGATGCTGAATAAGAAGTGAGAGATGAGAGATTAGTGATTAGTAATTGGTGATCAGGAGTGAATTATCAAGTGGAAATAAACGTTATCTTTCTGTTCCAATTTAAGTCAATTAAAAAAAACTCAAGTACAGCGCTCATGGGTAGACAAAGAAGAAGCAAAGCAGGACCAATGGCAGGCATCATCGGCTTAGGTATCATGCTGATAATGGGATATGTGGTTTTCAAGATGGTGAGTGGCGCCTTTGCCATTCTTTCCTTTTTGGCGATTCCACTTTTTATCATCGCCTTGGTATTGAATTATCGTGTCGTTTCTGATTATTTCAATTTTGTCGTTGGTGGCATCAAAAAAGACCCGGCCAAAGGTCTGGTCATCGCTGCAGCCTCCGTAATAGGTTATCCTCTAGTGGCAGCCTGGCTCGCTTTCAAAGCTTACACGACTAAGAAATTCGGGAAGGGCAAGGCAACTGAGAAGAAAAAAGAGGACGGTGAATATCTCAAATATGAGGAGGTGGATCCGGAAGAAGATGACTTCCTCGATCTGGAAGATCTGGACCAGCCCAAGACTAAACAGAAGGTCAAGCAGGCGCAGAGCAAGACCAAGGATGATTATGAGGATCTTTTTTCCTAAGCTGTCTCTGGGAAGGCCACCCGTTCTATGATTTATTGCTTCAGGTATAAGACAAGGTATTTCTTATTTCAGACAATTCTTTCACCTTACTTCTCACATTCATACCTATGAAAATTAGCATCAATAATATCACTTGAGCTTCTATCTGGCAATCACATTATTACTAGCCATAACCTATGTGCTACTAATCTGTCACATACTTTCAAGTTGGGATCAGCACCCAGAGTATAACTCATCAGAGCTAGACCCCACACTCGGACTTTCAATTCTAATACCTGCCAGAAATGAAGCTGAAAATATACTCAGTTGCTTGAACTCAATACTTAATTCTGCTGGATATATACCTAACCCCATAGAACTCATTGTGATAGACGATCACTCCGAAGACAAAACGTCCTGCCTCGCTGCCTCCATAGAAGATGACCGAATTAAAATCATAGGTCTTGCAGATCATTTGCCGGCTGAGAAATACAACTCTTATAAGAAACTCGCTCTTGGGTTAGGACTCTGCAAGGCCAGTCATGACTATATCTTGCAAGTGGATGCTGATGTAGTCGTCCCACAAAATTATGTCAGTACAATTCTGAGTGTGCTGAGCACTGAGCAACCAGACTTGATCGCAGGGCCTGTGCTCCTGACTGGCAACAGCCGATTCCAAAAATTTCAGACGCTGGACTTGATGGGCATGATGGCTGTCACGGCGACTGGAATACGATCAGGCAAATGGCACATCGCCAACGGCGCTAATCTATGCTATCGGAAAAACCTGGTGAATTTCCAGGAGAGCGACCAAGCCTCGGGGGATGATGTAGGAACTATCCAAGCACTGGCGGCTCAGGGTTGTAAAATCCTTTTCCTCAAAAGCTTGGCAGCCACTGTCAGCACAGCCGCTGTTCCCACTACTGTTGACTTTTACAAACAACGAATCCGGTGGGCCACTAAGAACAAGTCTCAGTCTTCTTTTGAGATGAAGCTGATGATGGCCATACCTTTTCTGAATTGCATCTTATTATTGTTGCACCTGCCCTTATTATTTGTCTACGGGTCTGCGGCGGTCGTTCTCTTTTGTTTTCATCTATTGGTCAAGGTGAGTGTAGATTATGTATACTTGAGAGAACTAGCACAGTACTTCAGGCAAGAATCAGTGATGAAAGCCTATGGATACAGTTCTGTACTGCATCCGATATATATTGCTGCAGTGGGAGTGGCAAGTTTGCTGGTAAAAAAATATGAGTGGAAAGGGCGAAGGGTGAGTTAGGCCAGAAATGAAAGCTCTTTTGGTTTAAAAGTAAAGTTTAATGGACATGGAAGTGGAGCAACTTTGAGTTCTATATTGTTACAATATGAGTGAGCATAGTTGAATGAAAGTAACACAATCTTCAAATCTTTAGCCCTCAGACCTTATCTCTTTTTTTTGCAGCAATAGCTGCAAAAAAAAGACAGGCACCAAAAATTCAATAACTCAATCTCTTGAATGGCACCTGTCTCAAAAACAGTAGTTACGTATAACCACGGTTTTAGTTTTTCTTAATTGTCCTTTACGTCCTTATGACAAAGCAAGTTGCGTTTCCTCTGCCATCTTTCTCATATTGATGAGCGCATATCTCATACGACCTAGTGCCGTATTGATACTGACTCTAGTCAATTTTGAAATTTCCTTAAAGCTCATATCTGCATAATGTCTGAGGATGACAACTTCTCTTTGCTCTGCTGGCAATCTATCCACAAGTGCGCGGACTTTGGTGTGGAGCTGACTCTTGATCATCGTCGTTTCCATATTATCGTCCTTGGATTCCAGTACATCGAAGATGTCAAAAGTTTCTGTAGAAGAGACTTTGGTTCTTCTCTTAGACCTACGAAAATTATCCACACACATGTTGTAGGATATTCTCATAGCCCATTGTAAAAATTTCCCTTCATGATTATACTTACCCTTTCTCAGGGTATCTATTATCTTGATGAATACATCCTGGAAGATATCTTCTGATAAATCTGGATCTTTGGTAAACAGATAGATAGACGTGTAGATCTTATCTCTGTGTCTGTTCAATAAAATTTCGAAGGCCTTATCATTGCCTTTAAGGTACTCCAAAATGAGCTCCTTGTCTGATAGCTGCTGCACTTTCATAACTAAAATGTTCTGTGAATCGGTATAAAAACAATTATTAGTGTAGAAGTACGTAGCTTATAAGCAATGTAATTTTGTGAAGTGATGAAATTAACGTCCCAAAGAAACAACAATATTAGCATTCATGCCAGCCTTACTTTGGGTTAACGGTTATTTAACTCCAAATCAAAAGTAAATATTGTGGGTCTTTTCGATGAGATTGAAAAAGAAATTCACAAGTGGTCAGACACATAAATACCTGTAAATCAAATACTTATGTCATAATTTGACAAATTCCATAGTAAGTGGTTGCTGGTCTTTCATATATATACTTAAGAAATAGCAGCCAGGCGTCAAATTTACGACGTCCAAGGATGGCTGGGGGGACTTTCAAGCAATACTCTGCCATTGATATCTAGTATGTGAACTATCCCATCCGAGCTCTCAACTGGGTAAGCAAGGTGGAGGATTTGGTTAGTAGGATTGGGAAGTAGAGAGTACTTGGTATTGCTAGGCTCTTCTATATCTGAATTAAAAGCACTCACCATTCGTGAAATTAAAGCTGACATTTTCATCTTCAAAGAGCAAAATGGTTCTACGTAATAGTTAAAGAAATTATGAATCATATCCAGAATCCGAAAACCAAATATGGAAGTGCAACCAATTCCTTCAATAACTTCAAAAGTGTCAAATCCGAACCAAGGAGCTTCTGCAACAATCCTGAAAAATTGATGAATGAAACTTTGACCAACGATGTCCATAGATGAAGTACTATACAAAACAGCTTTAGCGAACGTGAGATCGGTTATACCTTCACCTAAAGCCAAAGTATCTCCCACCTCTAAAGACAGGTCATAACTTAAAGCAAATTCTGGAGTGGATCCAATGATTGTGTAAATTTTTTCATCATCTTGATAGGCATATATTGTTTCTCAAATATCAAAGTAATTTTGAACTTGTTGTGAATAGCGCAGTCCCTTCAATTCCAGCTTCTTGCATGAAATACCATTATAGATCGTATCACCTGCAACACTCATCTTAAGGTAGCCCTCTGTGCCTGTCTGAAGAGCGATTACCCTGAATACCAATTCATCCTCAGGCTGAAACCAACGTTAAGTAAAACTTATATTATGGGTAAAGAGAAAGACGGATAAAGTAAAATTGTTCGCATAGCCAATGATTTATAACAAGTTAATCAAAACTATACCTACCTGACATCTATTTACTCAATCAATACAGTGAGATTGTCTTGTTAAACAATAATCCTACCTTAGTGGATTTGACAGTAGTAAATGGCAAAAACAAAGACTAAACCGACAACCAAGAGTCAGGTCAATCAGGCCCGCAAGACCATCCATATCAAAGGAGCCCGGTCCAATAACCTAAAAAACATAGAACTGGAAATCCCCAAAGATCAACTGGTCGTCGTGACAGGCCTCTCTGGATCCGGCAAATCCTCCCTCATTATGGATACCCTCTATGCAGAAGGTCAGAGGCGCTATGTGGAAAGCCTTTCCTCCTATGCTCGACAATTCATGAGTCGAATGAAGAAGCCAGAGGTGGATTACATTAAAGGCCTTTGCCCTGCCATCGCCATAGAACAAAAAGTCACGACTGGTAATGCCCGATCCACCGTCGGTTCCATGACCGAGATCTATGATTACCTGAGATTACTCTATGCCCGCATCGGCAAAACCTACAGTCCTGTCTCTGGTAAACACGTCAAAAAGCATACTGTCACAGATGTATTAGGCCACATCGCTAAGTCCAAGAAAGGCACTCGCATCCAACTTTTATGTCCCTTATCCCAAAATTATGGAGACAGAAATCTGGAGACCCAACTCAAAGTGCTCATCCAGAAAGGCTTTACAAGGATAAAGAGAGCCAAAGACCTTGAACACATCGAAGACATTCTGGAAAATAATCCAAAATGGCTCAAGAAACTCACCGCTAAACTCAAGCAAAACGAACTCCTGATTCTCGTAGACAGATTTGTCAATGATGGGGAAGAGGAAAATATGAAACGAATAGCTGACTCCATCCAGACGGCCTTTTATGAAGGCGATGGAGAATTAATACTTGAATTTCTGGACTCTGATAAGACTGTAGGTTTCAATAATCGCTTCGAGATGGATGGCATCACTTTTCTGGAGCCTTCCCATCAGTTATTTAATTACAACAATCCTTATGGTGCTTGTAAAACCTGCGAGGGCTACGGCCGAATAATCGGCATAGACCCTTATAAGGTCATACCCAATGAAAGTCTTTCTGTCTATGAAGGCGCTGTTGCTTGCTGGAGAGGTGAGAAATCAAGTGTCTACAAAGATTGGTTTATTTCCGGAGCGAAAAAGTTTCCGATTCACAAACCGTATCAAGATCTGTCTCAGAAACAAAAAGATCTGCTGTGGGATGGCAATGACAAAGTGGATGGCATTCGAGCCTACTTCGAAGAGCTGGCAAAAAAAAGCTACAAGATTCAGAATCGAGTCATGATGGCACGGTATAGAGGCCGGACAACCTGTACGGATTGTAACGGTGGTCGCCTACGCGATGAAGCCGATTATGTAAAAGTGGACAAGAAGAGTATCAAGGAACTCATCAATATCCCTATGGATGAATTGGTGCAGTTCTTTAAGAAACTCAAACTTAATAAACACGATAGTGCCATCGCAAAGAGAATCCTCATCGAGGTCAACACCAGAATAAAAACGATGTTGGATGTGGGGCTATCGTATCTGACTCTGGATAGAATTTCATCAACCTTGAGCGGTGGTGAAAGTCAACGAATCAATCTTACCAGAACGCTGAGCAGTAACTTGACCAACTCCCTCTACATCTTGGATGAGCCCAGTATCGGCTTGCACCCCAAAGACACTGGGAATCTGGTCAAAGTACTCAAAGGATTGAGAGATCTAAGAAACACGGTAATAGTTGTCGAGCACGAGGAGGAAGTCATAGACGCTGCAGATTATATCATAGACATAGGACCCAAAGCCGGCATCTTCGGAGGAGAGCTGGTTTTTGCTGGGACATATAAAGAGTTCAAAAAGACCAAAGGCAAAAGTCTGACTGCAGATTACTTGACTGGCGCCAAAAAAATCCCAACACCAAAAAAGCGCAGACAAGTCGTTAATAAAATCGACATAAAAGGCGCCACGCATCACAACCTCAAAAAAGTCAACGCCTCTTTCCCTCTCAATACAATGACAGTAGTGACTGGTGTCTCAGGTTCAGGCAAAACCACGCTGGTCAAACAAATTCTCTACCCTGCCTTGAAAAAACAACTCGGAGAGGCCATCTCGCAGGCACCTGGATTATTCAAAAGCATCTCTGGAGATTTCAACCTCATCACCAAAGTAGAGATGATCAACCAAAGTCCGATAGGAAAATCCAGTCGGTCAAATCCTGCCACTTATGTCAAGGCATATGATTCCATAAGAGCCTTGTTTGCTGGTCAACAGGCTTCCAAAATAAAAGGACTGGCCCCTAAACACTTCTCTTTCAATGTGGAGGGTGGCCGTTGTGAGAAGTGCAAGGGTGAAGGACAAGAGACAGTAGAGATGCAATTCCTCGCCGACGTAAAATTAGTTTGTGAAGACTGCCGTGGACAGAGATTCAAAAAGGAAGTGCTAGAGGTAGAGTACAAAGGCAAAAATATTTTCCAGGTGCTGGAGCTCAGCGTAGAAGAGGCCTTGGATTTCTTTGTAGAGAAAAGAGAAATCTTAACTAAGATC
>Ga0114957_1004075_pt1 | contig 12793 bp, 10 predicted proteins | sample BantaG_FD_87175 | JGI IMG/M metagenome (GOLD analysis project Ga0114957, IMG submission 87175) | Marine algal microbial communities from Bantry Bay, Ireland - BantryBay_4 metaG | ecosystem: Host-associated > Algae > Red algae > Unclassified | place: Bantry Bay, Ireland | collected 2014-11-21 | reverse complement strand
GGTTGGATTTGGAAGAACCGATCGATTTCTAATCCGACAGATGCAATAGGGTGGCCATCCGGCCACCACCAGCCCTGAATAGCTCAGCGGCAGATAAGCGCGCTTTTACACCGGCGCTAACAAGCTGTTTGTTCAGCTGTTCAACTCCCGAATTGTAACGGCTATGACCGGCTGGACTCCTGTCAGAAGTAATACCATAGTGTCCAGCAAGAGCTCGATAGTAGACTGATCCAAAATCAGAGCCTCGGTCCGAGTGGACATGCTCCGGCAGCCGCCCATGCTCTCTTGCAACGTTTCTAAACAGCATAGACACTGATCTTTTACTCGGATCCTGAAATGTGAGAAAAAACGTTAGCAAGTATCCAGAGTAGTCATCGATCAGCGCTGAGAGCCAAGGCTTTCGAACGTATTCCAGCCCATTAGATTCGCACACTTTCACAAAGAATTTCAGTTTAGTGTGATCAACAGAGCATCGCTCTAATGGTCGTGTAGCAGTGAGTGCACGATCAAGTACGGAGGTCGTAGCAGCCGCTGCATTACCAGCTCGCCTGCCACCCCGCGAATAGGCAACAGCTTCACTACTTTCTAATGCTATGAACTTTTTGTAGGTAGTTAGCGATACCGGGTCAAAATCAGGGTGCTTATCTCTCGACCAATTTTTGTATTTTGTCCATGCAGCATGTACCTTTGGGTTCTCAGAGCTCATATAGTACGACTGTATATGTTCTCGCGCGCAAGCTCGTACCTTCTCTGTTATTTTATGATTAGTGTTGCCTTTGCGAGGCATAATCAGAGCCTGAAGTGGAGTTTTGCCAAGTGCATCGCATTGGACAACTTGTTTGCGTAGGCGACGGACATGGCGTGACTGTTCACCAGAATTAATTCGCTCCAATCGAGCGAGTGCTCTTTCCAACTCGGCTTTGCCTGGAACAACACTGGTTTTTACAGATCCAATTACATCAGGAGCTTGTTCTGTTAGTTCATCCCTGACTGAGAGCAATGACGGATCGGACGCAACAAAGCAGGATTCTTTGTCCGTCAACACTTGGGTCTTTAGATTGGTAAATATTTGCTTATTTAAAATCATCAAATAAATGTCGGCGTACGAAGATTGCGGTACCTGTGCTTGCAGATTACTTAGAGAAAGCCAAGCACTTACGTCCAACGCATCTAGCAATTTTTTTGACACACGAGGTAGTACTGCGTCCGTCATCCGGCTTGCTTGTAATAAGGTTTTTAGATTGTTTGTTTCAATCGACTGAGTAGTGTCCACACTACACACCCAGTGACTTAAGCCTTTTTCACGGAAGGCCTTTTCCGCTGGAAGATAAATCCATGTTCCAGCTATACACTCCCACTGCTCAGGATATTTATCAGCAAGCTGACGCAGTTTGCTCTCGGTTTTAACTTCAACCACTCTGATATCATTGGAAAAGAACAGCACGAAATCAGGCGTGTAAGTAGTGTTCCTCAGCACACCATTCTTGTCTGCTTTCCTGATTCGGACCATCGGTGGCTGATCTCGATATCCGACTACATTCGGATCAAGCTCCCAGCGCAGGATCTTGGCGAGCTCTGCTGTATGACTTTCATATTGAATTGTTATGCCCTGTGATGGAGAGCAAAATGCACCAGCGACATTGTTTCTGGCGTGTTGTCCGACCTCTCTGGAAGGCTCTGTTAGTAGTGTTTCTCGAGCATAGTCCGCGGCCGCCGCGGTTAATTTATAAGTCTCTACAAGATTCAGTAAGTATTCGTTTGTAACAGTTTTGATAGACACAGTTCGTCCCCTCGCGGCATTGCCGCGATAAATTCATGAATTGAATTGCCGGCGGTAAACTGAAAATCGGAGCAAAAATGCTCGAATCCGAGCCAACTGCAGCGCGCAAGGAGGCTCGAAACAGAAAAATGTTCGAATTCCGGCGATATATTTCAGGCGGGGCTTGACTGGCAGCAAATCAGGGACGATACTTATGTTTCCACGCATGGCATCGTCCATGGAAAGCCCGATTCAGGCTCCGCCTGTTTTGGGCTTTTTTATGTCTGCATGATTAGTTCTCCTAGTCTGTTGTAACAAGAGTGCCGGGCTGTTTCTTCGCCCGAATAGCGGAAACCGTGCCGTGCTTCATACCGAGCTTGACGGCAATATCATGACTTTTCCCTCGTCTGGGTAAATCCTTGCTCCTCAGCACGCGATACACCAGCGATGGCGGAAAACCGTGAATCATCGCCCATTCGCTAACGGAGTCACCTGCCAGATAAAACTCTTCCTTTACTTCTTCAGGCGTTTTCAGCTTCATATATCTAGTAATCCGCACAAATTTCCGCGTTATGTTATAAATGTTTTATAATAACTTTTATAACCGTATTTATACTTTTTTTACAAATATATCATTAATTATCATTTTTTTATCATATTGTGGCCATTGACGCAACTATCAGTAGTCTTTCAACCCTAGGCGATAGGCTAAAAGCCGAAAGAGATCGCCTGGGGTGGTCTCGCGAGGACATGGCAGGTTTCGGAGCGGTATCCAATGCCTCTCAACGACTTTACGATGCGAGCAACAGAGTCCCCGCGATTTCCTATTTGCTCCTCCTTGCGAAGTCGGGCGCGGATTTTAACTACCTTTTGCATGCAGAGCGCGCGGACAGTGTGACCGAGACTTACCTGCACATTACGGAAGAAACCGCCGACAAAGTATTTCGACTCGCCTGGCACATTTGGCAAACGGAAAATGGGCGTGTTTCAAGCGTTGATGAGGCAGCGAAATTGTTTGTTTCAGTGCTAAAGCAAGTGCACGTTGCGGATGATCCAGGTGTTGACCTGAAAATGCTTGCGGCTGCGTCAAGTGCTGAGAGCGGAGACCTTTGAGCTAGAGTAAACCGCTGATTACTAAAGTTACTCGACATACTTGTACTGATCGATTCGTATGAAGTCAGACTCGATTTCAGACAAGGAGTTGTTTTCTTTGTTAAATTAACGAAATTCATTGATGAACAAAATGCATTTGCGTTGGGCACGACTAAATAATGCCAACTGAAGTCCGTAGCTTTAGATCAGCATTGATAATGCTATTCTTTGGCCCTAATTCTGAATAAGCACGCGAATAGCTACCGTGAGCACGAAGCCCACCTTCAACTCCCCAAACTTCCAGTTCCTTGAATCGGTAGACCCGCTACTGGTCGAGCTAGGCGCTCGTGCCGAACGCTACGCACTGGAAGACCCAAACACCTCTATGATCAAGCTACGCCAGCTCAGTGAGCTGCTGGCGCAACTAATTGCGTCAAAAAGCGGTGTGAAGGCAGATAGCCGTCAGAAGGATCAGCGCACTCTTATCGACGAGCTGTATAGCAGACGCGTAATACCAGCAGAAATTAAAAGCCTTTTCCACACAATCCGTATGGAGGGTAATGATGCCAACCACGCGATGCAAGGACATGAAGGCCAGGCAATAACTCTGTTACGACATGCCAGAAAAATAGCAGTGTGGTACTACCGCGCCTACGTTAATGGCAATCTAAAACTCGGTGGGTTCGCCCCTCCTGTACCCAAGGCTGACACCAGCAAGGAAGCAAAAGAGGAAATAGCAAGGCTTGAAGCGCTCTACGAACAAGCAGAGGCTGATAAACAGAAACTCGCGGGCGAAGCAGCAGATGAAGCTGAGCTTCGCAAAATGGCCGAAGAGGATCGCGAAAAGGCCTATGAAGAATTAAACACGGCGCTAGAGCTTGCGGAAGAGACCGAGCAGGTTCGAGCCAGTAACGAAAAGCGGATATCCAAGCTATCAGAACAACTTGAGTCGCAGGCAGCGCAAGTCAATCTGACAGTCGCCGAACAAGAGATGCAATACAGCCACAACGAACAGGTGGCGAAAGAGGAACTGACAGAAGCAGACACTCGTGAAATTATCGACATGCAGTTGCGGGAAGCTGGATGGATGGCAGACTCACGCAGGCTTCGTCATGGCCAAGGTGCCCGCCCCCGCAAAGGTCATAATCTTGCCATTGCAGAATGGCCAACTAAAAGTGGCCCAGCTGACTATGTACTATTCTACGGGTTAACACCTGTCGCTGTAGTCGAGGCGAAAAAATCCAACGTCGATGTTTCGGGTGCCATTACACAATCAAAGCGATACAGTACCGACTACCAACTGAGTGCCGATGAGACTTCACCAGGTGGCCCTTGGCCTGCCGGAAACACCGAATACAAAATACCTTTTTTATATTCCTCAAACGGTCGTGATTATCTAAAGCAGCTAAAAGCTAGAAGCGGCACATGGTTTCTAGATGCTCGGCGCAGCACCAACAACGCCTATCCGCTCGACGGTTGGCACAGCCCACTTGATCTCAAGCAATTACTGGATACCGACAACGCTGCCGCAGAAGCTGCATTAAAAAACGAATCAACTGATTACCTACCATTGCGCCATTACCAGCACGATGCGGTTAAAGCTGTGGAACAAGCCATTATCGACGGACAACGCTCGATGTTGGTAGCTATGGCAACCGGTACCGGTAAAACTCGAACCTGTATCGCCCTGTGTTACCGACTAATCAAGGCACGCCGTTTCCGACGTATTCTGTTTCTGGTTGATCGCACCAGTCTAGGTACACAAACCGATGATTCGTTAAAAGATCTTAAAGTCGATAACCTGCAAACCTTTGCAGATATATACGATGTTAAAACCTTAGGTGATATCACTCCGGACGCAGACACCAAGTTCCAGATTGCCACCATACAAGGCATGGTCAATCGATTGCTTATAAATGGCGACGGTAGCTCAATGCCAACCGTGGGCCAGTATGATTGCATCGTAGTAGACGAGTGCCACCGAGGTTACAATCTTGATCAGGAGCTCTCTGAGAACGAGCTGGATTTTCGTGACGAAGCTGACTACATTTCCAAATACTCGCGGGTACTAGAATATTTTGATGCCGTTAAGATTGGCTTGACAGCAACACCCGCCATTCACACCAATGAAATATTCGGTGGTGACACTAATTTGCCAATCTACCAATACAGCTATCGACAAGCCGTCTTGGATGGCTACTTGGTCGATCACGAACCACCACTACAAATAAAAACCCGATTATCAGAAGAAGGTATTAGTTGGGAAGCAAACGAGCAGGTCACGGTGTACAACACTCACACCAAACAAACCGAGCTATTCAACACCCCTGACGCTATTGAATTTGAAGTAGAAAAATTCAATAAAACGGTTATCAGCGAGAGCTTCAACCAAGTTGTCTGTGAACAGCTAGCAAAAATCATTGATCCCACCCTACCGGGCAAAACGCTTATCTACTGCGTCACCGATTCACACGCCGATGATATTGTCTCTGAGCTTAAAGCCGCCTTTAAAGACCAGTATGGCCAGGTAGAAGATAACGCCATTATAAAGATCACAGGCAAAGCTGACAAACCACTGGAACAAATACGCCGCTATAAAAATGAGAAACTGCCCAATATCGCAGTGACTGTCGACCTACTCACTACCGGCATCGACGTACCTCAGATAGATACCCTGGTTTTTATGCGCCGCGTGTGTAGCCGTATTTTGTACGACCAGATGATAGGTCGCGGCACACGCCTGTGTGAAGATCTATACGACCCAGGGCAAAGCAAAACCTGCTTTCAAATCATTGACTGTGTCGATATGTACAGCACCCTGCAAAACTACACCGAAATGAAACCCGTTGTAACACGGCCCAATACGACCTATGCACAACTGATTGATGAATTGGGCAGAGCACATGATGAGGATCACCAGCAGGATATCGTCGATCAACTGGTCGCTAAGCTGCAGCGCAGCAAACGTCGTGTAACAGGCGATAGAGCCACCGAGTTCAATAACCTTACCAACATGCAGCCAGAGTCATTGGTGGAACAGATCAAGAACTCGACGCCAACAGCTGTGGCTGAATGGTTTGCTGACAAAACCAGCTTTATCGAATTTTTAGATAGCAAAGCGCCGGGCGACTCGCCAAAGCTGTATATTTCAAAAGAACAAGACGAAATCAGAGAGGTCGTTCGAGGCTACGGCAAAAACAACCAGCGCCCGAAAGACTACCTTGAAGAGTTTCGCGAATTTATCGTCAGCAATAAAGATAAAGTCGCAGCTATAAACATATGCGCCACACGACCACACGAACTTACGCGCAAAGCCCTGCAAGAACTGCAATCCCAGTTAGTCAGTCTCGGCTACAACGAAATTCAGTTGCGCACTGCTTGGCGCGAGGCCAACAATGTCGATATCGCCGCCACCATCATCGGCTACGTCCGCAATGCCATACTCGATATGCCGGTAGAGCCCTTCGAGGATCGAGTTAATTACGCCATACGCCAGATATTGTCATCGCGCAGCTGGACAAAGCCACAACGGCAATGGCTCGATCGCATTGGCAAACAGTTTATACAAAATACCCTGGTGGACAGAGCCGCACTCGATGAGGGGCAGTTTCGTGAGGAAGGCGGATTTACGCGGCTGAACAAAGTGTTCGACGGCGAGCTCACCAATGTGCTAACCGAGATATCAGAACAAATCTGGGCTGCCGCCGCTTAAGTGTTAAAGCCCACCACAGGCCAATTATTTCACGCATTACTCGCTCATTCACACTAAAATGCACCTACCCACGCACTCGTCAGGAAGTACATGAACACACAGGAAATCGTCTCCAAACTCTGGAGCATGTGCGACGTATTGCGTGATGACGGCATCACCTATCAGGACTATGTAACCGAACTGACCTACCTGCTGTTTTTAAAGATGATGCAGGAAACCAATGAGGAAAGTGCACTGCCCAAAGGTTACCGCTGGGCTGATCTGGTTTCAAAAGAAGGCGTGGAGCAACTCAACTACTACCGCGAGTTGTTGGTGCACCTGGGTACTAAAGGCAAAGGTCGCGTGCAGGCGATCTTCAACAACGCCAACTCATCACTCAAAAAGCCACGCAACCTGCTAAAGCTAGTCACCGATATAGACGCACTGGATTGGTATAGTGCACGATCCGAAGGGCTTGGCGATTTGTATGAAGGCTTGTTGGAAAAAAACGCTAACGAGAAGAAATCCGGTGCTGGGCAATACTTTACCCCCCGCCCGCTGATAGAAAGCATCATCAACGTCACCAAGCCACAGGCAGGTGAAGTCGTACAAGACCCTGCTGCAGGCACTGGTGGCTTTCTAACCCATGCTGATCGTTATATTAAAGAACAAACAGACGACCTGTTCGAACTAAGTACTGCGAAACAGAAATGGCAGAAAGAAAAAGCCTATCAAGCAGTCGAACTAGTAGATGACACCCATCGACTACTGCTAATGAACGTGATGTTGCACGGCATGGACGGCACCTTCGAATCCGGTGACACTATGGGCGACATAGGTAAAGGCATGGCAAAAGCACACGTCATCCTAACCAACCCACCGTTTGGCACAAAAAAAGGCGGTGGCATCACACGCGACGATTTCACCTACCCCACCAGTAACAAGCAGCTTTGTTTTTTGCAGCATATCTATCGTGGCCTACATGCCGGAGGCCGTGCTGCAGTGGTACTGCCTGACAATGTGTTGTTTGAAGAAGGTATAGGCACAAAAATACGTACCGACCTGATGGACAAGTGCAACCTGCATACAATATTGCGATTACCTACCGGTATCTTCTATGCAGCGGGTGTTAAGACCAATGTATTGTTTTTCACTCGCGGTAATTCAGACACAGGTAATACGAAGGCAGTCTGGTTTTATGACATGCGGGCCAATATGCAGCAGTTCGGCAAGCGTGCACTGCTAACGCTGGAACACTTTAGTGAGTTTGAAAAGTGTTATGGCAAGAAGGCGGATGGCACTAGTAAGCGTAAGGAAGAGACGGAAAGCGGCGCTGATGAAGAGTCTCGATTTCGATGTTTTAAACGAAAGGATATTGAGAAGCGTGGGGATAATCTTGATATTAGTTGGTTGAGGGATGATGATTCCCAGAGTAGGGATGATCTTGCGGAGCCAGATGTTATTGCGGCTATGATTCGAGAGAAGTTGGGAGCGGCGTTGGTTGAGATGGATGCTTTGGGAGAGTTGTTGGAAGATTCTGCTATTGAATTATCCAGTGTGGGTAAGGAATGACTGGCTTACAACCAACTGAGGAAGTGCCTGCGATAGACAAGGGAAATCTTAGTAGTACGTTTCCACTAGGATGGACAGTGACTACGTTCGGTGAACTCTTCGAATTCAAAGGCGGTTCGCAACCTCCAAAGAAGGACTTTCACAACGAGCCAGGAGATGGATTAATTAGACTACTACAAATACGAGATTTCGCCTCAAACAAGTATCCGGTTTATATCGATAACGCAGACAAATGGCCCAAATGCAACGAGGACGACATTATGATCGCCCGCTATGGTGCAAGCTTAGGCAGAATATTAACGGGATTGGCCGGCGCTTACAATGTAGCTCTAGTTCGAATGATATTTGATAAAAATAACTTTGATACCAATTGGGTAAAGTACTTCCTTACATCAGATCATTTTCAACAGCCTATTCATTTACTATCGCGTTCAGCTCAAAATGGATTTAATAAAAATGACGTTGCTCCAATCCGTGTTGAACTCCCGCCTCTCGCCGAACAAACCCGAATAGTCTCAAAAATAGAATCACTACAAGCACGCAGCTCCAAAACACGCGCACAACTCGCAGAAGTAAAACCACTAATCGCCCAGCTTCGTCAAAGCGTGCTGCGCAGCGCCTTCAACGGCAGCCTGACCGCTGACTGGCGCGCAAAACAATACGCGGCAAGCAGCAACGGCTCAACACAGAGTGGCGATGCAAAGCACGAGACCGCCAACGAACTGCTCCAGCGTATTCGCGTTGAACGGCGGGAGCGTTGGGAAACTGCTCAGCTGGCTGAGTTTGAGGCTAAAGGGAAAGAGCCGAGTAAGGGTTGGCGGGATAAGTATAAGGAACCGGCATATGATGCGGAGTTGCCTATGCATTGTGAATTGGAATACCTTGAAGCATACATCGAGCTCATTGCGACCAATGATAAAATTCGATTTAAAAAAGCAGAAGTTGCACAAGGCTACGATGCAGTAAGAGCTCTAGCCCCTAAAGTGTGGCCGATTGCTAAACTTGGTGAAATTTTCGCTTTCATTGACTATCGTGGAAAAAATCCAAAGAAATCCAACTCCGGTCATCGGCTGATCACAGCAAAGAACATTCGCATGGGATATCTCAATGATGGTAGGGTCGGGAACTGGCGCGTTACCCGTAGGCACGTCTCCAGCCCCCGCCACGTCCAACGCAGCATGCGGTTTTCCCGCACTACGCTGTCCTAATGGTTTCGTGTAAAAGCTTATGTGACTCATTAGTTGGCAGCACTTTCGAGAGGCATGTACTGCACGTAGTAATCGCGAAATAATCCCAATTGCTCGTACATCCAGCTCCTACTCCATCTGTTCCAACCAAAGCCTCGATAACCTCTGGCTTTCATCAAATGACGCCGAATCTTCTTTTCAACCCAGTCCTTGATGTATCCAAAACACTGACTCGACATACCCACACGAAAGTAGTTGACCCAACCCCGCAGTATAGGGTTAATAATGCTAATCACCCGACTGATGGGTTGGGATTGGAAACGCCTGAAGATGGCTTTCAGCTTTTGAGTTAACGACTTCCTTGCCTTCATCGTCGGCATGAATAGAACACCGACTTTTCCATTGCGCGTTATAGCGCGGCGGAAATGAAACCCAAGAAAGCTGAAAACACCACCATCGGACAAATCAACAACCTTCGTTTTCTCAGTATTGAGCTCAACACCCAATTTCTGAAACTCCTGACGTAACCGCGTCATAACAGCTTTCACCAACCAACGCCATTTTCTGAAACCGTCCACTAAGACCACCAGGTCATCAGCAAACCTTGCGTATTCAAGATGGATGTACTTGCCAGTTCGAGTAACTTCCTTCGCTTTCTCCAGCATCTTATCTACCTCGTTGAGATAGAGGTTACTGAGTAACGGTGAAATCAACCCGCCTTGGGGTACGCCCCGCTTGCCATTCGCTTTCAGAATCAGCTTTAGTAATCGCATGATCTTGGAATCATCGACACGCTGTGCAACTTTCGTTAGCAGCATGTCGTGACGTATCGTATCAAAATAGGCCTTCAGATCAATATCTATGACCTGAACGCGCTCCTTGACAATACTGTCAGCAACTCTGTTGATTGCTTCATGCGCTGTTTTCTTCGGTCTGTAACCAAACGATCCAGATTGAAAATCTGATTCGAATATCGGCTCCAGTATCAGTTTGAGTGCACCCTGAACGACTCGATCACGAATACAAGGAATGCCTAGCATTCGTGTTTTCCCCTTATCTTTGGGAATTTCCACTCGCCGATTTGGCAAGGGTCGATAGGTGCCATCGACTAGCTCTTGCTGAATGCCCAACAGATACTGCTGCACACCCTCGTGCTCTATGTCGTCAAAGCTGACGCCATCAACACCCGGTGCACCCTTGTTCTGTTTTGCCAGCTTGTACGCCTCTGCCAGTGTCTCCCACCGGCAAACGTGTACATAGAGCCCCCAGAATCGCCAAGACTGATCAGCCTTCGCTTTTACATATATCTTCCGCCTCAGATCTTGCAGACTAACAGACGCCGTTGTCATTGCGTCACCACCTCACTTTTTGTCAGAAGAATTACCATTAGCAGGGCTCCTTCGCTCCGCAGACGTTACTCTGAATCAACGCTACTACAAACCCATCCGCCACCCTCACATCTTCGTTTGATTTCCCGGGATCACCGGTTATACAAACTACCTTGCTCCAGCCATTTCTGACTGGGATGAGTAGGGCTTCTCCAGTTCCTTAGTATGTCCTTGTCAACGTGCCGTCGCTTCCACTCCGCCGAAGTGATCAGTCGTAACAGTTAGAATTCGACTGACCATTCTGTCTTCGCCCTACGGTTGCAGGCTCGACCTTCGAGATGTCACTTTCGGAGCCACTTATACGTTCATTTTCATTACGGCCCGTAGACTCGCAATCATCCTATAGATGACTCTGTCGATAGGCTTCATGGCCTTGGTTTCCCGCCACCATGCTATCCAAGCTACAAGAATCTAACTCCTCTCTTGATGGGATTGACTCCCATTGAACACACCAGATTTATCTGGACACACAACCGATCGAGTTTCTCTCTACTGATACATACAAGACATGGATGACTCGCGGTTTCCCGAAATTTGGTGATATTTTTTTCGTCACAGAGGGACATACTATGGGCTTTGTTGCATTGAACGATCGGATAGACGACTTCGCATTAGCTCAACGAACTATTACACTGCAAGCACCTGAAGGGATAGATACACGATGCTTCTTTTACTTTCTAATGTCTCAGACGATGCAAAATTTGGTGTTTTTGAACGCCACAGGAACGGCAGCAAAAGGTGTAAAGGGTGCGAAGTTAAGAAATTTCCCTATCCCATTCCCTAGGCTTGAAGAACAAAAAGAAATAGCAACTAGAATCGAACGTGCATTTAAGAAGATACTAGAAGTGGAGAACAGGGTAGTCTCAATGGAATCAATGTTAACCCAACTAGATCAATCAATACTCTCAAAAGCCTTCCGAGGCGAGCTAGTCCCACAAGACCCAAGCGACGAACCCGCATCCGAACTGCTCGCTCGAATCCGCGACAGACAAGCAGACGCTACAATACCCGAGAAGTCCACTAACAAAGCACCACGCAAAACCACTACGAAAAGGAAAGTAGCTATGTCAAAAAGCCGATTAGACGATAATGGAGATCATTAAAAAGTCAACCCTTCCTAAAGGACCATATGCAATCGCTGCTCACATTACGCTTCGCAAGCTGAGTAAAGCAGAACTTTGCGCTGCGTCTGAGGATATAGCGCCCTAGAGAGTCCTCATATAAAACACCGAGACTGACCTCACCTCATCTAACCCAATAGTGACAACGCTTCTGCACATTCCATATTGCAATGTTTCTCAGATGATCTGAATTCACAAATCAGCCATTTCTTCCTGCATTAATGAATAAATTTCACCGGGCCTGAGATGATCACAATTTCCGGACTTAAGATGGTTTCGGTCCTATATAAACGCAAGCGGTTGCGAGCCGGTTTTTCTCTTGGGTTGACCACTTAATGTGGTACGTTGAACCATGCTACTCGAAACGCTACGAGAACAAAAAAACCTCATACTCGAACTTGCCCATAGTTATGGTGCTAGCGATGTTCGCGTATTCGGCTCGGTGGCAAGAGGTAAGGAGTGTGCCGGTAGCGATATCGATATCCTGGTAACACTCCCTCGAGGTTACGACATGTTCCTTCAACGCATACCACTGAGCGATTCGTTATCAAGCATTCTTAACAGGAATGTCGATCTTGTTCCAGAACATGAGCTGAATAAACACCTGCGTGACCAGATACTGGCGGAGGCTGTTCGCTTGTGAGCAAGAACTGGCATCTTTATGCACAACATATTCTGGACGCGATAGAAAAAATACAGCGAATACAAGCGCGAGGTGATATCGAAAGCGATGACGTTTTATATGACGCTACATTACGCAATTTGCAAACTCTATCTGAAGCTACGCAAAGACTGCCAGCAAATCTAAAAAATCCCTACGCGGAGCGCAGGGGCTTGGGTCGGCCCCATAGGGGCCCAGCATGCCTAGCCGTCAGAGACGACTAGGGAGCCACCCCACAGCATTAATTGAATTACAGCCCGAGCTGGCGCTGCTCTACTTGCTGATCCTGCTTGTCCTGATACTTAACATAAGCCTGAATCTT
>Ga0114957_1004073_pt1 | contig 12797 bp, 10 predicted proteins | sample BantaG_FD_87175 | JGI IMG/M metagenome (GOLD analysis project Ga0114957, IMG submission 87175) | Marine algal microbial communities from Bantry Bay, Ireland - BantryBay_4 metaG | ecosystem: Host-associated > Algae > Red algae > Unclassified | place: Bantry Bay, Ireland | collected 2014-11-21 | reverse complement strand
TGGCCGCCCACCTCAGGCGGCGGCGGAGGGCGTCGGACGCGCAGGGGCGCCGTGGGCGTGGGCGGTGGGTCTCCCGCACGGTGTGGGTGACGCTGTGCGTGGCGGTTGTGCCGACCTGCCGACCACGCCTCTGGGCGCCCGCGCACGGCCGCGCGACCGGTCCGTACCGGCCTCGGTGCCGTCAGTGACCACGCGCATCCCATCGGATGCCTGGGCCCAGGCGCGTCGTGGCTGGGGACGTGAGCCAGAGAAGCACAGGCAGCCACCAGAGGATCTTGCGACAAAGTCGCTGATTGGCCGCGTCTGCTGTTTCCGGGCACATTCGCGGTGCCTACGGACCAGGGATCTTCAAGCGTACTTTTCCTCAAGCGTATTCGCGCGTACTTTTTGCGGGTATATACCCGAACGCTTGACTTTCGCAGCACACAAGGATATACGCTACCCGGTGATTTCGCACATTCAAAGGTACGCTTGAGGTGAATGGGTATTTTCAGACATAGCAAACCCGACTGTCGACGAGGAAAATATGCGCGGCTTGGACATTTGAGCGCGTGTTTGCTCACGCACAGTCCACCAAAAGTCCGACTTATACGACATCCGATCAAATGAGAAGGCACCTTTCATTTGGGGTTTGGATTTAAATCAACCATAAAAGTCCATTCAGCCAATGACCAACTACCTCTGGTACCCGAATAGCACCCAGGTTTGCCGATATGCTTGGTCAAGTTATAGTTCAAAAAAAAACGCGGAAATGCACGCTTGTCCTTTGCTGGCTGGAAAGTACGCTTGAACCTGACCTCTCGCGCTCGACATACGCAAACGCTTGCCATGGATCATACCGAATACGCAGACGCTATTTCGAAATGGGTACACTTGAAGACCCCTGCTACAGGCCTGTTTTTACCACTCACGAGACGGTTGGGGTCGGCCAACGGATCCGCGGCCGCTTGTTTGTCCGCAGAGACTGACGAATGGGCGGCCGTCAGAGACCAACAGCGAAGAAGCAACAAATAGACGAGCACCAAAAACACACTCACCGCTGGCATGAGCGCACTCTGTTCCGCTCGTCCGTGTGGTAACATGTCTTGTCCTGGCAATGGGAAAGCAAGCACGAAGCGGGGCGCGTGGCGCGGGCGTGGCGGGCGCGGTGGCCGGCAGCCTGCCTGCTTACACAATGTATCGCCTGCTGCCGTTTGCGGGGGGTGGCGCCCCGATTCAGGCGCTGCCACGCCTGCGGCATCGCCTCGCCCGCGCAGTCACGTGGTCTGCCGCCGCGCCCCCGCGTCCCTTCTTTGGCTCCCGCATCGCCGCCGCGTCCGCCGCCGTGGTCGCCACGCCCCCAACCGCGTCGCCGACGCCGACGACCACCGCCGCGCAGCCGCGTCGGAGCTTGTGCCGCTGCGCGACGGCCGCAACAACGGGGACCATGGCGGCCAAAAAGACCGACGTGATTGCCCTCTTTGACGTGGATGGCACCCTCACCAAGCCCCGGCTGGTACGATGGGTCGGCGCGTGGGACCGGGGGGTTGGGCGGGAGCGCTTTTGGTGCAGGCAAGGGGGGGGCGCCATGGGGCTGGCGAGGGCGACGCGGACTGCCTCGCCGGGGGTGTGGCGGCAGAGCGGGAATGCCGGGCGCGCTTGCAGCCCTGTTGGTGCGGTGGGTCGCGCCCCCTCTTTACGGGAGGAGTTGCGTCTGACCAACGCCCGGGCAGCTGTGACGTCGTGCGCCGGTGCTGACGGTCGCTGTCGCCCGTCTTGCTACCATCCGCTTTGAATGGATCCGGCGGCGCTGCCCGGGGCACCCGTCCCTGCTGCTGCGCACACAGGAGGCGAGCCAGGAGACGCTGGACTTTCTGAAGGAGCTCCGCACCAAGATCCTTGTGGGTGCGTTGTGTTTTTTGCAGGAGTGTGGGTGCCGAGGCGGTCGCCATCGCGCCTCTGCGGGAGAGGGACGACGCGGGTGGCTCTGGTGGCGTGGCGGGGCCTGTTTGTGCACAGGCGGTTGGCAGGCAGCTGCTGGGGGTTACTGACCGGTCACATTTTTCTGCGAGTGCTGTTTGTATTCGTTGCTCTGTTGGATGGATTGCTCTGGTTGCCGATACCTGCGCCACAGGGATGGTGGGCGGCTCAGACCTGGTCAAGCAGCGGGAGCAGCTGGGTATGTTTGGCTTGAGTGTTTGTCGTCTCGGCCTGGGCCATTCGCTGGTTTGGCGTGTCCTCGGGATACAAGGTGGTCTTCCAGTTGGTCGGCTCGTTTCCGTCTCGGATGGTGGGCTGACCTCTCTGTGCTTGCTCCCGTCTCCAACCGCGTGTGTGAGGTCGTTTTGGTGACTGTCGGGCGGCTGTGCTGCTTGTTCTTGCCTCTTGGGACAATGGCAGGCACGGGGGTACTGGACATGTTTGACTACACCTTTTCCGAGAACGGCCTGGTGGCCTACAAGGGCAAGGACCTGATCGCCGAGATTAGCCTGGTCGACCACCTCGGCGAGCAGAAGCTGCAAAAGCTCATCAACTTTGTGCTGGCGTACGTGGCCAAGTTGGACATCCCCGTCAAGCGGGGTACCTTTATCGAGTTCCGCAAGGGCATGCTCAACGTCAGCCCCATTGGCCGCAACTGCAGCCAAGAGGAGCGGTGCGCTTTTGAGGTGTACGACAATGAGCACCACGTCCGCAAGGACTTTGTGGAGGTGCTGCAGCAGGAGTTTGCCGAATACAAGCTCCGCTACTCGATCGGCGGGCAGATTAGCTTTGACGTCTTCCCAGAGGGGTGGGACAAGACGTTTGCGCTGCGCTACGTGGACCACATCCCGACCATCCACTTTTTTGGCGACAAGACGCACGCGGGCGGGAACGACCACGAGATTTATGAGAGCGAGCGGACGCAGGGGCACACGGTCAAGGATCCGGCCGAGACGATGAAGATCTGCAAGGAGCTCTTCTTCTAGGTCCGCCCGGGTTCCGCCGCCGCCGACTCGCATTGTGGTGGGTGCGGGGTGCTCGGTTGCTTGCATTGAGGAGCTCGTGCTCGCGGGGCATTGCGGCTGCTCCTCTCCCTATCTATCGACACAAACAGAGTGCGTTCCGTCTTGTTTCTTGTGGTACTGCGATGGGCATCTCTTGCGTTTATTGCACACGGTCATGCCACACACCGACGTGCGGACATGGTCCTCTAACCAGGACAGATACGTCCAGCATATGAAGCCCAACAAAGCAGAGAACTACTGGCCCAGTGTCAATGCAAATGGCCTATCAACTATGAACAGTCTCGCTCCTCTACGCAGCAACCGTCCCGCACCGACATGGGCGGGGGCTCATTGAACCGGCTGGTCCCAATGAACGCAGTCAACCAAACGCACCAGCAGGCGGCGCGCCATAAATAAGGAGAAGGGGTGAGGCAGCCTTGGCTGGCCTGTGTGGAAGCGGGCACGTGCGAGCCGTACGGTGCGACCACCCGTCAGTGGTCGTCAAACAGCTTGATCTCGTGGGCGTCAATCCCCCCGCTCCCATCCGAGTCCAGCTCTGCAAACCGCCGGCGGATGATCGCCACGTCTTCGCGGGTCGTCTTACCGAGGCCGACCAACACGGCGGCGAGGTACTCCATCTCGTCAATCTGCCCATCCCCGTCCTCGTCCGCCTCGGCAAAGGCCGAGCGGCTCATGCGGTCGGCGAGGAGCTGCTGGCGCAGGCGCGCCTGTTGCACGCCCAGCCGCCACTCAACCCAATCCCCCACGGTGCGTGCAAAGCCCAGGGAGGCGACGAGGAGGAAGACGACAGCAAACCCCTTACCAGCCGGCGACGTCGGCACCACATCGCCATACCCGGTGGTGGAGGCGGTGACGACCAGGAAGTAGACCGTGTCGATGAAAGAGAGCGACAGCAGACGCCCATAGACGATGCCCCCCACCGCCAACGTGAAGCCGAGCACGAGGGCGGAAGCAAAGAAGCCCCGCCGCAAAGCCAGCAGTTGGGCTGCAGAGCCGCCGTCAGCGGCCGTGCCGCCGGCAGCACCAGACGAGTCGTCCTCTGTGGCGCCGTCCTTTGCCTGTCCGGCCGCCGCCGTCGGCGAAAGGCGGGAGGCGGCCGACACGGCGGCGACGAGCAGCTTTTGCTGCCGGTCGGCCAGGCGGTCGACGAGGCTGCTGAGCAGACCACCCACCGCGCCGACACTCACCAACACGTAGATGCACACAAACACCTTGGAGGCGGTCGTCGTGCCGACAAAATCCCCATAACCAATGGTCGTTGCCGTGGACACCGCCCAGTAGAGGCCGTCGAGGAACGTCGGGACGGTGCCGGCGGTCACGGTCGCGGCCGCCCCCTGCGCCCCCGCCGCCAGCTCTGGAGTCGCAAAGTACACGTACATGAGGGCGCCGGTAAGCAGGTGGAGCGTCACACCAATGACGGCGGCGACGACGGGCGGTGGGCGCCACCGCGACAGCGCGCTCCAGGCCCAGCCCGACGCCTCTGAGGCGCGTGGGGGTTCCTCGACGGCTGCCACTGGTGGCGGCTGACCCTTGTGTTCGCCGCCCCGCGCGACGGGCGTGACCGGTTGCCCATTGCGCTCGCGGCCGCGGGCGGTGGCGACGAGGGGCGGCCGCCCGCCCGTCGTCGGGCGTCGCCGGGTGGGTAGGGTGGCCGGCCAGACGCCAACTGCCCATCGCCGCTGTGGCCGCCGCAAGCCCTGCCCGCCGCTGATGGGCCAAGAGCCATGGCGACGGCCTTGTGGGAGCCGCCAGTGGGCGCCAAGCGAGAAGCCGCAAGCACCCGTCGACGACCAGGGTTGGGGTGGCGACGGCACGAAAAGGAAAGACCCATGCATGGTAGGCGGCCACTGTGGCACACTGTTGCCAGACCGCTGCACGAATCCGCTGCCAACCATGCAGCCGCCTGCGACGGCAGGCGGCGCGGCGGCCGAGGCGGGCGTCGGCCGCGGTCAAGAAGGAATGCGCGACACATCCCCTGCACGGGTCACGAGGCACCAAACGGGTGCAACTTGCTTTGCAGCCACGCAGTGTAGCTGCTGCTGATCTCACAGTCTCGTCCTGATGAACTGGTCCTTTTGTCAGAGACCTGCACTATCTACCAATCAGGTGAGCCCCTGCGTCCCGTTTGCGGCGCGCTCATACGATATGAGTCCACATCCAGGTTTCTTCCAGTTCTGAAAGGAAAGTAGGAAGAATATGGCACTGATATTGTCAGGGTCCTCTTCAGCCTCGGGTTGTCGTTCCGGAGATCAACTCCGCTGTTTGACTTTCGATGTAAATTCGTCAGACGGGGGTACCATATGACTCTTTTGAAATTTCAACACAGCAGCCCTCGATTCTCTCACTGGCCAGCTGTGGCGGACACCCACCGATGCTACTTGGCGGGATTCCTCCCCCGCATATCACACGTCCGGGAGTGCCCAACGATCGCTCAGCTGCCGGCTTGTGACCTGCCTCGCAGCGCCACCGTGAACACATGTCGACGGGTGGTCGCTCCCGCCCGCTGCCTCTTGGGGACTGCTCCCGCCAACCGTGGGGGTCGCCCCACCCGCGCAACTGAGCAGCGCGTGGCCCAGGAACCAGAAAATTTGGCACAGAAACAAACAAATCAGTGAGGAGCGCACCCCGCACACTGTACATCGGCACCATACCACGATCCCATTTGAAGGCACCTCAAACACAACCGGACCACCCTCATGCAGCACGTCCAGCAACGCAATTGAGACAAAAAACAAGACCAGGAATCACCCGGCCACCATCCCAACCCTTGTATCCACGAGGCACCCTCATGCGGGCACGGGCTCGTCACTCGCGCTCGCCTCTGGCATGCCGACCGTGTCGGGGAGCCACGGAATCAGCTTCACGCAGGCCATCGTCGCGTTGTGCCATTTAGGCATCTCGGCCAGGCGGCCGAGCGCCTCCTCAATCATGACGACGTTGGAGCACGCCTCGGAACAGTAGTCGCAGGTCACAAGTGTTTCCTCTGGGTTCTCACCGGCAGCAGCCAGCGCCTTGCACTCTGCCGTGAGGGTGTCGCACGATTTGATGGCCACCTCCAGGTCTGCTTGGGAAAAGGGGAGCCCCTCGCCGTCCGTCGGCATCGGAGCGGCGGCGGTGGGGGGGGTGGTAGTGAGGGTGGCGGCAGCCACCAGAGCCGCCGCGATGAGGGTGATGGTGGTGGTCTTGCGAATCGCCATGGTCGACGGTTGGAACTTGTGTACGGAGAGGTGGGAGCGGGTTCAGGAAGACGTACGCGGAGCTCGAGCAGGCGAGAGCGCGTGTGTTGGCACGGTGGGTGAAAGGGCTCAGAGGTGTTGTGTTGTGTGTTCCCTGAATGGTGGTGGGGTGAATGTCTTGTGAACTGCCCCTCCGCCGTCTGCGTCCACTCTTGTACTCTCCGAGCGTCCGCCGTCGGCGATGCGGCGGCCCTCTTGCCGCAGGTCCGACCACAGTATTCGCACCAAAAGAGATATGCTCCACAGGCCGTCAGGCGTGCGAGACGCTGACGCAGGCAGTGGGGCATCCTGCGGCTACCACTCGGGCGGCGGGGCGCCCGCCCGGCCACACTCCCGTCTGGCGGCGTTCGCGGGCACGCCAGCGGGTGGGGTGCTGGCGAAACGGGTGTAGGCGGCTCGCCCGAGGCTGCGGGCGCTGTGCCCACGGCCCCACTCGCGCATGCCGCGCATCGATTGGCCGGCTGTTGAAACCCGTCACGGCCGGGCCTCGCGCGAGAGAAGTTGCCTTTCGTGGTTGTGCTCTTTTTTTTCTTCCACGTATTGCATTCGCGGCAGATCCCCGCGCTTGACCCCACGGCCACAGGTGGCGCGGCTGGCGCGCCCACCTGGTCGTAGCGAGGCGCGCTCGCATGTGGCTCGGCCGGGAGCAACCCGTAGCGCCAGGAAGAAACGGGGATGGGGTGCTGCCCTGCGCGTATCGCGTGTGTGCATTGGCCGCAGCAACTCCTGCACGGCCCGACTTGATGGTCTTCGCGATCAACTCACACTTGCTCCAATTTTCGCAGTTACTGTTACTGGAGTACGGACAGCCGGGCTCGTGCTGCGGCGCGTCCGGCATATCATACCCGAGGATGCCCACGGCGGCAGGGCTCAAGTGAGGGGTACTACAATGGTGGCGCGAGGCGGGTGGTGGGGAGGAGGGGAGGGGGATGGAGCGGGCGGACACCGTCGCGGCTTCGCGGCGAACCGACCTTGCGGCTGTGGCGGCCGCAGGGGCAACGGGCATCGAGCGCGGCACGTCGTGGAAGGTGCCATCGGCGGCAGCGGCCGGCCGGGCGACGAGGTGCCACTGTGGCGGTCGGCATGCCTCCGTGTTGGTGTTGGCACTCTTTGGCGCTCGAGCAGTTGACGCATAGACGAACGGCGCCACGCTTCGGCTAGTCCGATCAACGTAGCAGTATTGAGTCGGCGCCGTGACCGAGAAAAGCAAGGAAAAGTAAGCAAGCACACGCGCACTCATTCCGGGCGCCACCAGGTAGCGCCCACCACTGAGTCGCGTTTGCGTCCGCGGCGGGTGGTGGTACCCGCATCGCACCTCAAGATACTGCCCGGCTCGACCAGCCCGTTGCAGAGTTGCATGAAGCTGACCGCAAGTGCACGCTCCCGTCGGCGTGCAGCGCCACCTCTGTCACCCGGTTGGCGTCCTCGTCCCGCAGGATGTGTTGCTTGAAGCCATCCGTGGTCTCCTCGCTGAACGCCTCCGGCCCGGTGACGGAGGCGACGGTAGAGACCGCCGTCGTGGCGGCTTCGACCACGGCCCCAACATAGGAGGACACCTTCTGCGCGGCCGAGACGGCGGTGAAGAAGACAGGCCCGGCGTTCTGCTCTAGGCTGTCAATGCCGGCGCGGAAGTTGTTCGGTGTCGAACAGTAGCGCGTCTGGTAGTCGGCCGAGTACCACGACACGAGCCACCAGTCGCGGCCCGTCGTGAACCAGCCCGTCTTGTATTGCACGTCGAGCGGGGTCGACGACTCGCGGTGAGCGAGCGACGGCCACTTCCCGAGGTTCTTGTGGTCGTCTGAGGACTTGTGGACGAGGCTCACATGTTTGATGGGGACGCTGGTTTAGTTTTGAACGACCGCCTGGGAGGTGCGGGTAGTCACCATCTTGGGGGAGGGGGGGGGGTGGCGAGATGAGGGGCCTTCGGGGGGAGAGAGCGCACTTTGCCAAGAAACGCCGAGGCGGATGAACACGGGTGATCGCGTCGGCCTAGCTGCGTGAACGGGGTCGAGGAGCGGCGGTGGGGCGATGGTGGCCGCCGTACGGGGGAGGTTGGTTGGGTCGAGCGTCCAACCGCCGCACCACCCCCTTGATACGTGTGGGTGCGGGCGGCCACCACATCCGCGTCCCGCCCAGCCGCCGCCTCCAAGCGGTTTCTAGGGCCGTGCGGGGCGGGCCGACGCGGGGCGCGTGCCGCCGCCGCACCGCCGCCGCCGTGGGCCGGCGGGGGCCCAAGTTGCCCACGACGGCGGCGGGGCGTCGTGAGGGTGCCGCCGCCGTCGGCTGGCGCGCCACACCGGCGGCTCGGATTTGTGTGCATCGGATCCCTCCAACCGGGCACGCGCCGCCGAGATGCTCGCGAAGCGTGTCGCGCGACGCGCGCGCCTGCTGCTGTAGCGCGCGCCAGTCGGGTGCGACCGGAACGGAGGGGGGGTGCTGTCCACCAACCGGGTTTTCCTGCTGCAGCGCCCTTTCTGTTGGCTGAAAGCAGCGGTGGACACCGTGACGCGGCCGTCCGCGGCTGCCTCGTCAGCAGCGGCGGACGCTGTGCTCGACACGCCACACACGGCTGGCGCATCGTCTCCTTTCGATGAAACCCTTATCATGGCCCAATTTCGATGGGACGATGCCAGGCATCGAACCAGGAATCGAAAGGGGTTCTCGATACAATGCCGATGCGGATCTCGATTAGTTCTGGCCTCGATGAGCTTGTTCGCCCATCGAATTAAGATCTGGCACATTAATACGGTCACGGGAGAGTCCTGTGACTCAGAACAGTAATGGCCGGCTGGCGCCGTATTGTTCACATCTCTTCGGTTTACTCAAAGGCCAGTACATGAATATATCTCTCAGTTTCATCAAACCGCCGAGGAGGCATCGTCTTGTTCGACGTCGCTCCAGGCGACTCTGGGCTGTGACTGGGGGACGTGTACCCACGCCATGCACGCCGCTTGGGGACTGATCGCCGCGCCCCGGATATGTAGTGCGTCTTTCGTGCAGCGAGCCGCTCCTGTACGGGCAATCTGCGGCAACGAAGACGGTGACTGCGGGGGCAGTGGCAGCGGCGGCGCAGGCGGAGAGTCCTTAGGGGCAAGCGCCGGAAGGCAGTCCAAGTACAGTATGTAGTCTGTGGCAGTCTTGCACCCGAGCTTCGACAATCTCGTGCCACGACCCACTCGTGGTCACCTGGCCTTTGAAAAGACGTGGAGTCGTTGGTGTGTTTTCCTTGGTGGACGCAGGCGAATGGAGGGCACCGTATACCGGCTGGGACGCCTGACAATTGCAAGGTGCATCCGTGCACAAGAGAGGCACCCTTCCATCATCTTGAGAACGTAGAAGGGGGCAGGAGGAGATGGTGCCGAGGGCGCCGCTGGAGGTGAAGGTGCATGCACGGCACACGTTGGAAATACTGATGGGGTCAAGCGTCCGCCACTCTGTCACCAGTGCACCAGGCAAAAAGAACCTCACGGTCGCGAGGCGAGTACCAAAATCAGTTCGCAGCCTCTCATTCTCCCGACACAGCATGCAACCGCGGACCAGACGAAGGCTGTGCACCGACACAGGCTGACTGGTGTTGAAATGGGTGCCAATCCAGCAGCAACTTCCGGTGTTTGGAGAAGGATGCCGGGCTGCTGGATGGCTAATTATATGTGTCAACCCCCATGAATGAGTACTGCTGAAAGTGCACATTTCAGCAGGCAAGTATAGCCTATTCTGCATGCAGGGACGATTTAGCCTGGTCCTTGTATTTTTCCCCTCTCACCCCCCATCAGGACGCGGAGACGGAGCTCATTTCGGAGACGATTTCATGGACGGCAATCTGATAGCGGTAAACCACTGTATCTGGGCTTGACCCATGGTCGTTTTCGCCCGCGCTGACCCGAGGGCTCGGGGGAGCCGGTCAGTATGTGCCATCCATCCATATGGCAGCTGCCAAAATGTATACGGATCCAATTAGCGGCCCCCCAGTGTCTGCTTCTCCCCTGACTTGGCCATGGGAGCCGCCGCCGCCGCGCCATCATGTTCGTGGCGACCTCGGCCACCCTTGCGTGGGTGCGTACGTCGCAGCCCCTCTCTGCCGTCACGACTGCCACCTGCTCGTCGGTCGGCCGACGGGTGCCGTCTCTGACGGTCGGGTTGCAGGGCGAGGAGCTCCACCGACGTTCTTATTTGGCGGTCGCTCACCGTCCGCTGCCGCTGTGCATGTCGCCGCGCGGGTGCGCCTTTGCTTTTACGTGCCGATTTGAGCGGACGCGCTGCTCTGCCGCGTGCTCTGCACTAAGTAGAGTAACTGGAGGTTGCGCTGCTTTTTTTTTTTCCCCCGCTCTGCGCCTTGCTCCCCGTGGCTCGCTCCCACCGCCCTGACGAGCACGTGCGTGTGCGACCGGGCCCCACCCCGCTCGCTCGTACCGTGCTCAAGATTGGAGCCGTTCCGTTGCTGCAGGTTTTGTATTTCTCCCTTTCTTTTTGGTCCTTCACGCTCCGCCCTCTTTCCACGCTGTCGTTTCCGTCGGGCCCTCCCCACCATCTCGACCTCCCTGCCATCATTTGCCATGACGGTTGACTCGAGTCCCGCCCCCGTGGGTGGCGTCCCATCTCCCGCCCCCACTGAGGTCGTCGTTTCCCTCCCCGCCTTTCCCGGCACCTCCATGCGCATCCGGCTCGCCGCTCATACCCCCACGGCCGGTGTCCCACCCCCCCCCCTGGTGCTCCTCCTCGGCTGGTTCCGCGCCTCCCACCGCCCGCTCGGCAAGTACGCGGCGGTGCACTCGGCGGCCGGCTGCCACACGGCGGCGGTCATTGCGCCGCCGGGGGTGGTGTTTGCGCTCTTCCCCGGCCCGCAGTTTGCCTTTGCAGTCGCGGTCGCCGCCGCCGTGGCGGCCGCGACGGGCCCCGACGGGGTCCCCCTCCTCGCCGGCGGCGTCGTGTTGCACCCCTTCTCCAACGGCGGCGCGTTTGTCGTGCGGCGGCTGGTGGAGCTCGCCGCCCTCCCCCCCGTCGACCGCTCCGCCGCCGTTGCCGCCGCCATTGCCGCCTCACGCTCAGCGACGGCGGCGGGCGACGCGGCCGCCGTCGCCACGGCGGCGGTCGACGCCCTCGCGGCCGCCACCGCCGGCACCCTCTTTGACTCGTGCCCCGTGGCGCTCTCCCACGCGTCGGCGCTCACGGCGACGACGCACGCGGCGGGCATTGGCGCCGGCACGGCCGGCGGCGCGGGTATCGGCGCCGCCGTCGGCCGCGCGGTGACGGCCGCATCGTTGGGCGGGTGGATTGGCCTCCAGTTTGTGCTTTGCGGCAACGTACCGGCCGCGTTTTGGGCAACGATGCGGGATGGGGAGGCGCCGGGCGGGCCGGCCGCGGGCGTCGCCTACGCCTACTCGGCGGCGGATGCGACGGCGGATACGCCCGCGTTGGAGGAGCTGATTGCGGCGCGCCGCGCGCGGGGGGGGGACGTGCGCGCGTGGCGCGTGGAGGATGCGCCGCACGTGGCGCTGCTGGTCGGCCACCGCCAGGATTACGAGGCGTTTGTGGGGGGGTGCGTGGCAGATTGGATTGCGGCGTGGCGCAAGCGCCAGCCAGGAGGGGGGGGGGGCGTGGAGGCGGCGCCACTGGTGGGGAGCGAATGACTTCGAGTTGCCCACAAGAGAGGTAAACAGGGTCCAGCGCACCGACGTCGGAGGGCGAACAGCCGTTGAGCATGTTGCGCATGGAAGCTCTCTGCGTCTGGCGGGTACAGTACTGTATTGCTGCACCTTTCTAGCGCCCGTCGCGTTTCTGAGAGCTCACCCCGTTGGTCATCGAGTGCAGCAGCCGTCCACCAAGCGTTTGTCTGACAGAGCGTAGAAACAGTGCCACGCATCACCATCCGCTCCATCCTGCAGCTGCCGTTGGAACGGTATTGAGGGCGGGAGCCCAGAGCGTTGCAACAGTCACGGTGTTGCCAAGGCCTCCTTTCACGCGACCTGCAAGCTGTGCTCCGTGTCGCGGCGTGCAACTCTGACCACACAGCTCACGAGACAGGTGTCGGTGGCGAATCAAAGTGAATGTGACTCCAATGCGGATTGACTCAATCAGCTTCAAAGTGCCATCCCGCGCGTCCTCCTTCGTCATCTCTCTTGACGCAGCCGATGCGTCGGCACCGCCGGGCCTTGTGCACACGAGCACATGTGCTCGAGGCGGCCACCGCGCGCGGGCGCGCGACACCGGGTCCGCGCGCGCGGTGCAGGCGGGGGCCGGCGCTGAAGAGCGGTAGTTACCGCGCCACAAGGCACCAGGCAAGGGCCATAAAGGCGTGTGCGGGGCCTCCCCGCCAGCTCGATCCGCCGCCAACCGCCAGACCACCTCTGACGCCGCACTCGCCTTGTTTTTCCACCGCTCGCACAATCCCATCGCATGTACAGCACCTCTGCCCGCCCAAGCCGCCTCCTTCATTGACGCTCCCCCCCCCCCCCCCCCCCCCCCCCCCCCTGAAGATTGCGCTGCTGGGGGCCCCCGGCGGCCCTGGGGGGGGGGGGCTGGCCCAGGGGCCGGCCGCCCGCCCCCCCACCCCCGCCCCGGGGGGGGGGCCCCCCCAACC
>Ga0114957_1004072_pt1 | contig 12797 bp, 9 predicted proteins | sample BantaG_FD_87175 | JGI IMG/M metagenome (GOLD analysis project Ga0114957, IMG submission 87175) | Marine algal microbial communities from Bantry Bay, Ireland - BantryBay_4 metaG | ecosystem: Host-associated > Algae > Red algae > Unclassified | place: Bantry Bay, Ireland | collected 2014-11-21 | reverse complement strand
CCCGTGTCCTCGCCGCCGTCGCCCCGCGGGAGGTGCACAGCGCCGGCCGCCGCCGACCGCCGACCGCCGCAGCAGTGACACCGCCAGGGATGAAGGCGGCCATGGTGCTGTGTGTGGGGCGGGGAAGAGCGGGTGGGTGAAGCGCGGGGGAATGCGAAGAGCAAACGATAGGGGGGCGACCGAGCGGGCGAAGAGCTGCGGGGAAAGAGACGGAGGTGCACAAGCAGGAGACACCGACAGTGACTTCGAGCGGCCGGCGGGTCGACGCGCCGGTGACGATGCGGGGCGGTGGGGAGTTGGTGTGGCCGCGCTCTGGCGATGCCAGGGACGACCACGGCTGCACGAGGACGTGGTTGAGCGAGTGCCAGAGCGAGGTGCGCTTTCCACGGGTGTCGGATCGTCAGAACAATGGACATCTGAACAGAAGACTGCACGGGAACCCCGTTTAGACGGCCTCTAGACAAGCGGTTTTCCGTCCAGGGTCCTGCTCTGTGACAGATGTCTGAACGAGATGACATTCCGTTCAGCGTAGGTGTGCCAGGACCTGTTTACATGTCTCGAATGATGCAGGCCATCGCGAGTCCTCTCGAGACAGCTGCCATAATAGGAGCCAATAGGAGGACTAAATGTGCCGGATCACTCGTAGTAGCACCTTGTAACGGGAATGCACGGTTTTGCTCCGTCCTGGCCATACTCGAGCGCGCCGCATCACGTTTGTGTCTTCGACGCCTGCGGTCCGCGTGATGGACACCTGCAACGATACAAGAAAGGACGGACCGCACGTGGCATACAGCGGGCATTGGTGACAAAAAGACGTGTACGAGCAACAGCAGTCTTTTTCAAGCACACAGTGCCAAGCAAGCAAAACAAGCAGCCCTACAACCCCGGCCCCAGTGCCTACTCTTCCACTGACAATGGCGCGCAACACTATCAAGTCATGTTGACCGACACCACGCCCTCCCCGCCCCACCTCTACAAAGACGGAAGAAGAGACCTGCTTGTCCAGGGGTAGAATGGGTTGGTGAAGAAACGGGCCGCCCGTCTCTCGATGGGTGTGCGGTCCATGTCGGCAGGCATCGCCCGCAGGCCGAGGCGGTCGGATAGATCACGCCAGTCGACCTGCACGTCCTCCAGGCGGAGGATGCGCGAGGCGTCGACGATCTCCACAGCCGGGTACTCGTCAGCGACCGACGAGAAGTCCCACCCGAGCCGCACGCAGCCATAGGTCGTGAGGACACACCCAGGGAGCGGCGGGACGGGGTGAAGGCGCTGAACTACGACACAGCTCCGCCGCTCGCCCTCCAGCGACCGCAGGACGAGCCGCGCGCGCCCCCACCGCACATCGCCACGCGTCCCCTCGTAACGTACAAACGAAAACCAGGGCTTGCCAATGAAGTTGGCAGCTGCCCGCACGTACTGCAGCTGGGGCTCGGCGCCCCACTCAAAGCGGGCAATAATGCGCGCAGTGCGATGCACGGTAACCCACCGGATGCGCTCCGCGGTGAAGTGCTCGGCCAGGGAATGCAAGCCGGCCATAGAAGACAGCTCGCCCACTGCCACGCGCTTGCCGCGCCCCGAGAAGGAAAGATACGTCGTCTGCGCTGCAGCCGGGACCCTCTGAGGCACCAGGGACAACGGCTCCGCGGCAACGTCGCCCGCCTCGTCCAGCTCGCGCAGCACTTCTGTCTGCGTTTGCTCACACCGCATCATCTGCAGCGTCACACCCGGGCCGCGCTTGTTTGTGCGCGTGTACATTCGCTTGCATACCCCGTGAAGCTTCTCGTTCTGGGAGGTGTCGCCCTCCCAGAGGTTGCCTCGCTCGCGCAGCTCGTCGCCGAGGTGGTAGACGAGGCGGTGCACTTTGCTGGTGTTGATGCGGCCATAAAGCTTCTGCAGGTACTTCCCACCGAGCGTCATGGCATTATCTTCCATGCGCCGCACGGCGGCCTCCGTGAGGGAGGTAGCATCCGCGACGTTATCCCCGAAGAGCTGCCCGCCCAGTTGCGCGGTCTTGCAAAACATTTCCAGCACGGCGTCGTGGATGGGCTTCTCCTGGAAGGCAGCCTTGTAGCGCGCGGTGGACGCCAGGTCGGCGGCAGGCAGCTCACCGAGAGGCTCTTCCTCGACCGCGAGGATGTCACCGCCAGAGCTGACCCACCCGTCGTTCCAGAGGGACCCATCGTCCATGGCTGACCCGAATGACGTAGACGTGGGGGCCGCACCCGTCGGCGCCACGCCGTGGTCACCCGGCTCAGCTGCCGCGTCATCCGACTCCGGGGGCCCCACGGCACCGGCCAAGATGAAGGGCCAGAAGACAGAAAAATGTCGCCAGCTGCGCCCGGTCATTGCTGTCTGCTTTTCCGACATTGGTACGAAGCACCTAAGGCGGGAAATAACCGATGAGGGGGAGGAATAGGACGTGGAAAGCCAACGAGCAGCCGAGTGAACTTGTACCAGAGAAAGGCGGTGTCAGAAGTCAATGGATCTGCTGCACGGCACCCCATCCCTCCCTGTGTTGCCCGTCACCAGCTCAGCGAAGTCACTCCTCATGTGCGACGAAGCAACTACGACACCCACACAGCTGTAATAAAGCAGACCACGAGGACTGTTCCCCCCACCGAAGACGCAGCGACGTACCCTGGTGCAGACGGGCACACTTTGCATTCGCGGCCCAGCTCGAACGAGCGTAGGTTCACAACTTCCAGCGTGTCCGCGGTCGGACCCAGCCGCGCGTGGCCGTCAGGGCAAACCGCCCCGAGAAATGCTGGAAGGCGCTGTGCCAGAAGACGCAGAATACCGAGTTTCCACACGTGCAGCAGATCGAAGGAAGCAATGCGGTATAAGAACCGCGAGCCCGTGCTCAGGCCGTGGACAGCCGCGAGTGCCGGAACAAAGGCCAAAGCACTGTGCTCTTGGCCGAGCGCACGGCGGCGAGACGGCCTCGGGTCCTCACGGCGCACCAGGGCAGCCGCTAACTGGGCCTCGAGTGTTGATACGACATCCCGATCGGCCGCACGGGCTTCCGACGTGGTTGGCGCGTCGTCCTTTGCGACCATGCAACGGGAACAAAAGAAGTTGCACTGGTTGCCCATAAGCCCCAAGATCGCCCGCTCCTCAGGCTGGTCGACCACCAGGCCGACAATGCGGGGCACCAAGAAGACACTGCCGATACCGGCCACGGTCGCAGTGACGCCAGTTTCGCTCGCTCGTGTCAAGCTCCGTAGGGAGACCGCAAGACAGCGCTGCAGTAGATCATTCCGCACGTCGCTCACGGCGAGCCGGTGGGCTGCGCTGCGCCCTACAGCCCGCGGCACGTGCTGGATGTAGCCGACCGTCGTCCACCCACCGCCCGATCCCACGATGTTGACGTACCGCGCTCGCACAGGGAAGATGTTGTGCGCGCCCGACCACGACACGAGAGCCTCGTCGGCATGAAGCTGCACCCCCATGACGAGCGCCGCGGGCCCATGGATGCGTTGCACGTCGCGCCGTTCCTGTTGGTAGACGTCAGAGTCGAGCGTACCCCGGCGCTCACGCGCCTCACTGCGGGTGTCCAACTCGGGCTGCTCGTCGTCGTCGCTGCCGCGCGCGTGAGGAGGGTCAGTGGCTGGTGTTGACGAGCCGCCGCCTCCCTCCGTGTTGTCGCCAAAGGACACCTCCTCCGCACGTTCCAACGCGTCGAGGCCGGCAGTCAGCACGTCTCGGTAGTAGTAGGTGAAGACAGTGTTGTCAATGACGATCGGAACTTGCATCCACCGGAGGCGCGCCAGCACCCGACCTTGCTCCTCTCGCGCGGCCGTCAGGAAGCTGCTGGGCGTCTGAAACGCGCTTGTGAAGGCACCGACCGGGTCCGAGAGCAGCGTTGCCTCCCGTTCGATGTCCATCACAGTCTGCGCAAATGACAAGTGGTCACCCTCCGACAAACCGCTGCCGCCCGCCGTGAGGGAGAAGCGAAGCGCCCCGCGCAGGGCAGGCGAGGAAAACCGCGTCGGCCGATTGGCCAGCGCCGGGTCAACCAGCGGCACGGACTCGGACGCCTCCGGCATCGACTCGTAGTAGGCGCGGACGCGCGCCGCGGTGCTCGTCCAATACGCCGGGCGGCGGCTCGGGCCGCCGCCGAGGCTACCACGTTCCATACCGTCCGAAAGCCGCGAGGCCGCATACAAACCTGCCTGGGCGACGCACGACGCGGCCAGCGCCAAGCCATCGTCCTCCTCGTCGCTCATCATCTCGGGCATGAGGTCGTCGTGTTCGTCCTCGTCGTCGGACACGAGCTGCGGCACTTCGCCGCGCATGCTGTCGAGCACGTCGCCGGCCTCGGTCATCCGGACCCCCGCTGGCGAGTTGCTGGCGCCAAGAGGACCCTCCGCAGCAATCGAGGAGGCAGCTCCGAGCGGCAGCGTCGTCGCCTCCCGCGCTCCCGGTTGAAGAAGCGGGGGCCCCTTCACTGCCGCCAACGCGGCGACAGACGCGTACGTCATCGGCGTGCCGTCGACGCACGGCTCAGGGGCGATCAAGCGGTTCTTGTCGGGGTGCGACGCCTGCATGTGGCGGGCCCGGGCGACAACAGAGTCCAAAACGAGCGTGCAATGGAAACACACGAAGCCGGGGTCAGCGGTCGGGGGGGGCGTCATCTCAAATGAAGTTGGATGGGCGGAGGAAAGGAGGGTGGACCGTCGCAGCGAACGAGAGGTGTGACGCGCGTGGCAGAGAGGGGCGGGGGTCAGGTGAGATGGATGTCACACAGAGAGCGAACCGCGAAGGAGGTGGTACACGCACACTTATATCGTCGCCAGTGCGTTGACCGCAACGAACAGCCGAACAGCGCCAGCACAAGCAGTGACGCCCCGCAGGCCTCGGCGCGCGTGAACAACCAGCCTCCAATCAACACAGCAAGGCAACAAGGGAATTAACCCCCGCGGACGCCCCCAAACATACCTGCATGCCGCTGTGAGGGCCATCCACGAGACTGGTCTCACAAGGCGAGCCGTCCCGCCTCCCTGCGCCACAAACTGCGTCGACGGCGTCTGACAGACCCGACGTCGACGGACACCGGCCGCACCGGAATATGTTCTGTCCATGCACACGAAACGTAGCGACCACGCACAGTCCGGACAACCTCATTCAGTGGCGACGCCCGCCATATGATGTACGACAGTCCACCCACCCGGCTCCCCTCCCGATGGCCGCGACACGGAAGGGGCATGGAATCGAGGCCCAAAGTGTCCTCCGCTGGCCACTTATAAGCACACAGACACGCCCGCAGTTCACTCATTCTCGTGACAACATGCGGCAAACAGCACACGCCGCCATACCTCGGTGAAAAAAAGCACCCAGAAGACACCCCCCAATAACCCTACGAGGCAAATACCGATAGCTGGATCGCTCCCTCACCAAAGAGGGCTGTCGTGCTCACGAAAAACGGGCGTACCCGCGGTCCCAATGTGCAGACAAGCGCACGCCACGCATCGTCGTGCTGTCCTCCACCTGTAGCAATGAACAAAGCAGACAAGGCGCCCAACATCCGGCTGAGTCCGACCATAGCCCCCGCATTGCGTCTTAGTAACGGCCGGCCAACCAAGTGACCAGATGCAGGCGACGCACGCCACTCGCAAGACCAACGAGACAAAGGCACGCTGACACATCTTGGAACAACGCAAGACACAGCGGTGATCGCCACACCGACGAGCGCCGACCACTACTTGTCACGGAGCGCTTAGAGGACCCAACGTGCACGAGCGAGCACGAGAGGCATGACAGTCAGTCTGGTCATGGCTGCCGACTGCCATACCTCATCACGCGCGCTTTCATTGCGCAGGGCAAAGGTCAGAGGGCCAGGAAAGCGCACCGGTCCTCACGACACCTCGCACCCGCCACAGACACGAGGGGGGGGCAGTCACACGGGCGGCCGCCACATAGTCCCCGTTGCGCAACGCCGATCGAAGGCCACACAAAGGGGGTGATGGCTTGAAAAATACTCCTCGGCGACGAGCCGCAGCAAACCACGAGGCCAACGCACCAGCAAGCACGCCACCAGAGACATCCGGCTGCGGCGGTCCATTCACACCACCAGCAAGCACATTGCCGAAGAGGTCCAGACCGGGGGCGCTTGAGCGCGCTTGCTGCAAGACCCGGCCTGTCACGGCCCGGGAAGCTGCTCAAACCACGGTGCAAAGGTGTGGCAAAAGGCAAGTGCCGTACTTGATCTCCCTCCGTTGGAGAACTTGTAAGATTCCAAGCATGTTTGGGATCCAGGGAGACCAATGACAGGAGGCCACCATCTCAGCACTTTTTCCGACAGTTTATCAGCCAACGAAAGTCGACGATGTCGTGAAGTAGTCCACTCCTCCAGCGATCTCTTTTGGACTTGTCGCACGAGCACACTCCGTCTTGATGGGGTTCCATGACTTCATATGTCACAACAGTGGAACTTGTCGCTGGATATCTCCACGTCGGCGGTTGCGTCACCCACGCGGTCGGCAGATCGACCAGTTGTGCCTTCCGGCGCCTTCCCACGCATTCTGGCTTGCGCAAGCCGCCTCTCCCGACTGCCGCAGTCATCCGGTTGCCCCCCCCCGCCCTTCCCCACACGGGGGACGGCACAACTGAAGATGTTGCGTTTGCTTTGCCTGCGCGGTTGTCAGTCCAACAGTCCGCTTCTGGTGGCCATCTCGGACCCATCTGCCCCTTACGCTCGCTGCTGCCGGCTAAAAGATGGTCCCGCCCGCCTCCCTATGTCACGTCACGACGAAAGGCACGTGACTGGTGACGTCCCAGGAGGGTCGGTTGCCTTTCGCTGCTGACGACGTCTGCCCAACGACCTGGGGCACTTAGCATCGTTTCTCGGGTGCGCTTGAGGTGGTGCGCACAGCGGGCCGGCTGGGAGGCTGCTGTGCACGACCTGTGCAGTCGTTCCAGCTGTGTGGTGTGGTGTGGCTGGGAAATGTGTGCTGACCGCCCTAGTGCTAGGGCAGTCCCTGGCACTTGACACCCGCACCCCCCCCACCGACGAGTGACACTCAGGACCGCGAAGTTGGCTAGGGCTGCTCCGGGTACTGAACGGATTGTGTCTCTGCTACCCGAGAACGTGTGACTGCTGAGCTGGCGTGCTCGCTTTGTGGGCTCGTGTGCGAATGTGTTCCAACGCCTGGTGTGACGCACGACACTGTATCGCTGACTGTTCCCACGAGTGGCCATTGCGCAACACCCCCCGCTTGCATCGCCGTCATGTTGTGCTCGTGTCCTGCTCGGTCCGCTCGTTTTTGCAGCCACTCGGCCACGGCGATCAAGCAGCGCAAGATGTGCCCCTTTTACAGGTGGGCTTGTGGACGTCTGCGGGTGTTCGGAGTACCACCGTCGTGGGGGCGTGCGCGTGGCACAGTGTCACAGACGCGCCGCACGCCGTATGCGCGGCTTCTGGGTGCCCCCTGCTTTGCAGCGGGGGTCTGCTGCTCGTGATGGGTCCCAAAGTCGTGACCGCTAGCGGTGGCGCTTCGACGCCCCGCACGGCGCCCCGCGAGCTGGAGGCGGCGGTGGGCTATATAACGGGCGGTCGCTGACCGGTCGAGGGATGCCTGAGCTGTGTGCAACTCACTGCGTCCTGGTTTCCTTTCCATGTTTCGCCGACCCTGTGGTCCTGCCCCTCGCTTACACGTTCCGTGCCGTTTGCCTTCAACCCCGCCCGTGTCTTCACACCCGTTCCTCTGCCGCCCATCATGAACTGGAAGGCGTACTACTACTGCATGCGCCTTGCGTTTGTCGGAAACTCTCAAGGCTACCTCAACAACCATGGTGACAACCAAACGCGCGACGGCAGGTCTGCCCCAAGCCCTCGCGGGGCGCCCCCTGCTCTCACCCCGCACCAGATTCGCAACGACGCAAGCATGATGACGGCCATTCCAAGCGCCGCCCCCTTCCGCCCGAGCACGCGCCCTCTGCTGCGCGCGGCGCCGCCGTACGCGTTCCCGCCGTCGGGTGGGTCGGCGGCTGTGGACGGCGGCCCCGTCATGCAGACCAGCCGCACGGGCCATTCGGGTTGGGCGCCTGCTCTGGGTCTCGGTGCTGTGGTTGGGCACCGAGATGGCCGAATGGAAGGCGCGGTGACAGCGCCGTCTGGCTGCCCTCGGCCGCCACCGGCTGCCGACTTGTCCCCGACGGCCTTTGGCTCTCGCTGCCCGCCGCCGCCGCCTCCACCTCGCAGGAGCACTGTTGCGGCAGCTACTGTCGGCGATTGGTCTGTCACAGGCGCCGTCGGCAGCAGCGGGGCCAATGCCGGCGTCGCACGGGGAGCATTGGGCGGTGCGGTTGGTGCCGTCGGGGCGCACGGCCGCGGGGACGGCGGGAATTTCGGCGGTGCGGCGGGCAGCAGTGCGGCACACGCGAGCGGTGCGCGAATCCCTTCTGGTGGCGCGGCGGGCAGCAGCGCCGCGCATGCCGCCTGTGTAGCTGGGTCATCCGGCGCGGCCGTTGGTAGCAGCGTCGTTGCGGGTGCCGGTGCGCGTGCGCGTTCTTTGGGCGCTTCTGGAAGCAGCGTGGCACCCGCCCACGGTGGCGGTGGAGGCAGTTTATCGGACGACGACCGCATGCTGGACACTCCCCTGTCGTCACTCCCGCGTCGCCCGCGCTCGGGCGCAGCGCTAACCCCTGCGGGGGCCCGTGCCAGCCGCCTGGCGCGTCGGCCGCGAGCGCCGACTCCGCGTGGGACGCCGAGCCCGTCGCCAACGCGACGCCGTCGCGACGCTCCGTCTACCCCCGTTGGTGGTCGCACTACCGTCGGCATTCCGGCGGCGGCCGACGGCGCCGACTTGGCCGACGTTGTGTCGACGACCAGCCTCGGGTTTGCGTCTATCCGCCGCGAGGTTACGGCTCTGAAGCGGGAGGTGGGCCTGGCCACCACGCAGCACCGAATGGCTATGGAGAAGATCGACTCCATGGCGCTGTTGGTTGAAAACGTGCTCTCGTTGGTATCCGGAAACCGCGACGTCATGCTGGAGGTACGAGAGATGTTGGAAAAGGCACCGCAGCTGCCGGTCCTAGTGCCGACGCCGACGACGGGTGGCCCGTCTCAAGCGCACGGATCGCCACTCGGCAGGGAGGAGCAAGACGCATCCTGGATCGTCGAAATGCGGCCAGTGCTCGTCAAGTGGCTCGAGGATAACTTTGGCAGCGCGCAGTGCCCTTCCGAGGTGTGGCCCACGTCGGCGACCGTCAACCAGTTTCTGCGAGCCAAGACGGCTGAGGTGATGGGCGTTAATCCCGGGCGGGCGGCAATGATGCTCCAAGGCAAGTGGCGGCTGCCCGTGCGCGTCAGAAAGGACGCGCGCGTCGGAGCGGATGCTACACCGGTGCGCTCCGTCGCGGCGCGGCGCAAGACGCCAGCGTACCGCTTTTTGCACCGCGGCGTGTCTCACTTCTACCAGCGCATCGGCATCACGGCGGTCGCGACATTCTCAACCCACATGCACTCTGAGGAGGATCTGGGCACGACACGACTCGTCAGGGGCACGCGTACCAAGTACGAGGTTGTTTTCTCGGCCTCGGAGGCATCCGAGATGCTCGCAAACGACACCTTCCTCCTAGACGCCGTCTGTCGCGCCGCGCTCATGAAAGCGGCGCACGCGGTGTTCTCCCGGCTGGGGCTGCGTCGCTTCTCTGAGCCCGGTCCTTCTCGTGGAGGCCCCCGAACGGTCTGCTGTCGGCTGGCTCACGTCGCTCTCATCTCGCTGAAGGTGCGTCAGCACCTGATAATGCGCGCCGCTCCTGTTGACGCGGACGGGCATGCAGTGCTGCCGGCAGGTCTCAACGTCGGACACCGTGAAGAGTGGAAGAAGGAGCTGGGCACGCTCAGTGTTATCCTGGCTGTGCAAGGATCACGGGCGGTAAATGGCCTGCGTGTCACCGACGGCGAGTGGGCCGGCCGCGCCAATGCGGACCTCGCACCCCCTCCCCCCGTTGCTAACCAAGACGCTCGCGGTGGCCGCGACGATGGCCGCCAAGGCAACAACGAAGAGAACGAGGAGGACGGCGACCACGGCGACGACGGCGAGAACGGCGACGACGGCGACGACGGCGACGACGGCGACGACGGCGACGACGGCGATGGTGATGGTGACGATGATAATGAAGACGATGACGGCGACGACGGCAACAACGTGGGCGACGTCGACGACGGTGACGACGACGGCAATGGTGGCGATGGTGGTGGCCGCAAGGACTGGATGGGCGGCATTGTCGAGGAGCTTCACCCCGGCGATGGGGAGGAGCCACCAGCTGGGAGTGCCGGTGAGGTTGAGGATGGGCCGCACGACGAAGATGACGACGAGGAGCCCTCCGCGGAGTATAGGGCGGCGCGGGAGCGCGAACGGCGCGAGTTCGTGCTGGCGCACGCAGAGCGTCGCCGCGCGGCGCTCGCGGAAACCTCCGAGATGCTTCGCTTGCGCGCGGCGCAGAATGCGGCGCATCGCGCGGCGCACGGTGGGTAGTTGCATACCAACCTCGTATCGCAGTGGGCTTTGGGGCTGCGGTGCAATGGCGACCAGACCGGGGGACACGAGGGGCAACGCGTCAGGGCGTCAGGTTGTTCGTCTATTTTCTTCTGTTGAGCAGGGACTCTCACCGCTCCCCAGCGAGTAGCGCTGGGCGGGCAGTCCTGTGTTTTTACTTCTTGATACCTCTTTCACGGCTCTGCAGTCGCCACGTCCCCTGGCATGGAACCACACCCGGGGGCTGGAGTCGTACACATGACGGTCCTTCCGTGCGGCCACGTCTATAGCCGTATCGCAACCAGAAGCACAACAACAACGAACAGCAGGGACCCGAGTACGGCGTGCCCCAGCGGCCACCGGACCACCTATTTCACACCTTAATCGCTCCGCCTAATGAAGCCTCTACGTATCCAACCACTGTCACGCGAGCAGTCCGAGGACTGAGATCGAGACAGGAGCCATGCATCTGACCGGGTTTGTAACAGAAAATCCGTTGTTCACATCCTGTGTCACGACGGAGTCATGGACGGGAAACCATCCCGTTCGGGATGTCCATTGTTCTGACGATCGCAGCGAGATGCATCTGGCCCACGGCCAATCAGCTGAGAGCAACCGCCCGTGGGTTCACGCCAGATTCTGCCCAGCGGGGAACAGGCGGAGTTGAATAGGACAGTACAGGGAGATCATGCCATAAACTACAACACCAAATTCGGGAATATTATATGATTGTTGCAGCGGGGCCACTTCTACGAAGATATGCAAGTCGTACCTTGCACGTGGTCAGGCACTGGTTGACGGATGAGTCGTCCAGCCGCAAGCTGCTGCCGCGCAGCCGAGAGCTGCTGCCGCGTAGACTGCGTTCATGCGGCACAGAATTAATCCTAACAGTCACTGGCGAATCGCAGCTAGGGTGCGCGTCGGCCCCCCCATCCCACACCCCCTTTGGCGACGCTCGCCACGCCCTGCCGTCGGGGGGGCCGTTCAATGGTCCAATCGCGTTATGGAGCTGTTTGTCGAGAGGGAGAGGGCGCAGGGGGGGTTCCATGATGGCCCCGTTGGGCCATAAACGTTCCATTTGCACGCGTCGCGCACGCGCTGCGTGTCGATGGCGCACCGTGGCACGTGACGTGCTGGGACACTCCGGCCCGGTTCTCCGCCCAGCGGACGGCTGCAGACGAGGCGACCAAGCGGGGGAAAGATGAAGATGCAACTCCACGCCCGCACCAGGGGTGGCCACACTAGGGGTGGCTAGTGCGCCTGGGGTGTGTAGTTCCCCCACCTCGGTCGCCGCCGGGCCGTCGGTTGGTACAAGAGCAGCGGCGCGCCAGATTCTACGACTGCCCTTCACCTGCCGGCCACGCACCCGCCACGCACCCGCCACCCGCCACCCATCCGGCACGTGCCGTCCTCGGCCGCTGACTGCTCGCAACCGGGCCACCTCGCTGACGTGCCCAAAGCGCGACTGTCGTTCCCACGGCGTATCTCTACCCTGTTGCTCCCGACCCTTCCCTGTCTCCATCTTGCCTAGACGGCATTCCCCATCGTCGCCCCTTATTCTCACCCCCCCCACTGCACCCTTTACCACTTTTCCCGTTCCCTTCTGCTTCCACACCATGGACGAGGGCGTTGTTCGCGCGACGGACCAACTCATGGAGGAGCTGATCGGCTTCCCCGTCTCTTTCCACCTTGACTTGAGCGACCCTCCCCCGCACGACGGACGCGTCCCTGTACCGTCTGGCGGAAGCTCGGCCGACCGCTCCGCCGACGGTTCTCTGTGCACCGGGTGCGACTCGTGCGCCGGCATCGTCGTCGCCGCCAAGTCCGACGCTGGCGGCACGGCGGCTGCCGCCGTCTCCGACGACCAGACGCACATCATGGCCGCCAGGGTGCGCGCCACACGTCACGGCAGCAACAGCGGGGAAACCGGCTCGACGCTCAGCACCGTCGGGTACGATGAGGAGGAGCAGGTGCCCCCCCCGTCGCCGCCCGCCCGCGTCAGCACTAGTGGTGGCGAGTGCGGAGCGGTGGTGTCTGTCGGCGGCGACGGCAGTACCGGCGGCGACGGCGACGGCGGCCACGCCCACGGGTCGGATGCGCTCGATTCCGACCCAGAGGACCCCGACGGCGACGGCGGCGGCTGGCCAATGGTGCACGCTGGCCGCGAGGCCACCCTCCGAGCGCTCGTCGCCGACTTGCGGCGGGAGAATGAGCGGCTGGCAGCGTCGCTGGCGGCCGCCCACGCTGCGGCGGACGGCGCCACCGCCGAGGCGGCGGCAGCCGCCGCCACTGCCGCCGCGGCACCCGCCGGGGTGG
>Ga0114957_1004070_pt1 | contig 12802 bp, 12 predicted proteins | sample BantaG_FD_87175 | JGI IMG/M metagenome (GOLD analysis project Ga0114957, IMG submission 87175) | Marine algal microbial communities from Bantry Bay, Ireland - BantryBay_4 metaG | ecosystem: Host-associated > Algae > Red algae > Unclassified | place: Bantry Bay, Ireland | collected 2014-11-21 | reverse complement strand
CGCCCGCCGGCAGGGCGGCAAACCCAAAAACGCACCAAAGCCCAACACGTACACCCCGTCTGGGATGCTCGTTGGCACACGCACGGAGCGGCGAAACACCTTGCTGCTCCGGTCGTCGTCGCACAGGCGCTTGTTGTCGCCACACCCGACCTGGCCGCTGCCCCAGCAGCCCCACCAAAATGAGTACCGCGCGTGGGCGGCCACCGACAGGCCGACGGGCGTCGGCACGAGCGCCAGCCGCACAAAGCCAACGGGCGGGTGGTTGTTGCGGCTCCATGTCACCTGGACGGTTTCGCCGCGGCGCCACGTGGCCGACGGCCGCGACGGCGCCTCGCCGAGGCGGGGGAAGGGGCGCTGGGGCACGATCGGGCACGCGTGGTCGCCCAGCCCGTCGCCTGCGGGGGGGTGAAGTGCGGCGGTCGGGGAGGAACAGGCAGTGACGGCACGGAAAAAGGAAACAAGCCAACAGTGGGGGAGCGACACTAGCGTCAGACTACCGTCCATGCCAAGAGGCCGTCACACCCTGTCCACGTGGTGGGTGGCGTCCCAATCACCCCGACGCGCCGCGCGCCCCGTGCGCGTCAGCGGCAGGCAGATGCACCCCACTCTACTTACACGGTCGTGGGCCTTGGCCCGACGTGCACTCAAAATCCACCATTGGCAGGGGCACGCGCACGGTGCTGTGGGCAGCCACCCCCGAGTGAGCTCGAAGGCCAACCATCGCCGCCACGACCGCCACCGCCGCCAGCCACCGCCACAAAAACCGGCGCTCCATCGGTGGGTGCGTCTCACTGTTGCTCATCGTGCCCGTCTTGCTGACTCGGTGTGCCGCTGTCGCCCGTGTCTGCAGCGCGATTCAATAGCAGCAGTACATGCCGCGGCTGAGACAACCAGCTGCCATCTGCTGGTGTGCCCTCCTTTATGGACTTGGACGGAGCTACTCCAGGCGGCCCACCGTCGTCTCAGTTTCTCCGCCGTGCTAACCGCAGCCAAAGCGTCCAGACCCGCCACCGTCGCTTCGGCCCAGGCTGTTTGTGACGGCCGCTGCAAGGCATCAGCGCCCCACTGATTTGGTGGTCCTGCGTGCTCGCCTCCCTCTCGGTGGAGTGCAGGCGGGCCGCCAACGGGGACCGCCCTTGCACGGCGACGGCGCGAAAGCAGCGGTCATTTGGAAACGGCATGGTGGCGACGACGCTGGAAAGAGGTAGCGCGGTTCCGCCCACGGCGAAGCGCTTCCGGTCACGACGCGGGGATGGCCGCCCTCATCGTTGGCGCCGCCCCGGCGCCGTTCGTGCACCGTCACACTCGTCAGAAAGAGGCCCGCCATCGGAGTTCGTGTCAGAACACCGAATATGAGACCGAAAGAATCATAGTGAAGATATCAATTCAGTTCAGATCAAAGCTGTAGGAACAGAGGACGTGGCGTCCAATGTGCTTCGATAGCTCGAGACAAGTCGGTACTTCAGACAAGGTCAAATGGCAATTGACATTTTGTATCCTACATACATATCGACCATTATATCGACACATGAAACCATTCCAAGGCCCGAGCAGAACGAATCTCTACGTTTTCGGACCGGACGGTACGATGAACGGCCGTGCATGACAAGCAACTTGCTTGAGAGGGACACACGGGTAGAACAAGAGGTTGCACCTCCTCACACATGGTCGCACAGACCTGTTTTTGGTTCTGTGGGAGCCGAGTCTCACTTGCTGTGGTGTGTTCGCTGTTTACTCTTGCTTATGTTGTCGTCCTTCTGTCTTTCCGCGGGACCATTTCGGACTGTTTCCGATCCACCTCCAATACTGCTCGCCCAGGGGTGCGTCTGATGAAACCAATACTATTTACAGATGGACGTCAATGCTGTCCCGCAAGCTTTGCGACCAATTCGTTTTGACCGGCAACCAATTGTGTCATGCGAAGTGCAAGGCTCCGATAGGCCATTGACAGATAATTTCATGTATTCCATTTGTGGCTCACAAGCGGCTTGATTTGGAGAGTTTAACAATAAATCTGCGAATTGGTGACCGCCAGCCATTTCAAACATTACTGTACAACACAAGCAAGGACACTGGTCTGACAACAGCCTTGTCGTCGGCACGTCCCGAAGCTTTGCGCACCATCAGCCTTGCATCGGCTGACGAATCATGTCCTGTCGTAAGAGCATGGCTTTGGCCCCTGCCACGCCACGTTGCGACTGCGTGAGTGACGGCAAAAATGTCATGCGAGTGACGTGCGCGCGACGGGTCACCCGTCGCGTGTGATCACCTCGGCATTTCTCACTGAGCCATCCTGCAACGAGTGGTCGTGGAGATTCATGATGGAGAGCGATGCTCGCTCTACCTTGATCAGCGCACCCGCCGAGGTGGGCCGCGGGTCTGTAGCGGCCGCTCGAGTGGCGGCCCTTGACTGGATTGCGAGGTGCACTCGAGTGTAGGTCTTGCCTTTCGATCAAACCGATGCCTGTTCTCCTTCATTACACACGCATGTTGTGCTTCTCACAAAAAACTGGACCTCGGTACATCAGCTTCCGTTGCAAAATCACTGTTTCGTTGGTTCAGAGGGCGGTTCATGATGCTGAAGCCGATGTTGCGGATCCAGTTTTTGTGAGAAGCACAATAACGTGTGTTGGTGGAGGCATGGCTGAAAGGTTGGGGCGTCGTCGTTATTGACGATCCACGGCTCCGCAGACGAAGACGAGCCACCAGAGGTCTGGTGATGTATGAAACGGGAAGTGTGCTTCAATATAGCCTGTCAATTGCATTCTTTGTCACAGAAGCTGCACCATTGAAAAATTCAAGCGTCTGGCGACGCCGCTTTGGATGCCATCGCCAACGGGCCTCTGCGTCACGCTGATGAGCTTCAGCTTACTCTCGGCCATGCCTATGTCGCATCTCCGCTTGTGGATGGTATCGGTCGCGCAGTACTGCCAGACGTGGAGCGCTGAGACCCTTGTCCACCAGACGGTGCCATGACTGCTCGAAAAGGGATGGTGAGGCCGCACACATGACATCGAAGGTCACAAAATGAAGCTGGTGCGCTCCGCCCTCAGCTCCCTGCTATGTGATAGTGGCAGCCAGACATGCATTTTATGTACACCAGCCTTGAGTATGCGACTTAGAGTAGGGGGCGAGCAGCTGCGTTCCCGCTCCGAGTACTAGACTCAAGCACAAGCCCCGTACAGGCAGCGCGCACCCGCGGCCCGTTGTTTGTATGTCACCAGGGATGAGGACTGCTATGTGAGCCGCTGAGGAGACAGGTGCTTGAGCAGGCCGCTTCTGCGTACGCGCTGGGAAGTCAAAGAGCCTACGTCAAACAAAGAGGAGAATATGTTTCTGTGGCAGTTCCGGGTGGACCTCATGCCAGGTGAGCAAGGAAGTGAGACATCACGCTCGAGCTTGGAGACATAAATGTGGACGCAGCGCAGGCCGGTGCTCACGGTCGCCCTCTTGCTTTCAGGCCGCTGGGTAGCAGGCGTCTTTGTTCTTTACTTGATTTATGGCATCTTTTCTCCCCGGAGTCAAGGTTGGGGGGCGCGGAACGAGCCTATGTTATCGGACTGCAGCAGAACAGAGAACCGGCCGGAGTGAGTGTCAAGTGCTTCCGAATCTGTCAGAGTTGGCTTCTATGAGCATCTTTCGCTCCCTCTGGTGTTGGAAAGCGCCGGTACGTGGGTTGCTGGTGCATGACACTATTCACTGTCGGACTGTGATGAAGACGCGGCTGTCCCCAACTCCAGCTCGGCCACGAACGCGCTCTTGCTTACAGGTGCATCCATTGCCATAGAGCACGCGGAGTTGCGAAAGGTACCGGCGCCTTCGGTGCTTTGGCCTATAGATGTCACAAGCGCTGTAGTGTCAAACAGTGGTTTTTCCCACTCGGCCCGACCCGCGCCTGGTGAGCCATAAACGCGTTGGTCGCGCAATGCGTGTCGGAGCGGTTCTGGATGGGGCTCCGCGTATTGGACGACACAACATCACCGATATTGACTTGCGAACAGACGCAGCGTCCTACGGAGGTGCCTTTTATTTCAGCAGCGTGCGCACTTGACTGTGCTACGACCGATGAGCAGTGATCGTACGTGTAGCTGATGTGCATTCCAGAGATGCCTTCCGCTGGCCTCTGGGTCTTCCGATGTCACAGGTACTGCCGATGGAGGAGTTCGTATCTCCAAAGTCGCTGAGTAGGCGCGAGGTGTGGCTGTCTCTACGCGAGACTTGGGACCCAGCCCGAACCTTCATCGTCAGGACCCCCCCGACGGTGGCGGTTGCCACTATAGGGATGGTTGGATGTTCGCTAGTGTCACAGAGCTACATACAGCAGACAGATCTTATAGGAGGAGCTGTTCTTCATGGGAGGCCGGAGGTACAGCTCGGAGGAGTTTCCGACGCAGAAAACGACTGACAATGCCCCCGATGCCGACACACACGCTAAACTAAGCCTATCCACAAGCGTGCCGGCTCTACCGGGCACGCCCAGTATTCCGCAACGTCGCCTTCACCCATCCCTTCAATGCCATCCCTGTTCCGAATCCTGCCCCAAGTCCACAGATTCCCTATATATTGCATGGTTTCTGAGGCTCCCTCGTGTCAGAGGGGTTTCTAAGAGAGAGAAAGACCTCGTGTGCCATGTAACGTTCTCTATGTATTAGTTGAGCTGCAGACGAAAACAAGAACCGGAACGATAAGCAAAAGAAGTTGACCCACTCAGGCAGAGGCCCTTTCGAAAATGACAACAACAGTGGTTGGACACGGAGTGCGGGCTCCCAGGTGGGACAGAGGATATCAGAAAAATAGCGGATGTGGGGAGCCAGAGGAGCAGGAGGGAGCCCTGGGCTGCGGCTCTTTAAGGGTGCTGAGGATACACGTGCACGGCGCATCTGTGTGGCTACAGAGCGCGCTGGGGCTTGGATCCTCTGGTGCCGCCGGTGAAATGATCCCCGGCGGGATCCTATACCTGGTCGACTTCGGCCGGTGCTCCTTTCATTCGGTCCCGGACAGAAAGCACGCCGAATGCGCTTCAGGGGTCAGCCCCTTACTGCGAAAGGTGAGTCATCAGCGCGGGAGCCGCCAGGGGAACCCCTTCCATACTAAAAGTTATTGCAACCCCGGCCAGCAAAGCCCCGCATTCCACCGGCACAAACGCAGCGACCCGTCCACCACCAACCCGGTCAGTGCGTCACGGTGGTTCTTCTCCCCCAGACCCGAGGAGAAGTAAGACCCCGTGTCCGGCCCGTCCCGCCGGCACGCCTCTCACACCAGCGGCGTGAAGGTGTGGGGCGGGTAACCAGCTGAAAATTGCGGCGCATACTTTCGCACCCGAATGGTCCGAGGTAAGTGGGGGCAGCTGACCAGGCGGGAGATGTGCGCGGGTGCCGTCAGGAAACCACCGCCTTGTCCCGCCACAGCTGCGCTACAGATGACACGTGAGTCGCCCGCAGGTCATGGCGCAGCGCCGAAGACTGTGTCCCGACGGGGAGCGGCGGCTCCACAACCGCCGCTGTGAATCACGGGTAGGCCCGCAGCACCGTGGTCACCCGCTCCAGCACCTCCGTGCGCCGACAGGTGCGCATTGTGACTTCCCGGGCAGCTGAAGAGGCTGAGGGAGCCGGAAAGGCCCGCTAGATCGCCTCAGCGGCGCTCTCGGGTGGACGCCTGCGGCATTGGGAAGGCCGTCGACGGCAGCCGTGGTGTCTCCGTCATTTCCACGCCCGTCATGGCGCCGCCCATTCGGCCAACGCATTGCAGCCTGTTCAGCCACAACCGAGAGCCGTGAACGCAGCGGGCTGATCAGCCAGCGCGCGCCGCCTGCGGCAGCGATGCCCACACGGCCGGGGCCCTGTCAGGTGCGCCGTGTGCGCGAAGTGTTGCTGAGTAAATCCCCTCGGCGCCGCGAGCATCGCAGCCCAGCTGTCCGCGACTACCCCAAGGGAATGGGGTAGGCAAGTGGTTGGTAGGTCGGCCGTTCCCACTGGAGGCGTCAGGGACTGGAGCAGGTCGGTGATCTGCAGCGGGACAAACTGAAAGGGGGAGCCGCCGAGCGACCCCACCACCGCGAGAGTCGCCTCAGCAACGAACGCTGTCAAACACATCTGAGCGTTCGGAAGCAATGGGACCCGCAAAGGTTGTGTGACAGAGCAGGCTGCAAGAGACGTGGAAGTGGCCGCGCTCACCAGGACCTCGGACGCTGGAGGCGACAGAGGCGGCGGCGTGTCAGTATCTGCCCCAACATCAGGCCACGGCCACGTAGTGGTGCCCCCGGAAGTCGTGGAAGGCGCCACCCCCGCCCCCCCCGAGACAGTGAGGGGATCTGCCCCTGCCACAAACACGCCCGCCTTGGCGACCACCGGTGATACCGAGACCGCCAGAGCGAGCTCCCGCTGCGCCGACACGGTCAGCTCCGCCGCCCGCGGCGTTGCCAGCCACGACGCCGCGTGGGCGGCCGACGCGGCGACAGAGCGGTCCGCAAGCCCAAGCCCCGCCATGCAGACGAGGAGGGTGGCGTGGGTGACGACTCCTATCCGCGTCTTTCGCAAATAGTTCGCAGCGCAAAGCAGACGCAGCGGCGACTGCCGCATCGTCGCGTTCACCTCCGTCATCAGCGCCGTCGCCGCCGCCGGTGGCAGGCACCACAGCACTTACGTCACTAACAGCGCCGCGCCCATACGCAGCAGCAGCAGCTGCACATGCGCGACGTCGGGCGGGTTGGAGGCGACGGCTCGCACGACCTAGGCGTTCGACGCCGCCATCTTGTCGTCGAACACAGTGCCAAACTCTGCCCGCCCGATCGGGATGCCAAAGTACGTAAACGTCTCCGGGGTAGTGAGGTCGGCGGGCGAAAATTGGAACCAGCCCATTCCCCACGCGCGTCGGCATTATTTTCGCTACAGCTCTCCTCAATGGCTGCCCGAGGTACAATCTCCAATGAACAAGCTATAGGAAGGAGCTCCCAGAGTTTATCTTCTCAGCAATACTCAACTGCCGGTGCCAGTGGTAATCGAAGACCGCTCTGGAACACTCTGCTTGTATTTCCAAGACCAAGCCTACCTCATCAACACAGACAGTGTCACAGTACCGGCGCCTCATGGCGCCCGCATCGCTTTTGATGGCCGCCGATCGCAAGATGTCCTGCTGTGCCGTTGGCGTTATACTCTGATGGACAGGAGGGATTATCATTCGACGGGCGCAAGAGTCGAATGGAAGAGGGAGAAGTGTTTCATGGGGTGTGGCGTCAAGGCACTGGTCCCGCGGGCGGAGGCGTGACCGCTGGCACCGGGCTCGTCAAGCTTCTGGAAATTCGCTGTAGTTGGTATGAATGGCGAGTTCTGTCTCGTTAACGGCAAGCAGGCATGCGATAGCGGCTGCGAGGGAGGCTTTCAGGGTCGACCAGCATCGCGTCTGAGTCTGAGGAACTGTCTTGACGGCACAGTCTCAAACGAGAATACAGCGTGCTGATTGGCCAGACACTCCTTCGCCCACGTGTCTGACAAATAGCAGGCCGACATACGTGTCAAGACAAGGGTCGAGCGCCTCCGTCAAGACTAGAGCTGTCAATATTACGACCATGTATAGAAAAATGCACGAAATTTCCGTCTTGCAGGCACAGGGGCCGTCAGGGCCGCTTTCTTGAAAGAGAATCCTTTCCCATTCGTCTCGAGACCCGACACGCTCTGTCGATGGCGTTCTCCTATTGGTGTATCTCCGGCTCTTCACGTCGACGCTTCTTCGGCCCTGCTGCAGCCAGCGCCAGACTTGGCGTTCTGACAGTGGATCGACCACCATCCCCCTCCCCACCCTCGCATGTTACCCGTTCATTTCATCCCCTATCTTTTCTTTTTCCCTATCAACAGTGCCCTTTCTCCAACTCCCGCCGACCCCTGCTCCTCCCATGGCGCCCGGCGGCGCCGTGGTGCCCCCGCCGGAGAAGCGCACGGGGGCATGGCTGTACGTGAAAAGGGATACAGTCCCAGGTCGGATGAACTGTCGTGATGAGGGTTGCCGGTGGGGTACTACCCCTAACAAGACCCGCGCCAGAGACCACTTGGTTGGCTGCGCAGAGGCAAGCCGGTCGTTTCCGGAGATGATGGGTGTACTAATGCCGCAAGCCCCCGCCCCTGGTGCTCTCCCCCCTGCTACTGCCGCGCAGTTACACGAGTGGAGAATGCTGTGGACGGAGGCAATGTGCGAGTCGTGCCTGCTGCTCGGACGTTTTGAGACGGCGGCGTGGCGAGCAGCCTTGGGAGCTGTTACCGCTGGCCGGTTTACGGGCCCCGGCGACCGCCGCACGCTAGCCACGACCTGCGTTCCGCTTGTGGCGGCAAAGACGAATGCGCTGACGGCTGCCCGCATTCGCGAGGAAAACTCTACGGCTATTTCGATGGACGGCGCCACAGTCAACCGTCGAGGCGTTTACAACTTCGTGTCCTACTCACCACTTGTGCTCCTGTACGGGCCGGCACGATTGGGCTCGACGTCAGCCACCGGGGCCAACTTGCTAGAGGCCATGAAGGACTCGTTGCAAGAGCCCATTATGGCTGTCGCTCGTCTTGGGAGCAGCGCTGGTGGCGGCCCGGTGGCACAACGACCGCGGTGGCGCCGCCTGTTGGAAGAGCGTGTGGCAGCTGTCATTACGGGCTCGCCTAGTTCGATGATGCGCATGCGCAACGATGGTGTAAGTTACGGCACGTTTGTGTTCGGGTATGGGTGCGCCGCCCACGCCGGCAACCTGGTTGCCCAGAATGCAGCCAAGCTTGAGCCGTTTGCGTCCGCGCTGCGGCACTCGCTGAATGCTACCGTGTTTTTAATGCGCTGCGTGCGCGCACGCACGGAGCAAGAGCGCACGGTGGCCACTATGGCGGTTCCTGGGCAGCCGCATATTCCTTCCATGCAGCCTGACAGTCACACGCGGTGGGCGGGGCAGGCCGCTACAGTGGCTGCTGTACAGGCCAATCTCATCGCCATGCGCCGCACACTGTTTTCCAATACCCTCTTGACGCCCCCGTTTGACATCCCCAGCAGTGTGGTGCAGGCGTTGGAGGCCCCGAGCCGAGACGCCATTGGCCGATCAACTCCATACCTCAAGACGCTGGCGGCAGTGGTGGCCTTGCTCGAGGCGGACGCAGCACCGTTGTCTTCCTATGCTGGGCTTTTTGCCACCCTACGGTCTTCACTGGGTACCCATTTTCTTGATTTGCCGGCCGGGACTCGGGCGGCGCTACAACTTAGCCTGTCGGCACGCTACGCTGCATTCTCAAATCCGATGATTGCGCTGGCGTTTTACCTGGACGGTTTTTGGGGCCTCGCACGAGGGCAATGGCCGGCTTGCCGTGAGCGGTGCGGGAGGGCGTGGGGGCGGTGACTCTGCCTGAGCTGCGCGACGCGGCTATCGCATCGCTAGCGCATGGAGACGCCCCTTTGGCCGCTTGGCTGCAGGCAGAGCTCAGCGAGTTCCTCGCCCTTGCTGCGCAGCCGCGGTACGAGGAGGTTTGGAAGCGCCTGCACCCACGGACCTGGTGGTGCCTGCATGGCGAGTGCTTCGAGTTGCTGCACCCCATTTGTATGTGTTTGTTCTCGTACCCAGCGTCGGCTGCAGGCGGGGAGCGTGCCTTCAAACGCCTGAGCCAGGTGCTCACCGCTCGGCGGAACCGCATGTCCCCGCTCCTGGTTGACCAGCTAACTCGCATTGCTTTCAACTCTGCACAGTTGCGCCGCCCTGACCCCGTTACTGCCTTTTCGCGTTCCTCGACTGAGATGAACCTCCGCAGATTTTTCGCTGGCGAGGATGTTGAGGCGGGGGTGGGCGGCGTGGCGGGTGGGGCTGATACTGGGGGTTTTGGCGTAGCGGCTCTTGCTGGGAGGATCGTCGCAGAAGGCGGGGCCAGTGTCGACGCTGACTTTGGTCGCGGTGGGGGTGGGGGTGGAGGTGGGGGTGGGGGTGGGGTGTATGGCTGGGCGGAGGAAGAGGAGCGCCCTCCCGACATTGAGGCAGCCGATGTCGATGCTATTGTGGCAGAGCTATTGTCATGGCATACGAAAGCAGCCTCGACGCACTTTTTTTCTTGGACATACACACCTTGAAGAAGGAGAGGAGGCCGGGAGCGGAGGCTAGGCGAGTATGATGTGCGACCGAGTCGCTGCTGGCACTGATGTGCTGCCCGCGCCTGACAGTGACGCTCCTGTCGGGACAGAGAATTGTTGACAGTGAATGGCCTGGACAGGCGTCCAGAAAATTCCTTGCACTGCAATCTTTCCTTTAGAAATATGACAGCTCTAGTCAAGACAGGGCCTGAGAGCACTAGCGGGGGCCTGCACGTCCCGGATGTTCACCATGCTCTGGTTAGAAAAATACACTACTCATCTGACTAGGCGCCCCGCGACTACCGAAAGGGTGCGGAGTTCATTCGTAACGGCAATTGAAGCCTGGCGCCAGGCCGCTATCGCCATTGCGCAATAATGCCAGGGGATGGAGGGGTTCCCAAATCCGCTCCGTATGGCCACGAGACATCTTTCATCGCATCGTTCGATTGATGCCCGTAAAGAGCGGACAGGTCATACTTCGCTTCGTATCGCGGCTACCTGCGCAGATTTGGCGAAGGTGACACCGCAATGGAAACGAAGATGGCGAACTGGCGCACAGATGCAGAAAACATTTATAGTTCGCCTCCGCGGATTGATGAAATGGCGCCACAATATATTAAGTCCCAGAAGAGCTAGACTCTGCACCATGTTAGTATGTTAGACTGATCCGCACCTTGGATCCTGGCACGTCGAATTCTCTCGAGAGACGGTCACGATTGCCATCCTCCGTGTCGGTTGCTCGAAGGGCTCCTGCTCCGCTCGCACAAGACGGCAAGCGGACCTGGCCCAATTTGTTGTGCGCACATCGGCATCTCGCCTGAAAATTTCGTGACACAGTTATTCCCCGATGATCGAGCGCCCCTGAGACGCGAACTGCACGCGTGCCAGAATTATTGAAGCCGCCACTCTTGCAGGCCACTTCCCGACAACAGATGGCAGAAGGACCTCGTGCGGCGCGTTCAGACCGTGCCGGCCTCTGATCTGGTATCCGCATCCTTGCATGATGACCAAATTTTGTCTCACTCGTCTGTGTGTGCGTATTCGTCGCGCGAATGATTATAGTGGCGGATGGCGACGTACGAGGAGCCGTAAGGCCGAGACTTGAGTGCAGAGACAAAACTAATCGATGGCGCGTCAGCTGCTCTGCCTCTTAGCCGTGAAGGACGGCAACAGCCGGAACAGTCACTCATTGCAACGTGTGGGCGAGATCGCCGGTCACACCCGTTCAGGAGGTTCGCTCCGAAGCCGGTCCTCGCCAGCTCGAGAGTCATGGTTCCGACAGGCACTTAATGCAGTACCATCCGACTATTGCTGATACACGGTGAAACATTCCAAACCCCGACGCTGTTTCCAATGCCTGGAGGCACCTCGACACTTTGGGCCCCCCTCCCAGATGACCATTCCGGAGCCTGTCGGGGTCACGAGACCCCGACACTTTTGCATGCCCTGGGCGACTGAGATGGCTTATCTCACGTCTGTGGCGTGAATTGCTGCTGTCCAATCACTCGATCTTGGTTCTTTGCGCCCGCAACGAAGATGATGCTCGGAACTGGCTCGACGGATACTTGAGGCCTGAGGGCTTTGCAATTGTATGGAGCGTTGATTTAAGTATTTCGGTCGCCATCGTCGTCACCACCACTCGGTCGGATGACGACAACGGGGTATGGTCCCGGACGCGATTCTGGATCAACGACGCCCAAAGTGGATCACCAGAATCGTCGATTCCAGCTTGTTTGCCCGTTGCTTTTTCTCCCCACGAACGCCGTTGCCTCGATTAACAGCCGAACAGGGAATAAACATACCTGCAGGAAGCTCTAGGGAAGACGCTTCTTTTGGTGCCAGTTGCGCTCGTAGGCACGAAAAAAAAGGGCAGTGATCGAAGGGGTGAGCGCACAAAGCGCTTCTCAGCGTCGAAGTGCCCGAAACATTACGGACCAAGTCGATCGATCGGGATCAAGCTCGCACCAGGTGGTGGCAGTGTGCGAGCGCGCGCGCTTTCTCGCGGCAGCGTCGGCACATTGTGCGGCACTGGCCATTGTCTCTCAGCCGACAGGCAAAACGACAGTCCCGCCAGCTGCACCCTTCCGCTTTAACCTTCGCTCCCGCTCGGTCCTCCCCACTTGCCCAGCCTCATCACTTGCCAAGCGGCGGCTCAACATGAAGCGTGTATACGAAAAACCGCGGCCTATCCTGCCGAGAATGAATCTCCCGCCCCCGCCACCACTGTCTCCCTCGCCGCCGCCGCTGCTTCCCTCGCCCTCACCGCCCGCCACACTGCCTGCATTCTCTCAGTCTGCACAGGATGGCTCGACGGCGGTCAAAACCAGCATGCCGCCTCGTCGCCCGATACCCCCCGCCCCAAACTCCGCCCCAGGTCCCACCTCATACCTCCCACCTCGTACCTACCCGCGACTCAGCACGGGGCAGCCGACAGTACAACGCCATGCTCGCCGCCACCAGCGGAGCGGTCGCGTCCACATGGCGGCAATTTTGGTGCCACTCGTCATGACCGGCACTGGCATTCCGCAACTGACGCCCCCCCGTTGCCGCGGCCTCGCCCGCCGGTCGCCGCCCACTTGCCGCGCATCGCCGCCCACTTGCCGCCCGTCGCCGCCCACTTGCCGCCCGACGCCCCTCACTCGCCGCCCGTCGCCGCCCACTTGCCACCCGCCGCCGCCCACTCGCCGCCCCCCGCCCCCCACTCGCCCCCCGCCGCCGCCCCCCT
>Ga0114957_1004069_pt1 | contig 12805 bp, 8 predicted proteins | sample BantaG_FD_87175 | JGI IMG/M metagenome (GOLD analysis project Ga0114957, IMG submission 87175) | Marine algal microbial communities from Bantry Bay, Ireland - BantryBay_4 metaG | ecosystem: Host-associated > Algae > Red algae > Unclassified | place: Bantry Bay, Ireland | collected 2014-11-21 | reverse complement strand
TCAATTGGTACTTCCTATTTGCTTGCTCAGATTCCTCCTCAGGTAGAAGCACAGGCAAAAAGTAAATTGGAAAAGGTAGGAGGAAATGAAGATGAGGTTCGACAAAAACTTTTGGCCAGAGGCATCGATATTGACAATATCGATTCGAATAATCCAAGCGAAGTGATAAAACTTCAACAAGCACTTGAAGAAATTGAGAAAGAACTTGCAGCTGAACAACAAATGGAGTTAGAAAAAGCAAAGCAAGAAGCTGTAGATCAAGCCAAGGAAGAAATTGAAGAGGCGGGCGAAAAAGAAAAAGCTGAAGAAGTCAAAGAAGTTGCATCAAGTACTGCTCAAGAAATAAATAAAGCAGTTGAAGATGGAGCAACGGTTGAAGAAGCTTTGGCTGAAGGGATTATTGATGCTCAGGAAAATGACCTTCCACCTGCAACTATTTATGGACAGCATATATTTAGGGATAAAGAAATTGGGACTTATCGTAATGCAAATGATATTATTGCACCCGATTCTTATGTTTTAGGAACAGGCGATAAAATTGCAATTGCGCTTTGGGGACGTTCAGAATTAGATGTAAGTTTTGATATTAACAAAGAAGGTTATATAAAACCTCAAGGAATGCCTCGTATTAATTTAAAGGGATTTCGCTTAGGTAAAGCCAAAGAATTATTAAGAAAACGATTTTCAAACTACTATAGATTTGGAAAGGATCAATTCGAAGTAACTGTAACCTACCCACGGACAATTACTGTAAATATGGTAGGAGAAGTAATGAATCAGGGAAGTTTTACCTTTCCTGCTGTAAATACAGCATTTAATGCATTAGCAGCAGCAGATGGACCATCCAATATAGGAAGTGTTAGAAATATAAAGATTATTAGACTTGGAGGAGAAGTCATAGAGCTAGATGTGTATAAATTTTTATTAGACCCATCTGTAGCAAAAGAATATTATTTGCAAGACGGTGATTATATTCATGTAGGAGTGGCTGAACGAATGATAAATATTCAAGGAGCAATTACACGACCATATATCTATGAGTTAAAATCAAATGAAAACTTAAAAGATTTGGTGAAATATGCAGGAGGACTACCTCCGAATGCATATCAGAGTAATTTTCAAGTAGAAAGATTTATTGACGATAAGAAAAAAATTATTGATGTTAATTATAGAGAATTAGTTTCTACTAATCGAGATTTTTCTTTGATAAGTGGTGATGTTGTAATTATTGGTGACATCCCTACTCCCTATAAGAATTTTGTAGAAATATTAGGTTCTGTAAATTTACCTGGAAGGTACGAGTTAGAGAGTGGAATGAAGATAAAAGATTTAGTTCAAAAAGGAGTTTTGGCAGATTTTGCTAAAACGGATATAGCTTATTTAATAAGAACTAATACTGATGGAACACTTTCTTATTCTCGACTTAACCTTGATAGCGCTTTAGAAAATGGCAATGATAATTTAGCGCTAGTTCCTAAAGATAAATTAGTAGTGTATTCTAAAGAAAGATACTTAGATAAATATGAAGTATCTATCACAGGAGCAGTACGAGTACCTTCTAAATATGAATATGATCCTTCGGAAAAATTGACAGTTGAAGATTTGGTTATCCTTGGTGGAGGTCTTCGAGAAGATGCAACAGATTTTGCATATATCTATAGAACAGACCCAAAGAATACTAAAGAAAAAGAATACATTCGTATTGATCTTAAGAATGCTATTGAAAATCCAAGTTCTACTGATAATATAGTCTTACGACCTAATGATCAAGTTCAAATTTTATCTAAATTAACTTATGTAGATGAATTTCCAATAAAAGTTGCCGGTGCAGTTCGTAACCCTGGAGAATATCCTTATCATCCTAATCTCAATCTAAGAGATGCATTAACATTATCAGGTGGATTGAAATTGATAGCAAGTTCAAATCGAATTGAGATTTTTAGAACAGTTTTGAATCAGAATGAAGCAATAAAATCTATTGTTGCGACAGTTGAAGTAGATGAAAATCTGGAAATAGTATCTCAAAATGATTTTAAACTAGAGCCATTTGACGTGATTTATGTTCGATCTATCCCAGGATTTGAATTACAAAAGTATGTAACTATTGAAGGAGAAGTAATATATCCAGGGGGGTATGCATTATTAGAAGATAACGAACAATTGACCAGTCTAATACAGCGGTCAGGGGGCTTGACGCAAGAGGCTTTTCCTGAAGGAGCTACTCTTTATCGAGAACAAGATGGAACAGGTTATGTGGTACTTCGATTAGACGAAGCCATAAAAAATAATAAAGATAGGCATAACTTTATTTTAAAAGAAGGTGATGTCATTACTATTCCTAAGAGTAAGGATTTAGTAAGTATAATAGGTGCGACAAAAGCTCTTGAAATTTATCCTGATAATATAGCAAAAGCTGGGAAAATAAATGTGGCACACAACTCTGGTAAAAGAGCAAAATGGTATGTTGATGAATATGCTGCGGGTATAGGAAAAAATAGCAGAAAGAAATTAATAACAGTAGAACATCCAAATGGAGAGATTAAGCGAACAAGGAATTTTTTGCTTTTTAAGGTGACACCAAAAGTTAAAAAGGGATCTATTGTCAAGGTTGGAGTCAAACCACCAAAGACTCCAAAAGCTCCTGGAGAAAAAGAAAGAGAACCTATTAATTGGGGCAAAGTTTTGGCAGATTCGGTAGCACAAGCTACAGCTGTATTATCTCTAATTTTATTGGTAGAAAGAGTAAATTAACCCATGCAAGAAAATAATAGTAATTCTGTAAATGAGGGTGAAGTTTCTCTCAAAGATCTTTTACTTAAGATCATTGAACTTTATCATGAAGTAGTCAGATATTGGAAATTAGTAGTACTCAGTATTCTTTTGTTTGCTGGTTTAATGTTTTATCGTGCATATAACGCCTCTATAAAATTTCCTGCAAAATTAACATTCATGTTAAATGAAGATAATTCAGGAGGAATGGGAGCAATAGGAGGCTTAGCAGCATCATTTGGATTAGGAGGTATGAATAATGGTGAATTTAACCTTGAAAAAATGATAGCCCTTTCTAAGTCTAGAAATATTATGCAACAAGTTTTTTTTGATAAGGGAATAGTAAAAGGGAAAAATGATTTTTATGCTAATCATATTATTCAAGAATTTGACTTATTGGAGAAATGGAAAAAGACAGAATCGCTAAAAGATTTTAAAGCTTTTACGCATCAAAATATTTCTGAGTTTAGTAAAACTGAAAATAGAGCATTTAAGTATATACACGCTGTAATTATAGGAGCTGGGAATAGAGAAAAAGTTCTTTCACCAACTATCAACGATCTCACAGGGATAGTTGAATTAGAAATCTCTACCACATCAGAAGATTTATCAATTAATCTAGTTAATGTTATTTTTGATAAATTAAGTCATTTTTATATTGATAAAGCAATTGAGCAACAACAATACACTTTTGCAATAACAAAACAGAAAACAGATTCCTTAAAAAAAGCTCTAGATTACGCTCAATCTAATTTATTAAAATTTAAAGATTCTCATAGAAATTTAATGCTCCGACAATATGAAGCTCAAGAACTAAGATTACAGAGAGATGCTCAAATTTTAACAATAGCATATGGAGAGTCTTTAAAGAATCAAGAATTGGCAGATTTTGCTTTAAAATCCAAAACACCTTTTATTCAACTTATAGATTTACCTATTTCTCCTATTAGTAGAGAGAAAGAGTCCAAATTAAAAGCCATAATCCTAGGTAGTTTTTTAGGAGGTTTTCTAGCTACAGTATTTATTTTAGGGAGAAAAATTATTCGGGACTCACTCAATCAACCTTGAAATTAATTTATATAATAACTATTTAATAGATGTATACTAAATTATTAAACAAAGAAAAAAAGATAGCTGTCATTGGGCTTGGCTATGTAGGGTTACCTATCGCCCTTGAATTTGCTAAAAATTTCAGTGTTATCGGCTTTGATATTAATCAAAGTAGAGTTGAAATGATGCGAAAAGGAATAGACCCATCTAAAGAATTAGAATCTTCTGATTTTGAAAATACAGATATCGTCTTTACCACAGATAAAGCTGTTTTAAAAACAGCATCTTTTTTTGTGATCGCTGTTCCTACTGATATCGATGAACATAAAGTACCTAATTTAACTCCTTTATTAAAAGCAACCGAAACAGTTGGAGCTGTTATAAAGAAGGGGGATTATGTAGTATATGAAAGTACAGTTTATCCCGGTTGTACGGAGGAAGATTGTTTGCCTATTTTAGAAAAAACAAGTAAACTAAAAAGAAATATTGATTTCAAATTTGGTTACTCTCCTGAAAGAATTAATCCAGGAGACAAGGTAAGAACATTAACAACAATCCTCAAACTTGTATCAGGTGGAGACCTAGAATCTTTAGATGAAATATCCAAAATTTATGAGCATATAATAAAAGCAGGAGTTTATAAAGCGGAGACTGTTAAAGTGGCAGAAGCAGCTAAAGTTATTGAAAATACTCAGCGAGATTTGAATATTTCTCTAATGAATGAATTAGCTATTATTTTCGATAAAATGGATATTGATACAAATGCTGTATTAAAAGCTGCGGGGACTAAGTGGAACTTTCTAAAATTTTCTCCAGGATTAGTAGGGGGACATTGTATTGGAGTAGATCCTTATTATCTTTTACATAAATCAAAACAATTAGGAGTAGATCCTCAAGTTATTGCAGCAGGAAGAAGGGTTAATGATTTTATGCCTGCTTTTGTTGCCAAAAGATTAGTGAAATGTTTAATTGAAAAAGGAAAAAACCCTGGTGACTGTAAGATACTAGTTAAGGGGATTACATTTAAAGAAAATGTGTCAGATATTCGAAATTCAAAAGTTGCGAATCTTATTAGGGAGTTAATGGATTTTTCTTTGAATGTTCATGTTGTAGATCCATATGCTTCACCCAATGAAGTAGCTCATGAATATAAATTAACTTTAGTAGATGAGATTTCTGATAATTATGATGCGGTAATTGTTGCGGTAGCTCATCAGGAGTACACTAATTTAGATATAGATTATTTTAAATCTATTCTAAATGGAGCTCCTATATTATTTGACCTTAAAGGAATCTATCCAAAACAAAGTGAAGGAATATATATTTGGCGATTATAAAAATAAAATAAAATTTCAGGTATGAATATTCAAATGGTCGATTTAGTAACACAGTACAATAACATTAAAGATGATGTTGATAAAGCTGTTATTGATCTCATGTCTACTGCTAAATTTATTAAAGGACCCGCAGTAATGTCTTTCGAAGAAAATTTAGGAAAATATTTAGATGTAAAGCATGTAATCTCATGTGCTAATGGAACAGATGCTCTACAAATAGCTCTTATGGCTTTAGATTTAGAAGAAGGTGATGAGGTTATTGTTCCTTCTTTTACTTATGTCGCAACTGCTGAGGTTATAGGTCTTCTAAAACTTAAACCTGTAATGATAACAGTTGACGCGGATACTTTCAACTCTACAGCAGAAATAATAGCACAAGCAATTACTCCTAAAACTAAAGTAATTGTCCCTGTACATTTATTTGGACAAACTGCTGATATGGAGTCGATAATGAAATTGGCAAACAAACATGATCTTTATGTCATTGAAGATAATGCACAAGCAATAGGAGCCGATTATACTTTTTCTGATGGAACCATAAAAAAATCTGGAGCTATTGGTCATATTGGTTGCACTTCTTTTTTCCCTTCTAAAAATTTAGGTTGTTATGGAGATGGTGGTGCTATGTATACTAATGATGATGTACTTGGTGCTAAATTGAGAATGATTGCTAATCATGGGCAAGCAAAAAAATATCATCATTCGGTTATTGGAGTTAATTCAAGACTAGATGCAATTCAAGCCGCAATATTAGATATTAAACTAAGAAAGTTAGATGAATATTCCTTGGCTAGACAGAATGTTGCTAGTGATTATGATGCTGCCTTTAATGATATACCTCAAATTCAAATTCCAGTAAGACAACATAACTCTACTCATGTCTTTCATCAATATACAATGATTATAAAAGATGGTTTACGGGATAAGTTGAAGTCGTTTTTAGCAGAGCACAAAATTCCTTCCATGGTATATTACCCTATTCCTCTTTATAAACAAGATGCTTTTAAGATGTTCTTTAATGGAAAGGAACATTCAACGACAGAAATACTCTGTCAATCTGTTTTGTCCCTACCTATTCATACAGAAATGGATTCTGATACTCAAAAATTCATTATTGAAAAAGTGGTCAGTTTTTTTGATAAATAAACTTAATCAGTAGATACAAAAAAATATTATCATGAAAAATTTTGTACTCATAGGAGCAGCAGGTTATATTGCTCCTAGACATATGAAGGCAATCCAAGATACAGGTAACAACCTTTTAGCGGCTTTCGATCCTTTTGATTCTGTTGGAATCATTGATAGTTATTTTCCTGAAGCTCATTTTTTTACAGAGTTTGAAAGATTTGATAGACATCTTGAAAAACTAAAAAGAAAAGGACTAACGTTGACTATGTTGCGATTTGCTCTCCTAATTATTTGCATGATGCTCATATACGATTTGGCTTAAGAATGGGGGCTGATGTGATTTGTGAAAAACCAATTGTATTAAACCCTTGGAATGTAGATGCTTTACAAGAATTAGAATCAGAATTTCCTGGAAATATTTATAATATTCTCCAACTCAGATTACATTCTAGTGTAATAGCATTGAAGAAGAGAATAGACGAAGGACCTAAAAATGAAGTATATGACATTGATTTACAATACTATACATCTCGTGGAAAATGGTATAATCAAAGTTGGAAAGGTGATGTCGCTAAGTCTGGTGGTATAGCGACTAATATAGGTGTTCATTTTTTTGATATGCTGATGTGGATATTTGGAGATGTAATCGAGAATGAAGTACATGAACATGGGAAAACTAAAGCATCTGGTTTTTTAAGATTACAAAAGGCTAGAGTCAATTGGATTTTGAGTGTAGATTATGAAAATATTCCACAAAGAATAAAAGATACAGGGGCTCGTACATTTCGAGCTATCACTATTGGTGAAGAGGAATTTGAATTTAGTGGGGGATTTACAGAATTACATACTCGTAGTTACGAACATATAATTAGTGGTGAAGGATTTAGAATTGCTGAAGCAAGAAAAGCCATTCAAATCGTACATGATATTAGAAATCAATCATTAAAAAATAAGTCAACAGTATAAATTGATTTTTATTTGTAGAAATATAAAAGTAGTAAACAAGCTATTAATATGTATTTTCATTTCAATGGCTTGTTTATTAATTTTCTCTTGTTCAACTTCTAAAAACAAGAAATTAGAGAAACCATCTCTAACCCAACCTCCTGCAAAAAAGTTAAAAACAGAAGGGGTAAACCTTAACTATAAAGTATGGATTGATAAATCCAAAAATGATAAATCCAAAGAGTTAGATCGAGTTTTACTTGAAATTTGGCAAGAACGAAAAGAGTACTGGAAAAAAACAATTTTAAAAGACCTGATTAGAAAACAAAACTCTTATGTACTTTATAACATTCAAATTGAACTTTCTCACATGTTATTGTATGCCCATAAAAGCAATAACTTAATAATTTATGATGATTGCGCAGGTTTAATGTTATTGACTTTGAAGGGACTTAAAGAAGTTAAACAAATGTCTTTTCGAGCAGGTGCTACACAAAAATTGTTGCAGTATAAAAAGCCATATAAAATGTGGCTTAATTTAAACAAAAAGAATAATACAAAAAGTGAAGTTACTTTAACCTCTTCTCAATTTTTGTTTGCAGTAGCACAAGGAATTCATTTATTTTCAGAAATCCCTAAAAATAAACAATCAGATACAGTAAAGGAGTTTTTAAAACTAATGCCTTCTGTAATCCTAAGTCATTATTCTCGTTGGGCATTTAATACCAAACAATGGCATGTTTTAGGTTGGGGATGTAGTGATGGATTTTATACTCATCATGAATTTGTTAAGAAAAAGTTGACAAGGTCTTTTGGAGATAAAAGAAAACGTTCTTATTGTAATGCTGTTACCGACCAAGAATTGTGGATAACAGCAGGTTTAGCAGAACTACTTTCTTCTAAAATTTTGTTAGGTTCTAAATCTTCAGAAGTAAAAAAATTAAAAACTCACTTAGAATTGTGTACAGAATTATTTGAATCTAGAATTTCAGAAACACGTTTAACAAATTTCAACGGCAAATTTGTAAAGGGTATTAATTTTGATATTGGCGCTTGGGATGATCATCCCGATCATGCATTTCAAGGTTACAGTACAGAAGCATTACCTGATTTCTCTAAGAAAAAGCCAGTTAAAAATTCGTCATGGGATTTAAGCCATGCTGGAAGATTTGTTTTTGTATTTGGTTCAATAGATAAAAATAAAAAGTCATTAGGACTCCAATTTCGTAATGATGTTATGGAAAAACTTTCCAATCAAGTGGCGTATAAAATCTTTAATGGAGATTTTAAAAATCCATTATTTTCAAATTTCTTTGATGGTAGAAATGGATGGTATAGATTTAATAGAAAAGGAAAAAAAAGAAACAGTGGAGCTTTTCCTTCTAGATATTCAAGAAGATTTATAACAAAAGGCTACCTCTTATTAGGTGAATATAATCCAGATATTACCAAAATAGGAAATTCAATATTAGAATGTCTTTCAAAAGGAGAGAATAACAGATTTTATTTTAAACTCTATTCTGATAATGCTCAAACTTTAAATGAAGTTTACATGCCCAAAACACTCTGCTTTTTTGCAGGATTAAATTCCTTCAAATAAAAATTTCTACTAGGACTCGGTAAAAAATTTTGTACGATCTCAATTAAGAGCTAAATTTTTTTGGTAAGAATAATTAAAAATAGCTGCAGATAATACTCAAATATAAAATGGGTTTCTATTTTTTTAAGTTACAATAGAAAGTAACAAGCTGTGAGTGGCTCAAAATTTAGACAATAAGTCAAAGTGAATTACGCAATATTATCTAAGAACTCCCGAGGGTTATAAATAGAACAGAGTTAAATGATTAGAAATAAGCTTAATAAATATATAAAATCAGAGTATCTAAAAAATATAATTGTATTAGCAACAGGAACTTCTATAAGCCAAGTTATTCCTTTGCTAATAAGTCCTCTAGTCACAAGATTATTTACCCCTGAAGAATTTGGAATTTTTGCACTCTATATAAGTTTATGTTCTTTAATGGTGAATATCTCTACTGGAGCGTATGAGCAAGCTGCTTTATTACCAAAAAATGAAACTAAAGCAATTGCAATTACAGTACTTTCAATATCTATATCCTTTGTTTTTTGTTTTGTTTTATTTTTTTTAATTCTATTTTTTTCAACCGAAGTCATTCAAGTATTAAATACAGAGAAAATAAATAAGTTTATCTATTTAATTCCTCTTTCAATTTGGTTGACAAGTTCTAGTCAATCAATCATAATATTGATGAATCGGTATAAGAAATATAGTTATATTTCAAAAAATAGAATCCTTCAAGTGTCATCAGACTCATCAGTAAAGATAGGTTTAGGGCTTTTAAATTTTAAAACTAGTGGATTAGTTTTTGGATGTGTCGTAGGTCAAATAATTGGGTTTTTTCATTACGGAATTCAATTTATTAAAAAGTTAAAAGAAGTATATTCAGAAATAACAAAAACACTTTTAATTTCATTGGCAAAGAGATATTCCGATTTCCCTAAATTTAGAATTCCTTCTTTGTTTCTTAATAATTTTACTTTTCAAGTTCCAGTTTTTTTATTATCAGGTTTTTATGGTGTTGAGATTGTAGGGTTTTTTGCATTAGCTCAGAGAGTATTCAATACTCCTATGAGAATAATTTCTAGATCAATCTGGCATGTTTTTATTCAACAAGCTAAAGAAGATTTTGATTCGAAAGGAAATTGTAAATCTCTTTTTGATAAAACCACTAAAAACCTAGCTCGAATTTCTATTATCCCTTTTATTCTGATATTTCTGGTTGCTCCAAAATTATTTCCTTTTATTTTTGGCGAAAATTGGTCGATGACTGGAAAGTTTATCCAAGTGATAACTATCTTTTCATTTTTTCGATTTATAGCAGCACCTATGAGAAGTTTATTTATTATTACAGAGCATCAAAGAGAGGATTTGGTTTGGCAAATTTGCTATTTTATTGGATCTGTAATAGCTATTTATTTAGGATATATTCTTTATAATAACTCTATTTATTCTATTCTTTTTTATGCCCTGAATGGTGCTTTTTTCTATGTTATAAGCTATTTTATAACAAAAAAATATTCCTATGGAAAAACTTGATACGCTTCCAATTTGTTTTATTGGTGGAACGGGTCGAAGCGGTACGACTATTTTAAGAAAAATTTTCCAGCAACATTCTAAAGTTGCTCTTTTTCCAGAATGGAGAGGGACAATAGATCCTGATGGAATTTTAGACTTTTATGTTAGCATGACTTATATGTGGTCTCCTCATTTAGTTGATTTTAAAATCAAAAGATTGAGAAAAATGTTAGATAAGTTAGGAACTAAAAAATCAATAGATAAAGTCTTAAATAGTGTTTCTGGACGATTGTGGGAAAAATCAAATATGAATTTAAGACCTCAATACGCTACCATTGAGGTAGCTAAATATTGTGAAAATTATTTTGAAATAGTAGATGAGTTAATTAACGATTTATCGGACTTTGACTTTAAAGGAATCTGGGCTGGAAAAGAATTTGGAAGCCAATCAAGAATTTATCATGCAAGTGTATATAGTAAAGATCAACTGAAATCTATTTTTTCAAAATTTCTTTATAAATTTTATGGAAGTATTGTTAACAAACAAAATGCAACTTTCTATTTAGAAGATAATACATGGAATTTTATTTGGTTTGATAAATTATTAGATTTATTACCCAATGCAAAGTTAGTTCATATTCATAGAGATCCTCGTGATGTTGTTTCTTCATATTTAAATCAAAGATGGGCCCCTTCTGATGTAAGAGAGGCTACTCAATTTTACACAGATTTAATGGATAAATGGCTTGCTATTAGAGACAAGATTCCAAAAGAATCCTACTTTGAAATTTCTCTTTATGAACTTGTTGAAACTCCAGCAGAGATGCTTAAAAAAATTGGAAATTTTTGGGGGATCGAATATGAAGATTCATTATTGAATATAAAACTTAATAAATCTAATAAAGGAAGGTGGAAAAAGAATCTTGATGCAGCAACTGCAAAAGAACTAGAATTGAATTTAGCAAAATATTCAAAGGAATATAATTATGGTATCTAAGTATTATATTTTAGATGCAGAATTAATTTCTGGAATCCAAGATGCACTAATTCAACTATTGGATTTTGATAATATAATAATCAAAGAAATTTATAGTGATGTTCTTGGAATGTTTCAAATAGATAATTTAAATGAAGTAAAATCTATTGTTATAAAAAAAGAAAGTTATTATTCTAAAACGTATAACAATGACTTTCCAAAAATACTTCGTCTATTATCAAATAAAACAACTGGTTATCTTAATCAACTTTCTTACTTCCCTGGTGATGTTGTAAAAGTATCTCATAATTCAATATCATCTTGTACAATTCAGGTTTACAGATATGGTCAAGAAAAAGAAAATATTTTAGAAATAAAAAATATTGAATCGGTTGAACAAAGGGTTCCCGATAATTTTTTTGTATCAAGAGGTTTATCATGGAAAGAATCTTTTTCCTTTGAGATTCCAAATAAAATTGAAGCAGGACTGTATGGATTATCATTTGTTGATAAAAATGGTATTTCAGATTTTACTTTGCCATTTATTGTAGCATCTCCTAAATTAGAAAATAAAATTGTTGTGCTTGCAAGTGCTTCTACTTGGCTTGCGTATAATTTTTGGGGAGGACGAAGTAGATATTTTAATGAGGAAAAAATCCCTGTAGCGACTAAAGAAGTAAAGAAGAAAGGCCTAAAAGGCAAAATAAAAAATAAGGTTATAGGTCTCACTCCTAAGTCACTCCTAGCAAGATATTCTACCTACTCGTACAAAAAAAATCCTCGAAAAAATATAAAAAAGTGGCGAGAGGAAAATTATACATTGAATCGACCTTTGGTTAATTATACCCTTAATCAGGAAGATCCTAATTTACCGTTTCAGGATCATTTAGCTGGTGCAGAATGGAGATTATTAGCATGGTTAGAAAAGCAAAATATTGCATATGATTTTATCGCAGATTTTGATATTCCAAATTATAAAAAAACTCTTGATGACACAAAAACAGTTATTCTAAATACTCATTGTGAGTATTGGTCTAAAGAAATGTTTGATACACTTTTTGAGTGTCATTTATCGAAAGGATTATCTCTTTTAAATTTAAGTGGAAATTCAATTTATAGGGAAATAAAGTTTGATAAAAAAGGATACCATTTTCCTGGAAATTATTTTTATCAATCATGCAAAGATGAAACAGAAGTAATTGAAGTTCGCTATGATATTGAATCTTATGGAACAGCTGCACCATATAGAATTATAAATAGAAAACATTGGGCATTTGATAATATCCCCTTAAAAGAAAATGAAACCATTTTTGGACAGGTTTCCCTTAATCAAAATGGCTCTAAAGATATGATAAAACTTAGCTCATTTGAAAAGCCAAAAAATAAATTGATAAACGGTGCAGGTGCATCAGGTTGGGAAGTAGATAGGGTGGTATCGCCTAAAAAAAGTATAGAAATTTTAGCAGAAGGATTGAACAATAAAGGTCAAGGAGCACAAATGAT
>Ga0114957_1004067_pt1 | contig 12807 bp, 12 predicted proteins | sample BantaG_FD_87175 | JGI IMG/M metagenome (GOLD analysis project Ga0114957, IMG submission 87175) | Marine algal microbial communities from Bantry Bay, Ireland - BantryBay_4 metaG | ecosystem: Host-associated > Algae > Red algae > Unclassified | place: Bantry Bay, Ireland | collected 2014-11-21 | reverse complement strand
GATACTACGATCGCATCCTCATAGTTGTATCCCTCTCGAGACATAAATGCTACTCTCATATTCTTTCCCAATGCTATCTCACCATCTACTACAGAAGGTCATTCAATGAGCACATCTCATTTTTTTACCTTTTGACCCAATGAGACTTTTGGTCGTTGATGGATCACTGTTTTTTGATTTGATCTTTTGAAGTTGATGATATCGTATTCTTTGGTTCAGAGCTTGCTATATTTTACTTTCACTCTCTTTCCATCTACATAGATCACTTCGCCTGGTCACTCTGATTTGGTGACCGCATAGGTCATCTCAGCGATGTCAGCCTCTAGCCCAGTCCCCACCAAAGGAGCTTCTGGCTTGATCAACGGAACCGCCTGACGCTGCATATTGGTACCCATCGATGCACGTACCGCATCATCATGATCCACAAACGGGATGATAGAGGTATTTGGTGAAAATATCTGCGATGGATTTACATCTACGTGAGTCACATCATTGATATGAAAAATCTCCATCGTCATAAAATGTCTACCAGGCACTCTTTTTTCTGTGATATTTCCATGTTCATCTATAGGCGTGGAGATGTCAGCTACGATATATTTTTCGTCGTATTCTGGTGAGATATATTCTACCTCATTGGAGATAAAAGGCATCACTTGTATCAGAGTTCCCTTCTTGCCATGTACTTTCTCTATAGCTTTTGCAGTCTTTTCATCTATATAGTTTCCATCTTTTACAAGAATTTTCTTTCCATCTTTGATATCGCTATCTGCTATTCTATTAATGAGCTGATCAGCCTTTGCTTCTACTTCCTTGATGAGCTTCATTGCTGGTGTCTCCACAAAACCATACTCATTGATCTTGGAGTATAATGATTGGTAGGTCACGAGACCAATATTTTGTCACTCTGGTGTCTCAATCGGACAGATACGACCATAGTGCGAAGGATGCACATCACGCACCTCAAATGTCGCTGTCTCACGCTTGAGTCCTCCAGGTCCTAGAGCTGTTATTCTTCTCTTGTGCTCTATCTCGGCGAGTGGATTTACTTGGTCGAGAAATTGTGACAATTGCGATGTCGCAAAATAACTTTTGATACTATTGTCTATAATCTTGAAATTGGACAGGCTTGTGAGCTTGATTGGTTCATCGAGATTCAACACTGAAAGCTTACCTTTGACACTTTTGGTAAATTTTCTCATCACAGGTGTGAGATGAGCTGTAAGTGTCTCACCCATAGATCTGATACGTCTGTTGGCTAGATGATCAATATCATCATAATAAAATCATCTCTTGCTATTTGCAAGATTGACCAAATATCTCAATGCAGCTACTAGATCTGTGGAATCGAACAATTGAGATTCTTCTCACTGAAGAGGTTTATCTATATCTAGTTTTACATTTACCTTACGTCTAGCTACTAGACCTAGATTCATTCTTTCTGGCACCAAAAATATTGATTTGACATAATCCAATGCACTCTCAGGATCGATCACTTCACCTGGTCTCATCTTGTTGTAGATGTATACAGCGGCATCCTCAGCAGTAGTCACTGTATCCTTGTCTAGCGTCGTCTGGATATAATCAAAATCATCCTCATCGATAATATCCTCAAAAAGCGTCTTGATACTCTCATCAGTCTCAAAACCAAACACTCTCAAAAGTGCTGTCACCAAGAACTTTCTCGAATTATTTATTCTCACTACCACTCTACCAGATTTTTCTGTAAATACTTGTATCCAAGAACCGTTTTCTGGGATGATCTTGAATGATTGAGTAAGTGATCTCTTGTCTTCATTGAAAAATATACCGTATGATCTCGTGATCTGTGAGATGATTACTCTCTCTACCCCACTCACGACATATGATCACCACTTGGTCATCAGCGGCAATATACCTATATTTACTTGTTTGTTAAACAATACTTTTTTGCTTTCACTATCGTGAAGTTTTAGTTTGCCAGAGATGATGCCACCATAGGTCAGCTCCTTCTTTTTGCAGGTGTCTACTGACTCGAGTGCGTCTCCTACTTGTACATCAGTGATAGTGAGATAGAGTCTCTCTCCAGCCATGTCGTGGATAGGATTGATATCATCAAACAACTTGATCAAATAGTTTTCTACAAATCCAGAAAATCAATTCTTTTGGGTCATCAAAAGATCTGGAAACTCCGCAAACTTCTTTTGTTTTGCAAGAAAATCTCTTCCATGCTTTGTCTCAAAAATAGTTATTTCTGGTGTAGTTTTAGTGTTTTTTGCCATAAGTAGTGTCAGAAAATAAATAAGATAATCACTGCCAGACTTTGATTAATTCGTGAAAGCAACCTATAGCAGGATATTTGAATTCACATTTTAGTAGCTTGAGTGTGTATATATGATATTGTAGGCTAAACTACTTTACTACATATGGAACACAGGTGCAAAACTTACGATTTAGCATTTCCTATATACCAAAAATCTTCTCGAATTCTCGAGAGTGTTTTATGCGGTATACATATACAAAAAGATGAACATTGTCTATAGTATAAGAAATAAATTTTGCTTTTTGATGACTGGTCGGCCAACTACAAAATTTATTTCTTGCTTCTAGCAACAGTAAGATTGTGTCTTCATTTTGCTCTTCTTCTGGAGAGGACATTTCTTCCTGCCTTGGTTTGCATTCTTTTCAAGAATCCATGTTTTCTAGTTCTCTTTCTCCACTGGTATTTTCTAATTCTATTTAATTTACCTGGCATATTGCTAAGTTGAAAATGTAAAATGGAAAGTTTAAATTTTCTGATTTAAATTTTAAACTTTATTTAGTGTAGTGCATCAATCCCAATTCTCTAGCTCTAATAATAGCCTGTCTAACCTTTTTTTGGTGACTTACTGAGAGGCCTGAGTATTTTCTTGGTTTGATATTGCCAAATCTCGTAGTAAACTGTCTCAAAAATAATGGAGACTTCCATGAGATCATCTCTAGCATCTCTGGAGTAGTAAATGGGTCTTTGTTTGATTTTCTAAGCATCTGCAAAAATAATGATCTAAAAAATGTCTATACAAACTACTCTTGTGACTCCTCCTCTTGTTCTTGCTCCTCTTCTTGAGGTGCTTCCTCAGCTGGAGAGAGATCTTCTCGTCTCTTGGTGAGTTCTCACATTTTCAAGAATTTTTCGTGAATTCACATACCAAACAAAGTAAACTTCGCAATTCATTTGATGAGTTTGAGATCAGATTTGAGATCATCGATATGGTCACCATCTAGCTCTACATGATATGATACATAGTATCACTGATCCTGACCCAAGATAGGGTATGCTGTAGGCATCAGACCTATCTCATCAGTATCCAAGATACCTTTGCCGAGTAGTTTTTGTACTGCTTCATTTGCAGCTTTGATCTCTGGACCAGATAGATTTGTATCTATCACTGTCACTAGTTCGTAGTTTTTCATAAGATAATAATTGAAAAATAAAGTATATGGCTCTCCCGACCAATCGGGGAAGACGAATCAGCTCTTTCACTGTCGTCCCTACTTTTGGTATGAAATTTTTGTTACTTTTTACCTTTGACTTATATACCATATCTCACATATCCGCTCACCGTCGTATCTCATAGTGCGTCTTTTACTTTCTTGCTATCATCAAATATAGATGTCTGCTCGAGGAGTACAAACTCGCTATATCTCTTGTTCATCTTACCTTTTATGATGTTTTCTAGGATTTCTGCTGGTTTGCCGCTGTCTTTCATCTCTTCTTCAAACTCAGCTTGCATCTCTGCTGTCTCTGCTGCTGGCACATCTTCTACACTGAGGTAGGTAGGATTCATAGCTGCTACCTGGAGAGCTACTTGTTTTGCTGCTTCTGCATCACCATCATAGTATACTACTGCTGCTACCTTGTCTCATGGATGAGTATAGATATACCCAGCATCAGATGAGGTAAATACATCAGCTATCTGCATATTTTCACCTATAGTTACGAAGTTATCTTGGAGCACCTTGTTTAGTTCGTCTTTTTGTGCTTGATCGAGTGATTCGTAACTCTCTACTGCTCCATATCCTGCTACGAGATCTATGATCTGACTAGCGAGGTCTTTGAAAGTATCGTTTTTGGCTACAAAGTCTGTCTCACACGCGAGCTTGAGACCTACGATAAGATCACCTACCTGCTTGATCATTACGATTCATTCGGTAGTGGCTCTATCAGCGTTTTTTGCTGCTTTGAGTGCACCTCTCTCTCTGAGCCAGTCCTGAGCACCATTCATATCTCACTCTGATGCTTCGAGCGCTCTCTTGCAGTCATTGAGTGGAGCGTGAGTCAATGCTCTAAGCTCTTTTAGTAGTTTCATATCTACAGACATAGTGTATGATTAATGGTTAAAAATTATATGGTTATAGATGAGTAACATCATTTTCGATAATCACTTTTCAAGGCAAGCTACTAAATTCTAATTTCGTAATACTACAATTAAGATAATTTGTCTTCATTCTATCCTGCTCAAGGATTTCGGTCATTATACCTCTCATCAGTCATCAATGATTTATAAGAAGAATAGACTTATCACTATATTTAGACATCAAAATTTCTAGGAATTCTCTTGCACGAGCTCTAAGACTTTCATCTGATTCTGAAATTCATAGTTCAGACATCTTATTGTATATCTCAGCCTTCTCAATTCAGAGTTCATTTGCGATGTCCGCCTTAAGTCTTCATGACATCTTTCAGAAATCTCTTTCTCTCAGTAGTTGATCAACAATTAATTCTACATTTTCATGATAATTGAGAATTTCTATTGCTGTATTTTGAGCTCTTTGCAGATCACTTGTGAAAGCTATATCGTATTCATCGTTTTTCAAGATATCGGCAGTAGTTTTAGCTTCTATGACTCATTGAGTAGTCAAAGGTGTATCATAATGTCAAGCAAGTTTACCGCTCAAGTTAGTCTCACTTTCTCAATGCCTCACAATGGTAAGTTTCATATAGTGGAATATATGATAAAAAACACTACTCTTCCTCATATTCATCCTCCCCATCCACATCTAGCTCAAAGATACTCACCATCCATCATCAGAGTCAGGCAAATATCGGCATCAGGATCTTATCTTCATTGATCACATATCTTCACTCTCGGGCCTGCTTGGCAAATATGATCCACACGATCAAGAAGCAAATAAACACAAATACGGGAAGTATCCAGAGATATGGGATAAAAATAAACACAATACCCACTATCAGTGATACAAAGAATGACATCCATCGACCCATAGATTGTTTGAGATGAAACATCTCGTACACACTCACCTCTTCTTTGGACAATGCGGCCACAATACCGACAAAAAAGTACATCAATAATGCTTTTTTTCTCTCGATACTACTAGGCACATAGCGATCATCTATCAATCCGTCTAACTCTCTGGTTTCTTTGACCATAGATGAGCAAAAAAGATAAAAATCGTTTGGTTTGCCTAAGTGCTAATGTTGCACCCTTCGATTCCGCTTCGCTACACTCAGGATGACAGACCTGCGTTAGACATATATATTTCCTTCTCTTAGAGAGAAATAAGGGAGAGTGCGCTAGCTATTCCATATTCTCGTATCTCAAGTCTCGTATCTTCTTTATGTTTATTGCCCAAAAATGTATTTCAATACATAGTCTATACTACTAAAACTATTGGTATTGCACATAACCGTCTGCTGAGTGATAAATTTGTCAAAATCAGATGAAGCAAGAACAATCGCTTCTGTACCCAATTTTTGTATTTCTAGGACAAATTTACCCATATACTGACCATCTACTATCACGACGAGATCTGGCTTTTTTCTGAGGTTTACTACACCTTTGTATACTTGTTCTACTTTTTTGAGCTCTCTTTTTTTCATAGATTGCTCTTTTTTGGTCAATGTATCAAATCATGGACCATCCATAAAAGATCTAAGATCCTTGAGACTTCTAATCCTACTCAAAAGAGTATCGAAGTTGGTAAGAACACCAGATGGTACTTTATGATTCAAAAAGTGGAAGTTAGCTTTTCCGGCTAGTTCCTCCAATTCCTCTTTATATAGCGTCTTTTCACACAATACGAGTATTTCTTTGTTGGATTTTTTTGCATCACCAATCATTTTTTTTGCTGCTTTGAGCTGCTCTTCTATGATTGCTGGATCAAAAACAACCAATCCATTGTGTACTCACATCCAAGCATCGCTTGATTTTGGATTTGACTTATTTTTGGGTTGTCATATATAGGCCTTCGCCTTGACGATATCTGTTGCTACGGTCATAAGTATAAGATCAAAATAAAATTGTTAGTAATTAATTAGTATCTAATCACTAATGACTTTATTTGAGTGAGACAGTAGCTCCTTCTGCTTCTAGTTTTTCTTTTAGTGCAGTAGCTTCGTCTGATGGGATCTTTTCTTTGATCATTACAGGTGCTTGACCTACCATGTCTTTAGCTTCTTTGAGTCCTAAACCTAGGATTTCTTTTACAGCTTTGATCACAGCGATCTTGGATTGACCTACTTCAGTGAGCTCTACAGATACTGAGTCGTCTCCGTCTCCGTCGTCTCCTCATCCTCCTCATCCTCACATCATCACTGGAGCTGCTGCAGACACACCAAACTCTTCTTCTAGTGCTTTGACTAGCTCGTTGAGTTCGATAGCTGAGAGGTTTTTTACCATATCCATGATTTTTTTTGCGTCACCTTTTAGTTCGATAGTAGGTGTTGCTGTTTCAGTTGCTTCTGTTGTTGTAGCTTCATCAGTCATTGTTCAATAGTATATAATAATAAAAAGAATAGGTATCAAAAATAATAGGTAATCGTATTACTCTGCTGCTGGCTCATCGGCTGGTGCCTCTGGTGCAGCTTCTTCTGTTGCTGCTGGAGCATCTGGTGCTTCCTCTGCTGGCGCTTCAGTTGTCTCTGGAGCATCATCTGTTTTAGCTTCTGCTTTTGGAGCATCTCATGATTCTTCTGTCTTTGTTTGCTCTGCTGGTGCTTCTTCAGCTACTGGAGCTGCAGGAGTTTCTTCTGTTTCACCACCTTGCTCGTCAGCGATAGCTTTGAGCACTCTAGCAAATGATGATACAGGATGATTCAACATAAACAAGAACTTACCAATCAATTCTTCTTTGCTTGGTAGATTTGCCAATGCAGTCACATATTCACCGTCTTTCCACTCTGCTCATTCGTATCGACCTCATACATACTCTATAGAGTATTCTGCTTTATCTTTTTTCCACTGTTTGAGAGCTTTTTGTACTGACTTGAGCGGTGCGTGTTGGTCTTCTTCGTTGCTCGAGAGCAACAATGCTACACTACCATCCAGATCATCTAGTGTCACTCCATCATAGTTTCATTCGAGACCCTTGAGGAGTACTCTTTTTTTCACCACTTGGAGATTGCCTTCTGCATCTGCTAGTCACATTCTCAGTGCGTTGATCTCATTTGCGGGTATACCAGAGTGCTTGATGAGGACGATATTCTTCGCTCCCTTCATCGTCTCTATATATCCTTGAGCCAACTTCTTTTTGTCTTCTTTCAATAATGGCATCGATAATGAGGTTGAAATAAAAAATACCTTATATTCTTCAGATTTCTACCTCCGAGAGGTGGCAGACTTCTTCTGATCTCCAGGCACGGAGCAGGATATCTTGACCCAAGGTCCAAACATCCACTATTTGTATGTCCAAAAAAAAATCTTCTAACAAAGAAGAAGTCCTACATATGGTAGGTAATTACTATCTTCCTCGGTAGGCATTACATCTTGCGACTTCCTACTTTCTTTGGATATGATTATATATAGAGAAGTGAGTGTGAGAGTCAAGAGAATATAGGAGGAAAATGAGATAAAAAAGAAATGTCTTCACAGACATTCCGTGAAGACTTTTAAATCTTTAATACCAACTTGATCTAATATTATTTCGTTTACGATACTGAATTTGGATCACAGCAACTGCTCCAGCTCCAATGAGCATGTACAATGGTAGAATATAATTTGCAATAGAGTGACTGGTGATAGCAAAGATACTAACGCCAAATCCTAGGGAAAAACAAATCCATGGAAGTGGTTTTTCTATCATGGGATTGCTTTTTACAAGAAGGATGGTGGGTATCAAAGCACACATATCAGCAATAATAGCTAAATAATTTGCATACGATGAGAGTCCTGCATCATTCTTAACAAGCCACCATAAGATCATTGCAAGTACTGCAATTAACAATGCAGCGTAATCCCAATAACTCAATTCAATTTTCACTTTCTGTCGAAATGAAAGCAAGAAATTCGAACCTGGATATATTACATTTCCAATTGCGGCATAAAGTTCATACTTAGTTTCCATACTATTATAAGACAACAGAATGGCAAAACTAACTAAAAACCAAATAGCCCACGAAATAGGGTGAATGACAATTTCACCAGACCACACTCTTCTCACATGAAGAACAGTAGCTATAAGTATCAACACTAAAGAAGTGTATCCAATAATTGAGGCGTCCATCTTTATATTTTTAGTTTCAGAATTATTTTCTCCATTAATATATACACATATTATCAATAAAGTCAATATTAAGTCATCCGATTCCTTCTCTTACTTTTGTATTCTTTACCCTACATCTCAAGCTCCAACCCATACGTCTGCTCCAGCCACAACGCTAACACCCCCATACCATTTATCATTAGATGAAACAAGAAGCTATATCGCATACTCCTCGTCTGGTAGTAGATCACTCACAGGATCAGTGCAAGGATAAATAAATTCCAAAATACGGCAAACTCGAGATGTATCAGCGCAAAGATAAATGCGGCTAATATCACTCCTCATCGGCGTCGGCGTTGCATTAGTGCATCAGTGATAAGTCATCTATATACCAGTTCTTCTACGATCGGTCATACGATAGCTACCATCACAAACATCATCATCCAGTCCAGTACTCACTCTGCATTGATCTGCTGGAGCATCTCCATCACTGACTGATCTCCATACAGTCCAGGTATGGTGATATCTAGTGTTTCCAACACAGTGTACAATATACCATTGAGCAACATATAGCCGACAAATCATCCAACTACTCGTTTCCAAAACAATCATCGACCTTTCCGGGTATTGCGCTCATCTAGATACTGAATCGCACTATCTAGTCAGTATCGTCCTCACTCCTCTAGGCTCCATCGCAGCACAAGCAGAGTAAGTATCTGCTGCACAGCAAACATAACAAACAATATATTGCCGCCCATCATAATATCTGCTCCATATATACCAGCCAATGCACCTCCCATCAGCACAAAAAATACCAGCATCAAGAGATATCCAGCCAGAAATATGCCCACCGAAGTAAGCGGTTTTTTTGTCGTTATATAGTCATTATTTTCTATTTCGTTCATTATATGATTAGCAATAAAATTTAGAAATCAAAAAAATCGTCATTCAGAGCGCAGCGAAGAATCCAGTCAAAGTAGATAAAAAAACATGAGTTTTAAATCTGACTGGATCCTTCAGTCGTTCCTCCTTCTGGATGATATTTTTACTCTTACACTACTCTCACTATATTGTCATCCATACTCACTACTTCTACTGTATCTCATACAGCATACTCACCATCACTAGAGATATTCCAATACATGCCCTCATACTTAATCACATCCCTATTGTTGATATGCTGTATGATAAATGACTTGCCTACGATACTATCACCACTCATCGGGCTTGGTCCATCGTTGCCATGTACTCTAGGTAGCACTAGCAATCTCGTGATCATAATAGCCACTACAGCAGCTATCAAAAATATAATCCCTGACTGATGTCGATCGGTGATATCTATACCCAATACATATGACAGTATCGCAGCCACAAATGCCGCTATACCCAACGCCAAGAAATCAAAAGACATCACAAACATCTCCAAGATAAATAATATAATTCATAGTCCTAATCGATACAGTCGAAAATCCATCGTAGAGATACTAATAAAAAAACAAAAGTTATCGAGACTCTCGATAACTTTTGTTTATGTTTGTATAGATTGAATGCAAGCAAAAGAAAATCTACAGCATTAGATTTGATCTTTGACCAGCTGGCACCTCCAATACTTCATCTACAATACAATCAAAATCACACAAAGGATCTACACTACCTGCAGAGATAGACTGAGTCAAACGAAGTCGTGCAACAGTTCATTTGAGTTTGCTGATATATACAGGTGGCACAAATCGCTTAGTTTCAAGGTTTGTAATAACTGCTTGTATACTATTTGCCAATCATATCGGTGAAGATCTATCTAGGTAGACTCCTCATAGAAGATTGTTGGATATAGGTCACAAAGAGTTGGCCAATGATGCGAGACCATTGCTAGATGCTATAGTATTGCCATGAGCATAGTTGGTAACTATCGTACGTATATTGGACATCAATCATCCTGCATTGGTAGCTGATTGTATAGAGATGAGTTCATTACCTCATATGACTCTCTTGGTTGGAGGAGATATAGTTGGAGCATCAGAGACAGCTGGAGCATCTTCTTCCATCAGCTCTTTGAGTTCATTGAGTTCTTCGGGGAGATCAATATCTGCACTAGGTGCAGTTTTGTCAGTATCAGTGGATGGTATGTCAAATACATCTGGATCTTTTTTGAGATTTTTTTGTAGTGATCATTCTTGATTGTTTGGAGTATCTAGGATTATTTCTCCTCCTGATCTTAGTTGTACAGCCTGAGTATCCACAATACTTCAAGGAGTATTTGTGTCTGCATCATTCAATGCAAGCGTAGGTCAGTCTTGATTATTAGTAGTATCTGGTGATATATTTAGGATATCTGGTATAGATGAGATATCAGAGGTATCTGGATCAGTCTGTTGGGTAGGATCTGGATCACTAGCTCATACATCATCTTCATCAATTTTGTAAGTGATAGTGAGATCATCTTTGAGTGTTGCAACCAGCTCTTCAGCCTGCTCTTGATTGAGGGCTATCTGAGGGTCAGCAGCCACTATATCAGCTATGGTCACTTGGCCGTTTATAGATGCTGTTTGTTGAGTTTTGAGTTCGGTTACCACTCTCTCATCTTTGATGGTCCTTGTGATGATTACTTCTGCACCGGTATTTTCTACGAGCTGCTTGCCGTCGTCCGATGTAGTGATCGTCATATCGATCTCACCATCATCTGTATTAGAACTTATTTCAAACTCTGGAGTTTTTACCACCACTTGTACCGACTTTTTTTTGGTAGGAGTAGCTGGACTGGTAGTTTTGGGTTGAGTCAGGACTGGAGATGGAGAGTCTGTAGATGATGGATCATCATTATTGGTTTCTTCATCTATATCCTCTTCGATTGATTTTAGTTCCACAAACTCACCAGAAAACATATTGATCACATAGGTCTCTCATGCCTTCTCTACCTCAAACTCTGCAGGACCAATAATCTTGGCCTGTATACCGTCTTGGACAGAAAAAGTCATCTCAGCTCACTCCAACAATAATACCTTGTCAGAACTCACGAGACTATCAGCTTGCTTGATCTCACCATTGCTGGTGATGGTCACTTCTCCTACAGTCTGTATGATCGTACCTATCTCATCTGCATAGGTGACAGGTTGAGATTTGTCGGCATTGAAGGTAATAATCCCATCATCTGCCTGCCGTTCTCCGCTCTCCTGACCACCAAAATTGGACCAATACATCACTCCAAGCAACAGTGCAGAAAACAATCAAAGTGTCGCAACTCTCGAATAGCTTTTTACTTTTTGCAAAAACATACCCTGACGTCTTTTTGCTTCAAAACGTTGGTAAATCAAATCTTTGCTCTGTGAGCTAAGCTTGGTAGATTGTAATTGAGATAAATAGTCGGTAAATTTCATTGTGAATAGAGAGTATTGTATGATCTAGATACGATCAAGAACCTAGTCTGTGACAAGATATTTGACAAATTTTTGATAGTTTTTTTAGAAACAGGGAGCATTGTAAACAATGCTCCCATAATTTTTTAGATTGACTAAAGCATTTAAGCTAAAGCATTATTTGTGTGAATACTTATAAGTGGAAGCAAATAAGGAGAGGCTACAAGCAATCTCAAACACGCCCATTAGCGAGAATGTTTATCAAAAGAGGGAAACCTATATCACACTAAATACGTCAATCTAAGACCGACCTTGTCAAAGAACTTCTAAAGGCGGTCTACAGTCATATAGCTGATTATCTCCATACCTCTACATTTGTAATATAGTCAATATACCTATCAAAGTCAATATGCTTTCTCACAAAAAAAGAAAGACCTCATCCAAAAAGGAAAAGGTCGATATCTTAGATTGTTTTTGATAGATTGGATCTATCAGCCGAGCTCGCTTTTGCGACAACGTGGATGAGATCCACTCGGATTAAAAGAATTTTTGTTGATACCTAGGAGGTATCATCCGATATCGCTTGATGCGATGATTGAGGGCGGTATGCTCTACTCGGGTTGTATGATTTGTTTGATTGAGTGTATGAGAAGCATATGAGGAATCGAACCTCAATGATTTCTCATCGGGTACCCCCGATGGGGGGATTCCTATACTCGGATAGTATATACTGATATATGGATAGATTTGCAAGCACATAGCACAAAAACATAGCACAAAAATAATTAGTCATTATTTGGAAACAAAAAAATCTGCACAAAACAGATTTATTATAATGGAGCCTGAGAGCGGATTTGAACCGCCGACCCCTTCCTTACCATGGAAGTGCTCTACCGACTGAGCTACCCAGGCGGGTATGGTGTAAATATGTAATTAATGTCGTGCTGCTCTTTCTTTCGACTGAGCTACCCAGGCGGGTATGGTGTAAATATGTAAT
>Ga0114957_1004066_pt1 | contig 12809 bp, 15 predicted proteins | sample BantaG_FD_87175 | JGI IMG/M metagenome (GOLD analysis project Ga0114957, IMG submission 87175) | Marine algal microbial communities from Bantry Bay, Ireland - BantryBay_4 metaG | ecosystem: Host-associated > Algae > Red algae > Unclassified | place: Bantry Bay, Ireland | collected 2014-11-21 | reverse complement strand
TGTGCTGCATTGGATGACATTGGATGACATCTCACCCGTCAGACCTCTTCCACGAGTGGAAGCTCTTCGGGTCCTCGCCACACCAAAGTCCTAAATCACTGCCAAGCGTGTGACGGGAATGCCCTCAGACGGCCTCATAGGCCCTTTTCCTGAGGCTCGCGCACAGGCCAAGTCATTCGGGACTGTCTTGGCCGTGAGAGCTGTTCAACACAGAATCGCGGTCGCATTAGAGACGCCCGTCGTCGCTGTGGGTCTCTCTGGTGGCGTCGAGGAGGCACACCTGCGTGATTGGCGATTGTTAGACCACAGGTCCAACGAATCATCTGAAATCAGTCCTGCACGGCCTCGGTTTACTTCCTGTAGCCCCCCAGCACGTGGTCAAAAAGCGTTCCTCGTGTTTGTTTACAGGCAAGGTGACGCTCACTTGGGCCACTGGACGCACTTGGGTGGATTGAGGACCCACCCTAACGCTTGAGATGCAATTTAAATGATGTCCTAACATGATCAGAGAACTCCAGCCGACACAGTTGTGTCGGATGGCCGGATGGTTGCACGCATTTACCTGCCTTTGGTATCATTATGAACTGCTCGAAGGTCAGGTTGGCGGTCCATTCCTCACGCTTTCAGTCTTGGAATCGACCGGTCGCGGCCAAGGACATTGCAGCAGAGAAATGACATATTGCTGATCCCCGAATTTTGTCCTGGTGGACAGAGACTGACTGACGGACCGACTCTCTCCACCAATCAGATGCGCCCCTGGGACCGACTTGGTGCTCCTGATTGCTTATATGTGCCCATACAGCCTGGAAATCAACATCAGCTCCTCTTTTTTTCTGCACCTCTGGCAAGGAGACAGAAGAAAATCTCAAGATCTCGCGTAGGCAGCTTGCTCCGTGCCAAGAAAATCGGATCAAGCGGCAACAAACAGTGCGTTCTGCTGGATGCAAGGTCCTGGTACCGAATGCAGGCTTTCTATCGGCTTTGATTCCTTCTTACTGTCGTTTTAAACCAATAGAGTGCTCCTATTCAGAGTCAGTCTCTGTCTCTGTCCCTAAGAAAAAATTCGGGGATCAGCAATATACGGACTAGAAGATGACGACCAGATGCAACCATGTATTTCTTGGAGCACGTCGAGAGCAGTCCCGATGTCGTGTACAGCGCTCGAGATGCGGTGCGATGCAGAAATTGACATCCAGATGCAGGTGGGCGCGGCTGCCGACGATGTGGCACGATGCACGCGTCTGCAACACTATTGTTTGTTTGATACACCGCCCTCGATAAAGCACTTCCTAGCCCCTAGCTCACCTTGAAACAATGCCCGCCATAAATGCGCACAGCCGACATGCCACCCCCCCCACGTCACGTTCAGTTCCACTCAGCGCTGCGTCGTGTCAGTGCTGCACCGGGGTTCTCCCGCTGCATCCGCACCGCCTCCATGTCTGCCTCCACGGATTCCGACGACCCTAGAGTTGTCCTTCTCAGCGGCAGCCCCACCACTGCTGCGGCAGCTGTTGCAGGCGCCGGAGCCGCTCATGTTACGGGCACGCCCACTCTCGTCTCGATCAGATTGACCAGTCGGCGTCGTTGGCATCTCGCTGGGAGGTATCACTCGCATTTCTTTCGCCCGGCCGCTTGAGCTGCCCGTGGCGGCGACAGGGTGCTCCACAGTAACAACGCAGAAGCCCGGGGTTGCGTCCTCCTCAACCACGATGGCGGGCTCGCGGTCGTCCTCGGCGCGACGTCCTTGTCGTGGGGGTGCGATTGTGATACCCTGCACGAGCACGCCGCGCGCGCCCGCTTATTGCACAAACCGCTGAAAAAGCGCCAAGACGTCTTGTTGCCCGGCTCGCGCCAAAGTGCCACGCTCGTTCGGCGTAGGGGGAGGCAATAGGTTATCCTCCGAGGAGTTTCCGCTGCCGGTCGAGGCGGAGCGATGCGAAGAAATGGTACCCACGTGCCCCGTCGCCCGCACCGGTAGCCGAAGACGATGACAGGATGGGGAGGGATGGAAGGGGTAGAGCGCGGAGTAGTGGGAAGGCAACGGGGTAGGAGTGGGGAACCACGTTGAGATACGCGTCCACTTCTCCACGATGGCGACACCGCGATGCAACAGAATCAACGAGACGTGGCAACAGCCTGTCAGGGCTTCCTGATCCGATGCGCCTGATCCAGAAGACAACGGCACGAGACGAGGAACCCCGACACACGCCCTGCGCATTCTGGTTCTCGACGTTGGCTGTTGACCCCTCAGAGTCGATAGTTTGCAGGCGGTCTGACGTTTCCTCTCCCACGCTATGCGTGCTCGTGGGCGTGGTCACCCGGAGTCGCGTATAGATAAGACTTGGCCATCTACGTGGCTCGGCTACCTACCTCACTACGACGCGCACCTTGCACGAGATACCTCGAAGTAGAAAAAACAAGAAATAAGAGGCAGCAACGACATGTCCCTACCCATCCCGAGCCTTTTCATGTATGGCCGCCACAAGCAACACAGCGTCGCGGTCTGGCACCAGAGTGCAAACGAAGTCGTCGCCGACGAGCGGGATACCGTGCGCAACGCAGGGCACCACCGCTCCTTGATGCGACAATCTCCAACGCCTCGTGGTCAGCTTGAGAGTAAAGCGTGTGTGGCCCCGCAGGCCACACATATCACACTGTGCCATGTGGGAGCCGTAAATGTTAAGGCACGGACCCGAGAGGAAGAAAGGGGTGTGGGTAGCGACGAGACGGCGGCACTGCTTCTTTCCCAGCGGGCAGGACCGGGTTTTGAGCCCAAGGACGCCAGGTGCGGCTTCGAAGCCACAAACAAGACACCTCATGGTGCGTTGTCGCCTTGCTCGATAGGTAATGCAATCGGTCATACGCAATCATGTGTGGGTGACGCCGAGAAAATGAAGGGCATGTTATTGTTGGGCGCATGGAGCGGTCAGTCGATTGCAGTGGTAGTTGGTCACATCCGCCCATGGCACTGTGTTACATACAGTAAGAGGGGAGAAACTGAACTTACAAGGTCGTGGAACAGGTCGCGCGTGTCGTCGTTGCGCCGGAATGGGCAGAGCGCGTCTCTTCGGCAAAGGGGGAGGGGGGGTGGCAGTTCCTTGCGCTGCCCGCTGCGAAGAGACCCAGTCAGCCCCGTGGGGTGGTTACGGGTCACAGGCCAGCCATTTGAATCGAGATTAGACGCCAGAGGCTGCGAGACGGCAGAGATCCTCCAGAGATCACACAGCTTGCTTGCATATTGCTCGCGGCTGTGCTGGTGATGGGGGAGGCCATCCTCCGAAGCTGTATGGAAACGGTGAGTTGTCGATTCAGTGGCACTTCTGCACACCATTGGGTGCCAATCACTCAGGTGGCCTCCCAGATGCACTCGGGTCCCTGGCTTCCTCGAAGTGGCTTCCGAGAATATTCGCCAGTTGCAAGTTCAAAGGGGAGACAAGATCACATCCACTTCTCAGTCCACTTCGCAGTCAAAACCGAGCGCACACACACGGGGCTTCTTTCGTATGATTGGATAATAATCTCTCCGAACGGACGGCTTCTGGTTGGCTACTGCATGACTGTCAGTAGGCGTGTCAGTGTGCGGTCGTGATCGGCATGGAGGACATTGTCGGCAATGGCGCTCACCGTCGGACCATCTCCGCTCTCATCCACCGGGCGCTCCGCGGCTCTGGTGGGACAGGCCGCGCGGTGGTTGCAGCCAGCCCCGCCACCTCTTACGCCGCCACCGCCGTTGTGCTGCTGCCGACGCTGTGCTCGGTGGTACAGTCGTCTTTGCTGTTGCAGGTGTGGTCGGGAGCAGCCCGGGGTGTGGCCTGGAGCAACCCGGCCGACGTGTCGGGCGAGTTGCCAGCGGGTGGGGGGGGCGCGACTCATGGTCGTCCCCGCCGTCCGTTGGGTGCGGTCGTCGTCCGTGCTTGAGCTTCGTCCGCCGACAACCCCCATCGCCATGAGAATCCGCGCAATTGAACGCGTGCGTGTACTACCGCCTCCCTTCTCCTCCCCGACACTCGCACGAAGACGTGCGGGACGGCGGTCAGCCTGCCGTTTGAGACGGCGGCACGTCGGCCGCGCGGCATGCCGGTGAGCCTCCCATGCGGGCCGACGACTGAACCGTGGCCAGCGAGACCCCGCAGGTGGGCATGACATAGGGGCGGGGGCGGAGGCGAGTCACCCCTCCTCTGGTAAGAGCACCCCAAGGGGGAGCTGAGCGAGGTGAGCAGTGCGGGGGCGCGGAGCGCGGAGTGATACTATCGGCTTGTGTAGAGCGGGCGGGCGCTCCTCTTGAAGGGACGAGCCGTGCGGGCAGCGGTTAAGAGTCGGGCACCATCGGGGGCGTCGAAAGAGCCTGTGGTGTGCAGATGATGCGGAGGTAGAGATCCATCCCCATGTTCGTACACGCTTTGCTCTCGGTTTGGTGTGGGCGACATGGGCGTGCCCTTCCCCCTCAGCATCACAAATAACGGGTGACAGACGCGACCGCTGGTAAGACGCTGTGCAAAACGGGGAGGTTGTCTCGGTTGTCCACTGCTGAAGGTCCATATGTGTTCATAAAAGCTTTTCTAGCTATTCTATTCTTGCACCCGTTCCTCATCCTCGTCTTCTCTTTCTTCGGGTGCGGTACCAGGCCGCACCCACGTGCCAAAGTTGAGCACTGGGCATGGCCACGGCCACACGCCAAAGTTGAGAAATGGAGTCGCACCCGTCGCACTGCGACGACGGCCCGCCATCGAACGTCGAGCAAAGCCGTCTGACGCGGCGCCCCCCCCCCAACTGCCCCCTGTTCGTGCCGCACCGCCGCCTCCTGCCTCTGCAGGATCCCCGCCACATGTCATCCCACCGCTGCTGGTCCCCGTCGGGAGGGATCGGGGCCGCATCGGCGACCTCGCGACGACCGGTGTTGAAAGAAACGACAATGGCACTGCGGGCAGCAACCGGCGGAGAGGACTTCCATGATATCTACGGAGGTTTCTTAGCAGAAAAACAGGCGACCGACGATGGGGGCTGCCATTGCCGTCCGACTCATCTACCGCCGCGGCACCACCGACAGCCACGTTCGCCCGTCCGTCTCCGCCACAGGTGGGGTCGTTACCCGGATCCTGCGCACCGCAAGCATGACCGGCGCTGCTTGTTTGGACAGCAGCTGCAGCAGGCCGACCATCTGCCGCCAGGATAGCACAGAGCGCAACAGCGAGCGCAGCGCGTGCGATGCGGCGCGGATGCTTCAGAGGGACTAGCGGCTCGCCGCGTCGGAGAACTCGCCGGTGAGGACGGGTCGCGAGGGAGACCCAGGCCGACTCAGCTGCCTCTGACGCTACGCCCCAGGCGTGGCGAAAGATGGTCTCCTTCTCGTTTCGACGGAGGCCTGTGATCACATAGTTGGGGCAGTCGGTACCCTGCTGCGGATGGCCGTCGAGCGCACTTTCAACGGCCGCCGCCCGCTCCCACAAGAACCGAGACTGCGCCGCGTCGGCAGTCATCTGCTGCATGAAGACTTCTTCGGTGGCCCTGGTGGTGTGCGCCGGGCAGAAAGCGGCATGGTAGTCGTCGTGCCGGAAGCACGGCCCGTCATTCTCCGGGTGGTCTGTAGAAGGGTGGGGAGAGGCATAGAGGCAGCAAAAGTGATACACACGCGGGCACTCGGGCACATAGCAGCCCACGGAGGCCCCCTTGTTGCCACATACCGAGCAGGTCAGCCGGCGGCTGCGCTGGTGGGCGGATATCACGTTGTGCAGTTCGTCCGTCTCTGGGTCGTGATACGCCTCGGGTATCCACATCGCGCACACTGCATGTACGTGAACACTCTTGCGCATCTTCCCCTTGTTGAAGGGACCCAGCATGGCTGACGGCAGCGTGCCTCCAGTGCGATTGACAATGGGGCAAAAGTCGCACACGGGGTCGGGCTCATCCACAACCCGCTCCTCCGCGACCCGCTCCGATCGCAGATTCTTTTGCAGTTCCCGTGCGGGTGGCCGGCTCTTGGCCAACCATCCCGTGCTCCGCCAAGTGCCGTCCGGCGAGCGCCTTGATGGACCCGCGCCGCCCGCCGAGAAGCTACCCGCTCTCGCAGGCCGCTTGCCTTTTCCCTCGTAAGACATGCGCCGCATTGAGGCCCCCGCGTCGCCGTCCAAGCCGTCACGCACTGTCTCGGGCTGCTTACCTTTGCCCTTGGGCGGCGCCGAAGGGGCTACACTTGATGCTTCGATCTTACGGTGGTGGGCCGCCACCATCCCCTCCCACCATTTCCGCTTGGCCCGCGCGTTTCTCCTTGTAGCGGCCGACGAGGAGAATTCAGGAATCCCAAGGACCACTCGGGGAGGGGTCGGCAAGCAGGGTGCCCGTGGTGGCTTCTGGAGGGGAGGTGTCGACTGCGGGAGGGTCGGTGCCGGCGAGGTTGGCCCCCGACGTGTAGATGGTTGACATGATGCGGATTCACCAGCCGCCCGAGGTGACACGGGAGGTGTCTGGCATGGAGCCGCAGAGCGAGCCGCCTCAGGCGAAGTGGGCGGCGTAACGAGAGATATGTAGGGAATGCCGCAGTCTGTTCGCTGCTCCCCAGGAGCAAAAAAGAAGCCTCGTGGAGTCTGCGGCGTCGGCGCCGCTGCAAGCACCGAGGAGAGACCGGCGGCGATGGTGTTCGCGGCGGAGTCTTTGGCAGCAGCGGCGGCGGCTGCCGTGAATCCGGGGGTCCCATGCGGGTAGCCACGGAAAACGGCAGTGACGCCGACGGATATAGAAGGTCGAGCAACACCGAGACGCTACGAGGGCGCCGATATCGGCGCCGTGGGCGTGAGGGAGCTTGGCCACCGGCGCACTGGACGGGTCAGGGCGCGGTCGCCGGCAGCGGTGACGGCGACGGCGTCTGCAGTACGAGCAGCGGTGGTGCTCGATGTGGGGAGGTGCGGGCGTCAGCGCGTTTGCAATGAGGGCGCGCTGCCGCTAGTGATCGTTGAGGGGTGGAGAGTGAGGCCGCAGGCAGCAGCGACTCCGTCAGCAACAGCTGTCAGAGAAGCGCGGGAGGAAAGCAGGGGGAGGGCGCGGCCGCCGGCACTGACGCCCCTGACGAAGACGTCTGGTGGGGCTATGTGGCGAGTGCCGGCCTCAGACAGCGTCCAAGTCGAGAGCCGGGCACTTGGTCGAGTCATGCCAACCAGAGGACACAAGAAGCCACAGGGCCTGCTTTATTGCGAGATTGGCGAACGGTCGCTACCGCCTGGTCGCAGAGAGGCCGCACAAGAGTCCTGCACAGTGGGATGTGTCGCGCTCCCGGTACGTGGTGTCTCCCTGTCTCTGAAATCAGCTCTGGGGGGCGCACATTTCTGGAAGTGTGGTGCTCGGGGCCTCTCTCTGACCAAACTCGGAAGGCGTCGGGCTGGACTGTGACGAGTGTGCCCCGTGAGTGGACGTACCGTGCATCCAGCCACGTAGGGCATCCTGCTACTTTCTTGTGGTGGGGAAACACCCCCGCGGGTGTCGAGTCACAGAGGTCCCTCCTTGAATCTCAACTGCGACGGAAGGACGTCCAAAAACAAGCGCAGAAGGCTCCAGTGGTGCAGGTGTATGTGCAGAGACAGGGTCGATGACAACGGCACCAGATGACCACAGCTGCCCACGAAGAACCGTAGGGGTCAGGACGGTGGCGCCTCTGTTGGGTCATGCGCCGGTTGCGCCTGTTGCGCCGCGATCCCTGCTCTTGGGTCTGAATAAAAGCCGCGGTGGAAGATCTGATGGAGGCTCAACGGCAGTTCGTGCCCCTGTGACAGGCCGTTGATCTCCACTGCGGCTGAATTCTGGCAATGCCGGGGCCTTTTCAGAGAAGCCCAGGGAGTCCAATTGTTGCGATTCCGCGTCGTGTCTGTGCCGTCGCCCTCTCGATGCCGTCGTCCCTTCAATGTTTGAGCGCACGACAGCCCCGTGCCACCCCAGGGCACGGCCGCTGTCGCGGAGAAGTCCCGAATCGAATTGGTCCGAGTGCGGAGCACAGTAGAGCGTCGACCCAGGAAGACACAGCGAAGTTCTTGACTGCGCGCACCAAGACGCTGGACGGGCGCCTTCTCATGGCCCTGAAAAATAGCAATGAAACAGCTCCCGGCGGATACCACGCCCGTCTACACTACGACCTTCTTGAAAGGCACCCAACAAAGCTCATACCCTCCCGTCCATTGCAGCGTCGTGCGCTGCCAACGGCGCGGCAGCAGCCGCGGCAGAGGCCACTGAAGCTGAAGCAGCAGAAGAGCTGCCCCCAGACACGCTTACGACAGTGGCAAGTGGCGAAATGGCTACACTGGTAGCGTCATTGGATGCCACGGGATGCACAGAGGCACGGGGCCCCCAAGATGCGGGGCGCTCCGGGACCGCAACAGCAATCCGGGGCACGGGAGTAGCACGATAGACCGGGGCACGATAGATCGGCGCCACGGCAATCCCAACACGACCCACCGAAGCTACCGCGGCGCGAGGCCCACGAACGGCAACCGGCGCGGCAGTAGGCGCGGCAGCGCGCGCGGCAGCGCCCGCGGCAGTGCGTACGGAAGCGGCATTGGCAGTGCTCGCGGAAGCGAGCGGGGTAGTGGCGACCGGCGCAGCAGCAAACGCGGCAGTGACCGTGGAAGCACGCGTGGTAGTGGCGACCGGCGCGGGCGCTGCAGAGGCAGGCACACCACCGCAGGCACTGGACACGCTTGCAGCAGCGCCGTGAGGCGCGGGAAAAGCGGCGACTTGTGTTGTAGCGGATTCAGAAGCTGCAGCGCCAACAAGAACCCCAACTGCTGCCACCGCCGCGGCGGCCGCCGCAGTTTCAACGACGCGCTGCACGGCATACGCCATGCTTGGCAGCGTCGCTCGACGTAAAGCGGGGGACATGGCAGATCAGAGCCACTCTGAGACTGCGCGGAGCTCAGAGTTCCAGAAGTCAACATGAAACCGCGCACTTACGAGTCACACGCGCCCTTGACGACGACGCCTGCCATCTCCGCGTCAACGTCCTCAATGGGGCATTGGTAGAGCTCCGCAACGGCAGCGTGCGCAATGTGGACAGGGGGGATGCCCCCAAACCTCGGCGACACGAATACAGGCAGGTTGCATTCAAATCGGGCACGCGTTGCGACCGGCCATCCTTCTTCTCGACCCACCGGCATACTCGTATCTTCAAGGTCGTCGACGTCGATGGGCGCGGCCGATGTGGCGCCACTGTTGCCCCTGCGGGCCTTTCCTTTAGTGGGAGTGCCCTTCCTGGACCCTGCGGCGCCCGAGGACGGTCGTCGGCTCTTGGCGATGGCGCGGCGTAGCGGTCCATCCTTCTGCGCCGCCCGGCGTGGTGCACGCGCTCTGCTTTGGCCGCGTTCTCGGCCTTTGTTGTCTTCCCTCTGACACTGCCGCGCAGAGCCTTTTTTCCGCTGCGAAAGACATCTCGGGCGCCATGGCCACCGCCGTCGCCGCCGCCCGGTCTCCGTCCTTTCCCGCTGCCGCGGCCGACGCCTTGTTTGCGGCCTCTGCCGCTACCGCGTCTGGCACCCGCAGCGGCGGCGGCCGCCTCCTCCTCCGACGTGCTAAGCGCCTCCACGTCGGATGAGGGTGGCGTCGTCTCGTCCAGACTGCTCTCGGCTGCCGATGCGGCAAGGCGGTTGGCGGCGACCGCTCCGAGGTGCACATTGGAGTAAAGCGTCTGAAACGACGCCTTGTTCCCCTCTTGAAGGAGCGCCGCCTTGCTGCCGAGCCCTTCCATTACCCGCACGGTCTCGTTCATGTCGAGGCGCTCGGCATTGGAGTTGGCGTGGAGCCGCGACGTCGCCACTCGACGCGTGTGCGCGTCCTACGCGGCCGTAGTGGAGACGCTCACAGAGTTGTCCACCATACTCTGGATGGAGAGGTCGGTCATGAGGGTGCATACAAAGTCTTCCTTGGAGAGTGGCTGCTTGTTCGGCTTCCTCGCTAGGCGCCCCTTACTGTTCAGCTTCCTCAGGCCGGGGTGTAAGGCCTGTGTCCCGCACAGGTGGCCTGTCACCCCACACGTGTTGCACTTTTCCTTGTGCACGCACAGCGCGCTGACGCACTGGCCGAGCTCCTTGAAAGGGTGGCCCTCTGGTAGAGACCGGCGGCACTGTGTCTGTCGCAGAGGGCACAACCTCGCATTGTGTGTCGGCCCTTCGGGAGGGTTGACATAATGGCACAGGCTACACTTCATGATGGTAACTCCCGGGGCGCCTTGAGCACCGACCGTGATAGCCCGTCCCCGTCGCCGCTGTGACGGCCGCGGTGACAGCCACGATGACCGTCGTCGCGACCGTCGTAGTGACCGCCGTCGTGACCGTCGTCGTGGTGACCGTCACAGTGACCGTCATCGACCCGTCAAGATCTGCGCTGTGATCGCGGTCAGCGTACCCCGACCGGGCACGCCAGCATCCCGGTCGGGAAACAGACAGCGGGATAGGGCAATGGACACTGGCTCTCGCGTGAGTGGGTGCTGGAAGGGTCGTTTCTGAGGTATGTTGCCTCGCGTGGCTGCCAGCCTGGAACAGGTGCGGGGCTCAGTTTGTTGCGACGGAAGCAGGCTTGCAGGCGACGTCTTGGAACGGGAAACGCGCATCTGAAATCAACACCTAATGTCATGATCGCGCGGTCCTCAATTACTATTGGATGTGGCGGTGATCGAGATCAATTGCGACCACAATCGTGACTAAGTGGTCCACAATAGTTTGGGCAAACCACGCCTCCCGCAGCGTGGCCAAAATACAGAAAACCACCATATGCTGCCGTCCAAAAGGCGCCACGTGTGCTGCCTCGTCAAGAGGCACGGTCCTGATCTAGCCTTTAGCCAATACGTCGTCAGACTCGGCCCACCTTTTGTGCCAATCAACGTTTGCCATTCGGAGTAAAATCGCCACGTGTTCCGACAGCCGTATAGAACATTCGTAGTAAGACACCCTCGCTCTTTGAAGGGGTCGATTCTAGTGGTCAAACGCAGTCTCCAGTCAAGCGACGCACCACCGCAGCCCTCGCAGAGACGTGCCCCTTGCATCCGCATTGACTTCTTGCCTGTGTCCCGGAATAGGAGAAGAGGAAGCACGTGACAGCGCGGGTCTCTGCAAGGGACTGCCTTCTGAAGAACAAGCTGCACGTCATTTCTTGATCACACACAGAGCGGAATTCCAGGTCCGTCAAGGATATTATAATGCGTTCGACCAAGTGGAGGTCAACAGAAACAACGCCTTCTGGTGTACAGGATGAGAGCAAAGCCAGCAATGTCGGTCTATCACAACGTGTCTCAATTATTCGTGAAACGTGTCTAAATTCGCTTAATAGGCCACGAACAGATGTGTGTCAATGTGAACCTGCCCTATTGAACGTCGAACGACCTCCTCGAATTTAGATAAGTCCAACTCGGTTCGATAGTCCGAGTGTCACCATAGGTCGCGCATGGCCTATTCGAGGCCGAAATACGGCACGTGCACCCTATTCAGGACACTCGGACTATGCTACGGGCTCACTCATTGCACTGCGGGTCGGTATTTCATCGCCGGAATAGTTCTAAATTTGCCGGCTTGTAAATCTATAACCAGTAGAGGCGAAAGAATGTTTTGAGATAGCCATGCAAAGCTCCTGTGAGATGGCCTCAGCATGATTCGGAGGATCATGTGCACAACAGTTCCGTGGATCAGCGAAAATCCTACATTTCAGATTTCCTGATTCTCGAGTGACCTCTGTGATTCGGCAGTTCATCACTACAGTTCTGGACTCGTTCAACGGATCATATTCGGGACTGACTCTGGGATCGTTCCAGAAGCAGTGTCATCCTGACCCACAGATCATCTCGGGGACTGTCATTCGAAAAAAGTATGAGGACTTGTTCAACTGATAGTCTGACTGCCTCTTTCACAAACAAAATGTCGGCGTATTCCGTCAACAGCGTGAAAAAAAACCTTTTGACACTCCCTCCGTTCAGACCAATGCCCATCGTGGAATCTGACATATCACTCATGCGCTTGAGTTTCTGGTTCGAGTGCTTCTGACTTGTATTGAACCGGGGCATCGCGAGTTCGGGACGTGCTGAGTTAGGACGATAGTGGACGAGATTGCCACTGAGCTGAGAACGAATTTACTGCGCGTGTAGGAGACCCAATCATTGATAAATCGGAACTGGGTGCGTCCGGGACTTCATGGTATTCTCGATGTGCGAGCCGACGCATGTTTACCCAGTTCCCATCCCCTCAGCGCCGGGAAACAGCGTGTCGGTCGCACGACTACCAAGTCACATTGAGGCTCCCTCTGCACACGTTTCGTGGCCCAGGAGCGACGCCCCATGGGCAGGTCCTGCTCTCTGATCGGTTTCGGCAGACCCTCCTCACGACGTCACTCGAAGTAGTCCAGGCTATCATCTACGATCGAGTTCTTGAGGCAGGAATCTAGATCAATCTTGCGCACTCGTTCACTCAATCTATGACGACGATCCCCAGGATGATTGTACTCCGACGCCAGGACAGTCCTGAGCACGATCCCCAGGATGATCCTACTCCCACTTCAGGACAGTTCTCAGCACGATACGCAGAATGATCAGAACCAGCGAATCGGAATGATCCTTCATCAGCATGGGGCAGCAACTTCGCCCGACAATTGCCGAATCTGCAGGTGCTGGTGTGAGGTTGATTCCCACTGAATATCGGTGCAGATGGTCTTCGAGCACTTCTGAACTTCACTGCGGGCTCTGTCTCCAAGATCAACAAAAAGTGGGCATAATTTGATCGCATGATCAATGTGCGACAGTTCTGCGAACCGTCGGTGGGCGTGTTCGAATCTGGCAGTTCTCAGTTTTAAGG
>Ga0114957_1004062_pt1 | contig 12815 bp, 11 predicted proteins | sample BantaG_FD_87175 | JGI IMG/M metagenome (GOLD analysis project Ga0114957, IMG submission 87175) | Marine algal microbial communities from Bantry Bay, Ireland - BantryBay_4 metaG | ecosystem: Host-associated > Algae > Red algae > Unclassified | place: Bantry Bay, Ireland | collected 2014-11-21 | reverse complement strand
TGAATGGTGCTGTGAGAGCGTAGAGTAAAGTGCGATTCCAGCCCGTGAGGGCAACTCGACGTAGACCCTTCCGTAAGACCCATTGGAGAGCGTCGAGTGACCGAGTGTCTTTCGGCCCTCCGACGTGTGCCGTGGCGTGGCCGGGGACGGCGGCAGCGGCACCACGAACCAGACCCGCAATCCAAACCGCCGCTGGCGAGGCACAGCAGGCCGCGGCGTGTCGACGTGGGAGACCCAGCCAGCACCAACCGGGCCGCGCTGGCCCAGTGTGGGGCAAAGCGGGGGGGTGCGGCTCAGACACCGGCTGTCAAAAACAATCGACATATCCATACACTGACAGGTGAGTGGGACGGGTGAGCTGTGTGTCCTGGGGCCACCGGCTGCCAGCAAGGAGGTTGGGAGATTGGGCAACCACACCCCAAATTTGGCTGCTGTCTGCTCGCGTCGGCGTGCCTCGTGTGTGCTCGAGTCCTTGAGCCTCTGGATCGCGGACGGGTTGCCACCGCCGTCGCGGAGGACAGCGTCTGCACAGCACCTACGGCGGGTGTGGCACTTTGTCGGGAACTGGGCATGCCTTCGTGAGCCGCCCGGCGGGTAACGCCTGCATTCTTCGACGCCATCGGCCAGGCCGCCGTTGCGGCGCCGCAGCATGGAGCGGATGATGCTACCAGCAATCAGGGGGCCAGGCACGCCCATCATCCGGTCTGAGGGTATCCTCCAGGCAAAAGCGCGAGTGGGGTGTTTGGGACCCGAACGTGGGCATTGTTTCTTCTGCCCTACAGAGCGCCGCCATCCCATCAGCGCAACCTTACCTGCGGTTTGAGCGAAGCGGCCAGCCGTGTTGCACGCCACTGCACCCAGCACCACATCGCACCCCATCGCCTCGATACTCGAAAAAAACATGCGAGACAAATCGAGTGGTCCTCGTGTACACGAAAAGACTGGCAATTGACACCAGGAACAGTACAGAAGAACAAAGGAGGGCGAAAAAAACAAACCACACCCAAGTAGAACACTTGAGCAACCATGAGACACGAGCTGCGGACATAACACATGGCCACAAAACACAGGCGCAAGCACCCACCACCGCCCCATGATGCACGCTGCCAACACGAGCACCCACACCCCCCCGCGCACCCAGTGGGAAAACTGGGTGACCACCCCGCCCACCCCCCCTCACAGCCGACGCGCTCACCCCAACAGCCCGTCCGCCTCCCACACGTCGATCAACACGGGTATCAACTGCACGAGCGGCACGGGCGCGGCGAGCGGGCGGTAACTCGACGCGACCAGCTCGTCGTACAACTCGTCGGCGTCCACGTCGGACAGCGCCGCCGTCGAGTCGCGACGCCGCGACCGCCCGCGGCCGCTCCCGCCCCGCCGCGCGCCACGCGCGTCGACGAGCGCGCGCACGGCGGCGGGGGACACCACCCCCACGCCGGGGGTGCGGAGGTACGCATCGGCGGCGCCAGAGGCGGCCGCCGCAGGCGCCGCCGCACCACCGGCCGCGTCGCCATCGTCACTGCCGTCGGCGCCGTCGACAGCGGCGGCGGTGGCGGCGGGCGACGCGCCGGCCGTGGCGGCGGCGGCGGCGGCGGGGGACCCGTCCATGGCCCCCGCCGACGCGTCGGCGGCCAACCACGCGCGCCGCACTTCCGTCCAACGCTCCATGCCCGTGTCGACCCACGCGCCGTCGGTGGCGCGACGACCATCACCGCGGCCACCGCCGCGCGCCCCCGACCGGGACGCCGTCTGCTGCATGCCCGCTGCCCCCACGCCGCCGCCGCCGCCGCCGCCGCCGCCGCCGCCGCCGCCGCCACCGTCGAGCGCCACGACCCCCCCCACCGTCGCCACCGCCGGCGGCGCCTTGATGCTTGCGTCGCCGCCGCCGCCTTTCGCAGCGCCGGCCGACAGTGTCGTCGCCCCCCCCCCTCCCACCCCGCCGCCCCTCGCCGCCGACGACCGCTTCAACGCCGACGACGCGCGGCGGAGCAGGCGGAAGCTGCCGACGCCACGGAGGCTTGGGGCGTCCCCCGCTTCGGTGACACCGTCGTCCCCACCGGCCGCGGGGGGCGCGCCCCCGCCCCCGCCGTCGTCGCTGCTGGCGGTGCCGAACAGGCCGGCGGGGGCCGGGGCCCCGCCGGGCGGCGACCCCGGCGACCCGACCGGCCCGCCACGCCGCCGGAACCAACTGGCGAGGCGGGCCAGGAGGGAGGACGCCGTCGTGGCGCTGACGCGGCCGGGGGGCCGCGCGGTTGGGGGGGTGAGGGGGGGGCGAAGATCCCGGACACCGGACGCACGGTGGGCGCACGAAAGCAGGAGGAGGGCAGGTTGAAGAAGACAGTAGGTTGACGCGCGCCGGTGGAGTTTCAATCCAAAAAGAACAAGAAGCACTGCGGCAAATGTGGGGAAGAGACGAGCACAATGACAAGGGACAAGCGCACATGCGGTGAGCGCGAACACACGGTGCTGTGCAGGTGTTTGTCAATTGTCCCGCATCGTCGGGTCGTGTCGAGACGATCGGATGGGTGTTGTGTCACAATTTACATATTATTAACTAACGAATTAGGCGCTAGACGCCCATTTCTATAGTTGCGCTGGCGGGGAAACAGCAGGCGGCACCACCACGGCACCCGTGACTTCCACAGGTCCACGGCATGGTCTACATAGCTGGCTCTGGTAGGCACTCACTGGCTGGTTACTAAGGCCTGGGAGAGAGCCCACGAAGCTGCAGTCGCAGCTCGTCACCAGGCAACACAGGGTGTCTCTTGGTTGGGACACAGAACGGAGCGGGTGTTCCGTCTCTCCCTCATAGGACCTGGCTGCAGCAGCTCTGGCAGAAGCATCGTTGCATCCTCTATCGACATGGGTCTAGTCTAGGGCCCTGGGCGGCTGTTCGCCCCCGCAACCAGCAATACCCAAGGTCCACCGCAGGATAGGAACGGATGGTGAGGCAGATCGGCGGAGGTATGCGAGTGTTTCGACGGAGAGGAAAGTCCAAAAAGCATCTCAGGCGTGAAGAAGGTGATGAGGCGGTCGGCGTCACCATGGGCTTATCTCATCCTGCTCAGGACGGCAAAAAAATGAAGGCACAACTGGGATGTACATCGCTTGAATGCTTCGAACCCAGGATCTTATCATTACGAGTGACACGCTTTACCCCTAAGCCATTGCGCCTTGTTGCAATGAAGCGATTGAGGCAAAGATTTAAAACAAAATATATTCAAATCTCTCTCAGCCCATGTTCTGAGCTTGCATCTCCCAGACCTCGTTCTGTCGGCCGCGAGAGCCACGCGATTCTGATTGGCGGGCGTCGATGTAACCCGGCTGACAGAAGGACACCCGCAGTCCCTATTTTCGTGCTCCTCTGCTCTCCCTGCGAACTCCTCTCTGCCACCTCGACCGCCCTCTCGCCGCGCGCATAACTCTGCGCTACGGACCTGTCTGCAACCTGCCCTCTCCTTGTAGCGCTCTTCCTTGTGCCCCGGCCGCGTCTTGCCATCGTCGATTTGACGGCTGTGGGTGCGTACGGCTGTGGTCGTGACAGCTGGTAGCCCCTCAGTGCCCACTCGGATGGCGGCGTTCGTGCCGCCCGCCGGGGGCCGCCTGGCGACTGACGCCCCGCGCCGATGCATTGCGGCCGCTCGGCGGCCAGTTGTGTATGTCTCCCCCGCCGGCCTACAGATGAAGGCGCCGCCCGAAGGCGCCGGGAGCGTGGCGCCCGTCACCGTTTCGCGGTCTGGAGTGGAAGTCCACCACTTTGCGCCAGCGGTGGAGGCGCTGGAGAATGAAGGTTCGTGCTGGGGGGGGGGACTTTTGTTGACTTTGCAGTGGTTATCCTATTCATGGGTCACTTGTGTCGTGCAGTAAAGGTCTGTGGTCGCTCGCACCTCACTCGCTGACCCCTACCTACGCGCCAGTCCCGACTCGCCTCATTTGTCCCTGTCGTGACTCGCATCCATGTGCTTGTTTGTGGCTCACTGGTGGCGTCTGGTGAGTGCCCTCTCTTGCAATTGCCTGCCTGGCCTGGGGTGTGGCGCCCAGGTGCCTACGCTATGATGGCCCGCGCCGCGGACATTGCCAAGACCCCCGGCCCGCTGGTGATGCACCTGGAGATTGGGCAGCCAAGTTACCCGACCCCGCCCCACATCGTCGCCGCGGCCGTGGCGTCACTCAGCGACGGGGAAACGAAGTACTCCCCCCCCGCAGGGATACCTGCGCTGCGGTCGGCCATTGCCGCGCACGTGTCATCCACTCGCGGGGTCGACGTGCACCCAGAGCAGGTCGTCGTTGGGCCAGGTGCCAAGCCCGGGCTGCTGCTGGCGCTGCTGGCACTAGTGCGTGCGCCGGGAGACGTGGTCATTATCCCCGACCCGGGTTTTCCCAGCTACGCCGCCGCCGTCACGCTTGCAGGCGGCGTCCCTGTCCGCGTGCCCGTTGGGCCGGGAGGCTTTGACGCTGCCGAGCTCCGCCGCGTCGCACTCGGCGCGTGCGGCCGTTGCGTGGCGATTGTTGTCAACTCGCCCGGCAACCCCACCGGCTGCGTCATTGACCGGGCGGGGTGCGAGGCCATTGCGGCGGTGGCCACCGAGGCGGACGCGTTTGTTGTGTCGGACGAAATTTACTCTGGGCTGGTATACGAGGGGAAGCCCGGCGACGCGCCGTTTACGAGCATGCTCTCCCTCCCAGGTATGGTTTCCCGCACCGTTCTTGTTGACGGCTTCTCCAAGACCTTTTCCATGACCGGCTGGCGCCTCGGCTATGCGGTTTGCCCTCCCTACCTAGCCGACCGCATGGCTCTGCTCCTCGTCCACTCGGTCGGCTGCACGGCCACGTTCGTGCAACGTGGGGGAGTAGCGGCGTTGACGTCCTTGGCTAATGGGGAGGACGCTGCGCTGCAGGGCATGCGCACCGACTACCGCCGTCGCCGCGACGCGGTGGTGGCGGGCCTCAATGCCATCGAAGGGGTGACTGCCGACGTGCCAGGCGGCGCCTTTTACGCCTGGGCCGATGTGCGAGCGTATGGGGAGTTGGGTTTTACGTCGGCGGAGCTGGCGGCCTTGCTCCTCGAGGAGGGCCGCGTGGCCGTGCTGCCGGGCACGGACTTTGGGCCAGGCGGGGAGGGCTACCTGCGGCTGAGTTACGTGGGCGAGGACGAGGAGGTATTGGAGGGCGTGGCGCGCATCAAGAGTGTGCTCGACCGTCTGCGGGCGTCTGGCTGAATGGGCTGCACCGTAAGGGAAGGGGCAAGACTTGTACGTATACCGCGTGAGCGTTGGGGGCTGACTAAACCGGGACGTATGTAACGTCCTGGCCATGCAAAGAGTATTGATAGCATGCGGGAACGGCTGGTACCCGCCCGCTTCGTGTTTCAGGGGGGTTTGTCAAGCATCCAGCTGTGCTGTCATCTCGCGAGAGTGTGTGGTCTTACATACTCAGGGCCGTCGGGGTTCCCTTTTGCTCTGGTTGGACCTTGCATGTGTTGTTCTCCATTTGCATGGTCGTGCAAGGACTTCGCTGACAGAGATTCTCAATCCACCAGCCAACGCTTCACCGATTGGGCTCCTTCCACGGCGGATCTGCTCCGCAGCGGTTTTGTTCGTTGCGCGCGGCAAAGCGCGTTCTCCGCCCCCAGCCGCGTCTGCCCGCCGCTTCGACGGCTGACTGAAGTGGAAGCCACGGCGGATGCTTGGAAAGCGGGGCGTCCAGCCCGCCAGGCGGCCGCGTGGAAGGTCAAACCGCCCCGTACTGCCGACGGCGCCACTGCGTGCCCCCAGTCTGGCGCGGCGAGCTAGCACTGCCTTCCACTGGGCCGATCGAGTATCTTTTTGAGCGATTCCCCACAGCCTCCTCTCAGTCTTTCGTCCCGAATGCTCGCTTCGTCGACATCGTGCTCATCAACTTCTACGCTTTCCTAACACCTGACCCCTATTCCGCGCTTCCTCCCTCTACTGTTGCTCCTCCCCCCCTCCACCCACCCCCCCGCAATGGAGGCCCTGAAGAACGCGGCGTCGTCCGCATCGGCGGCGATGGACAAGGCAACGTCCCCTGACCCCGGCAACGAGTTGGCGAACAAGGATGCGCGCGGTACCGCGACGTCGGCAGTCGCGACGGCGCTGTCTGACGGCGACAAGGGGCATGCCGGCGGCGGCGTGCGCGACGAGAAGGCAGCGTCAGTCCGCCCCGACCGTATGGAGAAAAAGTTCTAGGAGAGCAGCGGGGGTGCCTGCGCACCGCTCGCGCCGGCGTTGGTGGCTACTGTCTGTCAGAGGAGGATGATGCGGCTTTGTACTGGTGGGTCTGCTAGCCGCCTGCCGGACCATGTGATCGATGACTGCCATGCGTGGCCTCGAGCAGGCGGCAAGGCGCGTTGTCGAGTACAAAGGGCACGGCCTGGTATGCGTCGGACCCCTTGTGAATAAACGGTGTGCGGGTTCTTTTCTGTCCAGGCTGTTTCTGAATTATTTTCGTCGTGAAAACGCCAGTGACCGCAACCTATCCCCTGGTTGGTATACTTTCTACACCAGACGTCGATCATCGCAGTAAAAGGAGTCCGCCATACAGTTGTTTACGCTTGTGAGCGTTGTGTGGCTGTTTGCCATCACATGGCGCGGGCCGTCCGGCTATGAGCTATTAAAACCATGGCGCCATTCTCGCTTGGTTCCGCATGCCAGCCACACAAACGCCGTGGATCGTCGAAAATTTAGCAGATTGACCAATCACTGCATCGCCAACAACACAGAGCACACAGCGTGGGTGGTGGCTGGACCGTCTGTTGTCTTGACCGCGTGCCAACCGTCCGCCTCGCTGACTCACCTTCCCCATCTTTGTGAGTATCCTTCGCTTCCGCCATCATTGGCCGCGCAACTGACTCCACCGCTTAGCATTCTCTCCTCCCCGCACTCGGACCCCCCTCTCTTTTGTGGTGTCTGTTCTGTCCGGAACGGCGACGCCATGCCACCCCTGTCGCTCACGCGGCCCCTGGTGGCGCTCCTCTGCGCCCGTGGCGGCGCCACACCCGCCCGGCCCGGCTTGCCCACCCACGCGGCCGCACTTGCACGCCTCGCTTCTGCCGCGGCTCGCCCCCCGGCGGCCGTCACAGTGCCTGTCGGCGCGCCGCCGCCGCCGCCCGCCGCTGCGCCGCCCGTCTCGGCCGCCGGCTCGGTTGGCGTGCCCGTCGACGCCCCCGGCCTGACCGTTGCCGTAAGCGGCGGCCGGGACGAGACGGTGGCCCCGGTGCGGCTGTCGGCGGCGGCGGCGGCGCGGCTCGGGGAGCTCGTCTCCCGGTCGACGGGGCCGGGCGGCACGCCCCGCCCGCCGACGCTGCGGCTGTCGGTCGACGGCGGCGGCTGCGCGGGGCTGGTCTACAACTTCACACTGGACGGGGATGACGCTGACGCGGCGTCGGCGAGAGCGGACGACGGGGAGGAGGAGGCGGACGAGGCAGAGGAGGACGTGGTGATTGTGGCGGAGAATGGGGCGACGCTGGTGGTGGATGCCCTTTCCCTTCCCTACGTGCGGGGGGCGGTGGTGGACTGGGAAGAGAACCTCGTGCGGCAAGCCTTTTGCGTGCGGGAGAATGACAATGCAGAGGCGGGGTGTGGGTGTGGCGTTTCGTTTGCGGCAAAGGAGTGACGGAGATGGGCGCGGACCGCACTGCTTTCAAAATGAGTCTATGCGACCGCCGGATACGGCAGTCTCGGTTCGTGACAATGGGGTTGTCGGCAACGAGCCTACCGGAACAGGGGTGATGCCGGATGAATCGAAAGCACCACTGTAGGCGCAGACGGGAAGCTCGAGTGCACCAGCCCGGGACGCAGACAAGTTTGGATAGAGGGAGCGTAGAGCGCGTTCGGACAAGGACGACCACGCGATGTTGTGCTCCATGAGTTCGAGAGATGGCCTCATAAAAACATCGAATGCCCATGGGCAAAAGTGCGGGCCATAGGCAAGGGACAAAAAACGTAGTCACGCCTAAGCCTGCTTGCTTGGTGCAGCGGCCTGCCCCATGGAAAAACAAAACGAGTACAGCAGGCAGCGCCTGTCACCCGGGCACCCCTTAACAAAAAAACACGCCCCGGTCGCAGCCACAATGTCGTGACCCGGTGGCGCACCGCCGCCACAGGGGTCGACACGCAGGAGTGAAAGTAGGAAGAGAAAGAAAGAAGAGGAAAATGAAAAGACACTCGCACACGCGTACGTCACACCACCACCCACCGCTGCGCAGCGAAGCACTCGGTGGACGGGACAGACCACGACGGGCAGGCCGACGAGTGCCAGCCAACCACACGACGGCGACGCTCACGCCTCGGTGGCTGCGCAACCACCAATGCCGCGTCACCCACCCGAGCGCTCGACCGCACCTCGAACCACCGCCCTAGGTGCCACCGCTCTCCACGGTCACTGCTCTCCCCGCCACACTTGCCGGCGGCGGTGTGGAACGCCCCTTGCAGCGCCCCTCCCGACCAGCGGCCGCGAAGGAGCCGAGGAACCCCCGCACGTCATCCGTGTTGCACAGACGCATCGTCGCTGCCGTGTGGCGGCCATCGGGATGCCCCTTGGCGCGGTACTCGGCCACATCCGCGTCGCTCATCACAATGATGCCGAGGCCCCGCCCGTAGAGCGCCTTAAACGCGTCCTCATCCGACACATCGTCGCCAATGTAGATGGGGAGCACGTCCGGGCCGCCCAGGCCCAGTGCATCGAGTAGATACTCGACGGCCTTGCCCTTGTGCCAGTCCGTCTCGGGGCGCAGCTCAAAAACGCACTTGCCGTGGTGTTTGGACAACCCCGGCAGGTCATTGACAACCGTGTCGACGCAGCTCTCCAGCGCCGGCAGCTGCTCTTTGTCGACCAGATTGCGATAGTGCACCGACACGGCGAGCTCATTGTCCTCCACCTGGGAGCCCGAAAAGTCGGCGACGGTGGCCACCAGTTGAGAAGACGCACGCTTCAGCACCGGCAAAGTCTCCGACGCTTCCTTTCGCCGCAGGGACTCATCGCCGCCCATCGGGCCAGAGATGTCAAACCCGTGACTCCCAGCGTAGTACAATCCTTGGTGGTCGTGGAGCCCAATCAGGGATTGCAGCTTGACGCGGCCACGGCCGCTGACAATGGCCGTTGGGAAGAGAGTTGCGAGCTCTGTCAACACCTTCCTCATCTCGGCGCTCAGCAGCGCCGCGTCAGGGTCCTTCACAATCGGAGTCAGGGTGCCATCTGTAGACAGTGAACACGGCACACGGTGAGATGGAGCAATGAGGACAGTAGAAGTGCGTCAAAGAGGCAGCAATCATAAACCACATGCGTAAAATTGTCCGCGCCAGCGATAGAACGAGAAGGCAGCGACAACCAAAAACGTAACGTCAGCAAGTGCGCTAGACGCCATTCGACATGTCCCTCAAACGAGTCCAACAAGAAAAAACAAGAGGTAACCAATGGTGTCCATGGAAAAACTGCCTCACCTCACAACCGCCTCACCGCACACCCCCCAGAGGCTAGACGCACCATAGTCCAGGAAAAACACCGGCCGCCGCAGCCCCGACTCGAGCGCGGCCTGTAGCGTGTCAACACGATCCAGAGCCGGCGGCAGCTGCATCGGGTTTTTCTTCACGACCGGGCCCGCGGGCGCCCGCCCCGATGGTTCCATACCCAGCGACCACACCGCCTCATCGCGGCCCGGACCGCCGGCGGCGTGGCCGTTGCTGGCCTCACCAGCGCCGGAGGGGGCTGCCGCGACGGCGCCGGGTGCCCCGGCCGCGTCCGGCGCAGGCGCCATCCGCCGCAGCGGCGGCAGCGCCCGGTCGTCGCCCGACACGGGCGTCACCTCAGACGTGTCGCTGTAGGGGTCCGAAAAGTCTGCCGATGGGCGCTTGGGGGGGGACGCGGCGGGCTCATCGTCGGATGGAGTGGCCTGCGCCGCAGGGCGCGGCCGGTCGGTGGATCCCAGCTCGACTGCTGCTGTGCACATTCACGGGGGTGGGTGCGCAGTATGGGAATGGAGGAAGGCACGAAAGGGGGAAGCGCAGGGGCGTAGGAGTGTGGAGTGGCCGACAAGAGGGAATCACGCCCGGAAAAACGGGCGAGACGGTAGTGGGGCAGAAGCAGTGCCGACCCAGAGCATGCAGTTCCAAGTGGAAGAACAAACGGGAAGGCAACAAGAGTGACAACGTAGTCGATGAATCAGGGCGGAGTCGGCCGCGAGCCCGGCGGGTGGATTCCCTCCGGCCGGGGAGGCGAGCGAAACACACAAAAGGGAGTGCTGGGATGGACGCTGCGCACGTCCGAGGGCAGGGGGGCGGCGGACAGTGTGGGGATGACGGGGGCGCGGACACGTGCGGGCTGGTACGGGCGGGGCCCTCGCAGACCTCGGTGAACCGCAGACCACACCGGCGGTGATGCAGCCACCTGTCAAAGCCGACGCCAGGCAGTGCAGCGGCCGACGCGGGTCCAAGAACACGGCGACCCGCCGTCGCGCACCCGCGGCGGCCGACGCGGCGCGGCGGGCTGCGGCACGGCGGCGCGGGGCGGGCGCGGTCGGACACTACACGCACCGTGTGTTGCGGAGGCGGTCGGCGGCCGCGCGGCGGCGGCGCCGTGGGGCGGGCGCACGCTGCGCCAGGCGCGTCTGCGGCTGCCCCGCCCACTGTGGCGTCGGGTCTGCCACGAAGGCTCTGCCTGCAGGCGCGGGTGCCCCCAGGCGCCGGCGGTGGCAGGGGGGCGCAGGGCGAGGGGGGGGAAACAAGCCCCCCCCCCCCCCCCCCCCCCCCCGCCCCCCCCCCCGCCCGCGCGGCGGGGCCCCCCGGGGGGGGGGGGGGGGCCGGGGGGGGGGGGGGGGGGGGGGGGCGGGGGGGGGGGGGGGGAAAACCCCCCCCCCCCCCCCCCCCTCAAAGGCACGCCAGCGCTCATGCAACGGGCAGCCCAGCGAGGCGGCGGTGGCCGCCGGGCGGTGGCGGCGGCGGCGGACCCGCGACTGCGGGGGCGTGTGTGCCCAACGAGTACGAAAAAAAAAACCAGAAACTGCAGCCGTGGGACGTGGCGGCGCGACGCCAACGCGGCACGCCGGCGCGCGGGGGAGGGGCAGCTGCCGCCGCCGTCGGCTTCGTCTGCCGTGGCGGCGGCCGGCGCACTGCGGAGAGGTGTGGGTGTGGGAGGGCGGCGGGGAGCAGACCACGGAAACCGTGTGTTGTGGCCACGGTGTAGGCTGGCTGGTCCATTGTAAGCTCAAGCCGGGTCCCGCCAGAAACGCCACTTGGCCCCCCTAGCTTGCACGATCCAACTTCCACGCCCGTGGTCCGCACTGGTCTTGGTCACCGAGTCGGTGGTGTAATTGAGTCTAAAAGGGCGCTCCCTGCGGCCACTGGCGCATGGCACACACCATGGACGGGATGGAGTTTGTCTGACAGATGGGCTCTCGTCCCTTGGGGAGATAGACACGTGGCATGGGAGATATCAGCGCTCGCGCGAGGCTGCGCGTCGGGCACGTCCCACCCAGAGGAGACCAATTGGTTCGGCCGACGGTGCCAATTGAGTGGTGCGATCCATCTCTCCCCGCCGTGGTTGGATCGGCACTCGAGGGTGCCACACGACGCCCTCCCACCCGCACCGCCAGGTGCGCGTTTCCCCATTCCTCTCGATGCAAAAACCCGTGGGCGCCACGTCACCAGCACGCCGACGAGTCGGCCCGAAGAGGCCCGTGCGGGTCTGCTCAACGGCGTTCACAGTGTGTGCCCCTTGCGGCCGCCATTACCCAGCACTGTATCACTGAGCGGCGGCGCGTACGCACGCGTGGTTTTGTACGGCATGGCCGCCCGCACAGCGGCTGCTGCAACGCCCTCCTCCGCAGCGCCGTCCTCTGCGACGCAGCCCCCCGCTTTCCATGCCTCCCGCCTGGGTGCTGTCCCCGCTCGCCCCGCCGAGGCGCTCAAGCTGCACCCGCTCCGTTGCCTGACCGGTGCGTCCTCCGCGATCACGGCGGCGCGCCGGCTGTCGTCCCTCTTGCCTCGGCGGATGTGCAGCGACGGCTGTGGGCAGGGGCGGCCGGTCGGCTGGTGCCAAAGTCGAGGGGGATGAAACCCGTGCGGTCGACGCCAGAATAGTCAGCCGCCGCCACTGTAGATTCAACAAAGTACCACTTGACACGCCCAAACTGGTTTGGTCTCCCTCGGTAATTTCCATCCTTGTCAGTCCAGCGGTCCCGCCCTGCCTGTCGCCCGCCGTCTCCACCGACCCCGGGGAGTGGATGGGGAGCGTCGGGCCATGGCGCCGTCAGACGTGCCGCACACCGCACGGGCGTGACGGGCGACCACGCGCGCCACGCGTCGCACGTCGCCAGGTCGGCCGAGCCGGCGGCGCGTGGCGCCACCCCGCTGGGCGCCCCCCACCCCCCGCTGCGTCAGCAAAAACAGACGTCGTCGGAGGGGCGCACCACCTCGGCCCGACGGCGGCGGCGCTGCTGCTCGCGGGCAGCTCGCCGCGGCTCGCCTGGTGGCCACAGGGGGACCGTCAGCTGGGCCGCTGTCCACGCGCATCGGGCGCCTCCTGGCGGGTGGGAGACCACACCCCCCACACCTGGCACTGTTACCTGTGCCACGCTACAGGCGCGGCGGCGGCCCCGTCGGCCGCCGCGCCACGCGACGGGCGGGTCGGCGCGCGCCCGCCACTCAGCCACCCGTGGCAGGGCGGCGCACAGCTTGGACGCCGGGCGCCCGGCCCGGGCCGGGAGCGTGAGGCTGTTCACCGGGCACGGCGCCCGCGCGGCACGCGCGCGGCGCGCCCCCCGGGCGGCAGCGCAGCGGCACGCCGCACACCCCCCCCCC
>Ga0114957_1004057_pt1 | contig 12827 bp, 13 predicted proteins | sample BantaG_FD_87175 | JGI IMG/M metagenome (GOLD analysis project Ga0114957, IMG submission 87175) | Marine algal microbial communities from Bantry Bay, Ireland - BantryBay_4 metaG | ecosystem: Host-associated > Algae > Red algae > Unclassified | place: Bantry Bay, Ireland | collected 2014-11-21 | reverse complement strand
GGGCCTAGCACATGCATGTTTCCCCCTCAAGACAGGTCAACAGTATCGGCGAACACAATGGCGGTCTGTTAGGGCTTTGTTGTCCGACCAAACGGACCAACAGATCGGCTCTTGTTCGCGTGTTGACAAAGAAACATATCTGTTCGGCGATCTGTTGGTTTTCCCCGTGCGACGATGACCGGGGCCACCGTGGATGCGGCGGCGGCAGCGGCGGTCGCCCGCCCGTCCCGCCCGTCGACCGCCGCTGGTCCCCCTGCCCGCTGTAGAGGAGGTTTGAAACCGCATTGCGCGACAAGATCGGCGTAGGCTGGTCAAAGGGGGTCTCAAACCTAACGTCGCTGCACAGGAAAAACCAACAGATCGCCGAACAGATATGTTTCTTTGTCAACACGCTAACAAGAGCCGATCTGTTGGTCCGTTTGGTCGGACAACAAAGCCCTAACAGACCGCCATTGTGTTCGCCGATACTGTTGACCTGTCTTGAGGGGGAAACATGCATGTGCTAGGCCCTCATCAGGGTAACGTCCCCGATCCGGTGCCTAACGAAGAACCAAGAGAGGTCGCATCTCTAAGCATACTTAAACATCCAACTGTCAACTAATACATGCTCGCATCATCAAAAATATCCACGAGTTTGGTAGAAACTTCACAGCGTTGTTGGACGAGCGGCATCATGCAATCTCCCTGTCACCGTGGGAGGCTGCCTTCCACCTTGCGCTCGCAGCCACCCACGCCCCGCCCACCGTCGTCACCCATGTCGTCTTCGCCCACCAGATGCTACCGCCAACTTTCTTGCAGCACGCTGCCGCTTTGCCGCCCTACCCCCCGCGCCCCCTTTCCGTCTCGTCCCACTGCGGCTCCTTGCCTTTGCCTCGCCTTCCCACCCGCCCTGTGGACGCATCCCCTCCATGAGCGCTTCTCGACGCCAAGCGTACGTTCCATGCCACACTCCCCGCCCGCGAATGCCCCCCTACCCCAACCCCCCCGTGTGCTCCTCCTGGTCCGTCTTCTTCCCACCTCGATATGCACTGAACAGTTGTTGCCGCACGACCGTGGATCCGCGGTTCTGCCGGCCGGGTGGCTGCATGTGACGTGAGCTTGGTTTGTTTTTGACGTTTTTGACTTTGCTGACCATGGATGGACTGACTTGCTGCTGTGCTCAGTGTGTTCTTTACTTGTCCTTCTGGGCACGGTGTTTCTTTCACATGGAACTGTTGAGATGTCTGTGTCCACCGGGCTGTCGGTCGTCGCGTTGAGCGTAGAGATGGAAGCGCGCAAAACAAAATGGACGTGGGTCTCTCGGCACATCGGGAAGGTCCAGCCCGAGGTGCAACGGTCAGACCCAATGATCAAATCCCATATATTCAGATTATAGGCAAAGAACTCTGGAATACATTACCTCATTGTGTCGTCAAAGACGCTGTCATCTAAACCTCAATCTAAGACAGTGGAGCTCGTGTGCCCTGCATGTTGCGCCCGTTTCTGGCACAATCCCGTGATCCAGAGCCGGGCAGCCAAACATTAATAGAACATAATCGTTTTTGTTGCCTGCTTGTTCGATATTGCTGATCAACGAATTTTGTCCTGGTGGACAGAGACTGACTTGCGGACCGACTCTCCCCATCAATCAGATGCGCCCCTGGGACTGACTTGGTGCTCCTGATTGCTTACATGTGCCCATACAGCCTGGAAATCAACATCAACTCCTCTTTTGTTCTGCACTTCTGGCAAGGAGACAGTAGAAAATCTTAAGATCTCGCGTTGGCAGCTTGGTCCGTGCCAAGGAAATCGGATCAAGCGGCAACAAACAGTGAGTTCTGCTGGATGCAACTTCATGGTACCGAATGCGAGCTTTCTATTGGCTTCAATGCCTTCTTACTGTCGTTTTAAACCAATCGAGTGCTCTTATTCAAAGTCAGTTTCTGTCTCTGTCCCCCAGGACATAATTCGGGGATCAGCAATAACGCGCGCCGGAATAATTCGCGTTCTGTTGAGGCTGCCCCGTGCAGCGACGACCAGCGGACGCCCCGCCCCTCTGGCGGCACGTTGCCATCGTGGGTGGCCTGCGAGCGAGCACGAAAAAACATGCAGAAACCACGCAAGCGAATCCACCAATCAAACGAACCACGCAGACTGTGGCAGGCACGCCCCACACGGGGCCTCAGAGGCGCTTTTCTGTCTCGATACCCCGCATGCATCGAGTGCCTTGCAGCGCTCCACACCGCCGCCAGGTGCCTCAATCGGGAGATACACCTCGGTTTTCTGTCGCGGGCGGGCTCCGTGGTTGTGGGTCATCTTTTGGCTGTCAAATGAGCACGCTGCAGACGGTCTCGGACGTACTTTGGTGCATCCAGGATGGTGGCGGTTGGGTGCTCTGCGGCCCGCCACGGAGCGAGACACCAGCACCCGACCTCGAGCACCCCCTCAGGGGGTGCCGCGCTCTCTCGCTCGCCCCTCCCCGCGCTGTCTCGGCAGGGTGCGGCAGCGGCAGCCGTTGTTCCCGCCCCCGCGCGGACGCTTCACCGCGGCCCGGCCGCCTGTTCCCGCGCTTTCCCGCCCCCCCCTCCTGCCCCGCCTCCCCGTGCCATGCTCGGTCGGGTGCTTGCGGCGTTGCTCCGCGCACCACCGCCGGGCTGCCGACGACGATGCAACGTCGGCCGCGTGCGTCGTTGGCTCGGGGTTGTCTCTCCACTCGGGCCCCCACCATTTCCCTTCGCCGCCGCTTCACGGCAGCTATGCGTTGGGACCACCGCGTGCGCGCGCATTGCTTTTGACGATGGCGCTCCCCCCCGTTGACGATCGCGCCGACACCGGCTGTAGTCTTCCTGCGCTGCCCCCTCTTGTGGCCATGTCGCAGCTCTCGCCTGGTCTACCCGTTTTGGGCCAGTTCCACACGCAGGAGGACGACCTGGCGGCATTTGGCTCGGATCTTACCCTTCCCCCGCCGGTAGCGCCGCCGCCACCGTCGGCAACGCCGCCACAGCAGATGGCGCCGCCGCCACCGGTGGCGCGGACCCCGTCGGAAGTGTCACCCGCGCCGGTCGTCCCGCCCCTACCGGTCGCCGGCAGGGGCGGCGCCACTTTGGCGTGGCCCCCGTCCGGAATTGTGGTGGGCCGCGCTGGATACCCGCTCTCGGCTCCACTGCTAGCGGCGCTTGGTGCTCCTCAGTCATCCACACCGCCGGTGGCGTCGCGTCGGACCCCTTTGTCTGCTGCTCCGTCCGATGGCGCGCCGATACACACGCCGCCGGGAGGATACTATGGCGCACCGGTACCCCCACCCCGCGTGTTACCACCGCTGTCGGCTTTTTGTGGTGCCCCCATCCCCCCGCGGCCCATGGCGGAACCCCTCCCTGAGCTTGTCTCGTCGCTTGATGCCCCCCCCCTAGTTGTGCCGCCCTCGTCGTCCGGAGTTCTGGGCGGCGGGGCTATGACGCCGTCGCCGCCGCTGTCGCTGGCCTGTAGGCCACTAAAGAGCAAGGCTCTACCACCTCTCGCCGAGAACCGTCAACATCACGTCGTCGCTCCGCGCTCCCCGCTGCCTTCCTCTGACAAGCCGGCCCACAAGGACAACAATACCGGGGCGACTGAAGCCAACTCGTCGACGTCGCCAGGTTCTAGCTGCACCCCCCCCCCTGTTGGGCCTGACGGCAATGCGGCGGTGCTGCAATCACCCTCGTCGCGCGACGGTCGAGACGACCCTAAGTCTTCTTCGGCGACCCGCTCCGACGGTCGCGCACCGACAAAGCCTGCTCCCCACTCGACCGCTCCACGCTCAAGGTCGTTCGGTGCCAGCGCGACTGACGCCGGGCCTTTGCGTCAAGGACAGCAACTGGAAATTGATGCTCTCTCCCTACGTGTGCTGGAGGCCGTGCGTGTGGTTGGCCAGCCGCTGCTGGGGCGCGGGGACGACGGGTGGACGGCCATGTACGTGGTGCTGGAGCGCGCCCCGCGCGCCGGCGTCACGTACAAGGGCATCATTGTGGACTGCTCTCGCACCGTCAAGACGGCAGCTCAAGGGAATGCCTTCATGTCGGACTGGTCGCGTCACAGTGGCAGTAGCAGATCGCTCTCCGCTGTTCATCAAGGGGTTGCTCATCCGCAAGGTCGGGATCCCCCACTTCCCCCTGCGGCGGTGAAAGGCGAGCCCGAGGACGACGTCGACATCGACGTGGAAGCGTGTCTGCGGGACACCGCCTTTACGGACGCGGGCAACTCCCTCGCCGACCAACTAGGCGACTTCGACGAGTACCCCAACCGGGTGGTGAACGACCGGCGAGTCATCCAACAGGTGACGGCCGCGTAGATGGGGCAGCGGACGCTGGAGCTGGCCGTGATGCAAGAGCTTGTCGCCGGCTGCGGCTTGCGCGACTTTAAGCAGATCTCGTACGACATGGCGAAGGCCATCTTTGTTAAGGGGAGCAAGGCGGTTAAGAAGCAGAAGCAGGTCATGCGTTTTGAGTGGACGCAAGTGTGCCCGCCTCTGCTCCTACACAACCGGCGGAAGCTACAGGGCAACAAACTGTCGGTCGACGGCAACAACTTTTACCCGCCCAACCATGGGCGCGCCAAGAACCACGGTGACATTGAGCACAAGCGCTTGGCCCTGTGCATCGCGGCGTACTTATCACCGTTTTGGCGTGCCGTGGTCGTCGCTTACTTCAAGGACAACCCCGTGACCAAGAAGCTACTGGCCAAGCGCTTCCGCGGCGCCGATGACGCTTTCGCGAAGGCAAAGAGCAACCTGCCCGCCAAGAGGGCGCGCCTCCCCCTCAAGGTGAAACCACGGGGTGGTCTTCCCCCCAAGAATGCGTCCCACCCACCCCGGCCGCCACCACCACCACCACCACCACCACCACTCCCACCTCCCACACCGCCCCAACAACTCCCCCTCCCTCGGTCGGCTCCGCCGCCCCCACCGCCTGTCGCAGACGCCGCCAATCACGCTGGACGGCAAGGCGGTCGTGCTGTTGTTGGTGGTGTCCATCGGGTGCCCAATGCGGGCGGCAGCCAAGGCTGGCGGGGTGGCGCACTACCGCCACCTGCAAGCGGGGGCCATCCACGCGTTGCTCCTCGCCGGCCCCCCCCCCTGCCCGAAACCGACATCCGCATCCACGAGCTCGCGTCCGTAACGTCGCGGTTGCCCGTGTGTCAGGTGGCCGGCATGAGGCCCGCGCCCATCCTGCCGAAGTCGACACGCTTCTCCACATTCCCCCTCGGGGGCGTGGCTATGTTCACCCTGACCCGGATGGAGAAGCAGCTCAAGGTTGTGTTGCCCAAGGGGGTGCTATCGGCCGCGATGAAGGCGGTGGAGGGCGGCAGCGGCGGACCCATCGCCCTAGACGGCGGCTCACCCAGTGATGGCGGCGGCGACGAGGTTGCCCTTCAGATTGAGGTTGACGGGCACGAGCCCCTAAGGTGCACGGCCGCGTCTTTGGCAACAATGTCGGGCATTCACCGGTACAACGAGTCCCACGGGATTTGTATCGCCTTCTACTCCTGGATGCGCTTGTTCTTGTCGGCGGTCGCAACATCCTTCCCGCCCGACCTCTACCATCTCGTCGGCACCCGTCGGACTGTGGCCGAGGTCGCGCGCCTCGTCATGATCTCGTTGGGCAAGCTGGTCATGACGGACACTGTGTGGCAGTATTTTTCCGTCGGTGACGGCATGCTCGGCGCGATGGTTGGCTGCAACCTGTACGGTGGCTACTCCATCCCGGTGGTGGAGGTGCTCATGGCGAAGCAAAGGCGCTTTCTCACTAACGGGATGCTGGACGCGGCGCTGGTTGAGCTGCGCGAGCACTGCATGGGCTTGTCGTCGGCCTCCGCGGTGCTGATGACCAACCAGTCCGCCTCGTTCATCGCCACCTTTGGCCGAGATGTTTCGAAGGACAACGCGCGCGGCAAGATGAGGGAGGTGCTGGGCGTCTTACCTTCCCGCCCGTACGTGCGGTACGTCATGCTGCTCAACCTCATCAACAAGCACTGGATCTCCGCCGAGGTTCTCATCCACTCGGGTACCATCAACGTCTTCGACTCTGTTTCCGGGAGCTACTCTCAGCAGAAAGCCGGGGCTGTGAGACGGGTCGTGCTGTTTGCGGAAGAGGTGTCGCGCTTCCTGCGCACGACCGATGCAAGCACGCCTACCTCGGAGGCGTGGAATGTGGTGGACGTGACAACCCCACGGCAGCCCGACGACTACAACTGTGGTGCCTTCGCTCTGGCCCATTTATGGTGCGCTGTGGACGGCCGTGACTTAGGTTCTATTCGTTGTGTGGGTGACCATATCAGGCTAGCCATGTTATACTCGCTGGTGGAGCGAGGGCGTGTGTATGACGATGCTCGTGCAGAGGTGCGCCCGGCCGTTTGATAGACTTAGTCTTTTTTTGGAGGGGCATGTACGGAGTGGCATGTTCCATTCATCTCTTTCCACATGGTTGCTATATATGGAGCACGTACGAATCCGGCCCAGTTCACTTCTATATGCCAAAGAAACCTGTGTTTATTGCTTCCCAAGGGCGGCACCCAAAAACGCAGCCGACGGGTCCTGCTACTCCACGGAGTCACAGGTGAAGCATAGACGAGAAGTGGTGCGGACAGCAAGCATTCGCTCGGATGGCAAACCGGTCAACCACCAGGCCAGTGGCAGTCGCCCACCGCGCCCAGCAACTCAAACCAGGCTTGGTCAAGACCCCAGCCTTGGCTGCCGGCGCCTCTCCGCCGTGCAGCATGTCGTCGTGCGTGAAGACTAGGCGGCGACCCGTGGGGCGAGGGCAGCCGTCATTCACAGCCAGTATGTGGGAGTCCACAGAGCGCACACAGAGCAAGGTAGACAGCATATGTGGGCACGTCAGTCGATGGACAACCGCATTGGTTCCCGCCACAAGCCCTCCTACGGTGAGTAAGACATGCAGATAAGTATATCCAGCCACGCACCGCGGTGAGCTATGCGTATAGAGCTCGAATGCCAAGGAAAGGAAACAGTTGCTATGGCCGCAATACGTACCCCAGCGTCAGCTCCAACAAGGACAGTGAGCAGAACAAACTCCAGGGAGGGGCTCGACGCACCAGAGCAGGCAACCTTCCAAGTGTAGCAAATGGCCTGGAGGTGGGGATGGGGAGCCTGTTGGGCCATGGAAAGAGGGGAGCGGTGTCACGGCCGGACTCGGGCCTCCGCCCAGCCCCAGTCCGTGCGGCGCGCACGGATGAAGAGGAGGTCGCAAAGGTGGTTCAGGGTGGCTTGCTGGCTAGCGAGTGAGAGCGCCGGGCATGCCCGTTGCAAGCCAGTCATTGCCAGGCGCAGGCGCTGAGATGTGCCGCTTGGCGATCGAAAGGGAGGCCACATGATCGTTGCAGTTGAAACTTACTTTCAATACGACAGCCTCCCATCACTTTTCGTGAGGACTTTTCGAAACTTCAAATGTACGGGGCGCTGCACGGACATAGAGGAGAAGACCCCGCAGGGACCGAGCGGAACCAGCTGCCTCAGTCACGGCACGACCACGGAGAGTCATGCCGCCTGAAAGGGGCCTGAGGCATTTGTACGCGATTGAGGTGCCGGCCACAAAGTCTGTGCCTGCGGGCCGGGTTGAGTACGGAGGGAGCTCATTGGCGGCGCTGAGTGCGTAGTGGCACCATATGCTTTCGAGGGGCTGCGGCCCAGAACATGGGCGCGTATGGACATCGAAACAATGCTACTCGAAGCAGAGTTTGTGCGCATCAGTGGCCTCCGGGAAAGGAGTAGCGGACCACCTGTCATGCACGAATTGGTCTTCTGTGAAGGTCGAGTCTTGAGCTGACTGCTCGTGGCTTCGTGCGTACGGCATGTACAACAGAGTCCCCTGTCAGCGATGTCCGATTAGAGAAGAGGCATGTGAGGTGATATTGCTATCGTGCAGTCGCGACACCCATGGGCTTCTTGGACGTGTGTCCACTGCATTGCTGAATCACCAACTGGTACGGTGTGCGGAATCAAAACGTGTACCCCGTGGACAGTCACAATAGATGCCCGGGCACTGTTCTTGCTTGATAAATGCTGCCGCATTGTGTGAGCCTCTGTTCTCAGGACACATGTGTCGCGACGTTATCTGTCCATCCTCATTCTCACCGATGACTCTCATGCGCGCGCATCTCCAGTCTCATGGGCAGTTTTTCACATCCGAACTCGTCAGGTGAGGCCTGTTGTACTGTTGGAGTGCAGGACGGCGTTTGGCTCCGAACTGACAGCCCGGTGGCCAACTTTTCTTTGGTAGGTTCACGACAAGTCCTTCGCCACCACCACACAAATGTGTTTGTAGCCTCCCGCTGTAGCACCCTCTGCAAACAGCAGTCACATACCTGCCTCGTCATTGTCCCCTCTTCAGCCGCATCGCCTCAGCGTCCCATGTCAGTGCAGTACGGCGGCTGCACTGTGTCTTCATCGTGGCGCCTCCTGCCCGGTCGCAAGAAGTGGTTCGTGGCACTGTTCCAGTTGGGCACGGCGGCAGCAGGCGTTGAGCGGTACGCCGATGACGGACGCTCGTGACACGCCTGTACTGGCGCTACTGGTAGGGGCAGACTCTGAGGATGGAAGCAGCTCGGCGGGTGGAAAGGGGGGCGCCAGAGAGTCCTGATAGTCGCGGGGTGGGGATGTGGGTGGCTGGCGGGACACAGAGTGTCGCTAAAGTAAATGCCGTGACAAACACAACGCTGGACGCCGTCCGATGGTGCCGCCGAGGGCGGCGGCAGCTGATGCACACGCAGCGACCACGCCGCATGCAGCGCCATTCATCCCCCTGCCGCTTGCTTTGTGTTTGCGCCCGCCCGTGTGGGGTGGAGCCCCGAGATGCGGGCCCACCAATGAGGCTCTGGGCCAGCGTGTGCTGTGGCGTCGCAGAATTCCCTGGGCCCGCTCCGCTCGGCTCGCAGGCTCTTGTCTGTTATCTGTGTGTTAAGAGCATCAATTATTGATACTTCTGTGCGGGCGAGGAGAAATAGGTAAAGAGAGCATGTCCTGTTTATTTTCCATTGTCGACGTGCACCCTGCGGAACCACTCTGGCAACTTGCACGTCGTGTGCTTGTCCAAGTTGTCACGGTACAAAGCGATGACGTTAGGAAGCGCCTGCTGGTAGACGCTAAAGATGATGAAGTGCCGCTGGTTCATTCGCCGCAGGTGGTGTTGCTGCCGCCTTGACAGGGCGTTGCGCTCCTCCGACGAGGACGTGTTGGTCCCGTCCATGGCGACGAACGATTCGGGGCACATCGCCTTGGTGCAGTCGTTGTGGTTCTTCCGCCAGTGGAAGCGGTCCACGCGCAAGGCCACGCGCTTGGCCACGTACGGCAGCCGCACCAGAGCGGTCTTGAGGCTGGCACACGCGAAGTCGTAGACAATGACGTCGGGCAGCGTGGCAAACCGCTGCACGACAAACTCAATTGGCATGCGCTGCCCCTCAGCACCGTCCAGCACGACCACCCCGACGCACTTCGGGTGCGCGCAGTTGCAGTTGACACCAAACGTGCCGGCCGTGCGCCGGTTCTTCTTCCCCATCTCGTGCTGGCAATCAGGGGCGTCGGTCTGCGCGCCCGCGGCCCCAACAAACCCCGGCATGGCGCGCAAGCAAGGCAGACCTGGCGCCCAGACGCCCGTGCGCAGGTAGTCGTCGCCTTGGTCCGTCGGGTCATTGTACACCGCTCGGTACTCAGCGACCGAAGCCGGCGGCACCAGCCAGGTGTTCGTAAAGTGCTGCGGGGCGAATGTGTGGCTGGGGTGGGCGTGCGCCATGCCAAAGCGGGAAAGGGGCTCGGCGCAGCCATCACCCTCGCCACCCTTGTCGCCGTCGTCGCCGTTGGGTGCCTGCATGCGCACGCTGAGGCCGCCCATCGTGCCGCTGTCGCTGTTGGCGTCGCCGCCGTCGCCGTCCGCACCGTCCGTCGACTTGTCCTTGTTGGCCTCGTCGGCCGTGTCTGACACTTGCTTGTCGTACGCCACATACGTCTGCTTGAGCGCGTTAAGAACGCCGACAAACAGCTCACGCACGCGCGGGTGCAAGCAAAACGCAGGTCCTAGGCACGCAACCGCGCCACGAAGCAAACGCTGCTCGGTCACGTCGTTCCTGCCGATTACAGCGGCCAACATGGTCACCGAAAAGTTCTTGGCCGACAACTCGTCGATGAGAGCGTCCACTGCGCTCCATTGGTTTCCGGGCGCCCACACCGTGAACGGGTCAACAACGAGCGCCCTCACAAGGTCCACCAGCTTAATACTGGAGGCGGCCGTCGATGAGGTGTGCGGAAGCGGCGGGAGAATGAGGTCGCGGAGCCGCGCTGCAGCACAGGCGCCGCCCGTGTCCGCCAGGGCGGGCTCGTCGAGAATCTCCGGGTACAGGCGCAGAGGGGCACCATCGTCCCACGCGACCTCGGTGGGGTACAGCGGCTCGGTTGGCGTGTAGTCGTCTCCAAACACCTCGTCAAGAAGGGCGTCGTGCGCCACCTGGTCGTCCTCGGCGTCGCTCCCCCACTCGTTGGCGTCGCCCGCCGACGCATCACCGACCACCGACATGGCCGCGCCTTGGTCGTCGCCTCTTCCACCTGCAGCACCATGGGTTTCAGCATCCTCATCCTCGTCGACTTCAGCAGTCGGCTCCTTGCGATCGCCGTCCTTAAGCAGCTCTTCGATGTGCCGCATCAGCACGCCGATGAGCGATGCGCGTGCGAAAGCGTGGCCCCGCACCGATGGTCGGAAGAAGGGAAGGATGTGCTGGATCCCATAGCCCACTTGTAGCCCGTCAAAGCCGATTGTCGCGTAGCTGCCATCTGCCCGCTGGCACTTGAGGCACTCTGTCACGGCGGCCGGCAGGCCGTCGATAACCAGGGACAGGTACAACACGAGCCCCGAGCGGAGCGTGGTGACGGAGCTCAGTCGGAGGGTGGAGAGCGGGAACAAAAACGCGGCGCTCATCTCCTGATACGCCTCGCGCAGGTACGCCGACGAGCTCAAAGAGCAGCCGTTTCGGCACAAGTCAACCTTCAACTCAAACAGGAACGCCTCACAGAAGAGCAGTGACGCCGACTGGAACACAACGCCGTGCTTCCGACCGTCGGGGATAATGCGCATACTGCACTTGGTGCAGCGCCAGACCTCCACGCGAGCGATGGCCACGCCCTCGCCACACTCAATCGTAGCCCCGACCGTCCGGACGCCCGATTGGGGGTGCCGATGGAGGTTGCAAAGATGGCAGTGCGTGGCGGCGCCGTACTTTAGGATGATTGAAGGGTCCCGCAGCGCGTCGAGCACGCGTGTGCGCTCTTGTTGCGCCACGGAAGACGGCACTATTGGCAGCGGCAAGGTGGAGCGCGGCGACGACCGATAGTGCGGCAGTTCGGTGCTGCGCAACAGCGGCGGCGGTGGCGGCGGCGCGGAACCGGCCACTACTGGCGCATGCGCGGCGTCACCTTCAGCATCGAGGCCCGCGTCACCACCGTCGCCGTCACCACCCCCAGAGGCGTCCATTTCATCGATCTCCCCGTCATCCAAGTCCTCCGACTCGTCCCCGTCGCCACACCCCTTGGCGATCTCGGTCGCCGCCCCCGAGTGCTCGCAATCAGCGTCTGACGTCCTGCAAGAATAGCAGATCCAGCCGCCGCTACGAGTCTTGCGGACCGCGGCCAGCGGCCAGCTAGACTCGGCCATGCGGACGAGGCAGGTCGAGTCACCGAACAGTACGGCCTTGCCAGGGCGCCGCCGCCTCAACACACACGACGCCGAGAGGATAAAAAAGAGCTGCTCCGTCGTCACGCCAAGTGCCGCTCGTACCTCGTCGAGTGCCTTTGTCATGGGCTCTTGCATGGAGCACACCTCGCCGTCCTTCAGGCAATTCTCTGCCTCGCTGCACGCGCACACGATGCCCGACTTGGCGGTCCACGTCGCCTCAACGGCTACGCATTGATTCCGCCCTTGGTCGTCGCGGGAGCCGCTGGTTCCAAACTTGGGCAACGCCCCGATGCTGCCGACTGGCGACAGGTCCCACGCGCGCCGCCGAAGGGCGGGGTCCGTCACGCGGGAAAACTTAAATCGGAGAATCTTCAAGCCCGCCAGGTCGACGCCGGCCGCGTCCGCGGGGAGGAAGAGCCGCGTGAGATTGAAGTAGGCGCTCGTCGAGAGCACGACGACAAGCACCGCGTGGAGCGATTTGCGCACGTCCAGACCAGAGCCCTTCAATCGCCCGGTGCCGCGTGCGTACACGACGCGGTCGGGAGTACCAAAGGGTGCAGGCAAAAAACCGGCCGCCCCGCCACGATCTTCCCCGTCCTGCAACCGCTGCTGCGCATCGGCGTGCAGCTGCGAAAAAGAGCCCGCCCCGACAAAGGACAACAAACCGTCGTGATGGTGCAGGACTTGTTCAGGGTCGAAAGGCTCCTCGGGGCCCCGCAACGGACCGAGTAGGGCATCGGCGGGCGCAAGCGCCAGCCCAGGGACCGACGTGGAGACCAAAAAGGGCGGGTGCGTGCCTGCCGTGACGGGCAGCCGCCTGGCCATAGCTCCAGGCGGGGGCCGCGGGACACGTCGCATCCGCCGAGATTGCCACAATAGGGGAGCAAGGAGGGGATAGGAGGGCAGGACGCCCCGTCCGGAGTGCAAAGGAGGCGGTGGGCGGCCGCGGCCGCGGCGACGCCACCGCCGACCGCGGCCGCCGCGGCGGTCGCCGTGGCGGCAACGGCGGGCGACAATGGTCGCGGTGGGACCCGCCGAGGTCACCGCAAACGAGAAGGGAGAGCATAAAGAAAGGATGCACCAGACAGAGCGCGGCGGCAGTGGGGGGCGGCGGGGGCGGGGGGGCGCGGGGGTGGG
>Ga0114957_1004056_pt1 | contig 12827 bp, 8 predicted proteins | sample BantaG_FD_87175 | JGI IMG/M metagenome (GOLD analysis project Ga0114957, IMG submission 87175) | Marine algal microbial communities from Bantry Bay, Ireland - BantryBay_4 metaG | ecosystem: Host-associated > Algae > Red algae > Unclassified | place: Bantry Bay, Ireland | collected 2014-11-21 | reverse complement strand
TTTTGTCCATATTTTTCACTTTAAAACCCTGAAAATATCAACATTTATGCGGCTTTCAAAGCAAAAACTATGAACAAAACCTCTCTCTCAAAAATCTGCATTTATTTTATTCGCATTCCTAAAAAGAAAGATCTTAAAAAATCATAATAATCAGCCTAATCTACGGCAAAATAATTATATCTCAGCAGCAAGCCTCGCCCCACGATCTATCGCCCGTTTCGCATCCAATTCTCGAGCCTCTTCCGCCCCACCAATCAAATGAACCGCCACTCCTTTTCCTCTCAACTCATCCAATAATTCCGCTCGTGGTGTCTGCCCTGCACAAATTATAACATTATCTACACGTAGAATATCTTTTTCTTTTTTGCCAATGGTAATGTGCAAACCTTCATCGTCAATCTTATCATAAGCAACACTTGATAACATATTCACTTGTTTCATTTTTAGACTTGCTCGATGAATCCAACCTGTCGTTTTTCCAAGTCCTGCACCCAATTTTCCTTTCGATCTTTGCAACAAATAAATCTCTCTTGCAGAAGGTGCTGGTTTTGGTTCGACCAATGCACCACCTGATTGATATTCCGTATCGACTCCCCATTCTTTTAAAAATTCTTTTACATTCATACTCGTTGATTCACCTTCATGTGCCAAATATTCCGCTACATCAAAACCAATTCCTCCTGCTCCAATAATTGCAACAGATTTGCCCACAGCCTTTTTATGTAACAATACATCTACATAATTTAAAACCTTTGGATGATCGATTCCTTCCATCGTTAATTTCCGAGGGTTTACGCCTGTCGCTAAAATAATATCGTCAAATTTTTGAGTCAATAAAAATTCAGCATCTACTTTTTTGTTCAAATGTAAATGCACCTCTTGCAATTCAATTTGTTTATTGAAATAGCGCAAGGTTTCATAAAATTCTTCTTTCCCAGGAATCTGTTTTGCCATATTAAATTGTCCTCCGATCTCTGTCGCCGCTTCATATAAATGAACTTCATGACCACGTTCTGCTGCAATAGTCGCAGCCGCCAAACCTGCTGGGCCAGCACCGACTACGCCAATTTTCTTCTTATTTTTGGTTGGCAAATAATTCAATTCTGTCTCGTGACAAGCTCGTGGATTCACCAAACAGGAAGAAGTTTTCCGAGAAAAAGTATGATCCAAACAGGCTTGATTACAACCAATACAAGTATTAATTTCATCTGCTCGATTTTCCATTGCCTTGATGACAAAATCAGAATCTGCTAAAAATGGGCGAGCCATCGAAATCATATCTGCATGACCATCTTGCAGAATCTTCTCAGCCACTTCAGGTGTATTAATTCGATTCGTCGTGATCAAAGGAATATTTACTTTGCCCATCATCCGTTGCGTCACCCAACTAAATCCTCCTCTCGGAACCATCGTCGCAATCGTAGGAACTCGTGCTTCATGCCAACCAATTCCAGTATTAATTATTGTTGCACCTGCTGCTTCGATTCGTTGCGCCAACAATTCTACTTCTTCCCAAGTACTTCCTTTATGCACCAAATCCAACATACTCAACCGATAAATAATAATAAAATTCGGTCCTACTTTTTCTCGAATGCCTTTGACTATTTCAATAGGGAATCGCATTCGATTTTCATAATTTCCTCCATAATCATCTGTTCGCTGATTCGTTTTTTCTACCAAAAATTCATTAATCAAATAACCTTCAGAACCCATCACTTCCACTCCATCGTAACCCGCATCTTGCGCCAAGGCAGCAGTACTAATAAAATCATTTATTGTTCCTCGAATACTTCTTTGACTCAACTTCCAAGGTTTAAATGGAGTGATCGGAGATTTGATTTTGGAAGGTGCAACTAAGAAAGGATGATAACCATATCGTCCTGAGTGCAGAATTTGCATGACGATTTTTCCATCTTCTGCGTGAACAGCTTTGGTAATTATTTCGTGTTTTTTTGATTCGCTCTTAGTTGTCATTTTCGCAGCAAATGGGCCAACCCAACCTGCTCGATTAGGTGCAATTCCACCAGTTACAATTAGTCCAACTTGACCTCTTGCTCGTTCCGCAAAATACCTTGCCATTCGGTCAAAACCATTTTTGGTTTCTTCCAGTCCCGTGTGCATACTTCCCATGAGTACACGATTTTTCAAAGTGGTAAATCCTAAATCTAGAGGCGATAAAAGATGTTTATATGGATTAGACATTTATGTAGATTTTTTTGGTTCTAAATGGTTTTATTTGCTTAAAATAATCGGGGATTTAATACCTCTTTTCTCTTTTTAAAATTGAAAAATAAGATTTTATATTTTAGATTATTTTGACAAAAAAAACATTAAGAGTGGTTACGTATTCTGCAAAGATAGAATTTTGAAGCTAATTTTTTTTACTTAAAAATTTAACTTTAACAACCTTCTAAAATTTCAAACACCAAGGATGTTAAACGTGTAAATATCTGGTAATCAATAAGTTGTGTGACGAGTTTAAAGTTAATTCAAAAATAAAAATCAAATAATTTAATTAGAACTCAACTGTTTTTTTCAAATAACAATTATCTCATCTCCTATTTTGATAATCGGTTGTTCCTCATTTTTTACTTCACAAGTCATCCTCATTCCAAATTTAATTTCTCGATCCATTTTTCGATATTTTGACAAAGTTTCTAAAGGTTGTTTCGTTGGTTCACCCGTCAAATGATCGACATTAATCAATTTGCAACGTCCACAAATTTCGACTGTTTTAAATACTGTTTCACCAATTTTTACACTTTTCCAAGCATCTTCTTCGTACGCATTTTCGCCTGTAAATATAATGTTAGAACGAAATCGATTCATCGGTATTTTATTTTCCAAACGACCATTTAATTCTTCTAGCGAAACCATATTAGTTATCAAAACTGGTGACTTATCAGCAAGGCTTGTGAAGTTTTGAACAACACCATTTTTTGTCTCTTTCGTTCGTATATTTTTTTCTGGAAAAAATACTAAAGTGCAGCGAAATCCAAAAAAATCAGAAAACCATTCTCCTATCGAATCTACTTTTTGTACTTCGCAAGAGTTGCTCCACACTTTTGATCGAAGGGTCACTCCGTATTTTTTCAAGATCGGAATGCTCGCAGTTGAGCCAGTTTTTTTATGAGAAAAAATCAATTTGCCATCTTCAATTCTGGTTTGAATCAATGCCATTTTTGGAAATTTTCGTTGCGTCATAAAAACACCATTCTCATCCAACAACATCCAATTCCGATCGTACATTAATCCCTTAGAAGTTAGTCGAGTTTCTTGCAATGAAATGCCACCTAAAGATTTGACTGGATAAATATGGAGTGCTGTAATTTTCATAATTAAGATTTTAGAAATAGTATATTAATAAATTGAGATGCTTCGGCAGACGATTGACAACCGTTTTTTATTTTTACAAAAGAAACAAAACTTCCCCCAAATAAAAAATCATTTTCTATTTTAAATCTAAAACCAAAACTATCTTTACATTTCAAAAAAAAGTAAATTTTCAAATGTCATTATTTCAAATATTTGATTTCTTAGGGACTACCGCATTTGCTATTTCAGGAGCAATGGCTGCCATGAATAAACGGCTAGATATTTTTGGGATTTTCATTATCGCATTTGTTACTTCAGTTGGCGGCGGAACTTTGCGAGATATGCTGATTGGGCGAACGCCTGTGGGCTGGATGACTGATTTGACTTACCTCTACATTATTTTTGCTGCTACTCTTCTTGGAATTATTTTTAGAAAAAGAATGGGAAAATTGAGCAAAACACTTTTTCTTTTTGATACGATTGGTTTGGGAATTTTTACGATTACAGGTGCGGAGATTGGTTTGCAATTTGGGTTACATCCTATCATATGTGTGATTTTAGCAACGATGTCTGGAAGTTTTGGCGGACTGATTCGAGACATTTTGGTGAATGAAATTCCAGTTATTTTGCAAAAAGAAATTTACGCTTTGGCATGTGTGATTGGAGCGGTTGGATTTTTACTTTTAGAAAAAATAAATGTCGATAAGGATTTGCAATATGTGTTGACAAGTAGTTTGGTGATTGTGATTCGGTTGTTGGCGGTTAAATATAAATGGGAATTGCGATCAATTTATAAATAGGATTAGCCACAGACTTGCGCAGACTTAACTGACTTTCCCCAATAATTGTGAACATGAACTTATGATAATTTATATTCTGGGGAAGTCAGTTTAAGTCTGCGAAAGTCTGAGACTAAAACCAAAATCGAAAAGGGCAATTCCTTTCAGAATCCACCCTTTTCTGTCGTCGAAAAACTACCAAGTTTTAAGTTCTTTATTTATTTCGTATGCCAGTAAAGTGGAAATGTATATCTCACTTCAACTGGTTTTCCATTTTGTTTTCCTGGAATCCATCTTGGCATTTTATTGACTACATTTAATGCTGCCTTTGTAAAAGATTCGTGCAATGGTCTTACATCTTTAAAATTAATCGCACAACCTTCTTTATCAATAGTCCATTGAATAATTAATTTACTAGCAAAACATCCTGTGTTAGGAATCTTAAAATTTTCTACAAAAAAATTTAACAACTCTTTATCTGAACATTCCCTTTGCTCTTTTTTGCTTAACGAATCCAAATCGCAAGTTCCAAATAATGGCATTTCTTCAGTATGACTAAAAAGATAACAAGCATCTTCAAAACTACTATCCTTCTTTATTTCTTCCTGCTGACCTACCGCCAAAAAACAAAAACAACTCATCAAAAAAATAAAAACGTTTTTCATAACAATACATTTACATCATCAAGCCTACTTCAATTTAAAAGAAACTGGTAATGTAAAATTCACTTTTACATTTCTCCCACCATGTCTTCCTGCTTTCCACTTTGGCATAGTACTGAGTACACGAAATGCTTCTTCCGAACATCCTCCCGCAACACCTCGCAACACTTTTGCTTGTTGAACATCGCCATTTTCATCTATCACAAATCGTAAGATTACTTTTCCTTCAATTCGGTTTTCACGAGCTCTCAAAGGATATTTTATATGCTTCGCAAAATATTGAAGCAAGGCGACATCGGAACATTTTTTATATTCTTCCTTAGTCATTTCACTATATTTGCAAGTCCCAAAACTCGGCATATACTCCGCAAAATCTCGCACAGGTTCTTCTATCAATATGTCCAAAGGTTCTTCCACATTAGGTTCAACTTCGTCAATATCATCTATATATGGGTCGTCATCAAAAGTGGGTTCTGGCCCATCATTAATATCAATCGAAATCGGTTGAGGTTCAACGGGTTCCGTAAACGCCACTTCATCAACAGGTTCGATATGATCTGAAATATTTACTTCTGGAGGTGGCGGCGGTTTTTTATGAGAAGATCGAGGCATTTTAATTTCTTCAGATTCTAAGGCAAAACCTCCATCATCTAACTTTATTTTTTGTGAAGGAGACGAGGTAAAACTAAATGCCATGATGATAAAACTCAAGGAGGCAATTAATCCTATTTTAAAATTCACCGCTCTATTTTTTCGTAATCCTGAAATGTCATTTCTTATCATAATTGGTTGATTTTTAATGTTTTATAAAAAAAGGCAAAGCAATAGTGTTGACTCAACTCTTGTGGAGTTTGCCTTTGGCTTTTGCCAAAATGGTTTAATTTTATTTTTGCTACCGATTGAAATCGGTTGCTACGGAAGGCTTCTATTTTGCAACAAAATAGTTTCGTTCACCTAGTTATTTTTAGAGATGTAGGGAAATTTACTTTTGGTGTATGAAAAATATTTTTATGCTGAAAAAAGGGTAATTTTGTTTTCTTTCGACCACAGATTAAAAAAGAAACGATTTGTGAAAATCTGCGTAATCTGTGGTGAATTAATTACATCAAAAATTCACGCCTTGAGCGTCAAAATAATATGATTGAATTTTCAAGATTTACTTTAAAAAATGGACTGCGAGTTTTAGTACATGAGGATAATAGTACACCGATGGCAGCAGTCAATATTTTATATAATGTAGGAGCGCGTGATGAGTCTCCTGACAAAACTGGCTTTGCCCATTTGTTCGAACACTTGATGTTTGGTGGTTCCAAAAATGCGACTGAATTCGATGACCCTATCCAAATGGCAGGTGGAGAATGCAACGCATTTACTAATTCTGACATCACGAATTTTTATGATTTGGTGCCGATGGAAAATATAGAAACCGTTCTTTGGTTGGAGTCTGACCGCATGAACAGTTTAAATTTTTCCAAAAAAAGTTTAGACATTCAGCGCAAAGTCGTGGTCGAAGAATTTAAAGAAACTTGCCTCAATCAACCTTACGGAGATGTCTGGCACCACCTTTCAGATTTGGCTTACAAGGTGCATCCCTACAAAACTCCTACGATTGGAAAAGTACCGCAACATGTCGAAGATGCTACCTTGGATGATGTCAAAAAGTTTTTCAAAAAATATTACTGCCCCAATAATGCAATTCTAGTTATCGCTGGAAATATCAAAACTGAGGCAGCAAAATTATTAGTAGAAAAATGGTTTGGTGATATTCCAAGTGGTAATGTTCATCTCAGAAATTTATCACAAGAACCTATTCAAAAGGAATTTCGACAAAAGAAAAACCAAGCAAACGTTCCAACCGATGCGTTGTATTTAGCCTTCCATATGCCTGGTCGAGCAGACAAAGATTACTATGCAATTGATTTGTTATCTGATATTTTGGGAAATGGTCGGTCAGCAAGATTGTATCAACGCTTGATGAAAGAGGAACAAATTTTTACTCAAATTGACGCATACGTAACAGGTTATATTGATCCAGGTTTGTTGATCGTGGAGGGAAAACCTGCCGATGGTATTTCTATGGAACAAGCGGAAGCTGCCATTTGGAAAGAACTCGAAGCGATCAAAAAAGAAATGGTCGATGAACGAGAATTAGCGAAAATAAAAAATAAAATGGAAAGCTCTTTGGAGTTTTCGGAAGCGAGTGTTTTAAACAAAGCAATCAATTTAGCTTTCTTCGAATTGCTGGGCGATGCAGAATTAATTAACTCGGAAGCGGTGGCTTATCAACAAGTTACTTCCAATGATATTCACCGATTAGCAAATGAAATTTTGACAAAAGAGAATTGTTCGGAGTTATTTTATTTGGCAAAAAAAGAAAAGGAAGAAGTTTAAAGTGACTTCAACTCTAACCAAAAAATCCTTCCAATCAGTATTGTCAGGAAGGATTTTTTGGTTTTAAGTTCATGTCCACAATAATGAATTTACGTGGTGCTTTATTTTGAACCCAAGGGGTGTTTTTCAAAATGTCGTTTTTATTCCAGAGGGCTATTAACGCTTCGAGCGCTAACAGCCCTTTTTGCGACAAAACACTTTCCTTATTTATTTTTTATCTGCCCCAACAAAACATCCACCGCTTTTTTCAATTGCTCATCCTCACCTTTCGCTTTTCCATCTGCAGAATTTTGAACTTCAATATCTGGAACTGCTGGGCCCCATTCCATATTCTTTTTCGTAGCTTTGACATACCAAGCTCGGAAAGGCATTCTTACAAATGAACCATCCAACAATCCTGCACCACCGGTAGAAATTACCGCACCAAAAGTTGGTTGTCCAACCAAAGTTCCAAGCCCCAACTGTTTGTAGGCATGAGAAAAAATTTCCGCATTGGAATAACTATTTTCATTGCAAAGCGCAATCGAAGGTTTTGTCCAACTAGACAAAGGTAATCGCTCTCCAAAAGGATACTTTTCCGTAAAATTCAAATGTTCTTTTTCCAAACTTTTCGCTGCACCTCGTGGAACAGTATAAGAATGTTGGCGTACACTCAAAACGGTCATCAACATATCCGTCGTCCAACCACCACAATTAAATCGAACATCAATTACCAATCCTTCTTTTCCCAAACCACTTGCAGTCAACTCTCTTTCAAATCGCTCGAAGCTCGACCAGTTCATTCCTCGAATATGAATATATCCAAGCCGTCCATTTGAATATTTTTCTGTCAATCGTTTTCGTTCTTTCACCCAATCATTATAAAGTGCTGTTCGCAACGAACCTGTCGGACGAATAATCACTTCTCTTGAAACGCCAGCAGCATCAACTACTTCCAACAAAATTCTTTCATTTGTTTTTCCATTTAGAAAACTATAAAAATTATTTGTCACTGAAATATTTTTTCCATCTATCGAACGAATCACATCGCCAACATTCAGTTTACTTTCCAATTTATCGGCAGGAGTGCTAGGAACAACCGAAGTAATTTTCACCCCTTGCGAAGTTGGTTTTACCTCAATTCCGAGCAAACCAGTTCGCTCCCGTTGCAAATCTTCTGGCGAATTTCCGCCTCGCATTCCCATGTGACTAGCGTTGAGTTGACCTAACATTTCATTATAAAAAGTTTGAAAATCTTGACGAGTCGAAGCATTCATACAACGGTCATAATATTTGGTTCGCAACTTATTCCAATCTTGTCCGTGGAAATTAGGATCATAAAATCCATCTCGTAATCTTCGCCATCCTTCCTCAAAAACTTGCTTCCGTTCTTGCTCATGATTTATATCTAATTTCGCTTGAAACCCAAGCCCCTCTTGCTTTCCTCCTTCGATTTTTATTTTGGTCAAACTTCCGCCACGCTTTATTCCGTATAAATTTTTCCCAGCTTTATCTAAGGTCAAACCGTAAATATTAATTTTTTTAGCCAACGTTTTTGCATCTTCCCCATTCCATTTTATAGACATCAAACTGGAAGCCCCAGAAGATCCTTGTCGTCCTCCACCATTAGTGGTAAAATAAAATGATTCCCCATCTTTTGAAATCATCAAGTTATTTTCATTCCCTGCCAATCGGGTGACTTGTTCGATTCGCTCATGAATATCTTCAAAGTCAATTTGAATCGGTTCAACTTTTTTATCTTTCTTTTTATCTCCTTTTTTGCCTTTGGATTTATCTTTAGTTTTATCTTTTTTAGGTGTTTCTTTTTCATCATCTTCTTCCCAATCTTGGTTGGTTTTTTCCCAATCTTCTTTTTTCAACCAAACAAACCAAACATCAGAATCGCCATTATTTCGAGTAGAAATAAAACCCAACTTACTGCCATCTCGACTCCACTTTGGCGAAGAATCAGAGCGAGGATGCAAACTTACATTGACTGGTTTTTGATTTCCATCGGCATGATGAATATAAATTTCTCGGTTAAATTCTAAGTCGCTCGCAGCGTATGCCAACCATTTACTATCAGGACTCCAACTCACTCCACCAGGAGTTGCCCAGCCATCCAACAATATTTTTTCATTGGATAAATTCCCCTGCGGCGAAATATCTGCTACGACTAAAATTCCCCGACCTCGACGATAAGCAATCTTTTTTCGGTCAGGAGAAATGACAATTCCCTCTTCGTCATCTGCTCCATTCGATATTTTTTTTACCTTGGTTTTAAATGTTCTAAATAAATCTACTTGCTTCGCATCACTCGAATGAACTGCGTGCAAATCAAATTTCCCATCTCGGTCAGAGACAAAAAGCAAGGTCGTATCATTTAACCAAACAGGTTCTTTGTCTCGAAAAGGATGATCGGTCAATTGGACAGATCGCTTTTTTTCTTTGTTATTTAATTTTACAAAAAGTTCTCCTCGCACGATGAAGGCAATTTGTTTTTCGTTGGGAGAAAGTGAAAAGTCAGTTGCATCTTTTGAAAAAGTTTTATGCTCAATCGGATCAAATCGGTAATCTTGCGCAGCTTGAATTTTTAATGCTTTAGAAACTTTTTTAGATTTGGTATTCATCGTAAAAATATTCACTCCTCTTTCGAAAACTATTTTAGCACCATCTTCACTCACATCAAAATATCGAATACCTTCATCTTTAAAATCTGTCAATTGAACGATACGATTCGGATCTTTTCCATCAGCATTTAGATTAAGTTTAAAAATATTATAGCGACCATCGACTGCTCTTAAAAAAAATATTTCTCCACCTCCCCAATCTGGATAAACTTCTTGTCCTTCAAAATCTGTCAACTCCATATAAGTTTTACCTTTAGTATTATACAACCACAAACTCCGATGAGCAGGGCCAGTATATGCTTCCCGTTCTACTCTACAATTTCCTTTTACAAAAACCATAAAATCTCCATCTGGCGAAGGCGAAGGCATCAAACCAACTGCATCCATCATACGATGTGGTGTGCCTCCATTTTTGTTGACTGCATGAATTTCTTGCTCTCGTTCTACCTGTTGAAATGCACGACGAGTATTAAAAATAACTTGTCCATTACTTCCCCATCGAGCATCGCCATCATTGGTAGAATGATGCGTCAACCGTTTGGGAACACTTCCATCCGCATTCATTACAAACAAATCATTATTGCCAAATCGATTGCCTTGAAAAAGAATTTGCTTTCCATCGGGACTCCATTGTGGTTTAGATTCATAACTCTCATGAATCGTCAATCTCCTTGCGACTCCTCCCAAAGCTGGCATCGTCCAAATATCTCCCTGATAGCTAAAACTAATTGTTGAACCATCAGGACTTAGACTGGGAAATCTGACGATTGGATTGTCTTGAGCATTTATTTGAAATGAAAAAAAGAAAGAAATAAAAAAAATAGGATAGAATTTTTTAAGCATGGTTAGTTGGTTTTATTTTAAAAAATGAAACTCAATATAATAAATTACTTTTACAGAAATAAAGACAAGATAAAAAGGTGACCGTGTCAAAGTAGATTTTGTTTAAATCGTAATTCAAAATTATCCAACTCATTCCTTTCCCATTTCCAAACACCATGTGTGCGATATCGAACAACTTTATATAAAATTAATTACATAAATCATTGATAATCAAAATTTTAGGTTTTGGCACACCCATTGAACTTTCCTTCTCGTAAGCATTCAAAATTCAAAATTAATCATGGATAGAGAAATTCCAACTTTACAACAAAACAAAAATCAAATGGGACAATGGTTAAAATACCTTGTCTTAATTCTCATCATGGCAGGTGCATTTTATATGTTACGTAGTTTTTTGAAAACAGAAATTAAAGAAGATGATTTTCGTTATGGGCAAATTACAAGAGGCGATATTGAAAATAAAATTACTGCTACAGGTTTAGTTCTTCCTTCTTTCGAGCAACAAATTAACGCACCCGTCGCAACTGAAATTAAAGAAATGATTTTGACTTCAGGAGCAGAAGTTCAGCCTGGAGATTTAATTTTAAAGTTGGATGAAGAATATGTTCGCCTTCAATATGATGCACTCAAAGATCAGTTGGAATTGCGAAAAAATAATATCACCAAACTCAAATTAGAGTACGATAAAAATCTCCAAGACCTCGATTACCAAGATCAAATCAAAGCATTGCAACTCGCAAGTTTGGAAGCGAATTTATCGGATTTGAAAAAATTATTTACTATCGGAGGAGCGACGCAAGAAGAAGTTGAGCAAGGTGAATTGAATTTACAAATTGCCAACTTGGAAAAAAAGCAACTCGAAAATGAATTGAATTTTAAAAAAGAATCCATTACAAGTGATCGCCGAAATTTAGAATTAGAAGTTTTGATTCAGGAAAAAAGCATGCGAGAATTGGGTAGAAAATTAAAAGAAACTTCTGTCAAAGCGCCACGTGCAGGTGTTGTTACATGGATCAACGAAAACATCGGACAAAAAGTAAATGAAGGCGAACCGCTCGTTCGAATTGCTAATTTGGAAAGTTTCCGAGTCGAAGCAAGTTGCTCAGATCGCTATGCAAATATTGTCAAAGTAGGTTTAGCAGTCGATGTCAGAATCAACAAAACTAAGCTAAAAGGAACCATCACTTCCATCCTTCCTGCCGTCGAAAATAACACGATTGAGTTCGTCGTCGCACTCGACCAAACTAGTCATAAAGAGTTGCGACCAAATATGCGTGTCGAAGTTTTTATTATTTCTGGAAAAAAAGAAAACGTCTTGCGAGCACAAAATGGTCCAGCTTTTACAGGCGCAAAACAGCAAGGAATTTTTGTTGTCCGTGGCGAACAAGCAAAGCGTTCAGAAGTACAAGTTGGTTTATCCAATGCTGCATTCGTAGAAATCATCAGCAAAGATTTGCAAGAAGGAGACAAAATAATTGTTTCAGACATGAAGGATTTTGACCATCTGGAAACGATAGAAATAAAGTAACGGTGAATGATTAACGGTGAACTGTTAATTGCTGACTGTGATTTTTTTTTTGAAAAACGAAAATTGAATTATGACTTTTTATAAAAAACATATAAGAATAGAGGGTGATTTCATTGGGGGTAAATCCACCCCTCTGGCCCCGCCAGCGGGGGAGAACGTACTGCCAATTTTTAGCAAAACCTTTCTAGTTTCCGTAATTTTCTCCCCCGCTGGCGCAGGTTGGGGGGTGGATTTTTTCTCCAAAAAATTTTCACCTAAGTCATATCCTAAAAAATATAATCTTGTTTTTGCTTCACTAATCTTTGCTTTTGTTTTGACATTTTCCCCAAAAAAAATATCAGCACAAAATGATTTACAAAATCTTTCCTTGGAAAATTTTCTCCAACTAGCCAAAGAAAATTCCATTGCAAGCGAAGCAGCCAAATTAGATTTACAAGTTGCGCAACTTGATAACTCCATTTTTAAAGCAAGTCTAAAACCACAATTTTCTGCCTTTGCCAACTTCCCCAACTTCGCAAATACTTTTGCTGAAGCACAACAACCTGATGGAACGGTTCTTTTTCCAAGAGTCAATAACAACAATTCTGCTTTGGGTTTGAATTTAAGTCAAGCGATTCCTTTTACTGGTGGAAGTGTTTTTGTGCAATCGAATTTGCAACGATTTGATGACTTTACTAATGACAAGATTTTCTATAATGGA
>Ga0114957_1004055_pt1 | contig 12832 bp, 9 predicted proteins | sample BantaG_FD_87175 | JGI IMG/M metagenome (GOLD analysis project Ga0114957, IMG submission 87175) | Marine algal microbial communities from Bantry Bay, Ireland - BantryBay_4 metaG | ecosystem: Host-associated > Algae > Red algae > Unclassified | place: Bantry Bay, Ireland | collected 2014-11-21 | reverse complement strand
ATTTCGGTAAGTCTTTTAATATAAGTTCATGTTCACAATTATTCATAAGTTATTTTGAGCTTATTTTTTTATCAGATAAAATAAAAAAACGTAGATATAGCCTGTGTTACATCGAGGATTTTTCATGAAATATGATGAAAAAAGAATCCAAAATAACTATGAATAATTGTGAACATGAACTTACTTGTGGCAATGAATGATTTAAAATTACCGATGACCTCTGATAAGGATTGCTTACCTATTGCACTTACTATGAGATGTATATGATTCGTCATAATAACATAGCCATTTACATGTAGCCCTTTTTTGTCAATACAATATTGAAGACTTTGCTATTACTAGGTCTCAATATTTCCTTCTAGAAAAAATATCTATCCAGCCAACTACTGTTAAGTAACGGTCAAATAATTTAATCCCTTTTGGTTGATGACTTTGTATTTGTTTCCCATGGTTTCTTTTTTTTGAAAGTTAACATTTACTTCGAAAAAAAGAAAAATAGTCTCATGGAAGGTTGCTTTGATATTTCTAGTATTGAACCAATTGAAGACAGAGTTTTTATCCTTGGAACTGCCGCAGAGCGACAATTCCAGCGTTCGTGCTTTTTAATTACCGCTGTTTTTTAGAGGTAGGTCGAGCTATACTCAATCCCTTCAAAACATTTTTCCAACAAAGAAATACTGCTTCAACTCACTCAAAAAAGTCTTCCAAAACAACCTTTTCCTAATAATTCTGTTTTTCCTTAAAACATGCTTGATTTTAATAGGTAAAATGACTAAATTACGTGTTAGCAAAAATCATAAACCGTTAACAATCAGGGTTTTATGTATTTTTAAAACTTAAACGAAAGAAAAAATAATCGACTTTCCCGTTTAAATATATTTTCGCTTTAAAAAAGTGTTTTTTTCCAAGGCGAAAAGTAGTCTTCTGTTGTACATTTTTTAAAAAAATTTAAGGGAAAAATCCATGGCGAATTCAACAAACAATTATCAATTGCTTATCTCCAAATTAGATAAGTTTATTCGTAAGTTTTATGTCAACCAACTCATCCGAGGGTTTCTATATTTCTTTGCTTTAGTCTTGGTCCTCTTTTTGGGGATGAACTTCTTGGAGCATTTTTTCTTTTTCGGTTCGGGTACACGTAAGGTGATGTTCTACTCTTTTATGGGAGTGAGTGCAGTATCTTTTATTGGTTGGGTACTGATTCCTTTATTGAAATACTTTCACTTGGGAACAGTAATTTCACACGAAAAAGCGGCGGGAATTATCGGAGATCACTTTCCAGATGTAAAAGATAAATTGCTCAACGTTTTGCAACTCAGCAAGCAAGCAGAAGGTGCGCCAAATGCACAACTCGTTTTTGCAGGCATCAATCAAAAAACAGAAAAGATAAAATTAGTGCCGTTTAAGTCTGCGATTGATTTGAGTAAAAATCGACAATACTTACGCTATACTTTACCGCCATTGATGTTGTTGTTGGTTGTTTTGTTTGCTGCACCAAGTTTGATTAAAGATAGTAGTAATCGCTTGTACAATAATGATAAAGAGTTTGAACGAGATGCGCCATTTCATTTTAAAATAAATAAAGAGGACTTGACGGTAGTTCAGTTTGAGGATTTTTTATTGGAAGTAGAAGTGGAAGGAGAGGTTTTACCTAATGAAGTTTTTGTAGACATTGATAATTATCAATACCGACTGAATAAAGATGAGCAAGATAAATTCACTTATCGTTTTTCCAATGTTCAAAAAAATACAGATTTTAAAATCTTCTCAAGTGGGGTAGAGTCTGAAAAATATAATTTAAATGTTTTGAAAAAACCAAACATTTTAGGTTTTGATATTACCTTGGATTATCCCAACTATATCGGTCGCAAAGATGAAACCTTGAGTAACATTGGTGATTTAGTAATTCCAATTGGAACAAAAATTAATTGGAATTTTAATGCTTCGAATACGGACGAGATTGCGATTAATTTTTTCGATAAAAAAAATCGGATCAATACAGATCGAGCAGGGGAGGAAAGTTTTAGTTATAGAAAACAAGCTTTGCGTGATGAGATTTATAAATTATATATTTCTAACAAAGCTCTTCCAAATGCGGATTCGGTAGCTTATTCTATCACGGTCATTCCTGATCTTTATCCAACCATTAAGTCTGAGAAATTTGTCGATAGCCTCGATTCAAAATTATTATTTTTCGTAGGAGATGCTGCGGATGATTATGGTATTTTAAATTTGTCATTTAATTATAGAATCAAAAAAGAAAATGGTCAGCAAGGAGAATTGGTGAATATCAAAATGGCGAAACCTTCGACGAAAACGGCACAGTTTGATTATACTTTTGATTTGCAAGAGTTGGATTTAAAACCAGGTGATGAAGTTTCTTATTACTTCCAAGTATTTGATAATGATGCGGTGAATGGAAGTAAGTCTGCTAAGACGAATTTGGAATTATTTGAAATGCCTACGTTGGAAGAGTTGGAAGAAAAAGAAGATCAGAACAATGAAGACATTCAAAAGAAATTAGAGGAGTCATTGAAGGAATCGAAAAAGATTCAAGAGGACATGAAAAAGATGCGGGAGAAAGTTTTACAGAAAAAAGAATTGGATTGGCAAGATAGAAAAGAGTTGGAAAAATTATTGGACCAACAAAAACAATTGGAAGAAGATATCAATGAGGCGAAAGATAAGTTTGAGGAGAACATGAAAAACCAAGAGCAATTTGAGCAACAACCTAATGAGGAGTTGCAAGAGAAGCAAGAGCAAATGCAGGAGATGTTTGAAGAATTGATGAGTGAGGAAATGAAAGAATTGATGAAGCAGATTGAAGATTTAATGCAAGAACTCAACAAAGATGAAGCATTAGAGATGATGGAAGAAATGGAAATGAATGACGAGGAAGTAGAAATGGAACTCGACCGAATGATCGAAATGCTTAAACAATTGGAGATGGAAAAAGATATGATGGAGCAAATCGAGGAGTTGGAAGAATTGGCAAAAGAGCAGGAAGAGTTAGCCAAAGAAACAGAGGAAGAATCTAAACCTCAAGAAGAGTTGGAGAAAAAACAAGAAGAGATCAACGAGAAGTTTGACAAAATCCAAGAGAAACAAGAGGAGATGGAAAAGAAAAATGAGGAGATGGAAAATCCAAAAGATTTGGGTGACAAGCAAGAAGAGATGGAAGACATCGAAAAGGATTTGGATGATAGTAAAAAGGATTTGGAGCAAAAAGATAACAAAGCTGCATCTGGCAAACAAAAGAAAGCCGCCGGCAAAATGAAAGAAATGGCGGGGCAGATGCAAATGGATATGGAAGCAGGAGAGATGGAACAGTTGGAAGAAGACATGGCTGCGCTTCGTCAGTTGTTAGAAAATTTAATGACACTTTCTTTCGATCAAGAAGATGTGATTGATAATTTTTCTGTGACAGGAGTGACGACTCCACGATATGTTGATCTTGTTCAAGAACAATATAAATTGAAAGATGACTTTCAATTGGTGGAAGATAGTCTGCAAGCATTGAGTAAAAGAGTTTTCCAAATCGAATCTTTTGTAACTGAAAAAGTTCACGATGTAAAAGTGAATATGAAAGAAGGTTTGACAGAATTGGAAGCTCGTAAAAAACCGCAAGCATCTGAACATCAACAAAGAACGATGAAAAATGTTAATGATTTAGCATTGATGTTGAGTGAGGTGATGAATCAAATGCAGCAGCAAATGAGTTCAATGATGGAAGGTTCACAAATGTGTAAAAAGCCAGGAGGAAAACCGGGCAGCAAACCAGGTAGCAAACCAGGTGATAAAATGTCGAAAGGTCAAGGAGAATTGAATAAGCAAATGGAGGCCATGAAAAAGGCATTGGAATCAGGCAAAAAAGGAAGTAGTAAAGAATTTGCTAAAATGGCTGCCAAGCAAGCTGCGCTTAGAAAAGCATTGAGAGATTTGGCAAAAGAAAAACAACAGAAAGGACAAGGCGATAAACAATTGCAAGAAATTATCGAACAAATGGATAAAGTGGAAACCGACTTAGTCAATAAACGGCTGACCAACGAGATGCTTAAACGCCAACAAGATATTATGACTCGATTGTTGAAAGCCGAAAAAGCGGAACGCCAAAGAGAATACGAAGAAAAAAGAAAAGCGGAAACGGCTTCTCAAAAAGAAAGAAAGATGCCTCCTTCATTGGAAGAATATATTAAGAAGCGAGAAGCAGAAATTGAAATGTTCAAAACTGTTTCCCCATCACTTCGACCATACTATAAAATGTTAGTGGAAGAATATTATAAATCACTAAAAGCAAAGTAACTTTAACGGTGAATGGTTAATGGTTAATGATTAACACCACTATAGATTACATAATGGTATTAATTATTCACCGTTAACCATTAACCATTATTAAGAAATGAATCATCTGTTTATGTTAAAATTATCCTCGGATCCTAAAAATGTTGAATGCGTAGAACCATTCGTTGAGAAACTGGTAAAAAAATATCAGATTAGTCCAGATATGTATGGGAATATTTTAATCAGTTTAACCGAAGCTGTGAATAATGCCATTCGCCATGGTAACTGCAATGATCAAAATAAAACGGTCAAAGTAAGTATGCAACAGGTGAGTGAGCATAAAATTGCTTTTCAAATATCGGATGAAGGCTCAGGTTTTGATTTTGATAGTGTCCCAGATCCTACTTCACCTGAGAATATTTTAAAAATGGGTGGACGTGGTGTATTTTTAATGCGACAACTTTGTGATGATATTCTTTTCCATGATAACGGCAGTACCGTAGAAATTCAATTTAATATATGACACCTGCCGAGGAAGAAAAAATTAATTTCTATTCTGAAGACATCGAATTTACCTTACCTAACCATTCCATCATTTTTAATTGGATTCATAAAACTATTGAGAGCGAAGCGAAAGTACTTCGGCATCTCAATTACATTTTTTGTAGTGATACTTATCTTCATAAAATAAATGTAGAATATTTGAATCATGATACCTTTACTGATGTAATTACTTTTCCTTATGCGGAAGGGAAAACTATCGAGGGTGATATTTTTATCAGTATAGATCGGATTCGAGAAAATGCAAAATCTTTTGAAGTCGAATTTGAAGATGAATTGCATCGGGTGATGATTCATGGCACTTTACATTTGTTAGGATATTTGGATAAAACAGCCGAAGATAAAACTCAAATGACTCAAAAAGAGAACGAGTGTTTAGTTAAATTATATGGAATGAAATTGGATAATCAATAGTCAACCGACTATTTTATATTAAAATAATAGTTAATAAGTTCATATTCACAATTATTCATAAGTTATTTTGAGCTTATTTTTTTATAAGATAAAATAAAAAAACGTAGATATAGCCTGTGTTACATCGAGGATTTTTTATGAAATATGATGAAAAAAGAATCCAAAATAACTATGAATAATTGTCAACATGAACTTACTCTTTTTCTTTTAATTACGATAGTTAATTAAAAACTAAATACGCACAAGGTCGGAAATGGTCTTGTGCGTATTTAGTTTTTAATCTTATTTTTACGACTTCGATTTTAGGCTATGGAATTTTCATTGATAAAAATTCCATAACGCAAAATTTAATATTTAGAAGTTTTTTATAAAAGGACGATAATGAAAGTTTTAAAATTTGGTGGCTCCTCCGTAGCCAAACCTGAAAGAATAAAAAGCATTGCTGATATTCTAAAAGATTATTACAAGCGTGGCGAAAAATTCGCTATTGTTTTTTCTGCCTTTGGTGGCGTTACCGATTACTTAATTAAAATGAGTAGTGCTGCAGCCAAGGGAGACGAAAGTTACCTTGAACATTTCAACTCTTTTAGTAAACGACATATTGATACAGCCAATGAATTATTCAATGAGCAAGAAAGAGAAAGTATTCTTGCCGAACTCAAAGAAAATCATGATGTATTAGAAGGACTTCTAAAAGGAGTTTTTTTAGTTCGGGAAGCTTCTCCACGGACGATGGATTATGTTTTAAGCTTTGGAGAGCGAAATTCGAATTTCATCATTTCCAAGTATTTACGAAAGGAAGGAATCAATACCAATTATTTAGATGCCCGAAAAATTATCAAAACAGATAAAAAATTTGGAGCTGCTAAAGTTGATTTGGTTGTTACTTATAAAAATATCCAAGAATATTTTGCCAATCATCCTGAGGTGCAAGTCACTACAGGATTCATTGCGTCCTCTAGAGGTGGTCTAACTACAACGCTAGGTCGAGGTGGTTCTGATTTTACTGCTGCTATTTTGGCCGCAGGATTAGATGCGGAAGCTATTGAAATATGGACAGATGTAGATGGAGTACTCACTTCTGACCCAAGGCGAGTGAAAAGTGCTTTTACCATTCCTACTTTAACTTATGCCGAGGCAATGGAAATGTCTCACTTCGGAGCAAAAGTAATTTATCCTCCAACTATTCAACCAGCGATGGCGAAAGGAATCCCTATTTATATTAAAAATACTTTTAATCCGTCTTTTGCAGGAACTTATATCTCAAAAGAAAGTGCTGTCAATGGGCATCCAATAAAAGGTATTTCTTCGATAAGCGATATTTCACTTTTGACATTGCAAGGAAGTGGATTATTTGGCGTTCCTGGAATTGCTGCTCGTTTGTTTAATTCTCTGGCTCAAGCAAAAATCAATGTGATTTTAATTACCCAAGGATCTTCAGAGCATTCTATTTCTTTTGCCGTTAGTCCAAAAGATTCTGCTCGTGCAAAACGAAAGGTAGATGAAGAATTTGAATATGAATTCAAATCTGGTGGAGTTGAATTAGTAAAAGTTGAAAATGATTTATCAATCATTGCCATCATTGGGGAAAACATGAGGTATGAACCAGGCATTTCAGGAAAACTATTTCAAGCTTTGGGCAAAAATGGAATCAACTGTGTGGCTATAGCCCAAGGTTCTTCAGAGTTAAATGTCTCAGTTGTTATCAACAAAGTAGATGAATCAAAAGCCTTGAATTCACTTCATGAGTCTTTCTTTTTATCTGATACAAAAGAATTACACTTGTTCATGGTTGGTGTAGGTTTGATTGGAAGTACTCTTTTAAATCAGATCGAACAACAAAACGCTTATCTAAAAGAAAATAGCCAACTTCAGATCAAAGTTATCGGTATTTCGAATAGTCGAAAAATGTATTTCAATGAAGCTGGAATTGATTTGAATACCTGGAAAGATAAGTTATTGAATTCAAATGAGGCTGCAGATGTTTCCACTTTCATTGAAAAAATGAAAACACTAAATCTTTCCAACACCATTTTTGTAGATAATACTGCGAATGCTGCAATCACTTCTCATTATGAAAAGATTCTAGACTCCAGTATTTCTATTTCTACACCAAATAAAATAGCTACTTCTTCTGCTTATTTACAATACGAGCGTTTAAAATATATTGCTAAAAAGCGTGGAGTACAGTTTCTGTATGAAACAAATGTTGGTGCTGGACTGCCTGTGATTTCTACATTAAATGATTTAATTCAAAGTGGTGATCGAATTTTAAAAATAGAAGGGGTGCTTTCTGGTTCACTTTCATTTATATTCAACTCATTTACCGAAGGTGTTAAATTTAGTTCAGTCGTAAAGCAGGCAAAAGACTTAGGCTTTACAGAACCTGATCCTAGAACTGATTTAAACGGTATAGATGTACGTAGAAAGCTTATTATCCTTGCTCGTGAATCTGGTTTACCTTTAGAACAAGCAAGCGTTAAAATTGATGCTATTCTTCCAGAAGCTTGTCAAAAAGCAGAAAATGTCGCTCAACTTTTTGAAGAAATCGAAAAAGCGGATGATTATTTTGAAAAAATGAGAGCAGATGCCGCAAAGGAAGGAAAAGTTTTACGCTTTATTGCTAAACTAGAAAATGGAGAAGCTTCTATTGTTTTACAAGCTGTTGATGCTTCTAATCCATTTCATTCACTAAGTGGAAGTGATAATATGATTGTTTTCACAACGGACCGATACAAAGAAAGACCATTAGTAATTCTTGGTCCAGGCGCAGGTGCTGAAGTAACTGCTGCAGGCGTTTTTGCCGAAATCATTACCATTGGAAATTTTTTATCATAATGTCGTACGTAGGAATAAAAGTATTTGCTCCCGCAAGTGTAGCCAACATGGCTTGTGGATATGATATCTTAGGTTTTGCTTTAGAAAAACCTGGAGATGAAATAAAAGTCCGTTTTTCGGATAAAGTCAAAGGACTTCATATCACAAAGATTACTGGAGCTAAAGGGAAAATCCCTTATGAGATAGAAAAAAATACTGCTGGTTTTGCCGCTCAAAAAGTTTTAGAGCATTTGGGTGAAACTAGAGGAATAGAAATGGAAATCAATAAAAAGATGCCTTTTGGAAGTGGTTTAGGATCTAGTGCAGCTTCTGCAGTAGCTGGAGTTATGGCTATTAATGAAATCTTTATGAAACCTTTGACTAAAAGGGAATTGCTTCCTTTTGCCGTTTTAGGAGAACAAATTGCTGATGGTGCTTATCATGCTGATAATGTTGGGCCATCACTTTTAGGTGGAATGACTTTTATTCGAGATAATGCAAGCCTAGATATTCATAAAGTTTATGTTCCTCGTGGATTAATGGCTGTGGTGGTTTATCCACATATTGAAATCTTAACCAAAGATTCCCGAAATATTCTAAGTGACACTGTTTCATTAAAACAAACTATTACTCAAACGGGAAATGTAGGAGGCTTGATTTTAGGTATGATGAATTCCGATTTAGGATTAATTCGTCGATCATTAACTGATGTTATTATTGAACCTCAACGAGCCCAATTAATTCCTCATTTCTATACAGTTAAAGAAGCCGCTCTAAATGCTGATGCTTTAGGTTGTAGCATTTCTGGAGCTGGGCCTTCTATATTTGCGCTTTGTGCCAATACTTTGGTCGCAGAAAACGTGGGAAATGCGATGCAAAAGGTTTTTAATGACCATAAAATAAAAAACGATTTATTCATCTCTCCCATTAATCAAGAAGGTGCAATCCTTTGTTAAACTTTAATTAAATGAGATTATACAGTACTAAAAATACTTCTAGCTTTGTTGGTCTTGGTGAAGCAATAATGAAAGGTTTACCTGATGATAATGGGCTTTTTATGCCAGAACACTTTCCAAAGTTATCTGAAGAGTTTATTAAAAACTTAAAGGATTATTCTTTTCAAGAGATTGCTTTTGAGGTTTCTAAAACACTTTTTCAAGGAGCTATTCCTGAAAATGATTTAAAAGAAATCATTGACAAGTCTATAAATTTCCCAGCTCCTTTACAATCTTTGGATGAGCAAACTCACATTCTAGAACTTTTTCACGGCCCAAGCCTAGCATTTAAAGATTTTGGTGCTCGATTTATGGCCCAAATCATGAGTTATTTCAATCGAGGAAATGATAAAGAATTAGTTATTCTAGTCGCTACTTCTGGAGATACGGGCGGTGCAGTTGCTTCTGGTTTTTACAAAACGGAAGGAACTAAAGTCGTGATCCTTTATCCAAAAGGGAAAGTAAGTATGCTACAAGAGAAGCAATTAACTACTTTAGGGCATAATATTTCTGCTCTTGAAGTCGAAGGAACGTTTGATGATTGTCAAGCATTGGTAAAACAAGCCTTCTTGGACAAAGATTTAAATGCTCAAATCCGATTAACTTCTGCTAATTCTATCAATATTGCTCGATTAGTTCCTCAATCATTTTATTATTATGAGGCATTCAAACAGCTCAATGATTATACTAATCCAGTTGCATTTGTTGTTCCAAGTGGTAATTATGGGAACATTACGGCTGGTTTGATTGCTAAAAAAATGGGTTTACCTATCTCCCATTTCATCGCAGCAAGCAATGCTAATGATATCGTTCCTCATTATTTATGTACTGGAAATTATAATCCACGTCCTTCTGTTCGTACTTTATCAAATGCTATGGACGTTGGAAATCCTTCTAACTTTGCTCGAATGCAAGACTTATTTGGTTTCACGTGGAACAATATGTCAGAAAACATTTCTGGCTATAGTATCAATGATGAGGCGACTAAACTTGGAATCAAGGAAGTTTTCGAAAAATACAATTACATTATTGATCCACACGGTGCAGTTGGATATTTAGCTTTTAAAGCTTATCAAAAAAGTCATCCTAATACAAAAGGTATTATTTTAGAGACAGCTCATCCTTCTAAATTTATAGATTCTGTTGAAGAAGTTATAGGACAAAAAGTAGAAATTCCTGAGCGATTAGCTATTTTAGCTGACAGGAAAAAGGAATCAACTTTGATGAATACGGAATATGAGCCTTTTAAGGATTGGTTAATGAATAACTATTAATTAATTTTTTTAAAATAAAAAGCCATGATGATTGAATTTTATCATGGCTTTTTTGTTTCACGTGGAACATATTGGAATACTTCTCTCCTCTTCTGAATTAATAAAAAAATGTTTCACGTGGAACATTTTAGAAATCACACTATCCTCTCGACTTAAATCCCTATATTTTCTTTTTTGAAGACTAACCTTTTTGTAGAGTATGTCTAAAAAAACAATCTATACAAAATTACAGTTCTTATTGTTTCACGTGGAACATATCAATTATCTCAGTCATTATTAACTCACTCGAACTCTTCCATTTTTCCTAAAGAAAACTAAACTCTCAAATGCTCGTTGCTCATTCTTAGGTAAGTCTTTATATTTTTCATAATCTAAAAATTGAGCAGTTTTAACTTCATCGTTATCTACTTCTATTTCCCCTTGAAAAATATTCGAATAAAACTCACAAGTAAAATATTGAATCATATCTCCATTTGGGTATTTAACTGATTCATTAATTGGATCAGAACTCACTCCTATTAACTCTAATTCTAAAATTTCTAAACCAACTTCCTCATTCACTTCTCGAATAATACATTCTTCAATTGTTTCATTCTCTTCAAATGCTCCAGCAGGAATTCCTAAATTTCCATTGTCTAGTCGTTGGATAAATAGAATTTGCCCTAAATCGTTTTCAATGATAATTCTTGCACCAGGATGAATGAATTTTTGGTGACCTAAGTTTTGTCTTAACTTTTTTATATAATTATTCATAGCTAGTTTTATATTTATACCGAATTCAATAAGTTATCTAATTCCCCCTTTTCATAATCCGAAATTCTTCCCCAATGTTTTTCATCATATTCTAAGGTTAAAAACCTTTTGATTGCTCGATAAAATGGAAGTACAATTTCTTCAAAACTTCCCTTTATTTCTTTCATTAAAGTTTTTTGATTGTTTTCTAAAAATAGAATTTGAAAAATAATCAATCCATTTTTCGGTGAAAACCTAAAAACATTAAAATTAGGTTCTAAGGAAAATAGTATTTGAAATTCCATATTATTTAGAGAGAAATTGATAGACCTACAAAGTTGTTGAATTGGGTTAGGTACATCTGAAGTATCTATCTCTAACTCAAAATTACCAATCTTTATATTAATGATTACCCAGCCATCTTCTGGTCTTCCGAAATCAATTTTAATATTTTCCATTTTGATCATATATATAAAATACGAAATTATTCGTATTTTATTGTCGAAAAAAGACAAACACTAATGCTTGCCTTTTTTAAATTACCATTTTCTATTCATTCGACGAAGTCAACTCTGACAAATAAGTTTCCAATATTCCATTAAACTCCTCGGGCTTCTCCATCATCGGCGCATGTCCACATTCCTCCACAAAGAAAAGTTTTGAGTTTTCAATCAGCTCATTAAATTTTTCTCCAACAAAAGCTGGGGTCACCACATCCTGTTTTCCCCAAATCAAAAGAGTTGGATTTTTAATCTGATGCAACTTATCACCTAAGTTATGTCGCACCGCAGATTTGGCAGTAGCAACAATTCTAATCGCTTTATTTCGATCATTCACAATATCAAATACTTCATCAACTAATTCCTTTGAAGCTATCTCCGAGTTGTGAAAAGTCGCTTCCACTTTATTCTTGATAAATTCATAATTTCCTCTTTTAGGGAAACTAGATCCAAAAGCACTTTCAAATAATCCAGAACTTCCTGTCAATATAATTGATCCTACATTCTCAGGATGAGCCAATACATACAATAATGCAATATGTCCACCTAAAGAATTGCCGAGCAAATGTACCTTCTCGTAGCCTTTATATTCAATAAAGTCATGCACATGATCTACCAAAGCACTTACAGAAACTTCCCGAATAGGTAACTCCAAAATCGGTAACAATGGAACGATCACATTATATTTATCAGAGAAGTAATCAATGATTCCTTGAAAATTACTCAAGGCTCCAAAGAGTCCATGCAATAACAACAAATTCTCCTTGCCGCCTTTTGTTTCTAAATATTGAAATTTTTCTTCTTCAATTATTTCGTGACTCATTAATTTATTTTTATTCAAAAAACGAAAGATACAAAAATCAAAGATTTAAAAATTAGATTTTTGACATCAAAATATTTGCAAAAATAACTTTTTATTTCTTCTAATAATTAAATTACAAAAATGAATCCTTAATTATTATTTTTTAAACAAAAGCGATGTGATGCATTCTGAACAAGTTATAAAATTAATTAATATAAATATGACTTTTACCTAATAGATAAAGTGTTGATTACTTGTTAGTTTATATCTTTCAAAATTTAGAATTTATAGTGAATTTTAACCAATTTTATTATTTATCCACATGCTTACCAACAGTTTTTATACCCGTTTTGAACAAAGTTGATAATAGACAAAAAGGGTAGTTCCAAGTAAGATTAATGCACAGGCTTGATGGGCAACTCCTAGCCCCACAGGGATACTTCCCTTACAACTAAT
>Ga0114957_1004054_pt1 | contig 12834 bp, 12 predicted proteins | sample BantaG_FD_87175 | JGI IMG/M metagenome (GOLD analysis project Ga0114957, IMG submission 87175) | Marine algal microbial communities from Bantry Bay, Ireland - BantryBay_4 metaG | ecosystem: Host-associated > Algae > Red algae > Unclassified | place: Bantry Bay, Ireland | collected 2014-11-21 | reverse complement strand
GTATATAAATATGACAGCAAGGCTTAACTTCTCAAAGCTATCTAGAAATCCGAGTTCCGCGAAATCATTTGAAATTTTCTTCTCTAACAACTTTCTTGAAGTAGGCCATGATAGCCAAATAATCCATGCCCCCCAGGAGAACATGTAAACAAAGCGACCTAATGCGACCGGCAATAGTGATATAAGGTTAAATGTCACAATTCCAAAACTAATACCTAAAATGATGCGTTCAACAAATTTCTCTAATGAAGAATGTGAGCGAGTATATATTTTTAGCCTGTAGTTAATCTCTTTGCCCATCATGAAGCTATGCACAAGAAAAAACAATAAATAAGCCAGCCCTAAGTTCGCAAGAAGAAAGTCTGAGTGAATGCCAAATAAGCTTATAAACAATGGAATAAGAAAGACAAAAGAGTGCAAAAGAACTCTTTGAGTAAAATAAACTAACTTATCTGAAAGCAAGTAAGCAACCTCGTGTTTAATATTGGCTAGAGTATACTATCAAAGCAGTATAGAATCGATAAGTAATGAATATTTTAAGTGATATCATTGATCAAAAGTTTCAAGTTAGCTTTAAAGACTTTGAAAATCCCCCCGTGGACGCTTCATTGTTTGGAAGCTCTGGAACTAAGATTACTTTTACTCAGAAGAAAGATCAGATTCTTTGCAAAGTAAAGAAAAAGTCCCAGTCCTTTGAGGTCTCTCACTTTCCAATTGTTTTAACTTACTTGAAAAATGCTCAAGAACATTTAGAATCCCAAGCACAGCTAAAAGAGCTAACTCAAGAAATTGGGACAAACTCTCTTGCCAAAGACTTATCTAAAACATTTAAAAATTCATTTGAAAGTAAAATTGCAAGTTTCCTTAGTGGGGCAGACCACAATGCCATATCTCCCAAAAGCTTAAAGAAAACCTTCCTTGGAAAGTATACGACAATTGTCTTTGCTTCTTTAGAGAAAGGGAGTTTTCAGGCTGATATCTTTGATTACTCTTTCGATAAATTCAAAACCTCTAAAACACCAAGCCAAGACTTTAACCTCCTATTCAAAACAATCAAAAAGGCAAAAAGGGACTACTTCTTTGATCATGAAGTTGTTTCTAATAGCTTCCAGCTAGTTGGACATGCACTAGCAACCGTTTTTAATATTTTTGATAAAAACATTATTTTTATTCTCAGCGATGGCAGTGTCCTTCCTCCTACCAAAGTTGAGATTGATCAATTTGTAGAAATGAGTGAGCAGATTAAAGACAATCTTTCTATAGTGAGTAAAAGATCTCATACTCAAGAGCTCACAGATATTTTACTTAATACGTTCAGTAATATCGATCAAGATGTGAGTATTTTCAAAAAGGGTAAGAGTATCCTTTCAAATAACAACTCTAGCCTTCCCGACAATAAGTTTACCTTTGCAAACACAGAGCTTTCCTTACTCTATGGAAGTAAGAACGAAGAAGGCTCTGATAATATTGATTTCTTTCAACATCAAAGAATTAAACTTTTAGGGGAACTCTTTAATATTTTAAAACATGAATTAAGTAATCCAATATTTGGGATCAACATGGGACTCAAAGTCCTTGAGTCATCGTATGAGAAAAGTGACTTCCAAGAACTTTTCCAAGAGATTTTAAACTCTTCTAACCGATCCCTTGATATTTTTAATACGATGACAGAGCTTTTCTCGGCTAAAGCAAGGCAGAAAAATATTTCAATCAAAGAAATTCTCAACAATTTAAAACTAACCCTCAAGTCAGAACTCAGGCATGTTAGATTTCAAACAAAGTCTCAAAGTACTTCACAATTAGATGAGCTAATTCAGACAAACCCCTCTATCGTCAATCAGATTCTTTTCAATCTTTCTCGGAATGCGATTCAAGAATTAAAGAAAATACCTACCCAAAAAAGAGACCTCACTATTTCAGTTGAGACTCAAGCTTCAACCGTTTCATTCCTTATCAAAGATAATGCCGCAGGTGTTCCTGAAAACATTCAAGAATCTCTCTTTCACCCAGTGCGAAGTCAAAAAAGTGAAGGCTCTGGCTTAGGACTTTCGATTTCAAGAAACCTTGCTCTTAAAATTAACGCAAACCTATCGATGAAAGAAACTTCTTCGCAAGGCACTATATTTGAACTAAAAGTTCCTAAGAAAAGCCAAGGTAAAAGTGAATGAAAATCTTAATTATTGAAGATGAAAAACTTATTTTAAAATCGCTAGAGATAACCTTTACACATATGGGCCATGACATCAGCTGCACAACGCTGGGTGCTGAAGGCTTAGGGCTCATCATGAATAATGACTTCGATATTATTATCACAGACCTTATGCTTAACGATTTGAGTGGATTTGATATTCTTGAAGGTAGCCTCAAAAAGTACTCTAGAGATCAGATTGCAAAAAAGTTTATAATTATGACAGCTTACTCCTCTGAGCAAATCATGACGCGAGCGCAAAACTATGGCTGCTTATTTATTAGTAAACCTTTTGAAAGCCTGCGTGATACAGTACAATTAATAATAAATAACTATGATAAATAAAAATCTACATTTTTTCCTCGCAATTAAGCCCGGTGGTGAATCACAGTATTATGCTAGTATTCACAACTTAATTGATTGGCTTAAGAGAAAAGGCGTTGAAGTACTCACTCACCAGAAATATCTTAACAAGATAGAGGAGCCCGCCCACTCTAATCTAGAAAAAAAATTGAAAGTCATAGATAGTGTGAATGATGAATCCATTGATTTTTATATTTCACTTGGTGGTGATGGAACATTGATCGGACTTTGTCGTAAAATTGAATCGCAAAAGCCTATTATTGGAATAAACCTAGGAAAGCTGGGGTTTATCACTGAGTTCAATGCAATTGAAATGTTTGATATCCTTGAGAAAATTCTTAATGATCAGTTTCACACAAAAAAAATCACTACTTTTACTGCCCAAGTCAAAAGGAATGGGCAAACAGTTTTCGAGTTTCATTTTCTTAATGACGCCGTTATTAGTAAGAGCAATATTGCTCGAATGTTTGAAGTTTCGATTGAAACTGACGCGAGCTCAATATTTAACCTTGCTGGAGATGGAGTCATTTTCAGCTCTCCCGTTGGATCAACTGCCTACTCTCTAGCAGCAGGGGGCCCAATTGTTCATCCTGGAGTCCAAGGTTTAGTAATTACTCCTATTTGTCCTCACGGCTTAACTCATCGACCAATAGTTCTCTCTGATGACTCTAAAATTAGAGCAAGTTTACTTTATAGAGATCAAGAAATTTCGCTCACCATAGATGGCCAGAAAGTATTCCCTATTAAATTTGGAGATGATGTTTTAATTCAGAAAAATGAGCACCACCACCTTGTTTTTGTTGAGAACAAAGACAAAGATTACTTTTTCACTCTTAAAGAAAAGTTCTTTTTAAGCAGACGGAATTCTTGAACATGACTTTAGCAAAAAAACTAGTTCTCAAAAAAATCACTCTTTCAAACTTTGCGACCTTCTCCCAAGAAGAAATTAACTTCGATGGACACCTTAATATTATTGTTGGAGAAACAGGCTCCGGGAAAAGTCTTATATTCGATGCTCTGCACCTTATCTTTGGAGCACGCGCCGATAAGTCCTTTGTTCGAGCAGGTTGCGAGTGCGCTATCATAGAAGCAAGTTTCGAGAGTACTGATCAGGAAGTACTAAGTTACCTCAATGACCTTGGTTATCCCGTGAGTGAGCAAAACGAGATTATTCTCAAACGAGTCATCTACCAAACAGGATCTTCAAAAGCTTTTATTAACTTTCAACAATCTAAAATCCAAACATTGCTCGATTTCTCTAGAATGTTTGTCGACGTCATAGGACAGTTTGAAAACCAGAAGCTGCTTTCAAACCAGTATCAACTCACAATCATTGATACATACGCAAAACACGCTCAACAACTTAGTACATATCAGTCTACTTTCAGAGAACTTTCTAAGCTTCGAACATTAAAGAAGGAGCTTGTTTCTAAACAAGATAGCCATGAACAGCGCTTAGATTATATTGATTTCCAACTAGCTTTGATTAATGACCTCTCTCCTAGCCAAGCCGAGGAAGTGCAACTTATTAAAAACAAAGACTCATTTTTAAACTTTGAAGAAAATATCAAAACACTAGAGGTGTGTACAAACCTTTCTTCTGAAAGTGAGCATAGTCTGATTGCACAATTCTCAAAAGTACGAAAAGAGATTGAAAAAGCGACCACTATTTTTTCTACGATATCACCTGAGGAGCTAAATACAATAGAATCAATGCTCCAGGAATTGAGTTACAAGATATCATCTACTCAACTTAATGATATGAATGCAGAGGAATCCCTTGATGATATTATAGAAAAGCTTGATGCATATCAAAAACTTAAGCGAAAGTTTGGTGGCTCAATAGAGTCTGTCATACAGGTTAAAAATGACTTTGAAGTTGAGAAATCAAAAATTCAAAATCATAGTGATGAAATAAAAAGCCTTGATTCAAAGATCTTAAAACTAGAGAAAGATCTTATGATTAAGGCCAAAGCACTTCATCAATCAAGACTGAAGGTTTCAAAAAAGGTTTCCAAACTTATTACAAAACAAATTCAGAGTCTTAATATGGCCGGAGCCCGCTTTGAAGTTATACTCGAAGAGCTGCCTGAGCTCACTCTTTCAGGGCTCACTCACTTAAGCTTTCATATTGAAACTAACAAAGGTGAAGGAATGTTTCCTCTTTCACAAATCGCCTCAGGCGGAGAGCTTTCTCGTATCCTCTTAGCAATTAGGCAGCATATTACTTCTGGTGAGCTTATCTCTGTTTTCCTATTTGATGAAATCGATTCTGGGATCGGAGGAGAAACAGGATTACTTATAGGGCAATCTCTCAAATCGATAGCACAGAAGTCACAAGTCATCGCCATCTCTCATTTGCCACAAATCGCTTTCCAAGCGAATCAATTAGTAGAAATTTCAAAAAAATCTCAAACGATTTCGGGAAAAACTCGTACATTCTCAGAAGTTGCTTTTTATAAGAGCGCTACAAAAATCAAGAATGTTGCTAAATCAATGACACCGCTCAATTGATACTTCTCCATTTTGATACAAAATAAACTCACCACTCTCACTTGGAAAACCAAGGTTAGTGTAAGAGGAAAGATCTTCTCTTATATGGCTGTGCCCTAAAATAACGTGTTTAAAACCTTGCTCTTTAAGTGATTTTGCATAGCGGATAAATTTTAATTTTTCGACCTCTTCATTAAAGCTTGCTTGAGACCTTCTCGATTCTCTTGAAAATCTCTTATAAGTTTTATGAAGAAATTTGAAACTTACGATATTTTCAATGACAAGCTTGGTCATGGTCGATCGAACCCATTTCCTATAATTCATATAGCTTGAATTCTCAATATCTAACTCATCTCCATGTCCTATATAAATGCCATTCACTTTGATTGGATTTACTTCATAAATGAAATTTTGATATTCGTGGATACTCAGTATGCTTCTCATAAAAGATTTAAAATGAAAATCATGGTTTCCTTCAATCCAAATAATTTTATTTTTTTGAAGATAGTTTTTAATCAACTTAAATACTGCGAAATGTTCTCTTTCATATTCAGCAAATGGCCCTATCAAGAGGTCAAATATATCTCCAGCAAAAACAACGCCATCACATGATTGGACCTTTATGTTTTCAAAAAAACGCTGAAGGTAAAGACTTCCTGAGTCCCCTGACTTTTTGATATGAAGATCTGAGACAAGTGCAAAGCTACTAAGCATTATTAATTTTTTCTATTATATCAGTAGTTGAAAAGCTGGGAACAAAACTTAAGGAGCGGACACTCCCTCCCCATGAAAGAACCTCTTTAGACCCAACGATTTCAGATTTCTTCCAATCACCACCCTTTACAAGAATATCTGGCCTTATTTTTTTAATAAGGTTTAAAGGAGTATCTTCTTCGAAAATAAAAACATCATCTACACACTTGAGGTTTGTGAGAAGAAAAGCTCGGTCATCTTGAGCGACTACAGGACGCGACTGTCCTTTTAAACGACGAACACTTTCATCTGAGTTTAGACCAATCACTAAGATGTCGCCCAAGGCTTTTGCTTCATTGAGGTACTGAACATGGCCTCTATGAACAATATCAAAGCATCCATTAGTAAAAACTAGTTTTTGATTAACTCTATTTCTATTCAGTAGATCAAGTTTATCATTCATCATAAATTAACTTTTCTTCAAAACCTTAGTCCAACTCAAAGAGTTTGTGAGGCCAAGAATATCAGTCATACCAAGCGAAAGTGCCGCTATCACACTTAAAACAGCTCGAACAATTGTTTGAGTAAAGTTAATGTCTTCGTCTTCAATATTTGAAGAAAGCTCTAAATCCATTAAGAACATTCCTAAAGTCTTTCTTGTGCTTTTCCATAAGATTGAAAAGTAAAAAATATAAATAGAAGTAAATAAAAATAAAGAAATTTCAAAGAATTTCCATAAATCTTTTAGCGTAATGAAGTTTAACTCTTTAAAGATAAAGTAATTCATAATCATTAAAGCACTAAGAGTTAATGAAGAAACAAAAATCATATCGACTAGCCAAGAAAATACTCTTCTTAAGACCCTTACTCCTTTTCTTTCTACTTTAATAATTGTCTGGTTTTTAATTGTTGGAGTACTCATTAAATTATTTCGACTCATTGTCATTGAGGAGTCTGCTCGAAGATTATTTAAATTCACTTCTGGAAGTGTTTTTATTTTTTTGCTTGCTGTAGAAGGAGAGCTTAGTCTTGGTCTTTTTTGAAATGGCTTCAAACCTTTTCGAGTTGTTTTAATCTCAAAACGCTCAATCGCGTCACTTGCATGATTTTTGTTTTGATTAAACCCCAAACCCTCTGAGATTGGTTTAAACTCAAAGTCATCATCAAAGAAATTAAAATCATTATTATCAGACATATCAAATACCTCGCAAAGAAATCAGGTATAGAATCTCATAATTTAAAGCTTACTTCAATAAGCGTTATTTTTAAAATAAATATTGTTGCCCCAAAGCAAAAGACAAGGCCGTGGGTGTTCTCAGGATGTTTGTTCTCAAATGTATTATCTTACAATTTTTCAAAGAGTTCATTTTCTCAACTTCTTTTTGCGAAAATCCTCCTTCGGGACCAATAAGGATTAACCTTTTTCTCACCTTTGATTTTTCTCGATTCTCTTGTGTCTTGCCATGGTTTCCAGTTGAATCATATAAGATAACTTCATCATATAAATCAAAGCTAAATCGCTCTATGCTCTGCAGCGGGTAAAGATCTAAGGTATAAGGATTATTTGATTGCTCATAAGCACTTTCTAAGACTCTCTCTAGACGAGTTTCTTTAACTTCATAATTTTGTGAATATTGTGATGTGAGAGGGAAAATCTTTTCACAGCCAACTTCTATTGCAATTCGTAAACACTCCTCAAATGAATCTTTTTTTGTTAAGCAAACTGCTACATGTGGAATTTTTAAGTTTCTTTTCTGTATTTCTTCAGAGATTACTGTTAAAACCGTTTCTTTATTCTTAATTTCCGCGATTTTACATATAAAGGATCGTCCCTCTCCATTAAGTAAAAGTAAACTCTCTCCCTCTTTGGCCCTAATCACGTTTCTTAAGTGGTGATGCTTTCTTCCTTCTATTAAAACTTTTTCATCGGCGACAAATTTCTCATTAAAAAACAAGGCCCTCATTTTAATTCCAGTAACACTGTTGCCCAATCACCTTTTATTAAAGTTTTAACATGGATAAGTTTCTCGTCCGCATAAACACCCAAGATGTCTTCCAATTGAGAAGAAAGTAGTCCTGATAAAATTATTTTTTTGAAACTAAGGCTTCGCAAGAACTCTCTTTCAACTTTCAAAACAGGAGCAAGGATATTGGCAAAAACTAAATCATAACTTAATTTTTTAATTTTATTTTTTTCTTTAGGCGCATAGAGTTCAAAGTTTTCAATCTGATTTAACTCTAAGTTTTGCACTGTATTTTCAAGAGCATCTTCATCGATATCATAATAAACACCTTTAGAGCTTGGATTTAAGTACTGTAACCCAACTCCTAAAATGCCTGACCCACAACCAAAGTCGAGAAAGTTTTCTATTGAGTTTACATTCAATTCACTTAGCATGGAGAGACAACTATGGGTTGTTTCATGGTTTCCTGTTCCAAAACCTTGCCCTGGATAAATTTTAATATATGAGGTTTCTTTTGATACATCTTCCCAAGAAGGGATGATATCTAGATTAATTGATTCAATTGTTATTTTTTTAAAATTCTCTCTCCAACTTGTGTTCCAATCCTCAGTCTTTTTTTCAAGAATAATCCCCTCTTCTAGGACATTACTTTGTTTAAAGAAATCAAGACACTTCTTTGCGCTATTTTCATCGTTAAAATAAAAAGTACTTTTTTGAGTTAATAGAGTTTCTTCAAGCTCATCCATCGAATCGATTGGTAGATTACCTCCACAAAGGCTCAAGTTTCCTAAGTGTTCATCAATTTCTTCCTCTGAAAGAACTCCCTCACATATACCTAAACAAGAAAATAGCTCTAGAGCATCTTCTTGATGTTTTTGAAGGTTAGTATTCTTTTTAAATTTTACGATGAGTTCGAAATAGCTTTCAGATTTTTCTTTATTCATATTAATTTTCGTAGAACAAAACACGCATAGTTACCCCAGCAAATATATCTGAAGTTTCTGTGTTGCTATAGTTTTCATTTCTTTGCCACTGAACGCTTGGACCTAATTCAAGTTTTTTTCCTAACTCATACACACAGCCAACCGCGAGCTCACTTCTATAAAAAGAATCCCCCTCTTGAGTGTTATGCATTTCTCTGAAATCGGCTTCAAGATTCCACTTTGAATCTGGAATGCAATACCTTGCCTTTAAGTTATAGCTGATCATATTTTTATTTTTCCCCATTCCAAAATTGATTGAATTAGAAACATAACTGCTTTCTTCATCATCAAGGAAAATAACAAATTTCGGACCTAAGGCGAGTCCACTTATCTCACTATTTTTTACTTCTTGACCTGCTTGAAGCAAGGCCACCTGACCAATAATCAGTCCCTTTTCACCCAAGACTTTATATCCAAAACCTACGGCCAGTTTTGACTCAACAAAAGAATGAGCATCACTACCAAAATCAATCTTAAGAAGTGTTTCAGTATCTAATACGGCATTTCCTATTAGCTCTGTACTCATATCTCCATCAAAGATTCTTATATTTTGTTTTCCTCCTGTTTGTGGAGTGTATTCAAGTAAGCTTGATTTTCTAGGTGTATTTTGTGCAAAGATTGACTGAGACAAGCTCAATAGAGCAAAAATGAATACTTTCTTCATGTTCAGTCCTTATATAGTTTAGCGTTCTACAAAACTTAGCACTAAACTGGACTTAATTTGAAATTTTCTTAAAACCCATGAAAAAGTTTCAAGCTCTTATGGCTTAACTTTGAAGAGATGTTTCTTTTTTAGAATTCTCTTTTCTATTAAAAATTTCATCATAAATGAGAAGCCCCATGGCCACTGAGATACAAGCATCTGCAACATTAAACGTTGCCCAGCGGATGAAGCCAAGGTGAAAGTCAAAGAAATCAACTACATAGCCAAGGAAAAACCTATCAATTAGATTACCAATGGCGCCAGCAATAACAAGTGCATAGGCAAAAGGTTGTATAAAAGTTCCATTAATTGATTTTAAAAATAGATAACAAACAAATAAGACCACCAAGACGGGTAGAGCTAACATAAAAATTTGTCTATATGTCTCACTTAAGCCCTGGCCTAGTCCCCAGAATGCTCCAGTGTTTCTAACATATGTAATATTAAAAAAGTCTTTAATAACCACCTTTGACTCACCTAATAAAAAGTCAGTGTCGATCATTGCCTTTGTCACTTGGTCAATAATAACAAGCGTTGCAATCATCGTAAGTAGCCACCAAAACCTCTTCATTAATAATATTCCTTAGGATTAATCTCATACTTTTCAATTTTTCGCAGGAGCGTTTTTTTAGGAATGTTTGCCTTAAGGGCCGTTTGATTAATTTTTCCTCGATTTAACTTCAAGGCTTGAACTATAAACTCTTTCTCAAACTGATCTTTTGCATTTTGAAAATCAAGTCTAATTTGATCTCCCTCTGTTGTTGCAAATTGAAATGTGTAGTTTGAAAGCTTCTTTTCCCCAAGATCATCAATTGCTGAGTTTTTAATACTGTCAAAGTCAATAACATCGAGTCTTTCATTAGTTTCTTTTATTTCTTTATTTTCTAAAACTTGCCCTGGTAGTGACCCTACTGTTATCTCATCGCCAGATTCCATGATGAAACAGTGCTCTACAACATTTCTAAGTTCTCTGATATTTCCGGGCCATGAGTATTTCTTCAATATCTCCAATGCAGGATCTGAAAACTTTGTCACATTTAAATGATGAACTCCATTAAAGTAATTCACATAATACTCAATTAACAATGGAATATCAGATGTCCTTTCTCTCAATGGTGGAAGGTAAACCGGAAGAACATTTAAGCGATAAAAAAGATCCTCTCTAAAAGTTCCCTCTTTAATCATTTTTTCAAATGGTTTATGTGAAGCAGCAATGATTCGAACATCTACTTTAATCTCTCTGTTTGCGCCTACTGGAGTGAAAATCTGTTCTTGTAAAACTCTCAAAAGCTTTACTTGCATCGTTGGGCTCACATCTCCAATCTCATCTAGGAAAAGTGTCCCTCCATCGGCGTATTGAAACTTCCCAATTTTCCTAGCATCTGCACCTGTAAATGCCCCTTTTTCATGACCAAAAAGTTCAGATTCAATAAGGTTTTCAGGAATAGCACCACAATTAATTGAAACAAACTTCTCATCTTTACGTGGTCCATTATAATGAATTGCTTTTGCAACAAGTTCCTTTCCTGTACCCGACTCTCCTCGAATTAAAACAGGAGTCCTTACTTGAGCAAGCTTACTTACGATATTAAAAACTTTTTTCATTTCGTTAGATTCACCAACGAATTTATCTTTTTCTTCATCAGCACCGATCGAAAGTGTTGGTGCTGAAAATGCTGTCGTCTCAACGAGCGAGCGGGCCTTCAGTGCTCTTTTTATAAGAGCAACTAAGTTTTCAGAAGTGATTGGTTTTTCTAAGTAATTATAAGCGCCTTCTTTAACCGCTTTAACTGCATCAGTCACATTTGAGTAGGCAGTTAGAATCAATACAATTAAAGTTGGATCGTGCTTTTTCATTTCTGCGAGGGCTTCTATACCGTTCATTTCCGGCATATTGACATCCATCACAACGAGATCAAACTGCTCAGCATATACCTTCGCAACAGCTTCTTTTCCGTTATCAGCAACACTTACTTCAAAGCTATGATACTCAAGAGCATCCTTAACCGATTGCTGAAGAACTTTATCATCATCTACTACTAAAACTTTATGCATAACTTTTCCTTATTTATTAAGTAGTTTAACAGTAAACTGCGTTCCCTGTCCTTTAATCGAACTAACGCTTATTTCACCATCGTGAAGCTCTACAAAATATTTTACCAAATATAAGCCAAGTCCAGAACCTTTTATCTGATGAGAGGCATCATTCTTTACCCTATAAAACTTATCAAAGATATATGGGAGATCACTCTCTTCAATGCCTGGCCCGTTATCTTGAATCTTTACATAAACCCAATCTTCATCGTCAGAGGTTTCAATTGATACTTTATCGCCTTCTCCCGAATATTTAACTGCGTTTTCCACAATATTAGAGAAAACCCTATCAATAAGAGTTGGGTCAATTTCAATCGGATAAAGCGGTGCTAAGTTTAATTCAAATTGTACTTGGGCCCTTTCGGACTCATACTCAAGCTTCCCCACAACTGACTCAATAATTTTATTTATATCTTTAGAAACCTTATTAAGTGATAAACTGCTCGACTCAACTTTAGTCAGGTCTAAAATAGAAGTGATAAAAGTATTAAGCTCTTTTGTTGAATCTACAATTTCAGAAACCATACGAAGAGGAGTCTCTTCATTAAGTCTCATTTTTAAATTATCTGCAATCCCTGCTATTTTTGCGACAGGAGTTTTTAAATCATGGCTCATTAAAGAGATAAAATTCTGTTTAAGATTCTCAACCTTTTTTAAAAGACCTGCCTCTTCTTCAATTGCAAACCGAGTTTGATACTCCGAGATGGCCCTAAAGGGAAACCAAATATAGTTAACAATAAAGATACTTATAATAACGTGAGCAACTTTCAGCCAAATCCCTAAGAAACTAAAGAAGAGATATGAGATCAGTAGAACAAAAAGCATCATCCCTACCGTCAATAAGAGTCCAGCTGAAGGTTTAACTTTTGAAATTAAAACAGATAGAAAAATTGCCATTAAGAGAGCAAGAATATCTGAGACATACGTTGGAAGCTTTTTAACTGTACCATCCCTTGCAATACTATCGATAATAGAGGCGTGTATGTGAAGCTTTGGTACAAGGCTTGTGTTTTTGAGTGACGTATAGACAAAGTCATCACTGTTAGAAAGGTAGCTTGGACCTAAAATAATAAACTTATCTTTGAAATAACCCGGCGGGATATCTCCATTTACTATTTTATAAAAAGGAATCCTTTCCACGTAATCATCTATCTTGTAAGGATTAATCTTAGGTTTGTAGTAAGCAAACTTCGCATCAGCTTGCTCTGAATAAAACGATCCCCAGATAGACTCTGAATCTATATCTTCACCTTTAAGTGCTGAAGCAGCAATGGTATGCAAAGATTCTTCACCTGAAATATTAAGAATGATTTTCCTATGGACACCATCTTTCGCGAAATCTTCTCCATCAAT
>Ga0114957_1004053_pt1 | contig 12834 bp, 10 predicted proteins | sample BantaG_FD_87175 | JGI IMG/M metagenome (GOLD analysis project Ga0114957, IMG submission 87175) | Marine algal microbial communities from Bantry Bay, Ireland - BantryBay_4 metaG | ecosystem: Host-associated > Algae > Red algae > Unclassified | place: Bantry Bay, Ireland | collected 2014-11-21 | reverse complement strand
TTTTGTTTCTAGTTTTTACTTTGAAAGCACGAGTTTATCTGGATAAATGACTGATTTCAAAGTGAAAAATAGGAACAAAAGAAACAGTCAAGAATGTAAGTTTATTATTGAACTTTGCCTTATCCAAGTTACTTTCACCTTATTTTGTAGATGAGCCAAAAATTAAAATCTATCTATGTCAAACATCATCGACGGTAAAGGACTTGCCAATACAATCAAAGACGAAATTGCAGTTGAAGTTGCAAAAATCAGAGAAGCTGGTGAGAAAATTCCACACCTCGCTGCTGTGTTGATTGGCGAAGATGCCGCAAGTCAAGTGTATGTAAGAAATAAAGTTCGTTCGTGCGAACAAGTTGGTTTTGAATCTACCATGATTCGAAAAGATGTTTCTACGACCGAGGAAGAATTATTGGAAATTGTGGCAGAGTTAAATGGAGATGACGAGATAGATGGATTCATTGTTCAGCTTCCTTTGCCAAAACATATTGATGAAGAAAAAATAACCCTTGCAATTGATCCTCGAAAAGATGTGGATGGATTTCATCCTGCTAACTTCGGTCGAATGGCGCAAGGACTGCCTGCTTATCTGCCAGCAACGCCATTTGGAATTATGCAAATGTTGGATCGATATAATATAGATGTGGAAGGAAAAGAGTGCGTCGTTTTGGGAAGAAGTAATATTGTCGGAACTCCGATCAGTATTTTATTATCAAGAAAAGCAAGACCTGGAAATGCCACCGTTTCACTTTGTCATAGTCGAACGAAGGATTTAAAATCACATACTTTACGAGCTGATATTATCATTGCTGCCTTGGGAATTCCTGAATTTTTGACTGCCGATATGGTGAAAGAAGGAGTAGTAATTATTGATGTTGGAATTAATCGAGTAGATGATGAAAATGCTAAACGTGGGTACCGATTGGCAGGTGATGTAAAATATGAAGAGGTAGCTGCCAAGGCAAGTTATATCACGCCAGTTCCGGGAGGAGTTGGCCCAATGACGGTAACTTCTCTTTTGATGAATACATTGAAATCTTGTCGTGGTGAGGTATATGGGAAATAATCTGAATAGGAGTCAGGGTTAGGGAATATTGAATACCCTCCAAGGAATATTGGACATTCCTTGTTCGATATTCAATATTCCTTCGGCTCTGACTCCTACAGAAACAAATATTACATTTTTTTAAAATATATTGTAAAAGTCTGTCGTTTTTTTTAAAATGTTGAATTAAAATATTTACCTTTAGTGTGACTTAAAAGAGACCTATCTACTTTATTTCAAACCTTCTAACTCCCTACTTAATATTGTTGGAATTTTAGTTTTACTAATTTAATCTAGTTATTGTAATTGGTGAAACACCAATAGATTGGATTCAAATTATTATTTGAAAAAAATAAGCTGGTGTTCAAATACCTACAAGACTTTTTCCATTAATTTATTATTTATCCAAAAACTAATTTTAATTGTTATGTCACCTACTTCTATATTTACCTTTTTAATGGTTTTTTCGATGTCTATTTTTCAATCGACAGAATTGCCCAGCCAATTAAATGATTTTGATTTGAAAATACAGCAAGGCAATAATGAAATTAAGATTAATACTTCTCAGCAAAGTATTGATTTGGACAAAGAAAAATTTTCTATTTTTTTTAATATAAAAAAAGATGATGATGTGGCTCAAAATTATCATGCCGCTCGTCTAGTGGCAGATATTGATCCTGATATTTTTAAGCAATTTGAGTCTGGGAAATCTTTTGATAAAATACCTGCACTTTCTGCAGGAACAAGTATGGCTGGTCCCAAAGATGACCAATATGAATGTATCTTTTTTGATGATCAAGCGCATCATTATATTTTTTATAATAATGAAGAAGAGAAACGAGCAAATTTGATTTCGAAAAAAGAAAATGGGATAGTTCAACTTAGTTTCGATGTAGAAAATTATTGCATGCAGGATTTTGAGGTGAATATCGAAAATTCTAATTTTGAAAAATTATATTTTGTATTTCTGATTGATGAAAATCTAAATCAAAAAGTGGACCAAGGGGAATATGTGAAATTGATTGTTAATCTAAAATAGGAGTCAGGGACGAGGGAATATCGAATATCGAACAAGGATTATGATTTGAGAAGTTTGTCGATACTTCTCATTGCTAGATGCAAAATAATATCGTCAAACTTCGACATTGGACATTCCATGTTCGATATTCGATATTTCCTTGATTCCTGACTCCTTTTATAAACTCCAATCAATAGGAGTCAAACCCTGCATTTCCAACAATTCATTAGTCTTCGAAAAATGTTTATTTCCAAACCAATATCCACGATTGGCACTTAGCGGAGAAGGGTGTCCAGTCATTAAAATATGATGTTTGGAAGAATCAATTAATTTTGATTTTTTTTTGGCAAAACCTCCCCATAGTAAAAAAACAATCTCTTCTCGTTCTGCTGATAATTTTTGAATAACTGCATCAGTAAATTTATGCCAACCCGCATTCTTATGGGAATTAGCTTCGTGTGCTCGAACCGTTAATCCAGCATTAAGTAATAAAACACCTTGGTTGGCCCATTTTTGTAAATTTCCAGTATTTGGAATTTCCATTCCGATATCCGTTTTTAATTCTTTAAACATATTTTCCAAAGAGGGTGGAGGCTTCACTCCGTCAGGTACAGAAAAACTCAAACCATGAGCTTGCCCATCATTATGATAAGGATCTTGTCCCAAAATTACCACCTTCACTTGGTCAACAGGAGTAGAATTAAATGCATTAAAAATGAGTGAGCCTGGAGGAAAAATTTTATTGCCAGCTTGTTTTTCTTGAAGAAGAAATTGTTTGATAGCTAAAAAATAAGGTTGTTGAAATTCATTGGCAAGAATTTTTTTCCAACTTTCTTCTATTTTTACATTTGTAGGTTGACTCATAGTTAAGTTTGATTTTATAAAAGAGGGTGAATTTAAAAAATAAGTGGTGTTCTTAGAAAAATATTGCGATTAAGTTTGATTTGAAATCAAAAATGAATAATGAAAATGTTGATTTTAATATTAACCTGATATACAAAACACAATATTTACGTCGGAATAATAAATGTAAATGTGGGAACGAAAATAAAGGTTATTTGGTTTGAAAAAATACTTTGCAGAAATTGCATTTTTATCATAAAAAGATATAAATTTGCGTCCGCTTAACAAAGCACATATCCAGATTTGGTCTCATAGCTCAACTGGATAGAGCAGCTGCCTTCTAAGCAGCAGGTTCCAGGTTCGAGTCCTGGTGGGATCACCACAGTAACCCGTAACTAATTGATTATCAAGTAGTTGCGGGTTTTTTTTAGAGCTACTAAAACATTTTTATTTTTTCTTCACTTTTCTTTCCATTTCATCCAATTGATAGAGGTTTTATTTAAGGAGGGATTACGAATGCAATTCAGAACTTGAACCGTTTCTTTGATAAATATGATGTCAACTTTAATTGAAATAATTTGTTCCAATAATTTTTCTTGCCTATATTATCTTCCCTACAAAATCACACCGAAATTTCTACAAAAAAAGCTCACAAATGATACTGTGACTTTTCTCACTTATGCATATGATTTACCTCCCCAACCTAGTTTTTTTACCGTTACTTCAATGAACATTTTTTCCTCAACAACATTTTATAACAATACTTGCACGGGGGACAAGATTTTGTGATATTTGGGAGGCACGACTTAATGGTATTTTACGTTAGTCAGGTATTACCTGTATTTCTCGTATTTTGAAATAACAGCAAATACAAGTTAGGAAAATCGCAATTACGGGATTTGTCAAAGAACGGAAAAAAAATGCTAATCGAACCCATACGAATTGAAATACCTTTAGGAATAATGTTCCAGACTGTCAATTGCTATCTCATTCCTGGGGAGCAATTAACCTTAATTGATTGTGGATTATATTCTAAAGAAAATTGGCAACTCCTGCAAGAAAAAATCAATGCACATGGTTTTAAAATAAGTGATATTGATCAAGTCGTTATCACTCACGAACATCGAGATCATATTGGATTACTTCCTGAAATCATGGCTCATTCAGATGCAATTATTCGAGTCCCCAAAGTTATCGAAGGTTGGTTTTTTCAACCAGAAGAAATGAAGAAATTGCAAGTGGGTTTTAATACTAGATTATTTAAATCCTTAGGTTTCCCAAAAGAACAATTAGCGAAAGTTTTTCATTTTTTCGAAGGAGAAATGTTGGGAAGAAAGATTGAATCAATGGATCGAATTCATTTTTATCAAGAAGGGGAAACGCTGCGAATAGGAGAGGAGGATTGGGAAATTTTAAATACACCAGGGCATTGTCCCAACCAATTCGTTTTTTTACAAAAAGAGCAAAAAAGAATTTTTGGGAGTGACATGTTACTACCAATTACGCCGATGCCGATTATCGTAGAAGATAAAAATAATATAGGGCAACCTACCCGCTCTTTGCAGGAACTGTTGGTTTCATTTCAGCGATTATTAAAATTGGATATTCAAACAGTTTATCCAGGTCATGGAAATGTTTTCGTAGATGCAAATGCAATGATCGAAAAACAATTAGCACGAATCGAAATGCGAAAAGAGGAATGTTTTGCAGCGATAAAAAATGGGTTTTCAACTCCTTACCAAATCAATCGAAAAATGTATCTCTATCAACAAATGCCACCAGATTTTAGTGGGATGTTTATGGTTTTGGGTTATGTTGATTTGTTGATAGAGGAGGGGAGGATTTCGAAAAATTATAATGAAGAAGGAATTATAATATTACATTTACAACTATGAATTCTAAGTGTCATCCACCAAAAATAAAACCTACTTCAAATTAATCGAAGTAGGTTTTTTAATTGGTGAGTCTGGAGGGATTCGAACCCCCGACCCCTACCCTGTCAAGGTAATGCTCTAAACCAACTGAGCTACAGACTCTTTTTTTTGTAGAAGGATTGCAAAAATAGAAAAAAATTGAACAATTGATTTTAAATTACCTTCTTTTTTCATCAAAAAAAATAATTATGGATTTTACCAATAAAAAAATATTAGTAACAGGAGCGGGGAGAGGTCTTGGAAAAGTGATTGCAGCTGAATTTGCCAAAGCTGACGCTCAAGTGGCGATCCATTTTAATACAAGTAAAGCAGCCGCCGAACAAACAATTCTGGAGTTGACAGGTGAAGGTCATTTTTCGATTCAAGCAGATTTAAAAAATCCTGATTCCGTAAAAGCATTGTTAGGAAGTGTCGTCGAGCGATTTGGGAGAATTGATATTTTGGTGAATAATGCTGCGGTAATCAAATATCACCCAATCGCTGAAGTGAGTTATAAAGAGTGGCAACAGGCTTGGAATGAAACAATTACTGTAAATTTGCAAGCTGCTGCAAATCTTAGTTTTTGCGCAGCGCATCAAATGAAAAATACTGGCGGTGGTCGAATTGTCAACGTTTCTTCTAGAGGTGCTTTTCGAGGAGAACCTGACATGCCTGCCTATGGTGCAAGTAAAGCTGGAATGAATGCGATGAGTCAATCACTCGCCATGGCTCTAGCGAAGTGGAATATATTTGTTGGAACAGTTGCGCCAGGATTTATCGAAACGGATCGTGTTGCTCCAATTTTAAATGGCGCACAGGGAGAAGCAATCAGAAATCAAAGTCCACTCGGAAGAGTTGCTCGACCTGAGGAAGTGGCGAGAGGTGTTTTGTTTTTAGCATCGGAAGGAACGGAATTTATGACGGGTGCGATTTTGGATATTAATGGTGCGTCTTATTTGAGGAGTTAATTTTTGGTTGGTCAAAGTTTAGTAAACGTGTATGTAAAAATCCGATACCTAATTAAATAGTTTTTGAAAAAAATAAATTGAAAAAAATGCGGATTAATAAAGGAGTAATTCTGGCAATCATTTGCTTAATCACAAGTTCGAATTTCTGTATTTCACAAACAGAATTATTTGGAGAATCGTTTGATTCAAAAACTACTAAAAGTAATGAATTAAGTTTTGATACACCTCAATCGGTAGGTATGGATTCTCTTTTTTTACATCAAAAAATTGACTCCATCGCCAGCGAAGCAATCGCAGCAAAAGCCTTCCCCGGTATGCAAGTCTTGGTAGCAAAAAGTGGAAAAGTCATTTTTCACAAAGCCTACGGATTTCATACTTATGAGAATAAAAAAGATGTACAACTAACTGATTTATACGACTTTGCATCGGTTTCGAAGATTACGACTGCTTTGCCAGCTTTGATGAAATTACATGGCGAAGGAAAATTTAAACTAGATGAACCTTTCAAAACTTATTTCCCGAAATTTAAAAAATCAAACAAAGCTGACTTAACTTATCGAGAAATTTTAGCACACCAAGCAGGACTCAAACCTTGGATTCCCTATTGGACGACGACCATCAAAAAGAATGGAAAATACAAATGGAGAACCTTGAAAAATAAACAAACTAGAAATTATAACATTGCAATTACGGACAATCTTTTTCTCCATAAAAAATACAAAAAACGCATTTACAAAGCCATTTGTAAATCACCTGTGAGTGAAGTGAAAGAATATAAATATTCAGGTTTAGCATTCTATCTTTTTCCAGAAATTGTAGCTGACTTGACGAATATGGATTTTGAAACGTATTTGAAAAAAGAAATTTACGAACCAATCGGAGCAACAACTTTGACATATAACCCAGCACGTTTTTTTTCAAAAGATAGAATTATTCCGACGGAGCGAGATACTTTTTTTCGGAAAATTCAGATTCATGGAACGGTACATGATGAAGGTGCAATTATGATGGGAGGCGTTTCTGCCAATGCAGGTTTGTTTGGAACGGCAACTGATTTAGCGAAATTAATGCAACTATATTTGAATGGAGGAAGCTACGGTGGAAAACAAATTATTGCCAAATCATCTATTGATGAATTTACAAAATATCAATTTCCAGAAAATAAAAATAGGAGAGGACTAGGTTTTGATAAGCCACTTTTGGAATATAATTTCGCGAAAAGTTCGGTGGCAAAAGATGCGAGTCCTTCAAGTTATGGTCACTCAGGTTACACAGGAACTTTCGTTTGGGTAGATCCAGAATATGATTTGATTTATATTTTTTTTTCCAATCGAGTTTTTCCAACCAGGAATAATCGGAAAATTTATCAGCTGAATGTGCGACCGAATATTCATCAGGTAATTTATGATTCGATAAAAAAGTAACCAGCGACTGGCTTCGAGCCAGCCTCTGGTTTTTGTGTGCAAAAATATTTGAAGAAAAACTATAGGCTGGCTCGCAGCCAGTCAATAGTAGGGCTAACTAAGAAAAAGTTTGCTCACCTCCGCAGTATTCAATGCCCAATTCATATCGTAAATTTCATCTGCAAAAGCGGCATCTTCGACAATTTCCAAACCTTGAACTTCTGCTTTCAATTTGAGCAATGTTCCGATTTTAAATTTAGCATCCAACTTTTTCAATAAAGTTTTGACATCAATTGAATTCATATTTTGAACCACTTGTCCATCAAAACTCATCTCCAACCAAATCACTTCTCTTTGTTGAATATCTAAAATTCCGAAGATTATTCCTTTCGTCAAACTTTGTTTAATTCGCACTTGATGTTGTACTGCTGTTGGATCATACGCCACACCTTTTTTAGAAATCTTCATTGGTGATTTGCTATTCATCCAACCGACAATTAAGTTTGGAGAAAGCTCACCGCTTGTGTATGCGTTGCAAGTGAAGCTGACATATTCGGCTCCTCGTTCAGCCAAATCTTTCAAGTCAATATCAATGTATTCTGCCGTTCCAACCATGTGTGGAATTTTTTGAATATCACCACTATGCTTGCAACCAGGGATCACCAATTGTGAATACGAACAAAATTCAGTTTTGTCTTCGTAAGCCACTTTGCAACTCAAGTCCATATCCAAATGTTGCGCAGGAAGACCTTCTCCCCATTGCAAAAATAATCGAACAGTATCGCCTTCCACCGGGAATCGAGTTCCCATCAAAGCACTAGGCAAATCTTGAATATGCTCACTTCGATCACCGATGGCAATTGGAATGTTTTTCAATGCTGCATCAATAAAAATTGTTTTATTTTCATTTTCAGCTTCTTCAAAATTTTTCATAATGAGATCCAAACTCAAATCTTGAATCATGGATTGCATCGTAATTAATTCCTCGTCAGCGTAAAGATTCAACAACTTGTTCGCAGGAATTTTTTTGGAAACTCCACCAAGTGGTTTCACACTTCGCATGGCATTTTTATCAAAATAAACTTCCGCATACATATTCAATGTGAAAATCAAACGAGCTGGAACTTGATCCATTACTTTTCTAAATTGTTGGATAGTAATATCTTTTCCAAACCACAACATCGTCGAAAATAATGATCGTGCAAACAAACCTGGTCGTTGCTTCAACAACTTAAAAGTATTTTCTGCATCACTTTTTAATTTGTAATGTTGCACACTTCCATTCCACACTTCATACTCTTTGTTATAAAATAAATCAAGCAATTCCGCTAAGTTTTCAAAACCTTTTCGCTTTGCAAATTCCGTCAATCTCAACGCTCGAATTACTCGAACCCAGATACCTCTTTTTGGATGCATTATTTCGCATTGCTTTGCGGAATCCATTTGCAAGTTGTTGATCCAAGTAGCAAACTTTCGACACTCTGCTCTAGTGAATTTTAATTTCAATTCGTTTGCCTGTTCCAATTTTGCAAGAGTCAAGGCAGCATCGCTCGAACGAAAAGTTCGAGTGTTTTTTGCTTTTCGAGCAACAATAACTTTTGGCTCAATGATTTGTAAAAAACCTGTATGCTTATACCACAAGTATCTCAAAATGTCATTTGGCGTTTTAAATAAATCACCTGCTACTGCTAATTTATTTTCCTCGACCAAAGCATCAATCAAAATTATCATGGTTTCTTTGATGCCAATTTTTGCCTCTTTTGGAATATCAAAATCCGCCACTAACACTTTTAAGTTATCTACTTGCGTTGCATCCAAAGCAACTGGAGACTCCAATAAATCCAATAAATATTTTTGCAAATCTGCTTCCGTCCACAAGTCAAGTACTTTCGATTTGTTACTGCTTGGGTTATAATCCAACTCTCCAAAAGTAAAAGGCGTTCCACAAAATGGGCAACCATTATATCTTTCCATCGGGAAAGTATTATCTGGAATCAAGTGTCCACAAGGCAAAGTTGTTCCTTTTTTTGACTGGAAAGCATTGGCAAAAAAAGTGATGACATGATCCACAACTGACTCGCCAGTTGGGATATCCCATTGCTTCACGAGCGGAGTCCAATTTTTATTAACACCAGTTATTTCTTTCAATGTTTCGAAAATTTCCAATTTTGATTTTGGAGAAATTCCGTTGATGGCATGTAATAAATTTTCAGAAAATGAAAAGCCTAATCGTGCGCAATTAGCCATTAAAACACTTGTAGTTTCATTGATTTCAGATGCCGATTTATTGACTACCCATTCATTAGGAATGAAAATAGCTTTTTGTCGGATGGCGATTTTTGACAAATTAGTTTTCATGATAATTAAAATTTAATTTTAAAGTTTTAATAAAAAATCAGGTAATCTTGCTTCTAGATCAAAGTGGTAATTTGGTGGGCATAAGCCCAGAAGTAAGAAGCAATTGACCTTAATTTCAAAAGGTAATTCATCATTTGTTGTTACCAAATGCTCTCTTGCGAGAGTCAGGAGTCGAACCTGTGAAGTAAAAAAATGTTGACCTTTTTGGGGAGACAGGTGGGATTCGAACCCACGACCCAATGATTAAATTTCACGAAGTATGTTTAATTTGACCTTTTGAGATAATGATTAAACACGATTCATTCGCTCTACCAACTGAGCTACTGTCTCCATGAAAAATCAGGTAATTGAATAAGTAAGTCTTTTGGCGAAGTTGATTCGGAAGTAACTTATGCTTGACCTGATTTTTTTCTATTGCAAATTTATGTAATTAGTGCGCAATCATTTTGCGTAGTTGTTTTTTTTAGTGAAAATATCCGTGACACGGTTTCAAACCGTGTCACGGGTTAGTAAAGTTGTTTTAACTACGCAGTCTCATTGCGTAATGCTCTCTTTTTATCTCTTCGAACTTTCCATGGTGGATTGATTTTATAATTTCCCGCCATAATCGAACCATAAGGCATCACTTCATCAATCACATTTCCCAAACCAAATTCATCCATTTGTTTTCTCACCGTAGCGGCATTTTTGTAAGCAGAAGGTAATTCGGTAATGTCAATTTCGTTGGAGAAAAAACGAACATCTAATCCTTTTGTTTCTTCTTCAAAAATCTCATTGATTGGCGTTTCTCCTTTCGATTTTCTATGGCTTGTTCTGCTCATATTTCTCCCTGCACCGTGTGGCGCAAAACCTAAATTTGTGTCAGTCGTCTCTCCTTCGACTATCAAAATTGGTTCAGCCATATTCAATGGAATCAAACGAGGCCCAGTAATATCAGGCATAAATTTTTTATCCAAAGGAGTTGCACCTTTTGCGTGATAAAATAAATCGCCATCTTTGAAAACGAAGTTATGTTCATTCCAAAATCTGTTTTTCACAATTGCTCCAGCCTTTGCTGCTGTTGCTTCGTGGAGACAAATATGATTTTGTTTGGTCCATTTTCTGATGACTTGCAATGCCTTCCAGTATTCTTTTCCTTCCTCCGTTTCGTAAGGAATCCAAGCATTTTGTTTTAAAGTTTTAGGCGATAATTCTTTTCTAAAACGTTCTGCAATTTTCATCGCACGCTTAAAAAGTTTTGCGCCGACTCCTCTCGAACCATGATGAGTGACCATCATCGTGTTGCCAGTTTTAGCAGATTTTCCGACAAACAAAAAGTGATTTCCATCGCCTTGAGTTCCCAAATGTTTTCTCGCCATTTGAATCATATCTTTGTCATTTAACATTCTATTTCCTTCAAATGCTTCCAATAATTCAGTTGGAAATCTAAACTGATTATTTCGCTCTCTTCCGCCTGGCCCAAAATGGGTCACCGAAAATGCTGCGTCTAAAATTTCTTTTGGTTCTATTTTCCCAAAATCAGTCAACATCACCGAGCAACAAATATCTGCCGAATGCATTCCTGGGTGAATCGCATTTTTGGTAACAACGACTCCACCTACCGGAATAGTTCCCGCACCTGTCGGACAAGCATCAGGCATAATTGCTCCTGCAACTACGGTCGGAGTTTTCATCACGATATTCATGGTCTTGAGAACTGAATTGATATTTTCTTTTTCCAATTCATTTTCAGCTTTGATATTTTTGGAAAAAGAAATAGGTTCAGCATGTAATTCTAATTCAGGTTCACGTCTGAATTGTTCCAAATAATCTAACATCGCTTCGCCTTCCAATTGATTTTCATTGATGTGATTTAAAGCATTCTTAAACCATTTTCCTGGAAAAAATCCTAAATCAATTAATGTATTTCCGTTGATTTTTAATGTCTCTTTCATTTTATAATTTTTTAATTCGTTTGTTATTTCTTAATTACAAAACAAAGTTGGGAACTAAGTACGCAATGTTTTTGCGTAGTAGAAAAAATATTTTATTTTTATCAAATAATTTTTCATTGTTGAATAGGAAATCAGGTAATTGGAGAATCAGGGAATCGGGTTTTCAAATTATTGTTTAACATCACGCCTGATTTCCTTATCAACTATTTACCAATCAACTAATCAACATGGCACTCAATAAAAACGCACTTATTCGCTACAAAACGATTGATAAATGTTTGCAAAATCCTTATCGAAAATGGACTTTAGATGATTTGATTGATGAATGTTCAGAGGCATTATATGAGTATGAAAATAAAGAGGTCAATGTCAGCAAACGTAGTATTCAGTTGGATATTCAAATGATGCGAAGTGATAAATTAGGTTACAATGCACCGATTATTGTGTATGATCGGAAGCATTATAAATATGAGGACGAGAATTATTCCATCACCAATATTCCTTTGACCGAGCATGATATGAGCATTTTATCGGAGACGGTGGAGATGTTAAAACAGTTTAAAGATTTTTCGTTGTTTTCGGAATTGGGAGGAATTATTCAAAAATTGGAAGACAAAGTTTACACAGAAAAAACTGCCCAATCGTCGATCATTCATTTGGATAAAAATGAAAAATTAAAAGGATTGGAACATTTAGATGTTTTGTATCAAGCAATTTTGAAGAAGATTTGTTTGAAAATAAAATACAAATCATTTAAGGCAAGAGAGGCAGCTGAAATTATTTTGCATCCTTATATTTTGAAAGAATTTAATAATCGTTGGTTTTTGGTAGGGAAAAAAAATCGAGAGAAACAAATATTGACTTTAGCATTGGATCGAATCGAGGGAGTTGATTTTGATTTGAAAACCAGATATGTTCAAGGGAAATTTAATGGAGATGATTATTATAAAAATACAATTGGGGTGACCGTTTTAAATGATGAACAATGCAAGGAAGTGGTTTTGAAAATTGATCGTTCTAATGCACCTTATGTGATTACTAAACCATTTCATCATTCGCAGGAAGTTTTAGAAAAATTTCCCAATGGAGGAATTCAGATTAAAATAAAAGTACATCTCAATTTTGAATTGGAACGATTGATTTTAGGTTTTGGAAATTCGATAGAAGTGATCAGCCCCAGAGTTTTAAGAAATAAAATTAAAAGGAAATTAAAATTAGCATTTGGAGTGTACGGCAAAGTTCAATAATAAACTTACATTCTTGACTGTTTCTTTTGTTCCTATTTTTCACTTTGAAATCAGTCATTTATCCAGATAAACTCGTGCTTTCAAAGTAAAAACTAGAAACAAAATAAT
>Ga0114957_1004052_pt1 | contig 12836 bp, 5 predicted proteins | sample BantaG_FD_87175 | JGI IMG/M metagenome (GOLD analysis project Ga0114957, IMG submission 87175) | Marine algal microbial communities from Bantry Bay, Ireland - BantryBay_4 metaG | ecosystem: Host-associated > Algae > Red algae > Unclassified | place: Bantry Bay, Ireland | collected 2014-11-21 | reverse complement strand
GCCATGCGGCCCAATAGCGCTAATCGCAGCTTAGGTAATATGCGAAAGTTATTTCGAGAGTATTGGACATATGAAGGTCAGGAGAGCCGCGAGAACCCGTTTCGTAATTTACGCTTTAGTGATGATGCGGTTGAGACTAGACCTGCGTACTCAAACGAATGGGTGTGCAATAAAATTCTAAAGCCGGGGGTGTTTGATGGTTTGAATGAACAGGCAAAGCTAATTGTTTATACCTTAATTGAAACCGGATGCCGCCCAAGTGAGATTGCCAACCTAACCTCTGAAGATATCCATCTTGATGTTGAGGTTCCGTATATTTCTATCACGCCAAAGGCCAAACGGCAGTTGAAGTCGAAAAGTTCCAAACGCGATATACCGCTGCTAGGCGTTTCCTTGGAGGCCATGATGAAAGCGCCGGATGGCTTTCCCCATTATCGCGATAAGAGCTCATTATTGTCTAGTAGTTTGATGAAGGCTTTTCGTGTTAGAGGGCTTTTGGAAACGGATAGACATACGATATATTCTTTCAGGCATGCTTTTGAGAAGAGAATGCTAGAGGCCGGACTGGACTACGGCCTACGATGCACACTGATGGGACATAAAAACAGTAGGCCAGAGTATGGCGATGGCGGTTCACTTGAATTTAGACTTCAGGAACTATCCAAAATAGCTTTTAATAATACTCTTTGATATAAGCATATGCCCTGTCGAACAATAATTGGTCTGTATGCAATTTATACTTCAGGAGCGCTTTTCGCAATGACTTCTGAACTTCCCGTTCGCCTCCAGTCGTGTTTTGCCAGCCTGGAAATCTAACTACCCTTACGATAGCATCAATATCTGTGACGATGCGCTCTACAACGGCGGGGGTCTTGTCTGACTTCATTTCCAAGAAAAGTTCTGTGAGTGCCGCTTTGGGTGACACCTCTTGTAAAGTCTCCTGAAGGTCTTTCTCGGCTTGAACAGTATCTTTTGCGATTTTGCAAAGTTCTTTTACAAACTCTATCGAAGTAATCAGTCCCTGCTCGGCCTTATTTCGTAAGTCTTCAAGACGTTCACTTAACGATTTGAACGCTGGCAGATCACCGTGTTTCTTAAACCGTTTGACTAGCAGTTTTTCTAGCTTTTTTACATTTCCGGGATTTGGGTTGTTGAAAATATCTTCAATGACATCTGCGTCGAGTAAAAACTCTTCCAGGTTATGAACATCTCCAACATGAATATTGTCATGTATTAGCTGTGTAGTTTGTGCGCCAAGGGTAAGCCATAAAAGTTTACCGATGTTGTCTGATGCTGGTTTAACGGACTCATAAACCTGAGCGAGCCACTTATAATCTTGATTATACAAGTCGAGAATATTGTCCGGGGAGAGAGACTCCCAAAGTTTTGCGAGATATTTAAAGTCGCGCGCAAAAGCGTCTTTCTTTTTATCATCATTAATCGCGTTCTGGGCAGCCTCTAATCCTTCAAAGCCCTGCAATGTCCGATCAACACCAAAGAAATGTGCTAAAGCGTCTTTCATTGCTTGCGGAAGTTTTCCGCGCAACTCAGATAAGTTTGTAATGACTTGAGCGACGCTCTCTTCATCAAATTCGAGCGCCTTGGCAGCATCGTCAAATACTCCAAAATAATCAACTATTCTGCCGAATGATTTTTGAGGGTAAAGACGATTGGTTCGACAAATTGCCTGTAGAAGTGTGTGATCTTTAATCGACTTGTCGAGATAAATCGTTTGAAGAATGGGCGCATCAAACCCGGTGAGCAGCTTTGCTGTCACGATAATGAATTTCAGTTCCGACTGTGGATCTTCAAATTCCTCGATTATTTTCTCTTGTTGGGATTTATCAATCCCCCATTTTTGCTTGAATTCGAAATCGTCATTGGCCGTAGTGGACATGACAATCTTACTTGCCTCTTCGCCAAAATATTTATCGAGTTCTTCTTTGTATTGAACACATGCATGCCGGTCAGGCGTAACAACCATTGCTTTGAAACCGTTCGGTGCGACTTTTTCCTTGTAGTGTGTTGCGATGTCTTGGGCGATTTTCTCGACGCGCTCGGGCGCCTTCAAAAACGCGGCCATCTTGGCTGACTTTTTGTTCAAAGCATCGGCTTCTTCATCACTAAGCGCGGCGCTTTCTTTGAATTCCAGGAAAGCTTTATCAAGCGCTTCTTTGTCGACATGAACATCAACTAAGCGGGGCTCGAAATGTAGAGGGAGCGTTGCGCCGTCTCGTATAGAATCGTGGAAAGTATAGCGGCTCATATAACCGCCTTTGTCTTCTTCAGCACCAAAGGCCCAGAACGTGTTCTTATCGGCTTTATTGACCGGTGTACCGGTTAGCCCAAATAGGAACGCATTTGGCAAGGCGGCGCGCATTTGACGGCCAAGGTCACCTTCCTGGGTTCTATGCGCCTCATCCACCAGAACGATGATGTTATCTCGCTCGTTCATATTAGGTCGGGCATCTTTGAACTTGAAGATAGTCGATATCAGAATTTTACGCGTATCTCGTTCGAGTAAGGTCTGTAGCTCTTTGATATTTTCCGTAGTTTGAACATTTGCGATATCTGCGGCGTTAAAGGTGCCGCTAATCTGTGTGTCTAAATCTATTCTATCCACCAACACAATTATGGTGGGGCTTTTCAGCTTAGCTTCCCGGCGCAACTTTTGTGCTGCGAATACCATCAGGAATGATTTACCTGAACCTTGGAAATGCCAGATCAGGCCTTTCTTTATCTTACCTTCGATCACCCGCTCGACTATAGCATTCGCACCTTCATATTGCTGGAAGCGCGGGATCATCTTCATACGCTGTTTTTTCTTATTGGAACTAAACAGCGAGAAGTTTTGAAGGATGTCTAAAAGGCGTTCGGGTGATAGAAGGTCTGACAGTTCTTTTCCAACTTCACTCAAGCCAAGGCTTTTGGATATAGCGTCACTACCACCTTCAACACGCCAGGGCGCCCAGAAATCTAGAGGGCAACGTACAGATCCGTAATAGAGCTCTTTGCCCTCTGTCGAGAAGGATAGAATGTTAGGTACAAATAGCTGCGGTACTGCGTTCTCATATACTGAGTGAATTTCATGCGCGCCATCTAGCCAGCTTATAGATGGACGAATGGGTGTTTTCGCTTCACCGACCACAACAGGCAACCCATTGATGAGCAATACGACATCGGGGATTTTAGTTTCTCTAGCGTGAATACGAAATTGATTTGTGACAATGTATTCGTTCTGGGAATGATCTTCAAAATCAATCAACCTGACAGTTACATGACGATTATTCTCCCCGAACGGCATAGTCTTTTCACCCGTCAGCCATTTGTAAAACTCTTCATTAGCTTTGACGAGGCCGATTTGATTGACCGAAAGTAGAATAGCTCGCAGGCGATAAATCACTTCATCAGCGAGTTCGGGCTTGGCTTTGATTTCAGGGTTGAGGCGCCTGAGAGCGGCTTTCACATCCGCCTCGACCATCACTTCGTTGACGCCTCGACCGAGTTGATCCGCGGATTTAAACTTCCAGTCTTTGTTAAAAGGAGCGGCTGGTTCAGCCACTTCAAATTGGCTAGAGCTTTTATCATTAAGGTTCATGCCACTCAATTGGTGGATGATAAAATTCTCGACGCTATTAAGTTCAGTGAAGGACATCCTAAAAAATACTTCTTAAAAGTGCGTTTTGCATTGATACGGCATCTCTTTTTTTATCTCTCAAACTATCTCGTAAAGTATCAAACTCAATCAGTTGCCGTTCAATTTTCTCTTGAACTGAATAGTCTAAATTTGGAACCATGGTTCCCAATACCTGTTTGCTATTCAAATGCGGCTGAGCTGACCGAATACTTTCTCGCTTAAAATACTGCTGCGCACCACCATCTAGCAAATATTCTGCTAAGAATTTCGGGGAGATTTTTCCCTTAAAGTGGCGAATTATCAAATCATACCCAGCCACCGCCCCGATTAAATGCTCCGGAATTAAAGCCAAGTCTCCAGTGTAAGCCCCACTTCTAACGATGATTATATCACCTTCTTGTATTACTGCATTTTTCTTAGTCTCAGCTGCGGAAGCTTTGATTCGCAAAAAATTAGACTCGTCGATCTCACCTCTTTGGATATCAGTCGCCCTAATAACCGGTACACCATTACTATCTTTCTCTGGGGGCTGACCCAGTCCATAGTAAACATTACTTAGTTCACTGAGGAAAATGAAGTCGGCCTGTCGTATTTTATCACGGAGATATGAGCGCCGAAAATTATGGAGGGCTGATAGCATCGCGTGGGTACTCCGCCTCATAACTTCACTGGACAAAAGTAGTCCTAGAAGCTTGGATTGCATAACAAGAGGCGGAAGACGAAGCTCATATTCTGCTAGACTTTTAAATTTCACACGCGGTGATAACCCGCCAGCAGAGTGCTTTATTGCAAAGTCGAAAAATTTATCATTGTTTACGATGAAGGGTAGCAGTTCAGGCAATAGCGTTTCTCTGGTCCGCATGACAATAATATCTCCGGAGCAGATTCCTTCAAACTCTGCGTGGGCAGCCTTTTTCAAATAGGCCCGTCTTCTCCCGAACAGCACGTCCCCAACACGAAACCTCTTTGTAAAAGTAGTGCTTTCTTCGATAGTTGCTGAGCGTCGGAGATGCATGTCTTCACTATCGATATGTTCTAAGCCCACGACATGTTTAACACCTGCGGCTACTGGGTCTTTAACCGACTCCTTAGGTTCAAACACTACATCACCAAATTTTACAGAGGGCCAGTTAGATTTATCGATTGAGAAATTTTTGAGACTCGCAATCATTTGGAAAGCTCCAAGAAAAGACTGTCCATAGACGACTTCAATTTCTGAGAGGTAGTTTCCCAGGCCTTATATGCCTCAAAAAATGTAACTTCTTCGCCCGCGACTAATGCATCTGGTCGTATATATAAGTTGATTGCCATATTTCCATTGTTCTCAAGAACATCTTGTGAATCAACAAGGACCGCGAAGTCATCATGATTATCAAAAGTGTCATAAGCTGAGAATATTTTGTCGATATGGGATTGATCTAGATATCCCATTTTCTTATCTTGACGCACTTCTTTCACCGCGTTGATAAACAGTATTTTCCCTTTTCGGTTTTTAGGTTTCTTGTTTTTTGTAATGAGTAAACAAGCTTCCATGGGAGAGTTATAGAATAAATTGGGACCCAGTCCGATCACGCATTCGATCAAATCATCCTCAATCATCTTACGCCGCATATCTGATTCAGCATCACGGAACAAAATACCATGCGGCCAAAGGGAAATAGAACGGCCATTGTCTTCATTGAGACTTTTTTGAATGTGCTGTTGAAAGGCATAATCAGCACACCCTTGAGGCGGGGTTCCCCACAAATTACGGCCATAAGGGTCCGTTTCAAATCCTTTTCGATCCCATGATTTTATCGAATAAGGAGGATTGGCGAGGATAACGTTGAATTTTTTTAGCTCGTCATTTTCTAACAAGCCTGGATTTTCCAGTGTGTCGCCACGTATGATTTGAAATTCTTCTATCCCATGCATGAACATATTCATCCGGGCAATTGCAGAGGTAATTAGATTTATCTCTTGACCATACAGCTTCAGCGTCCGGTATTCTTTACCTTCATCTTTTAAATGGAGCGCGCAGTTCAGAAGCAATCCACCTGAGCCACATGTAGGATCATAAACGGTCTCTCCCGGCTGCGGGTCCATAATCATGGTCATAAGTTTGACCACCGTTCGATTAGTATAAAACTCCGCTGCGGTGTGCCCGCTGTCATCCGCAAATTCCTTGATCAGATACTCATAAGCATTTCCCAATTGATCGTCAGGAACATTGGCAAGGTTGAGTTTGTGTTGTGAATAATGCTCGATCAGATTGGTCAGCATTGCATCTGATAATCGATTTTTATTGGTCCAGCTTGCATCCCCAAATATACCGTAGAGCGTCTCGGGGTTAGCTTGCTCAATAGTCCGCATAGCGTTTTGCAGGGCGAGGCCAATATTGACAGTCGTTTCGCGTACGTCGTTCCAATGCGACCCTTTTGGGATTTGGAAATGATGGTTCTCTGCAAAGGCCGCATATTCAATATCGCCATCGCTCTCGGCTAGCGCCGTCTCATATTCCTCATCATAGACATCGGAGATCCGTTTGAAAAATAATAGGGGGAAGATATACTGCTTATAGTCGCCAGCATCGATCGTGCCGCGCAACGTCGTCGCCGCGCCCCATAAATATTTCTCAAGTTCTTTTTGACTCAGCATTAGGCTTCAAGTTCCTCTGTGGTCACTGTTGCGCCTAGAATTTCTATGAATTTTTGCTTAAGTGCCTCCCAGCGCTCGCCATAAAACGCTTCAAAGTCCTTTAAATCTAATGAAGCCTCTGTGGAAATATAGTGTTGTTGTAAATAGGCATTGCGCCCAACTTCCGTCGGGTATTGCGAATTAATCCAAGTTTCAAATGGCTTTGCGCTTTTCTGGATATTTTCTGTTTCTTGCATGAGTTGTAAATTCGACAGAGTATTAAACCAGCCTTTGAAATTCTCAATGTCTTCTTCACTAAACCCAGCTTTTCGCAGGCGAGTTTTATGAAATGCAGACTTAGGGTGGATATGATCTTGATGGTAATTAAAGGTGTAATTCAATCCAGGGTAAAGGAGCGTTAGCGCGCTGTAAGTTCCTCGTTTTCCGTACTCCAAGTCGAGCAAATTTTCGATGTCTTCTTCGGAAAATGAAATGGACTTTCGTTGACCGGAATAGTTGGCAATAATTTCTTTGAGTGGGAACCTGCCCTCGTGCTTGTTCATCAACTCACGCATTTTTGGATAAAGAGAGTCGGGTTGCCCGCCAAAAGTTCCTTTTAATAAGACGCGAGCTAGCCACTCACGAATGGATTTCCGATCATCTTCGCGCTCTGAATTATGTAAAATACTATCTTCAAATTCATTGATGTAGATAAAATAAGCGATTGGGATGATCGCATTTGTAGCCGTTAAGTTATCCCTGCGGTAACCCAACTTAGATACAAGACGAACAGCAGATTTTAGTGCTCCTGAGATGCCGTCCCAATTGGACTCAATTTTCTTCATGTTCCCTTTAGTGAAGTTGTCGACCTTAAACTTCACATCTAAATCGGCGAGCACAAGACAGGCCTTTAGAACGTTATCTTTTGAAAAGTCGAAGCCATCCCCTATTGCATTTATATCATCAACAAATTCATGAATAACTTCCCGGGCATCGCGTTCCGTCCATTGCGCGGTTGCAATAGATAGTAGCAAATCGGAATAACTTAGAACGGTGCCTCCAGAGTTGATCCGGATAAATATTTGTAGAACTTTATCCAGCTCAGGACTCTTTTCAAGGAAATAGCTTATTGTGCCCTTTTGATGAATGACGTTAAAAAATTCGCTTAGCGTTGTGATAGCAAATTTGGATTGCTTCTTTGAGTACTTTGAAGTGTCGGTCAGGCCTTTTTCCATCAAGTACATTTGCACTGATGACAGATCTTCGAACTTCAAGATTTTAGAACAGCGGAACCACCCTTTGTCAGTTTTTGCTTCAGCTTTAGTAAGGAATTTAAAACGGAACTCTGTTTCCATTTCGTCGGATGGCTCCAGAAGATAAAGGTATAAATATTTGGGTGGGAAGGCTTTATCATTGCTCCAGTGATGGTAAGGCTTTTTCTTAGCGTAACTGCCACACAAAGCCACATAGAGCGATGTCAAACGCTGTTGCCCATCAAGAAGAGCGATTACGTCTTCATCGGTAGCCAAATCAGCCTTTGCATTATGGCGGTTTTTCTTTTCATGATAATCTTTGAGAAATTCATAAAACTGGAACGCGCCGACCCGATCCTTGTCGACCTGCCAAAATAGAAATGTGCTAATTGGGTAATCTCTCATCAATGAGTCAAAGAGCATCTCTATTTGCTCTGGATGCCAGACAAACTCTCTTTGAATTGAGGGCAGTACATATTTCCGTTTGCGGATGTTATTTATTGCATCCTTTATTGTAATTGCAGTCTGGTATGACATTAGAAAAACTCCTTAAGAATGGTTTTAAACGCTTTCTCAGCTTCAAGACTGTCTTGCCAAGCCAGTTTTAGATCGGCTAGCACTTCGTCTACACTTGGTAAGTTGTCTTCGATAATTTTTTCAACATACAGCGGGATATTGAGATTGAAGTCATTCTCTGTCAGATCATCATGAGTTGCGACTTTGGCATAATTTTCTACATCTTGAAAATCTTGGTACCACTTAAATATTTGATTGACGTGTTCCGGTTCCAAATAGTTTTGAGCTCGACCAACGCGAACTTGATCTGAAGCATCTATGAAGAGTATTTTCTGCTTCTTTTCCTCAGCTTTGTTTTGTTTGAAAACCATGACGCAAGCAGCAAGCTGTGTACCATAAAAAACGTTAGGTCCCAGACCAATAACTGCCTCTAACAAATCCATATCTATTAGAGCTTTTCGAATACGTCCTTCTGCGCCTTTTCGGAACAGAGCTCCATGAGGCAATACAACGGTCATACGTCCGGTGCTATTCATTGACTTGACCATGTGTTGTACCCAGGCCATGTCGCCATTCCCTTTTGGAGGCACACCGGCAATATTTCTACCAAATGGGTCATTGCTCCAGTTCTCAGCGCCCCATTCTTTCAAGGAAAAGGGAGGATTAGCTATGACGCAGTCAAAGGTCTTAAGGCCGTCTGCTTCGAAAAAGGCAGGATTGCGAAGAGTATCGCCTCTAAAGATTTGAAAATCTTCTATGCCGTGGAGAAACATATTCATTCGGGCAATCGAACTAGACGTCAGGTTCTTCTCTTGTCCAAAGAGCTTTAACGTCCTATAGTCTTCTTTGTTCTCTTTGAGGTGGTCCACGCATTCCAAAAGCATGCCTCCTGTACCACAAGCTGGGTCGTAAATGGTTTCACCTTCATGAGGGTCTAAAACAAGTCCCAACAAATGAACGACTGAACGAGGCGTATAAAATTCGCCTGCTTTTTTATTGGTCAAGTCCGCGAAGTGCTTGATGAGATACTCATAAGCTTGGCCGAGCATGTCTGGATCAACTGTCTCATTTGAAAGCGTATATTGTGAAAAATGCTCAATCAGGTCATTCAGCAAGCGATCAGAAAGCTTGTTTTTGTTGCTCCACTGCGCATCGCCGAATATTCCGTATAAGAATTCTTGGTTTGCTTGCTCTATTCCTCTCAAAGCTTGTTCAATAGATTGTCCAAGATTGGTTGTTTTCGCCCGAACGTCACGCCAATGGCAGCCCTCAGGAATTTCAAAGCGGTGCATTTCAGGAAGGAGGGCATAGGCCTCATCTCCATCTGACTCTTCCAGTGCAACACGATATTCTTCGTCGTAAACGTCCGAAATACGTTTGAAGAAAAGTAAGGGAAAAATATACACCTTGAAATCAGAGGCGTCGACAGGACCTTTAAGAATCCACGCCGCTTTTGAGAGATACTGTTCCAGCTGTGTTAGGGTCAAAACCTCTGTATTCATTCGCTTAAGTTCCCAATCGTTTAATCTTATGAGGGTAATCAAATTGCTCTCCTTGGCAAGGCAAGATAGAGGTTACTTTAACGGAAATTCTTATGTTCCAGTGCGAGCCAATTTTCATTAGCTTTGACTTGTTCGAAAAACTGAACATTCCTTAGATTGGTCCATCAAATTATCAATGCCTGAGGTTATATCCCATCTGATTGGTTTAGCGCTGCCAGAAACATGGGCATAGATAACTCGGTCATGAAAATGACCGGAGCGCCTAGCATGGGGTTTAATGTCAATTTTTTTACTCAATCCCTTCAAATGCTTCTTTAATCTTACAATTTGATTTTTGATGAAATCTTGATTTGGACCAGCAGACACGACTATTTTTAACTCTGAAACAACACACCCTCTCTGCTTTAATTCATTGAGCAGGTTTCTTAATGCCTCTGAATTCCTGTCCGCAGTTCCAACATAAGGATCCAAAATATCTATCTTAACATTTTGATTTTCTAAGGGTTCGAAAATTGCGCCTATCTGCCTCTTATTCCCTGATTTAAAATGCCAAGACAGGACGTTTGCCTTGTCCTGATTTAACGTTTCAGAACAGGCTTTCGTGTTATTGTGAATGTCTGACAACCATTCTGGGACAGTGTTTGTTTCGAGTTGGAAATCGGTTACAAACATTGTCTCTTCAAATAGACCGTCATTGATTGGCTTAACCGCGTCCAACAATGATTGAGCAACTCTAATATTTAGTCCTTTTTGAATCCAAATTCTGCACGATTTACTTAATTCATCTAACTGGGATGTTGTTTCGCGTAATGAAACCCTTCCTTGGTCAGCGTAAGGCCGCAAGTAGTGTAGGAACTCTCGGTCAAGCGTCGATAACTTATCAGTATCGGATAGCGGGTGATGTGAAGAACAAATGACAACGGTAAGGTTTGGATTGTTTTCCAATATTGTTCTGATTGCCTTCATTGTCTCCAGCATTTTATCTCGGTTATTACTGCCGTTGAAATGAGTGGCGTTAATACCAACCATGTCCGCGCCTGAGGCCCAATCGACGAGAGATTTATCTGCCAGACCTTTTTTTAAGATAGCGTTGTCCCAGACATGCGAGGGTTTTTGGACTTTCCCCGACATTAGATCTGAAAGCCAAATGTAAGCTTCATCACGCTTAAACCGATCCCATAGAACTTGATTTGAATAAGAGTTGAGGCACTTGGAGCAACTTGAACTACAGTGGCTGCAATCAAGAATTTGTAGTGCTCTATCCAATATTTTCTGTACGGAAAGCCCTGTTTCTTGGCATAGACGCTTCACGTAGCCAGCGCCTCCTGAAACGTTATCATACATAATAACGCGCAAGCCTTGGTCACCAAATTCTGATACGGCAATTATGTCTCTACTAGTTGTTCCAAGTAAGTCCACGCTAGCCAACCTGATAGCTTCGGCAATAGTTCTGGCGACATCAGATTGGAAGTTTTGATGATCCGCCCCTTGAAGTTCTTTTGGAGGCGACGGCAATCTGCCCATAATTGAGAATGCTCTAATGTCAGTGTGAAAAGTGTGAGCGAGATGAACAGGAAAATTAGTCTTTTCAGCATTGCACTTTTGGCCGTCACGAGGGCGTGAATGCGGTATATCGATTAGCTTCCCTGGGTTAAAACGCGATCCGGCCGGAGCAGACTCAGCGTATTGGCAGCGGTCGCACCTGAGATATCCAGCTTTATTTTGCCCCTTATTTACAACAAAGAGCATACCGGGTTGCACCCGATCGTCACTCGGAAAAGCGGACGCATAAAAAGTAGTTACTTTAGAAAAATCCGTTAATTCGAAATCTCTGTAATGCGCTTGGGTTAGAAGTTTCGCCTCCTCTATGCCCGGAGTGAAAACTCTCGATGACCCCGGGTCTCGACTTTCGCGATAGGTTGTGACGAACCCTGTTGGCTCAATATACTTGCTAATGGGCTCCCTCGAAATGGCTGATGTTCCACATTGCAGGCAAGCTTGAAGCTCTTGAATACCCTCACGGCTTCCCTTGGTATGAGGATGGCCGCATGAGGGGCATATGCGGTAATAACGTTCCGGCATATATAGTTCGGGCTTTCTGACAATCCCGTTACTTTTCCAGACTTTCCCGCCAGCGATTACTTCCGCACCTGGGGCGTAAGTTCTAATCCCAATAGCGGCATCTCTATCGAGCTGCAAAGAGTTCTCTGTATTATGTCCTCGGTCGTCTTTTTCCTGATAAATTTTCAATGAAACTGAATGCACTGGAAAACTATAAGTTGGAATAACTGCAGATTTAGACAAAATATCTACTAGGTGCTGTTTCATCAACTTATCGCGCTCAGATAGAAGACGCCCCTGCGTATATGCGAGTCTTTTTTGGTCTTTAGGATCGGAATTGTGAATATCAATTGCTTCCGCTTCTCGCGTTAGTTCTTGATAGTCAAAAGCAACGGTCTTTATGAATTGTTGAAATTTCTCTCTAACTTCTTCAATTAATCCGTTTCCAGACAGGCCTATATGTTGAATTTCTTCGTCCAAATAGCCCCTCATCTGTTCGGCAATCTGCAATGAGTTCTGCCCTGTTTCGGAAACTAAAAATCCATCAAAATTTTCCAAAAGTTGGTTTTCTTCATCTTTATCTAAACCCTGTGAAAACAGGTCAACAAGTCTTGGAGCATTTTTCTTAGCCGTGTCCAATACCGTTCTAAGAAATCCGGCTAAGACCACTGAGACTTGGTGCCTTCTAAAAAATGTAGCGTTCTCTAATTCTAAATAGGGAACGGCGGGAGGTTCGTTGTAATAATCTTTAAGGTTTTCAAAAACGGATTGATCATACCTACTATTCCTCGCTACCATTAAAGAAATAGGAGCGGCTTGAGCGCGTCTTCCAGCCCGTCCGGCCCGCTGCTGATAATTTGCGATTCCAGGTGGAACGTTGCGACATAAAACAGCTTCAAGATCGCCTAAATCAACACCCATTTCCATGGTTGTTGTACAACTTAATAGATTGATCTCCCCCCGTTTGAATTTCTCTTCGAGATCGGCTCTGATGTTGCTGCCAATTCCAGCGGTGTGCTCTCTGGAGACAACTCCCAGGGGAGCTTTGTCTAACCCCTTCATATAGTTTGAGGTATAGTGATTAGTGACGTGAAATTCTTTTCGTTCATCTACTCCATATCGAACAAGGTTTCCATTGCATCTAAACGCCAGGCATTTTCCAGCAAGAAACAAGTAAGAATGCTTACCACATGCATCACATTTGAAATGTTTGGAGTTGCCTCCATCGGCAATCATTAACTTGCTAGATTT
>Ga0114957_1004049_pt1 | contig 12838 bp, 8 predicted proteins | sample BantaG_FD_87175 | JGI IMG/M metagenome (GOLD analysis project Ga0114957, IMG submission 87175) | Marine algal microbial communities from Bantry Bay, Ireland - BantryBay_4 metaG | ecosystem: Host-associated > Algae > Red algae > Unclassified | place: Bantry Bay, Ireland | collected 2014-11-21 | reverse complement strand
GCCGCCGGCGCGGCCCCGCCGGGGCCCGCGGCCCCCCGCGCTGGGGGGGGGGGCGGGGGCGTGGCCCCCCGCCCCGGGGGGGGGGGGGGGGGGGCACGGGGCCCCCCGCCGGCCGCCGGCGCGCGTGGCGGCACCGTGTCTGCCCGTGTTGGCGTCGACGCGGCCGCCCGGCTGGGGCGCTTGCGCGGCATGGAGCCGCTCGGCGACGGGGAATGGTGTCACGCGGGCAAAAGGGGGTCGGGGGGGGGAGGGGGGGCCGGGGTGTACGTACCGGCGCGATTGCGCCGTCGTGGGGGTGGCGGGCACCGCCCCAGTTGGAGGTCGTCTTTGTCGCTGCCTTCCGCCGACGAACTCGGGTGGGGCGGCTAAAGACTCCAGCCAAAGCACCCGGCAGTGGAACCAGGGGTGCCGCCGCTGTCAGCCACCATCTCTGCGTCGCGGAGGAGGCCGGCAGCGGCCTCCTGAGGCGCACCTCCACGTCAGCGAGCGCCACCGTGGCCGCCCCCTCCCCCCCCCCTGGGTTTTTTCGAAACAGCATGTTTTTCGGTCAGTGATTGACAACGGTCTTCGTGCTGACGGACCGATTCAGATTCAGTCAGCTGTATTGAATCTCGTGTCTCCATACAGTTGATTCTGGGTCGGGTGCTCCGGATTGGGTGCTTGCCAGCAGACGAGCTCTCATACTATAGCATCATGCTCGTGGGCGCCAGCGCATCGTCGGGCCGTCCGGCCTAGTGCTGGACCAATTGTAGCGCGGGGCGCTCCTTTCTGGTTGTGGCGAGTTCCCCAACACCAAGCTTGGTGATCACAAAGTGATGTCGCGGTGCCAGACCTCGTGCAAGACTTCTGGCAAGAGGTCTGGCACTACTGTACGGCATCACCTCGTGCAAGCCTGCGGGGCGTGTGACCCGGTCGGCCGAATCCCGGTGACCTCTGGCACTGTGCATAAGACCGTGAGCGTCGGGACGCCGCGCTTGTCCAACCCGCGTGCAGTTGACAAGTTTCTGCTACCACCCCTGGTGCCGGTGTCTGATTGCGGCGATGGCCCCGATGTGTTACCTTCGCTTGCGGGCCCTTGGCCCGCTCCTCCTCGTGGCGGCCGCGGCGGCGGCGGCAGCGCTCCCCGCCCGTGGTGCCGACGGTGACACCCCCCCCGACACGGACGCGCTCGCGGCGCTGCATGCGCCGCTCGCCAACCTCACCACGGCGGGCGCCAGCGTCGGTGTCTATTACGCCGGGCGCGTGGTACACAAGGCGGCGTATGGCTTTGCCGACGTGGAGAACCGGGTGCCCATGACGCCCACCACGCGCACCAACCTCGGCTCGGTCTCCAAACAGTTTACCGCGTGGCTGGTGTTGCAAGAGGCGGCCGCCGGCAACCTCTCCCTGGATGACCCCGTCCGGGACCACATCCCAGAGCTCCCCGCCTATGACGGCGCGGACATGCGGCTGCACCACCTCATCTACCACACGAGCGGCGTGCGGGACCTGCCCTCCATCCTGAGCTTTTCGACGCGGGAGTACTTTGGGGACATCCCCCGCGCCCGCTCCGTGGCCATGATCGTCCGCCAATCGCGGCTGCGCTTTGCCCCCGGCGCCCGGTGGGAGTACAGCAACTCCAACTACATCCTCCTTGCGGAGGTCCTCGAACGCCTCGCGGGGGGGGTGCCCCTCGAGGAGCTGCTGCGGGCGCGGATCTTTGAGCCGCTCGGCATGGCGTCGACAGAGCTGCGGGGGGACCCCCGGCGGCTCTACCCGCGGCTGGCCAAGAGCTACTTCTCCCTCTCCGTGGCGGGCGGCACGCCGGGGGACACGCCGACGGCGGGTCTGCGGAGCTCGCCAAACGAGTGGACGGCGCCCGGCTCGACGGGCGTCCTCTCGACGGTGGCGGATTTGGCCGCGTGGGACGCCAACTGGAGCAACAACACCCTCGGCGGTGGTACCGACCTGGTCGCCCGCGCCCAAGCGCCGTTTGGCACGCCCCCGCGCCCACCGGCCAACACCGTCCCCGGTGGAAACGGCAACCAATACGGGGCCGGTCTGATCTTTGGGACGCTCGCCAATCAATCCGTCTATTTCCACGGCGGCCAGGACGGGGGGTACACCACCCTCCTCCTCCGCGTGCCGTCGCTGCGGCTCGGGTTGCTCCTGGCCGCCACGTCGCAGTCCGTGTTTCCCAACCTCAATGCGGCATTGATCGCCGCCCTCGGCGCCCTGCGGGCCGACGTGTTTGGGGAGTTGGCGGCGGAGTTCGCCGCCGCGCTGGCGCCGACACCCACCCCGACGCCGCCGCCGGTGGAGGCGGTCAACGACCCGGCCCGCCTGTGCGCGTTGCCGCCAGTGGCCGTGCCCGCAGACGCCGCCGCCCGCCTGGTGGGCGTGTGGGTGGCGACGGGCCCCGGCGGTGAGGGGGCGGGCGGGAGGCCCACATTTTCGCTGCATCTGCCGACGCCGGCACGGGCGGCGGCGGCCAGCAGCGGCGAGGGCGGCGGGGCGACCGGGGGCGCCCCCTCGCCGCCACCCCCGACGCTCGTCGCGGACCTCGGCGAGACCGCCCCCGTCGTCCTTACGGCCATCACCCCCACCGTGTGGGCGGGCCCCGTCGCGGGCGTCGACTGTGGGCTCGTTGCGCGCTTGGACGAGGCGGCAGACCCGCCGCGCGTCGTGTTGGCGCTCGCTCCGGCGGCCGCTGCCGCGGCCGGCGGCGGCGCCTTGGCGGGCGCCAATGGCACCGCCGGCGCCACACTGGCGGCGACGCGGCCGGCGGCCGTGCAGCTGTCGACGGATGACCTGGGGCGGTACACAGGGTCCTTCTACGCGCGCGACGTGGGCGACACGTTTGTGCTGCGCGCGTCGGCGGGGGGCGGGTTGACCGTTTGGAATGAGTGGGAGGACGCCGCTAAGGCGTCGCTGCTGCCCGTGGTGGAGGGCGGGGGGGACGGCGACGGCGAGGGCGGCGGCTCCAGGGGGTTTGGAGGCGTCTTTGCCACGGCCAACGCGTGGGTCTATCCGCAGTTTGGGCTGATGCGCATCACGCTGCGCTTCCGCGGCGGCGCGAATGTGGCGGAGGGGTCGGTGTCGGCGCAGGACAATGCTAGAGTGGACGGTATGGCTATGGAGCTGCGGCGGCTGGCGAGTTGTGCCGCTTGAGGGCTCGGACGAGAGAGTGGGGACGGGTGCGTATTGTGTGTTGGTATTGGGTCGCTCTAGTGTGGTAGCCTGTTCTATGCGGCGCGGTCTACGTTGGGCGTCCCCCGGCGGCTCCCGGGGAGATCCTCCCCTGAGACCCTCTGGCGGCGGGTCGGTCGTCGCGTGCCGACCGCTGCTCGGTGGGGCATTCCTGCCCTCCACGCCCGCCGCTTCGCCCCGCACGCTCCCAAGCGGCGGTGCTCACGGTTCCCTCTTATTTGCTTCCCACGATCCTCCCTGCCTAAACGCTTTGCATCTCTGCACACCTGTCGTTTCGATTGTATTGTTTCTTGTCGAGGCGGGCTTTTCTCGCCTCATCACTTCACTTGGTGGTTCTCGCAGAGCCCAACCAAGAAATGTGTCGTTCATAGCGAGTAGCGCTTCCCAGTTGAATAATAGCGTTTCCGGTTATACGGACGGCGTAGGCCGTAGGCAGGGGTAGCAGCGAGGTGCCTGGGGCACAACAGGGACGCCGAGCCCATCGACCCGAGCGCCACATCATCTGCGGTGAGGCTCGTGCCCGACCGTGTCGTATTTGACCTGCCCAATCCATTTCTCTTCTGCTCAAGTCATCAGATTCCGGAAGATTCCGCGCCTGTCTCTGCCGCGCTGCAGGCCACCTCCCCATGCCTTGGGGTCGTTAACAGCCCGAATGATTGGCTGTCATCGCTCGAGCTGTTAAGTTAACAACCTCAGCTGAGCCAGTGCCATGCTTCCATTAAAATGATGATTGGCAAAGAATGATACACGTGGCGTTACCACCCCCAACCGGATGGCGCCGTCTCTTTACCAGCTGGCCTATTGCTTGCCTCCACGGGGAGGTCAGCTCCACCTCACCGGTGGATTTTCTGTCAACTCGGAATCGGACTTGCAAGACCACGAGCCCCTCTTTCTTGTGCATGGGCGCGAGTCGAGTAAAAATCGCCGGCTGCTGCCCGGCCCTTCCGACCCGGGTTGGAAGGGCCGGGCAGGGGTACCCCTGCACAGGCCGGTAACGCGCTCGAGCGGCCGTTGTGTCGCGTTTTCGCCGCATTGACGCGCGCCGCTGACCGACGCGTGCCAACGCGGGCCATGCGCCGACGCCAGCACCACCACACCAAATCACAGCCGCACGCGCCTGCGCTCGGGGCACCTGCGCGCGGTGCCCGCCTGCCTGCTGGCGGCGTCGGGATTCGCACGCGCGCTTTCGCGATACCCTCGCTCCCGCCACGCAGACGCTTCCCCTGCTACAGCGGGTGGCAAGGCTCAACTCTGTTGCGCACCCCGATGCCCCTTGCTGTGCATCCCCTCACCCCTCTCCCCCCCACGCCGCATCATCCTCCCCACCTCCCCAAGTAATTGGCGGCCGTTTAACCTCCCCTCATATCCCCATCTACCGTGTGGCGCCCCAGCCCTGCTGTTTCTATCTTGACCTGCCGCGCCATGGGGACTCGCGGGGGGCGCCGCCCCGGGGCGGGTCGGCCGTCTGATGCCGCTCGGGCGGCGACCGATCCGGCCCAAACCCGGCTTTTCGGATTCACACGGGCTGGCGCGCGTGGTGCGCCCGGCCGTGGAGGTGCGATTCGGGTTTCTGGTGGTGAGGGGAGCGGCCACCGCGGCAACCTACCGGTTGAAACTGGTGCGGAGCGTGGCGGCGTCAGCGGGCCTATGGACGCAGGTGGAGCGAGCCGGGGCGCCTCGTCTTTTCCCTTCGCTCGTCCTCCTCGCCCCGGTGCGGCGATGGGAGGCTGCGCTGTGCGCGAAAACTGTAGTGATGGGCCTACCGACGGAGTTGGAGCGGGCCGCGACGTACCATCTTTGCCCCTGCCCCCCCAGCCCCCTCCCCCACTCCCGAGAACATGCCTGGATCCTTCTATTCTCGGCATAGTCGGGGATCGTGGAGACATTGCTGGCCGTGTGGCTGGTGGGCACGCTTGTGCCAGCGCTGCTGCCTCAACAGGAGGCCCCGCCGAAGGAGTCGGCGTGCCAACTGCTGACGTGTCGCGCTCCGCCCCCGCTATTCATGGGCACAAGACCCCGGCCACCGGTGCCGCTACTCCCTTCGTTGCAGGAGCCTGTGAGAGGAGCGGCCTGCCGGCGCACGCCTCCGCGCTGCCAGATGCTGTGCGCCTCGCCCTGAACAAGCCCGACACCGAGGATGTCTGTGAGGACGGGGATGAGTCCGACGTGGACAATGGGAGTGACTGGGACACGCGGTCGCTGCCGGACAAGGCCGACGCCGCTGATTGCTCGATCGCCGGCAACGATGGCGTGGTGGAAGAGGAGGCGGTGTCGGAGTGGCACCAGGTCCCCGACGTGATGGCGCCTTTCTTGGGCGGGAAGGAGCCTCGATCGACGAGGCCACAGGCCGAGTCCTTGATTGCGTCTGTCTTTGCTTGCTCCTCAACGGCGGGGGTCGCTCCTGCCATTGGCTCGGCTCGGGTCCTTCCAGCACTGGCGGAATCATCGATAGCGTCTGCTGCGGCCCCGAGCGTGGTGGCGACGGGCACGGACGGACGGTCGACGACAGCGGGAAACACCGGACAGGGGGTGGACTTCACAGCCCCCCCTGCTGCCATTACTACGGAGGCTCCCACGACAGGCGCGGCGGGGGGGTTAACGACGCGGGCAGGGGGAGCGACGACGACAGCGAGTTCTCGACTCCGGGCTGCGGCACCGTCGTCTCGAGCGGCGCGCCCCGGTCCAACGAGGTGGACTCTTCCTAAGTACCTGGCCAGCGTGAAGCTACATGTGCTCAAGACCGGCTTGTTCTTGCGCATGCTCTCTTACACCATCAACCCTCCCGACGCGCTCGCGGCAGGTCGGGTGCTCTTTCCCGAGGACTGGTGCCTGCCGCGCGTGCTCGTTTACGCGCCGTTTGACATGCGTGGTCCCTACCGCCCCTCCTGCCCAACTTGCGGCACAGACGCTGTCATACAAGACGGGTGGTCCACTTTCCGACGTGTCATCGACCTCGACGAGTGCATCTTTGTCGTCTGCCGCCGGTACCGCTGCACCAAAAAGCACAAGGGCGTCTGCTTTTTAGCTTGGAACACAAAGCTGCTCGAGAAGGCCCCGCCCTACATCCGGCATTCATTTCCGGTCATCTTCACCCACCGTCTCGGTGTCACCCAGTCCGTGTTCGATGCCATGCGCAGCTGGACCGCGAGCGGCGCCGGATTTGGCCCATTTGCTGACTTCATCAAAGAGAACCACACAAGGCGACATCACCGCAAAGAGCTGGCCTACCTGTCGCGGCTTTCCGACGTCACCGCCGAGTCGCCTTTTGGTGAGCCACGCGTCAGCGGCTGCACTTCCGAGGCTGCCGCGCAGTTTCCACACTTCCCCATTTTCTCCGACTCATACGGCGCCAATGGGTGCCATGGATCCAAGAACTTCTTTCGGTCCGTGTACACCCGCGGCATGCGGCGGCTGGAGGTCAAGATCAAGAAACGGTGCGCAATGGTTCCCGCCCGGATGCTCTCGGGCGATCACTTCTTCAAAATCATCAAGTGCAACTTCCTCTTCAGGGGCAAGAAGCTCTTTATGGCCGCCTACTCGCTGGTCAATGAGCACACGGAGGTGATGGCGACCGTTTTGACGCAGTCCAAATCGTTAGAGGAGCTGCGCCATATGCTGATCAGCGTGCAGCAGCGGATGATCGGGCTGGGCCTGCCTGCGCCGCAGATCGATGTTTTCTTCACGGACAATCCCACGGCGGAGGCGTCCTTCTTGGAAGGGATCTACCCTGGCCTGAGGAAGACGACCGTGGCGCTCGGCACGGAGTCGATGCCGACCATCCCGGTCCTGAAGCTGCCGCCTGACGATGTCCACAGCAAGCACTACATCACCGACACGGTCACGGCAAACATGGCAATCGACATCATGCGCAGGGAGGTGACAAAGGAGGGAGGTGGCCGGGCGATCGGGTTTGATGCCGAGTGGAATATTGACGGCGGGCCAACTGGACGTGGCCCAGGGGTGGTGCGGGTGGTCCAGCTGTCCTCTCCTACGACAACGCTCATCCTGCATATCTCGCGCATGAGCAGCTTCCCCCACGAGCTGCTCGCCCTGCTGGCCGATGTGGAGATCCTTAAGGTTGGCAAGAGCATTGGTGGCGATTGCCGCAAGCTGTTCAAGGAGCACGGAGCTGTAACGAAAAGCTCGCTGGAGCTGGCCAACTTCGCCAAGTCCAGGCATCTGGTGGGCAACGCGACCATCGGGCTGGCCGGCTTAGTGGCTGTGCTCCTCCAAAAGACGCTCGACAAAGATCCGGGTGTCCGGCTTTCGAACTGGAGCAGACCGCTCTCCGAGCAGCAGCAGACCTACGCGGCGCTCGACTCGTACGCGTCATTGCTCGTGTACGAGCACGTGCTGCAGTCGTCCAGCCCCGTTCCCGAGCCGTCGGCAACTTTGAAGGACATGGAACTGTACGTGACTGACGCTAGTGGGACGTGCCGTGTGGCCGTATGCTCCGTGGCCGACGCGCAGCCGACGAAGAATGGCAACTTCCTCGTCGGTGCTAAGGGACGCGTGTGGGTGAAGGTGGTGCGCGTTTTGGTGCCGTCTTATGCGCTTCCCTTTGCGGTGAAGCGGCAGCCCACGACACTCGCAGCGCTTATGCAGCACAACGAGCAGATAGGCAAGGACCCGGTTTTCGTCGTCGCACGGGCCCACCTACGCGATGTGCGACACCCTGCGGAGAAGCGGCTAGCCGCTCAGCGCGCTCATGCGGCTCATCCCGTTGTCTCCATCGCTGCCGACGATGGCGAAGTGGACGCTCTGACGGACTTGGAGGCGCCTATTCAACGAATGCTGCAGGCGGGCGTCGTGCCTGGCGGTGGCGGGTCAGCGGCGGCTGCGGACTTTTCTGGTGATGATGCCGACGAGGAGGAGCTAGGAGCTGGTTTGGCGGCAGGGGACGTACGCGACGATGATGAGGACGATACCAGCGTCAACGAGCCGTCCAAAAGCGGCGAAATGGAGTGTGGTGACGGCTTGCGCGGCCTGTCATCCGGAGTCAAGGGGGATATCATGCACCTCATGGACCGCGTGCTTCGACACGTGCCGAAGGGCCACGGAGCCACCCCGCTGTTCAGCCGCGCCTTCTCGCACGCGTTGATGTTCTATAACGCCAAGGACTCGGCGGCTGCGCAGCGCGTGGCCGCCGAGCTGTGGCCCGAGAAAACGTGGCGGCAGGTGCAGTACTACATGTCGTCGTGGGTCAACCGGCGCGTGAGGCGCACAGTGCCACACCCCGACGTGATCGTGCCGCGTCTGGAGAAGCTGTTTAAGGAGTTTGGTGGCATCCTGGACGCGTCTACGAAGCAATCGCTGTTCAGCGCCGCGACTTGGAAAGCCGCCGGCCAGGTCATCCAGACAGTGAAGGAGGGGTGGGTGACGGACCCAGTCGGCGTGCCGTTGTACGTGCTCCGCCGGTACGACAAGAACAACCTGCCGTTGTGGCTGTGCTGCCGCGGCACCAACTCCAACGAAGGCAGTGTCCACCAAAAGCTGGTCAAGAACTTCCTTGGAATGAAGGGCGCCTCGGCGGAGCTCATCTCGTTTGCCCTGCTTGAGTGGGTCGGTCGGCACAATCAGCGGGCGGGCCGGAAGAACCGCACGGGTGCCCCCGATATCGGCCATGCGGATGTTTGGATCGTGGACGACATCATCTTCTTCCAGGAGTTCATTTTTGGCAAGCGCACCTCCCACCAAGCGCACCAGCGGGCCGATGAGTTCGAATTGCCCGACTTTTACTGTGGGGTTACCTCGCTGTCGCCCGACATCCTGGAGGACTGCGGTTTGCCAGGCGTTGACATGATGCAGCAGCTGGCTCCGCTCATCCCCAAGCTCACGCTCCAGAAGCAGTACCTGGCCAGCACCATGGGTTCGGGCGTGCCGTTGCTCCCGGTGCATACTACTGAGGAGAAGCTCCTCTACGGCGAGGTCCAGCGGACGCTACTCCGGGAGCTTCGCGGCAAGCCGTCAGCGGTCGCCATGACCGTTGCGTTTAACCGCTTGGTGGCGGACGACTGGATGCGGCGGGCAGCAAAGTTGTCTTCGGCCCAGGTGCAGGCGGCAAAGAGAGTGGCCGGTAACGGCAAGAAGATGAGAGTTGCAGTCGTGTTCGAGCAGCCCTCCATCTACTTCAAGTCGACCAGCCTCATGGCCTCCTACCAAAGCTTTTATGAGCGCACCCAGAACGAGGCCAGCACCATCTTGCTCTCCCATCCCTAGCAGTCACGCACGGCGGTCGCAGCTGCCAACGCCGCCACCACCGAGTTTGGCGACGACGTGTCCGGTATGACGCCAGTATCCGGCCGACCAGCCCTAAACAGTCGACCTGCTCAACAAGGCGCCACCGCTGCCAGCGCCGGCAGCGTTGTGACCATCGGCGGTACAAGGTCTTCCATCGCGGACTCACCTGTGGCGCCGGGTCAGAATCCATCGACCGACCGGACGCAGGCGCCGGGCGGGGAGACGTCACTCGGCTCTGTGGCCGCTGGGGGTGCGCATCTGCATTCCCTCTCTGCCGCAGCTGTGCCACACGGCACGACACCCACGGCAAGCCTCTACAGTGACGTCCAGCGGACGTTGGCGGCTTACGAGGAGATTGCGCCGAGGACTCGTGGGAGCAACGGGGAGGGGGCGAGCGTCGCTGGGGGTGAAGCAGGTTCAGGGGCGAGCGGCGCAGGGGCGGGTGCTGGCGATGGGGATCTTGCAGCCGCGGCGCCACAGCTGACGCGACCGGCAACCAAACGGCGTCGACGACACTGCCAAACGTGCCACCTGTCGTCGTGCCCGGGACACAACCGCAAGACGGCCTGCCGCCAGCGAGCGGCGGGCGCGACCAGCACATCCGTCGGCGAAGAGACGCCACGCACTGGCGTCTACATGGCTGGAATAGGCTACGGAGGAGCAGCGGCGATCGGCATGCGAATGGGCATGCCACCGCCGGCTGCGGCACCTGCACGACTGCGTCCTCTTCAACCGCGACCCGTTCGGCCGCCAGCACCGGTTCCAATCGCGCGGGCGTCTGCCGCCGCTGCCGGCGTTGGGCCGGCTCGCACCGCGGTGCCTCCTGTGCTGGCACCGGCGGTCCCTGCATCGGTTTCTGGGTCTACTGCGAGTGGTTCGAGTGGAAGGCGGCAGTTTCTAGGGAAGCATCCCGCTCCAGACGCCTCACCATCTCGTCCTAGTTCTTCAGAGCAGTAAAACAAATGGAGAGTGATGGTTCGGCTTCGGCTCGAACAAACACAAGTTCGCTGTACCCATTGCGCTCTTTCGTCTGACGCCTCGTGATATCTACACATAGGCAGCGGGGTGTCTTTATGACGGGGGATGTGGGGTGGGGCAAGGTTGCTCGTGGCGCTGGTCGTAGGCTAGCGGTGGCTACCTCCTTCACCGCCGCTGCAAGAGTGACTGCGTCGACTTTTGCTCAATTGGCTTGGCGGACACCATGCGACCGCACATTCCGCTGCTCTTCGCCCCTCCCTCCAATTCCGGTTGACGGCACCATCCCTCATGAGCTCCGGAAACCCCCAACTCGACGCGGACGTGGGCGGCTCCGCCGCCAGCGACTGCTGCGCTCTCATATGACTTTTACTTTCTCAACTGAAAATCCTGTCCATCAAAAGTCATCGTACCGTACCAAGCGCTGTGATGTTCCTAATCCCTGAGATTTCTCTTGGGGGACTGAAAAACAGACTAGGCCCAAAAGCCAATGGAATTCTGAAATCGGGTACGAGGACCTTGCATCTAAGAGAAATCACTGTTTATTGCCGGTCTATCCGCTTTTCCTTGCGCGCAATGCGCATCCCAGGTGAGACCTTGATATTTTCTACCATATTCTTGCCCGAATGGCGGTTAAACAGAAATGCTGATACGGATTTCCCGGCCATATGGGCATAAGTAAGCAATCCGCAGCCCCATGGTCGCATCTGATTGGTGGAGTGTGTCGGTCCGCAAGTCAATCTCGGTCCACCAGGACAAACTTTTGGGGATCAGCAATATCACCCACCACATAAAAAACAGTCAGATTGAGTTTGTCCTCAAGGCACACCGATGAGGACTAAACCGCCACAAATTGACTGGCGGCCGTGCGGATATTCGAAGGACCCGTGCAAGCTTCACAGGCTAACGGCAACGAAGTGTGCAAAAAGCAATATCAATAAATTTTCTTTTTTATCCAAGAACAGGGAGGCCGGGAGGCGGCCGCGCGGCGGCGGCCCTGGGAATGGCCTTGCCAAAGCACTGGAACGGCTGCTCCGACAGCTTGACGGCGGCGGCGCGGCCGCATCGGACTGACCGCGACGGCGGCGAGGCCCCGGCATCGCCGACGGCGGCGGTGGCAGCTTGGAAACGGCAGTACGGCCATGGAGGCGGCAGTGCGACGCCGTCGGCACGCCTGCCGCGGCGGCGAAGGCGTGGCAGCTGCGGCAGCACGGTGGCGGCGCCGGCATGGCACCACCGCCGCCGCCGAGACGGCAACGACGTCGCCACTGTGGCAGTGGGAGCGAGACAGCGTGGGCGGAGATGACGGCGAAGCGGGGGCGACGCGGCTAACGCGGCCGCGGCGTAGCTGTGGCCACGGTAGCGGCATGGGAGCGGCGGGGGAGTGGCACCGGCGACATATCGGCGGCGGACAGCGGCGTGGCCGCTGCGCGGCCGCGGCGATGGCGGCGCTGCTACGCCGGCCCGGGTTCTGTGGCGGCGGGGTGGCATTCCCCCGGCCGAACGACGATGGTTGTAGCATCGCCGTAGTGACGCCGCGGCAGCGACGGAGTCGTAGTGGTGTCGCGGTCACGATGGCAGCGGCACGACCCTGTCGGCGCGGTTGCGGCGGCGTGAGCGGGGTAACTGTGGTAGTCGCACGGTTGCCGTGGCAATTTGGCGACCGAGCTGCGGCTGCGGCGGCCTGCCACTGCCGCGGGAGTACCCACGCGGCCCCGGCGGCGGCGGCAACGCGGCTGCGGAACGGCAGAGCCGTGGCCGCACTAGGGGCACAGCAGCGACACGGTCGCAGCAGCGGCGAGAGCGTGGCCGCGGACCGGCGGTAGCCTGGCCTCGACAGTGGCTTGCCGGCGGCGACAGTTTGGCGGCGGCGGCGTTGATAAGGCGGCGGCCACGTGGCCAAGTGGGAGTGGCCCCGAGGCGGCAGAGCCGTGGCCGTGGCGAGGGCGCGGCGGCTACCACGGCTTGGCCGTGGCAGCGCGGATGCGCTGGCATCAGCGACGTGAGGGCAGCGCGGTGGCGGCGGGGGCGCCGCCACCGCAAAGGGTTGGTGGCGATGGCATGGCCACGGCGGCAGCGGTGCGGCCACGTCCGCACGGCTGCGATGCGGCGGCCGCAGCGGCTTGACGATTGCGCCGCCGACGCAGCGGCGGCCTTGACGGCTTGGAAGCGGCGGCAGAAGCGCGGTAGTGGCGTCACGGCCGAGTCAGCGCGGCCGCGGCGGTCGCAGCGGCGTGGTAGCCGCGGGGGTGCGGCAGCAACGTCTCGGCGTCGACGGCGCGGCAGCGGTGGTTGTGGGGGAGTGCCAGTGGCGGGCCAGGGACGGCAGCGGCGTGGTCGGCTTCTTGGCTGCGGTGATGACGGCGGTGCGGCAGCGGCGGCATTGACGGTGTCGTAGCGCCGGCGGCGGAAGCGTAGAGGCGTCGTCATCACG
>Ga0114957_1004046_pt1 | contig 12841 bp, 10 predicted proteins | sample BantaG_FD_87175 | JGI IMG/M metagenome (GOLD analysis project Ga0114957, IMG submission 87175) | Marine algal microbial communities from Bantry Bay, Ireland - BantryBay_4 metaG | ecosystem: Host-associated > Algae > Red algae > Unclassified | place: Bantry Bay, Ireland | collected 2014-11-21 | reverse complement strand
TAAGGTGGATTTAAACTCAAGACATTAAAATCTCCTAAGTGTGCATATAAATCAGCACTTCCATTTTCTGTATCAATTAGAGCTATTTTACTCCAATCACCTGTAAGACCATAAGCGATCAATAATGCACTCATGGTTTTTCCTGATCCACTACCTCCTTGTATAGCTAACTTAATTTTAGCTTGTTTGCGTTCTGCTTTACGTAGTTGCATAAGCGGTTTATTTTAGTGAAATAAAAAAAGGCAACAACTCATTTCGAATTGCTGCCTTATTGATTAGCGTGTATTTCTGTCCCATTTTCAGGGAGTAATTTTTTCAGTTCTTCAATCTTTTTTTGCCAACGTTTTATTCCTTTCTGATTAGATACAACAGTACCTTCTCCTTTTTTCATTTTACTCTTGTAAGCTGATAAATTAGCTTTAGCATTTTTAATAGCAGCTTGAAGAATCGTTACATCAATATTACCTGGTGCTACTGGTGCTGTAACGGTTATATCGTCGATACTTTCAGTTGGTAATCTGAGGTTAGTAAAGGAATATTTTTTAAATTCTAAATAACACCTGTAATCATAATATTCTAAATAGAATGCTGCAATAATAAATAACAACTCAAACAATAATGTAACTAATGCAAAATGATGTGCATTAAGCTGTAGAGTGTTTTTATGTTGTAATTGTATTTTGTCATTCTGTGTATCTGTACGTTTTCTTACTCTTATCAATTCAGAGAGTAAATCATCTTTCTGACTACTTAATGATTCTATTGTTCGCTGACTTGCTGTGGTAGTAGTCCCTTTCCATTTAGTATTTCTTGCTGCTAAAATTTGTGCATCAAGATTGTCGATTTGTTGCTGTAGTTCTAATGTTGCCATATCAATAGATGTTACCGTAGGATTATTAGAAAACTCAAACACCATTTTTTTGCTACCATAAAAGGAGCTTGTGATGGATATGAGCGATAATCCTAATAATGTTATCATTAATATTTTACTGGTACTTCTTGTCATTAGATAGTCTTTAAAAGCTGTGCTGTTAACTTTTCTTTTCAATAGTTCGTGCAATGTAATTATCAATGCTGTAATGGTATATGCTATCCAATTAAGTTTAACTAGATTAGCAATAAAGAAGTAGATCAATGAGGATGCTGTCAGTCCACTTAATAGATTAAAAAGGAATGATGCTATCAAAGCTATTCTTTTTAATGCACCATATTTTCTGAAATATGGAAGTGGTTCAAATTTCTTTTCCAATCTCTGAAAGAAAAGATTGTCTGTGAAATTTTGAAAGCTATCCTCGTGGGGATTAGATAGGTTCATTTTGTAATTAGTTTGTTATGGAATAAAAAAAGATACTCCCTTTTACAAGATGTATCTTTTATTTTTGAAAAAATGTTTTTTTTACTTTGAACTAGTCTTTCACTTTTGTATTTTTATATCACTTAAACTAAGAATACTTTTGAGAAGACATTGGAAAAAATTATATATACTCCCACGGAAATAAATAATTGAAAAACATCTCACACTAATAATTTTCCTTTAACATCTTCCTAGTCAGTTAATGATTTTCAATATGGAATTGAATCATTACGGCATGAAAAAAATTAATCATTGATCCCATGATTAATAGCTAAAATATTTTTTAATTTTTTAAACTCTTTGCGTATGCAGAAAAACATTTTTTTTAATAATTTTAAACAAGAAATAATATGGAGAAAGACTTGAAAAATACCAAGTCATTAATTTTGTACATTCCAGAGAATATTAATCTGGATGAAATTTTAAAGGATTCACCACCCGACTTTGATTATTATAAGGACTGTTTTGTGTATATCTTACATTTGATTACGTCGATTAACAAGAAGAGAAAGGAAGCGGACATAATCAAAAATAAAGGATACACTCCTATTTCTAAACGTATCCTTCAAAGTAGAATTTATCATTATAGGAAATATATTGATTACCTCATTGACCAAGAAATTATAACTGAGGATAGGCAGTACATTGTGGGGGAAAAGTCGAGAGGATTGAGGTTTACTAATAGATATAACTCTAAGGTTAAAAAAGAGAAAATTATGAAGAAAACATTAGTAAAAAGTATTTTAAAAAGGAAAAAATCAGTTGATGTGAAAAAAACAGCAAAATTAGATTATTTGGAAAAGTGGTGGAATGAAAATCTGACTATAGATATAGCAGGAGCGATAGAATGTTTAAGCAAATTATATTTAGAAGAAGTGGAAGATGAAAAGGTTGAATACCCTCTTGAAGTTTTTAACTCAAGAATGATTCCTGCGGATAAACTGTATCAGAAAGATTTTTTATTTGAAGTAGATAATACTTCTGGAAGACTTCACACTTGGATAACACAGTTAAAATCAAATCTACGGAAGTATATAAAGTATGATGGTCAAACTTTATGTAATGTTGATATTACTAATTCCCAACCATTTTTAGCTATAAGTTTATTGGATCAATACGCATATAAGAATAACAAGATGAGAGAGAGGATTCTAATGTACAATTCAAAACTTAGAAAGAAAAGTAAAGATCAAATAAGGACTACAAACATAACCACAAATGGAATAGATAAAATAAAATATCATGAAAATATTAAAGAAGAAAACACCATTATGATAGTAGAAAATGAATTAAATAATCAAGACGTTAGGGTTTATAAAAAATTAGTTTCGGAAGGGACTTTTTATGAAAAATTTGGTGAGATGTTAGCAAAGGATCAATCTGTAAATTTCACACAAAAAGTTGATTTTAGATCTGAGGCTAAAAATGCAACTTTTGGTGCTTTCTTTAGTCCAAATGTTTCAATAACCTATAAACCTGAGATGAGAAGTTTTAAACAATATTTTCCAACTGTTTATAAAGTTTTTAGCACGATTAAGCAAGGAAGGAAACAACATCCAACTTTAGCTTGTGCATTACAAAACTTAGAAGCAGATTTAATTTTGAATCATGTCTGTAAAAGAATTTCAGAAGAGTATCCACACATTCCGTTGTATACTCTTCACGATTCAATTGTTACTACTACCAATTATTCTGATTGTGTTAAACTCATAATGGAAGAAGAGTTAGAAAAAGCAATAGGTTTAAAACCTCAAATTAAAATAGAGATTTGGGAATAAAAGTCAAATTAAAATGGGGGAATAACTTTCCCCCATTTTTTAATCTTCTAATTTCATCCTCCGATTCAATTTATCCACCTGTTTACTTACCGTTTTTTTTACAATTTTTCCATAATGCTTTTGAGTAGTTTTTATATCTGAATGACCAAGTAACTCACTTACGATCTCCATAGGTACATCATTGTAAAGCAATACAGTTGAAGCAAAAGTTTTCCTAGCCACATGATGTGATAATTTTTTATTGATACCAATAATCTTTGCTATCTCTTTCAAGTTAGTATTAAATCGTTGATTAGATATTATTGGTAACAAAGCTCCATCTTTAGAATAATAATTTTTATTATTATATTTTTCTAAGACACTTTGAGCTTTAGGTAATATCGGAATCATCAAAGTTCTCCCTGTTTTCTTTCGCTGCATTTTGATCCAATCTTTTTCTTCATATTCTTTGATTATGTGGTTGGCTCTTAAATTTGCCATTTCTCTATAACCAAGACCAGTATAGCAACAAAAAACAAAACAGTCTTTCACCTTAACAAGTCTTTCTTGCTCGAACTCATAATTTTCAATCATTTCTAATTCTTCTGGACTCAAAAAGATAACATCTAAATGAACTGCTTTTGCTTTATAAAGGATAAAAGGATCTTTATCTAACCATTCATGACCAATGGCATATTTAGTTACTTTTTTTACTCGCTGGATAGTTTTATTTATGGAAACTTGTTTTAAGTTCCTCTCAGTCATTAAATAGTATTCTAAGTCCAAAAGAAATTTTAGCTTCAAATTAGAAAGAAGTATATCCTGCTCATTGTATTTGAATTTGATAAAATCTCTGATTTGTTTATATATCCCTTCAAATTTTTGAACTGTAGCAGGTGCGTAAGATTTTCCTACTAACTGTCTAATTTCATCAATATATTTTTCAAACAATTCTAGCAAGCCTTGTACGTGCTTTTGTTTTCTTCCCAAAAGTTCATTAAGGATAATATCCAATGAGAAGTCTTTATTGTTTAGTTGGTGTCTTAACGTTATTTCTAAGACTTTACTTTTAATGGATTGAAGGAAAGTATTAATTTCCTTAGAAAGTTGATGATTAGATTTCACTTTGTGATTTGTGACATTCCAATTTTTTGAGGGGACAAAAAAGCCAGTTGAAAAGTGTCTCCGTTTTTTATTCATTGTTAATCTACAATAAATCGGAGCTTCATTCTGCTTGTTGGTTTTAGCAGTAATTAAAAGAAATAATACACGTACTTTAGATTTCATGATTTAAATGTTAATCATGAATCCAAAATAGACTAATAAAGGTTTCTAAAAGGTAACTTTAGAAAAGAGTTATAACCTAACTGTCTGATAATGAGTAATCTAAAAGTAAAGGTTCAAGCCCGCCTCTCGCTACAAAAAATTTCCCATGAAGATTTTATTATCTTTCATGGGATTTTTTTTTGATTAAATACAAAAGCCACCAACTTTTGGTTTAGTAGCTTCTTCTTTTATTTGTATTTTGACGAATAGAATTATTTTTAAGAAATTATTAATTTTAATTCCTGATTGCAAAAAAAAGTACATGAAAAAAAAATGCCTCGAATGCAACGACGAATTCATCGGACGTGCAGATAAAAAATTCTGTAGCGATAGTTGCCGCAGTTCCTACAATAATAAACTCAATAGTGATGCCACCAACTTCGTGCGCAACATCAATAATATTCTTCGCAAAAATCGACGCATCCTTACCGAACTAAACCCGAATGGAAAATCAAAAGCCCACAAAGACAAATTATTGGAAAAAGGATTTAAGTTTAGCTACTTCACTAATGTCTATAAAACTAAAGCGGGAAAGGTATATTATTTTTGTTATGACCAAGGATATTTGCCGCTAGATAATGGATGGTTTGCTTTGGTGGTGAGGAAGAGTTACGTTGAATAACGGTTTTGAAATAACTGTGAACTGTTAACGGTGAATGATTAACCCCACAATGTAATTCTACAAAGTGGGGTTAATCATTCACCGTTAACAGTTCACAGTTCACAGTTAAAGAACCATTATTTACTCGATAGAGTGATGAACGGGCAAATAATTTCCTCTAAAGAAATCCCTCCATGCTGGAAAGTATTCTTGTAATATTTGTGGAAATGATTATAATTATTCGGATACAAAAAGAAAGCATCTTCCTTCGCAAAAATAAAAGTAGAACTCATATTTGGACGAGGTAATTTTGCATCTTTTGGATCTCGCACTTCTAAAACATCTCGCTTGTCATATTGTAAATTACGACCTACTTTATATCTTAAGTTAGTCGTCGTCTCCCGATCTCCTACTACTTTTGAAGCAGTATTTACTCTGATAGTTCCATGATCAGTTGTTACTAAAAGTTGGCAACCTCGCTCGGCTGCAGTTTGCAAGGCATCCCAAAGCAATGAATTTTCAAACCAAGATCGAGTCAACGAACGATATGCTTTTTCATCGCCAGCTAATTCTTTTAGTACTTCCATTTCCGTTCTCGCATGCGACAACATATCAATAAAGTTATATACGATTACCGTCAAATCTTTATTCATGTAGTTCAAAATATTATCTTGAACTTGCTTCGCTTTATTGACATTAGTTACTTTGACATAATCCACTCTGATGGGTTTATGGACAATTCGTTTCACTTGTTCGTTGAGCAAATCTTGCTCTCGCATATTTTTTCCACCTTCCTGATTATCATTTAGCCACCAATCTGGATAATGTTTTTGAATTTCGGAAGGCATCATTCCTGCAAAAATTGAATTCCGAGAATATTGAGTTGAGGTGGGTAAAATACTGTAAAAATGATCTTCCTCTTCTACTCTAAAATACTCAGTAAATAGTGGTTCTAAAATTTTCCATTGATCGAATCGTAAGTTATCGAGCAATAACATGATCGTTGGTTGATCATCTTTTAATTTTGGAAAAACTTTAGTCCGCATCAAATTATGAGACATGATCGGAGTGTCATCATCTGGCGCACTAATCCAGCTCACATATTTTCTTTCTATAAATTTGGAAAACTCAGCATTCGCTTCCGTCTTTTGCATGGCAAGGATTTCTCCCATTTGTGTAGAAGTCGATGCATCTAATTTGAGTTCCCAATTAATGATTTTTTTATAAACATCGACCCACTCTACCACATCCAATCCGCTATTAATGTCCATCGAAATTTGACGAAACTCTCGCTGATAATCAGAGTTGGTTTTTTCACTTACCAAGTCCTTGCTATCAATAATTTTTTTTAAAGTCAATAAAATTTGATTTGGATTAACTGGTTTGATTAAGTAATCTGTAATTTGAGAACCGAGTGCCTCTTCCATGACATTTTCTGCTTCATTCTTGGTAATCATAACTACAGGAAGATGTGGACTTGACGCTTTTATTTTTGCTAAAGTTTCTAGTCCAGTCAGACCGGGCATACTTTCATCCAAAAATACGACATCAATATCTTTAGTATTTTCACACTCTTCTAAGGCATCATGTCCATTACTCACCGCAATTACTTCGTAATCTCTTTTTTCCAAAAACATAATTTGTGGTTTCAACAAATCAATTTCGTCATCTGCCCAAAGGATTTTAATTTTTTCCATAAGTAAACTGTTGGTTTTAGCCCCGAGTTGCGGGACAGGTTTTATATATAAAAAATTTAAAAGTGTAAATATTAATATTAAGTAACGGTCAAAAAAATAACTTCCCGTTTTAGACCGATTCTTTTGTCTGTATTTTCCCTTTAAAATCGGTCATAGTATCAACAATATTCCCTCTTTTAAAGAAAAACTACGAACAAAATAATTTGACCTAAAATCGGGAACATATTCTTTGACCGTTACTAACTATTATATGTATAATGATTTTATAAACCAGAGTTATTGTTTCTAGTTTTTACAAAAAAACAAAAAAAACCTCATCTATGTGCAAAAATGAGGTTTTATCAATATTCGGTTTAGATTTATTATTCCCCTCCTTATTATCATTTTGTCCTCTTTTATAAGGATAAATAACATTTATCTATAAATTAAGACGCAACCCTTTTTAAGAGTAACCCATCTAATTATTACTTCTATCGGAGAAAAAAGATTCTTTGAAATGAGAATAATTTTGGTTTGATAATTGGAACGTTTGGGATTCATTAGATATTTTTGCAGAAAAAATTATTCTTTAGATTTTGAACATTTTGTTTATAAAATCTTTGAATTGATGTTGTTCATTTTTTTCCAAAAAGAAAAAAATAATGACAGCTAGAAATTATGAATAAGAAAAAAATATTTAACGATCCCGTTTATGGTTTTACCAGTATTCCTCACGGAATAATATTCGACTTGATTGAGCATCCTTATTATCAACGACTTAGACGGATTTCACAATTAGGACTTTCTCATTATGTTTATCCAGGAGCGTTACATACCCGATTTCATCATTCTCTCGGTGCGATGCACTTAATGACTCAGGCAATAGAAACACTTAAATCAAAAGGTGTTGATATTTCTAAAAAAGAAGCTCGTGGTGCGCTAATCGCAATTTTATTACACGACATAGGACACGCACCGTTCTCTCATGCCTTGGAACACACATTGGTCAATGTTCACCATGAGGAACTGTCAGAACTATTTATGCAAGAACTCAACAAAGAGTTTAAAGGTAAATTGGATATTGCCATTCAGATATTCCAAAATAAATATCCGAAGAAATTTTTGCATCAATTAGTGAGTAGTCAACTCGATATGGATCGGATGGATTATCTCAATCGAGATAGCTTTTTCACAGGTGTCTCGGAAGGAGTAATTGGATACGACCGAATCATCAAAATGTTGACGGTAAAAAATAATGAATTAGTCGTGGAGGAAAAAGGAATTTACTCTGTTGAAAAATTTTTGATAGCCCGTCGGTTAATGTATTGGCAAGTGTATTTACACAAAACAGTTTTGGCTGCGGAACAAATGTTAATTAGAACGCTGAAAAGAGCGAAACAATTAGCTCAAGAAGGAGTTGAATTAGAAGCATCTGAAAGTTTAAAATTTTTTCTCTATGAAAATATAACTTTTAAAGGTTTTAAGAAAGATCGAAAACTTTTGTTAGATAAATATGCATCCTTAGATGATGTTGACATTTTATCAGCTTTGAAAAATTGGAGTAATCACCACGATTTTGTATTGTCATTTTTATCAAAAAGAATCATTGAGCGAAAATTATTTAAAATAAAAATGCAAAATGAACCATTTAAAGGTGACTATGTAAAAGATCTTCGTCACATGATCGTAAACAACTTACCCAAAGGTCGTTCTGAAGCTGTAGATTATCTTGTTTTTGAGGGGAAAGAATCAAATAGTGCTTACACGACGAATAAAGACGAAATTAAGATCCTTTATAAAAATGGAAAAATAGTTCCAATGTCGGATGCTTCTGATCATGGAATTCAACCAAATATAATTACTAAACATTATATTTGTTATCCAAAGTATTAAACAGTAAATTTGCAGTCAAATTAGGGAAACCTAAATGTGACATAGTTAAGCTTACTTTGTAATAATTTATATTTTATTAAATAACTTTTTTAATCAAAACCAATAATAATTCAATTATGAAAAGATTGAACCTTATTTTATCAGTAGCATTTATGCTTTGTGGATTTGTTGTCTTAGCACAACCAAGTTCTGAAATGCCACCAAATGGCGAAGCTGGAAAATGCTACGCAAAATGTTTGATCGCTGATCAATACGAAACTACAACTGAGCAAATTGAAACTAAAGCTGCTGGAGTACGAACTGAAATCATTCCTGCTGCTTACGAAAATGTAACGGAACAAGTAGTTGCTAAAGCTGCTGCTTCAAGAATGGAAGTCATTCCTGCATCTTACGAAACAGTAAGTGAGCAAGTAATGGTTTCTCCTGAAAAAACTAGATTAGTAGCTGTTCCTGCCGAGTACGAAACTTACACAGAAACAGTAGAATCTAAAGCTGCTTCTTCAAGATTGGAAGTAATTCCTGCTACTTACGAAACAGTAAGCGAGCAAGTTGAAGTATCTCCAGCAAAAACAAGATTAATTGCAATTCCTGCTGAATATGGTACGGAGACTGAGCAAGTAATTTCTAAAGCTGCTTCTACTCGTATCGAAGTAATTCCTGCTACTTACGAAACAGTAAGTGAGCAGTACGAAGCTGAACCAGCTTCTACTCGTATCGAAGCTTTAGCTCCTCGTTACGAAACAGTAACTGAGCGAATCGAAACTCGTCCTGCTTCTACTAAATGGGTAAAGAAAAGAGCGGACAGAAACTGTCTTTCTGCTGATCCTAACGATTGTCAAGTATGGTGTTTAGTTGAAGTTCCTGCTACATACAAAACTGTATCTAAGCAAGTGAACAAAGGATGTGCAGGTGGAGACGGAAGTCCTAACTCTAACTGTACTAAAGAAGTTACTATTCCTGCTAAATATGCAACTAGAACTTCAAGAGTAATGAAAACTCCTCCTTCTGAAAGAGTTGTTGAAATTCCTGCTGAGTATGCTACAGTTACTAAAACTGTTTTGAAAACTCCAGCGACTACTAGAGAAGAAACTATTCCTGCTGTTTACAAAACGGTTACTAAAAGAATTGTTAAAACTCCTGCTTCAACTCGAACTATTGAGATTCCTGCTGAGTTTGCAACTATTACTAAAACAAGATTAAAAACTCCAGCTACTACTCGTGAAGAGAAGACTCCTGCTGTTTTTAAAACGGTAACTAGAAGAGTGGTTAAAACTCCTGCTCAAACTAGATCTATTGAGATTCCTGCTGAGTACACTACAGTTTCTAAGAAAGTAGTTAAAGCTGCTGCTCAAACTAGATCTATTGATGTTCCTGCTGAGTACCAAACTGTTACTAAAAGAAATTTAGTAAAAAGAGGTGGATTCACAGAATGGAGAGAAGTTGTTTGTGGTAGTAACATTACTACTGAAATGGTTCGATCTGTACAACGAGCATTGAGTTCAAGAGGATATGATCCTGGACCAATCGATAACGTTTTAGGTGCACAAACTAAAGCTGCTTTACAAAAGTACCAAAGAGATAACAACTTACCAGTTGGTCAAATGGACTTTGAAACCTTGAAATCTTTAGGAGTTAATTACTAGTCAGTAACTAATTTCTTGACATAAAAAATCCTCACTTTCTAATGAAAGTGAGGATTTTTTTATGTCGTATATGTAGAGACAAGGCATGCCTTGTCTCTACATTTTTACAGCTCCAGAAGCAGCATTTACAATTCTAATAAACTCCTCTGTCAAACTTCTACTCTGCATTTGATTTCTAAAATCTTCCATCGTGGAAGAATGAATTAAATTCCCTTTATGAATAATCGCTAAATCATCGCACAGTAAATCAACCTCACTCATAATGTGAGAAGAAAAAATAACGGTCTTCCCATCCTCTTTGCAATTTCGAATTAAATTAATAATATTTTCCGCAGTTATCACATCCAAACCAGACGTTGGTTCATCAAAAATTACAACATCAGGATTATGAATCATCGTCCGAGCGATAGATACTTTCTGCTTCATTCCCGTTGATAATTGTCCAATTCTTTTTTTGGCAAAATCATGCATGTCTAATAAGGTGTATAATTCATTTTTTCTTTTTTTATAGACATCTTTTTCCACACCATATAAATCTGCAAAATATTTAGTCAATTCATTTGGTGTCAATCGTTGGTACAAACCAGTTGACCCGGTCAAGAATCCAATCGATGATCGAACCTTCACTCCTTCCTTCATTACATCATATCCATTTACTTTTATACTTCCACCAGTTGGTTTCAGAATAGTTGCCATCATTCTTAAGGTCGTTGTTTTCCCAGCACCATTTGGTCCAAGCAAAGAATAAATTCGACCTGGTTGACAATTAAAACTAATATTATTAACTGCGGTGATGGTCTTCGCATCGGTTCCTATTTCTTTTCGTTGCTGTCTAGAAAGAGAAAATGCTTTTGATAAATTTTCTACTTGTATCATTTCAATTTATTTTATTTTTCTTGTAGGTTGTTTTCCAAAGATAGGATTCTAATCTTTTTTTACAAATAAGGCAGGCAGGTTTAAAGTAAAATTAAGGAGCGAAAATTATGAACCTATCTAGCTCGCACTCCTTAATTCCTATATTAGAATTAACATTTTTTAACAATTATAAAAACTGTTAATATGTTTAACACCAACACAACTTACTGATTATCAACAACTTATACGTATCATTAACATTATCTTTTTTTCGCTAAATCTCAAATAATTAATCTTTAGTTAAAAATTAGATTAAAAAATTTAGGAACATTACCTTTGTTGCGAACAATTGAAGAGATACTCTTTATTGAGATACTTGAATAAATATTTTTTTACAAAAATTTGAAAATGAAATTACTACGAAAAATTACCTTTTTGGCTTTTGCTTTTATCATGCTTATGGCTTCAGGTAATCCCCTCGCGGCTCAAAAAAAATATGGTCATATGAATTATGGCAATTTATTGGAACAAATTCCTGAACTTAAAAGTGGAAACACTCAGTTGGAAACTTACCGAAATCAATTAGTTAAACAAGGTCAAGATCGTGCTGCTAAATGGGAAAAAGAGGTTCAAGGATTTCAAAAGAAAGCTCAAGATGGTTTATTGACTGGGTTACAGATCAAGCAAGCTGAAGAAAGATTAGGAAAAGAACAAAAAGCTCTGACAGCAATGGAACAAGATGTTATTGATAAAGTAACAAAAAAGCGAAATGAAATTCTTAAACCAATTTTGGACAAAGTAGATGTTGCGGTCAAAGCTGTCGGAAAAGAAAATGGTTATGCGATGATTTTTGATTCTAGCCTTTATAATTTTATTCTCTCTGCTGAGGACTCAGACGATGTGACTTCTTTGGTTAAAAAGAAATTAGGATTATAGGATTGATAAAATAATCATTAACAGTTTTTTTATAAAAAAAGCGATGTTGTATATTCAGCATCGCTTTTTTTAATTTTGTTGTAGTCTTTGATTATTCGAAAAATAGAAATAATGAAAAATCAAATTCCAGCTTGGCTATTTTCTATATTTCGATATTAAAAAAACTCATGACATAGAATCATTGCCACCCGCTAATTTATAACCTAGCCATCCCATTGGAAAATACGCTCCTACCAAATCTAACACATTAAACCAAAGTGGTCCACCAACCATCACAACCATAATTATTCCTCCAAGCATAAAAAATGCTGCAATCAACATGGCGAAATTAAACTTATTAGTTTTTGTAAACTTCGCAACAATGAATGCACTAACCAATGTCCCCAAAGCATGTGCTAAAAATGGGAAAATAAAATTCATTGGTTGAAGTAAAGACATTCCTTCAACCAATCCTTCTGCAGTAGTCATATCTACTCCTTCTGGTGGAGGAATAATACTTGATCCAATTTCAATTAACTTCATATTGATAAATCCACCCACAAATAGACCAACGATAATGACTATGATATTTTTTAATATTACATTCATTTTTAGCTTGTTTATGATTTTTAAAATGAATAAAAATAACTAATCGTTTCTATAAATAATAATGATCTTTTTTTAAATAAAAAAAGCGAGTAACTATTCAGCACACATATGCTGATATTTAAAAAAAAATATTTATTTTTTGTGATGCTTCCACTAGAGATACAAAATTTGATAAAAACTTTGCCCGAAGAAAGTCAGGCAGTTGTACAAGC
>Ga0114957_1004038_pt1 | contig 12857 bp, 5 predicted proteins | sample BantaG_FD_87175 | JGI IMG/M metagenome (GOLD analysis project Ga0114957, IMG submission 87175) | Marine algal microbial communities from Bantry Bay, Ireland - BantryBay_4 metaG | ecosystem: Host-associated > Algae > Red algae > Unclassified | place: Bantry Bay, Ireland | collected 2014-11-21 | reverse complement strand
TCAAGGCACCGTCGGTGTGGGGCTTTCTAACTCCTTGTTTTTGCCATAAACTTACACAAGAAGGCCTTCATTGAGCCCTCAAGCCCCCCCCACGTCCTCCAAGTTCAGGCGAGGCCTCCGATTCATGGAGTAACTGACCATGCCCACTCGACGACCGTCGAGTCCGATCTCATCCAATGGCGTGGCGCCCTGACAGGCGCCGCACAGGCATCTCTCCGGCGAATTGAAACACGGAATTGGGACAGCCTGTGTGTCTCGTCAACCGGAAGAAATGCGAATATTCTCGCAGCCGGTCCTCATCCGGCGTTCCATCCGCCACCAGATACGCTGCCACGCGCCTCGAGATCACTGTCACTGAGAATGAGCCCTCATACTCCAGATGGATGGGCAGCGGCGGATGGCTTAGCTACAGCAAGTACCGAGTATGAGCCAAGACGTGCACCAATAGGACCCCTGAAAAAAGGTCTGTTGTGAATGCTCTGGGGGCCCGACGACACGATCGGGGGCTGCGCTGGCAGCCTTTTCGGCTTCCTCGGTCCACCGATCGGTCGTGGTGGCGTCCGGTTTGTGGCGCACCGGCGTCGCTCTGGGGGGGGTCATTTGTGCGCCCGGCGGCCCGCCCACCGCTCGCCCGGCGGCCGCCGTCGCCGCCCCGGCCCCCGGCGCCCGCCCCCGTCGCCACCACCCGTCCGGCGACCCCCGGCACCCGCCGGCACCACCGCCGCCCGCCGCTGCTGCCTGCACCCAAGCCCGCCCCCGGCGCCCGCCGCGCTACCGGCGCCCGCGCCCGTCCCCGGCGGCGGCCCCGCTACTTCCGCCGTCCGCCACGCTGCTGCCGCCGCCCGCCGCGCTGCTGCCGCCGCCCGCCGCGCTGCTTCCGGCAGCCGCTCCCGCTCTCTGCGCCCGCCGCCCTTCGGCCGCCCCCTGCCTCGCTGCTGCTGACGCCGGCAGCGGTGCTGCCGGCGTCCGCGTCTGCTATCCGCTGCTGCGCCCACCACCGGCGGCCGCTGTGCAGGTGTCGGCGTCCCGCCCCTGCCCCCGCGGCCGCCGCCGTCGTCAGTCGCTGCCTTAGTGCCGCCACCTTCCCCTGCTGCAGGCGGCGCCTCGGGCGGTGGCGCCGATAGCATCCGCTGCCTGCCGCCGCTGCAACGGTGTTGCCAGCGTTCGACGGTTGTGGCGGCAGCCACAGCCTTCACTGCCGTCGCTTGGTGCCTCGCTGGGCTGCTGCTCGTGTGTTTTTGGGCGTTTTTCTCGGCGTGTGGGCCCAGGATATCTATTTTTTCTTTCACCATATGCATTGCCTGTAGAGAGAGTGCTGTTGTATTGTATCTGTTTGCAATCGGCCTGCTGTGGCGACTGCCATTGTCTCCGTTCTTATGATTGTGTCAATGCGGATGTTCAGCGGCCTAAGTGGTATTTCCCAAGTTCCCAGCAGCCGTGATGAGACTCTACCGTGTGGAGCTCGAGCGACGCTGTCCGAGGTCATGGAGATGCTTTTTTTGAAGAGTCAATGACGGGTGGAGGGGAGCGCAGAAGGGAGCTGAGAGGCAGAAACATAAAAACAACACGCCGACGCTATACAACGCTATCCCCACCACCATCGGTGTCACTGTCGGATACAACCGCGTACGACGACTCGTCCGAAGATGAGTCGTCACGGACCGTCCCCGGGGGCGCATCCAAGAACTCATTTCCGCCAAGAACACCCTCACCATCACCGTCACCCCCAGCCCCACCTCCCGCACCACCAGCAACATGCAGCTCAACACATTCTTCGGCCACCTCCTGCTTGACAACAACACCGACGGCGCGGAGCGCACCGCGCAGTGCGGCTTGAAGCGCATCCATGCCCAGTACCAGCCGACCGCCGACTTGTCGTTCTCGGCCTGCAGCGGCAGAGTCGACGGCGGGCTGCCCAAGCCCAGCAGCACGCACTGCAGCACGTGCGCCAGCGTGGCCGGCCGACGCACCCGCGTTGTCGCCCGCAATGAGCGCTGCGGCAGCGGCACCCGCTCGGCCTGCGTCCTCCACGGCCAACACAACGGCGTCGTGAACGGCCCCGGTGACGACCGCTTGCACGGGGGCAATGGCCGCCGTCTCGCCGGCCGCCACAGCAGCAGCATAAGCGACAGCACCTCCAGCTTGCCGCCCCGCACCATCCGCTGCAAGGAATGCCGCACGAACAGCAGCTTGACCGGCGGCGGCACCAAGTCGATCCGCGACAGCGGCCGCCGCAAAGTCAGCAGCGTCGGGTAGCGCCTCCTCAACAGCTGCTTGAACCGCTGGTGACACGGCGCCGACAACTGCATTGTCAACGGCGCGGAAAAGGATCAGGGCCGGGTCAGCGGGTGCGGCGCCCGTGGGAGCGGCGCCGGCAATCACAGCAGCGGCACGGGCGTCCTCGACCCAAGCCGCGCCACCGACAGCGGCGTCGGCGGGCAGCACATCGGGAGGGGGATCATGAGGGGGGGGGGCAACAGGAGGAGAATCTGGCGCCACACCGGGAACGGCAGCCGGGGCGTCAGCGTCGGCAGCAGCGGCAGGGGGCTGGGCATCAGCCTCTGCTGCCTGCCGGCGACCGTGTATGCACGCGCAGCCGCGCCGGTCGCAGTACTTCTGCACGTAGGAAAAGAAGAAGGAGCACATCAGCCGGTGGTTGGTCTCCTTGCCGAGCTCCCGCCGCATCTTTACCCGCAAGTTGACGAACGCGCCCAGCAGCCGCATCTGGACAATGAAATGGTCTTGCCGCAAGTGCACGAGGTGGGTCTTGAACGCCTTGTTGATCGAGTGGCGGCTCTCCGCGCACGACGTGCGGTGCCGCACCGAGCGGCTGGGGTAGGCGTCGGCATCAAACTTGGGCGAGCAGCCGTGCTGCTTCTTGGCGCGGTGGGCGCGGTCTGTGCTGGACGCCGTGTCGCAATAGTTGATGAGCCAGGGCATCCTCCGCAACGCGTTGCTCGCCATCTGGCAAGCGGTGTCGAAGTAGATGACCGACGGGAGAAGGGGAAAGCGCTGCACCAGCGAGCCGAGCACGTGCGCAGGGCTTTCGGCGCGGTCGAGGAAGTCGTAGCCAATAAGTATCCCGCAGGGACAAAGGAAGTTCTCCACCCCGGGCATAAACGTCTGCGACGCCAAGAAGGCGTGCCGGCAGTCGTCCTCGCCGAGCGCTTGAGCGAGCATCACCTCCAGGGCCTCCCGCCCCGCCTTGACCCTGACGGCACGGGCGTCGTTGACCGCCTCCGCCTTGCTGTCTGTCGGGAAGGGGCGGACCGCCTTGAGGTCCGGCCATACGTGGCCGGTCATGACTTCGACCAGCTGCGCGTAGCCGCGCTCCCGTGAGTGCGGGCCGCACAAGAGGGGGGACGAGCGGGGGGGGGGGGGGGCGCGGGTAGCCGCCCAGTTGTTGTACTTGGCGGCCGACGTCTGCTTCCAGACGGTCTCAAACTCCTTGGCAGCCGCGGGCGCCTGGTCCCGCCACACCGTCTCCCAGTACGCGTCAACGCCGCACGTAAAAAGTAGGAGCTCCCCGATCGCCCGCGTTAACAGCGGGTCGTCCACATCGACCATGCCGACTAGCTGCAGGAAGGGCCACACGATGCCCAACGACTCGACCGCGGCCACGTAGGGCTTCCACTCGGTCAGCGGCACACCCATGACCAGCTTGGAAGCAAGCCGCTTGATGCGGATGCGGGGGAGGCCGGCAAAGGCTCCGACCACAGGGTGGGCCAAGAACGTCAGCACAAAGCGTCGCACGACGCGCCACCGCTCCCGCTCCACCGTCGCGCCCAGGCCGTGACCGACGGCGCCCGTCACCTGCTTGCTGATGTAGAACGAGCCCCGCGGTCGCGCAGCGGCGGCGCCCGCAGCGCCGCCAACGGCAGCGGCTGCTGCTGGTTGACCGCCTCCGTCAATGCCGACAGCTGCGGCTGCAGGAGCATCGTCCTCGCTGCCGTCGCCGTCCGTGCCCGCGGCGTCAGCGCCAGCCGCCGCCGCTGGGATCCCCGGGTCGGTTGCGGACACCTCGTTGGTGTAGAAGGAGAAGTAGATCATGGCGGCCGCCCAGGCCAAGTTGCCGCTCTTGCTGGTGATCCTGTCGGTGACGTGCGCCGCCGGCGGGGAAGCCAACTCCTCCGACAGTCGCGCCAGCGCCGCGTTCTCGTCCTTTGTCAGCCGTACAATGGGCTGGTGCTCCGCCGTCACCCGCTTGCGGATGGCCGCCCGCAGCGCGGCACTCGCCAAGCAAGACCCGTGGCTCGTGTCCATGGGCACCCCGACCACGTCCACAGTCAGGCGGACGAGGGGCTGTGACTGGTTGCGCAGGATGGAGATCACCTGGCCGTCGGCGATAACGGCCAAGTACGGCCGATCAACCGCCTTCTTGCACTTGAAACAGCAAAAAAGCGCGGCGGGCACGATGAGTGTCCTGGAGAAGCGGTGCGCCGCCGAGATGAGCGTCTGCCGGGCGAGGCCCGACGTGGCGCCGGAGAGAGACTTTGTAGACTCCAACAAGAAGCACAGGACAGACGCGGCGGACGACAAAGTGCCGTGGCCAGTAAAGACCATCTGCGTCATTACGTCGAGGAAGGTGCGCGTGAAGACGGTCTCCTTGCTGGACGAGAAAAGGCCGTCATGCGCGCCGTCGTACGGCACCAGCTCGCCGCACGAGCACGTCCACTGCCTTAGCGACACTGCCACGCGCCCACGCAGCGTGTGGAGCATGGCACCAGTGTTCTTGATGCCTTGTCCATTGTAGTCCCCCCCGCAAGCAAAGCACTTGGCCTCGCACAGCACGTCCGACAGGAAGGCGGGAGTGGCGGCGTCGCGCCCGGCGTCGGCCAGCTTGTCAAAAAGGGAGCAGTCGCGCACCTCCCCGCTGCACGGCAACAAGTTGCGCGAGGAGCGCCCGCGGGTCTCGTCAGAGAAGGCGGCCCACTCCCCCGCCTGGGCCGCCGCCGTCTGGGACGACTCGCGCACCGTCGGGACGGTGGGCAAGAGCACGTCCTTGAAGGGGTTGACGACGGCGGCGCCCACGGCGTTGGCGGCCGTGATGGCCTCGTGCAGGTCGGAGCACCACGAGCCGACGGCAATCGCGTGGGGGCAGGTCCAGTGGTCCTTCGCGCAGCTAATGTTGGCGCACGCCGCCCGGCGCTGCACGCGGTTCTTTCGCCGCTGCTTACTCAGCTTGTTGCGCACGATGACCGCCGCCCAGGTGTACTGGAAGTAAACGGCAAACACGCCCTTGTTCTTGGACGTCTTTGTCGAAAACTCCACGATGCACTCGCGCGCTGGCGGTGATGACGAGTTGTCCAGCTTCGGGTAGCGTCTCAGCAGCGCGGCGTTGTCGGCGAGCCCGTCGGTGGCGGCCAAAACCTCGTACGACGCCTCCAACCCCTGCGCGTGGCAACAGGAGGAAGACGACCCCATCCACGAGCGCAGCTGCACGGCCTCGGCGCCACCGCTCCCCCCGCAAGAGCAAAAGTACGACACCTTGTCCTCGTCGAGGCCCGCCCAAACGACGTACGCCCTCTCCCCCTCCGACATGACGACCGCCGCCCCGCTGGCGACGGCCACGACGCGGAAGAGGGTGCCGGCGTCCTTGTCCGAGACCGCCTCTCCGGCCAGGATGAGCGCCATAACGCGGGTTATCCGCTTCTCGTAGAAGGACACCAGCTCCTTCGCGTGGGGGCTGGTGTCCACCGCCACCGGCTCCGACGCGGAGGAGCCATCCGACGCGTTCCCCGCGTAAACGTCGACGCCCGCCGCAGGGGGGGGAGAGTCCGACACGCCCTCGGCCGCGTCGCGGACGCCAGGGAGACGACGCCGTTTGGACCGTCGGGAGACAGTGCCGGCCGCTCGCCCGCCACGCTCGCCCGGCGGCCTTCGACGATCACGCACTCGTGGGGCGGCCGACGCGGCGGCGTCCGCATCGGACTGCCGCGACAAGGCAGCGAGGGAATGTTGGAGATCCCTCGGCACGACGACGGGGGGGGTCGGTGGGCAGACCGCCACTCGAAAAGACCGTCGGCCGCGGTCGAACGGAGAGTCAGGCACATGGCCGTCATCGACCGCATCACGGTCGCCCTCCATGCAAAAAAGAAGAAAAGAGGATAGATGGTGGCGGGGGGGGTCGTGCAGCAAGCGGAGGATTGGGGAAAGAGGGCGAGAAGGGGAGGTGTTGATGGATCACCGCAGGAGCACAGGCGGCCAGCCAATAACAAAGCCGGACATAAAAAGCGGCGAGAGGGGGCGGGGGCCGCGCACCCCCCGAGCGGGGAATCACAGCCCGGGTAGGGGGAGACGGACGCAACGACGCGAGACGGCACGAGGACAATAGCGCGCGCGAGCAAGATGGGAGATCTACGCCGCTCATTGCCACCTGAGCGGCACCCTTCAGCGGGGTCCCAAAGTGTGTTCCGAGGGCGGATCGAAGCGCCACCCAGGCGCGTAAATTTGGAACTACTTCGGACAACTGTCGCCAGAAACGGCTCCATTCCCGTCTCTGCAGAGCTAAATACGACGACGTCGGGCCTCGCTGTACCGGGTAGGTAGCGCGTAGGTGTCACTAAGGAAGAGACAATGTTGCTAAGGGCCCCAAGGAGACGAAAAGCACGACTACCCCCACGATGTCTACCCTGTCCGGTCCCCCTGAGTTGTTCAATATGGCACCGTCGACACAATGTGCCCGCGGATGACCATAGCGGTCATAGATATCAGATGGTGCATTCGTTTGTCCACGCTGTGACCAAAGGTCGAGGAAGCCAGCGGTCGCATAGTGTTTCGTAGCCGATATCACTTTGCAAGGAAGCCGGCGGAGTATGGTCTGATGCGTTGCTACCTCTGAGGACGGAAGCTCACTGCTGATGTGCTGCCAATCCCACAGTATGAGGAACGTGGGGTCGCGTCAGCCAGCGCAACCAACAACACCGAGTCGGTCTGAAAACTGGGAAAAGGGCCCCATGATCGCCGGTCTCTTGCCGGAGGGTGGTCTGCTGCCTGCTAGTCAATCTCGAGCGCAAAAACCCAGACCAGATACTCAGCAGTATCCGCACAGATAGCAACAGCAGTACCGATGGAACAACAGGGCACGTAAGAACCTACAGAATCAGAGGTGACGGACAGAAAGATAGTTGCGTTGGATGCGCGGAACGTTCTGGGCTCGCATATCTCTGTTTCGTGCAGGTTGGCGCATGTGCAGCCATTGTGCGGTCAGTCGCCAACATGGAGAGAGATCCCTCACACATTCTGGGTTGCGCTGCCGTGGACAGGCCATCATGGAAAACCGTGGAGGTTTCACAATGCAGTGGCAAAAGGGGAACGAGGGCATCTGACAAGCCCTTTATGTATCAGTTCGTGCGACAACAGTCAGCCGTGTCTGCGCTTGCTACGAAACAGTCGACAGGAGTTTCTGTATCCTTCGGATGCTATCACGGGCTCCTGGCCCCCGCGCCGCATCCCGCCCGCTGTCCGCCGTCGGCATGCGACAGGAACTCGTTACGGCGGTCGATTGCATGGGGAGCGTCGGTCGGCCTGAAGAGCACGGGTGGTCTGTTCGACGGGAGGGGGGGCTGCCGGATGCCGCGCCCGCCACCGGGGTGCGTTGGCTGTTACGTTCACAGCTACAAACGCATGGTTGCATGCGTCGTGTGCCACCCACGCGTCGGCTGTGTAGTGGCCGCGGTGGATGCGGGGGAAGGGGCGGGAGGGAGATCGGGCTGTCGTGCGTGCGGGCGGGGGGATAGGAAAGGTGGAGACGGCATCTAGTGGATGCCCGGCGGCTGGCGATGTACGGCGGTGGGAAGCGACTCTGGTGCGACAGAGCGTGGCGTAACGATGGGCGGAGGCAGCACCTATGGGGGCTGCCTACTGCACGAGGGATGCGTACGTAGCACAGAGGCACCCCAAAATGGGTGCTGTGGCAGGCCGGCAGGCGAGTGTTGCAAACGCGTTTCCCGCATGGATCGGAGGGTGTGACAATGCATCAATGAAAGAGACGAAGCTTCGCGACGGTTGGCACTCCCAGCCAATCAAGGGTCGACTTCGCTCAACAAAGCGCCTCCCTGGAGATTTTTAGTTGTCGGCGTGCCCTTTCAGATACCAATGAGTGCTGTGGGGTGACCCCTGGGGAGCGGGCTCGAGTTCCCCCCAACGTGCAAGAGCCATGCATCGCTCTGCTGCAGATTGTGCCAAGCGGCACTGGCCACGTAACCGATATGTGGAGCCCGCGCGCGGGGCGGCCGCGCACGCGGCGTTCTTGCCAGCATGCGCGGGCAGGACGCCCAATGCTGTTTCCTGCTCGCGCTTTCTCTCCGCTGTCGAGGGGGGGGGCTGCCTCAACTGGACGGGCGAGTGTTTGCGGCGGTGCTCACGGCCGCCGTGTTAATGGTCAAAGGTGGCGTGTCGATTGGGGGGGAGGGGGACTGGCCATGCTACCGCCCCCGACATTGATGGAGGGACCACCCCACTGGGTGCTGCGTAAGGGCAGGGTGGCAGAAGGAGGTGGGGACCCGAGGGGTGGTGGGGTGGGGGGGAGAGCAAAGCACAAAAGATAGCTTTTTCTCTGTTCGGCGGCTGTGATGGCCGCTGCAGTACAACATCCTGTTCTCGGGCGAGGCACAACCGTGTACAACACCCCTCCCTCTTCTCCAACACGGCCTGACCATATTACCGCAGTACCTGCTCGCCCTCGCATTGATGCGTCGGGCCCCATGTTAGTTGTGCCTGTGACGGGTTCATAGGCTCCCCATGAATGAAGAGTGCGGGGCAGGCCCCGTCCCGAAAAACCAAGGTGTTAGGCAAGCCGACTACTGCTTGTCAATGAATGATAAATCCAAGAACCCGATTCAAGTACGTCTAGCTGAGGAATAATAGCAAACCGAAGGTCGGTCAAGACAGGAGAAGCAGAGAGATGCCGAGAGGAGGACACAAAGGCAATGTCTATTGCTGCTTGGCGCTCAGCCAGTACCTACCCTCCCCACACCGTGACCTTAAAAAAGAAAGAAGCTAGAGAGGGCGAAGCGCATCACGGCGCCAGACGATGAAGCAACCGGCCGTGTCCCGCATGAGCCGGACGGCCACAAACGGCGTCTCGATGGGGAAGTCAGCCTCGAACGGGTACACTTCCCCGTCCCGCATCACCTCGAGGACACGAACCACAACGAGGTGGGGGGGCACCTCGTGGTTGTGCAACACCCGCCGGCCGAGGTCAGCGACGCCGAGCGCTACACGAAAGCCCGAGGCGTCGAGCATGTCACACGGCCCGTCCTTGACTGCGGTCGTGGCCGAAGGCGAAAGCGGGGGAGCGCCACGGCCGCCGCCGACGGTGTTGCCGCGGCTGCGCTTGGGAGGCGAGGGTGCAGCCGAAGACGACCCACCGACAGCAGCAGCGCGAGCAGCCGCACGCGTGGCAGCGCTGTCAGCGCCAACAAACGGCGCTGGGCGAGGCGCCAGAGCCTGCGCCGTACCCTTGCTGCCGACTGCCGCCCCCTGAGCCGCGGCGACCTCGTCCACAGCGGCGAGCACCAGCCCGGCCGCTGCTGTAGCATCTGCCTCTGGGTCCGCCTCCAGCGCGGCGGCGGCGGCACTACGCTTGGCCACGGCCATGCGGCGCTGAGCGGCGTGGTCGGCCTTGAAGACCTCGTGCTCCATGATCCTCCGCGCCCTCGGCTCCTTATCCCACAGCAGCAGCAGCGCGGCCAACGCGATCTCGTTCTTGCAGTGCATCTCGCTTGTGGGGATGGCATCGAGGGTGATGACGAAGGAGTCCTCCTCAGTGTCGTCCTTCCCCGTGTCGAGGACCGTCGCGTCGTCGCGCGTACCGCCCTCCTTCTGCGTCGTGTTGCCGCCGTTCTTGCCCTTTCCGCCGGCGCGGTTGCCCTTGCCGCCGCCCGCCTTCTTGCTCTGCTTCTCGTACTTCTTGGGGAGAAAGCGCAGGGGAACGTTGACGCCCAAGGGCCAGCGCGTCCCTACCACCGCACCGGTCGCCTCCTGCGTGAGTACCAGCTGGTGCGGCCACCAACGGGAAAAGCCCTCCTGGATGAGGCGGGTGGACAGCCCGAAGCGCATGGCGAAAAAGATGATGACGGCCTTGAGCGTGGCGCGCAACAGCTGCACCGGCGCCCGGCGGTTGAGGAACAAGTCGGTGATGAAACCGATCGACGACTTCGACGGATGGTGCGGTGGGGGGGGACGGACAGTCTCCAGCACGAAGGGAAGCAGCCCCCCGGCGGCGAGGCTAATGGCACTGCCGTCTATGGGACCGCCCGCCGCCGTGAAGCCTCTCTGGTCCATCGACGCGCCCTCCATGGCGCTCGCAGAGGCAGTTGCGGAGGCGTCGCTGGCGTTGCCGCTCGCGGACGCACGGCCCGTGCCCTCCTTGAGTGGGCGCTCGTCGTCCATCTCGGCCGACGACTGCGACGCCGAACGCGCCCGCGCCACCTGGCGAGCGAGGCGTTGGATGCCCACCGACGGTGGAAGGAATTGGTCCACCGGCGACGTCATCGTGTTCAGGTACTCTTCATCCTCGGCGGACGGGACGGGGGGGGGTAGGGCAATCGGCGCGGGCCGCACGCCGTCACGGTGGTTTGTCCCGACGAGGCGTGGCATTGGGGTGCCGTCAGGCAGGCCCGAGCGCGTCAGCACCTCGCGGCCTCGCACAAAGGCGTGAGCCTGCCCAAAAACTCGGAGCACGTCCGGGTCGACATAGCCCTCCTCCCCGTACAGGCTCGCCCAGCCCAGGTCCCCAGCCCGCGAGACGCCTGAGGCGTGCACGATGAAGCGCAGCCCCGAGTTGTTGTCCTCGATGCGCCCCGCCAGCCCAATCAACGCGGCGGTGTCCGACACCGTCTTGTCGGACGCCCGGGCACCCAAAATGGCGCTCAGGTACCTGCCGACGCGGCGGGCCTCCGGCGTCATGCCGCTCGTCGAGGCACGGGCGCGAGCACGGGCAGCCGCGCCCCCAACAGAGGCAACTGCCGCCGCAAGCGCCGCCGCTGCGGCTGTCTGTGGCACCGCTGTCGTCTTAGGGGGCGTCGCGGTGGCGCCTACCTCAGACGTGTTGGTCCCGGCGCCCTCGACCGCCGACGCGGCGACAGCAGGCGTTGCCGCTGACGTGGAAGCCAGGGGCACCGTCGGGGTAGCCGTCTGGTTGACCGCCGGTGCGTCCGACGAGATGGTCGTGTTGGCCGCCGTTGGGAACGTGGTGGCGCCGGTGCCCGTCGTGACCACCACGGCGACAGCCGGCGTGACGTCCGCAGCGGCGACCGCCGGCGTGATGACCGCTGCTGCGACAGCCGGCGTGATGGCCGCCGCGGCGATAGCCGGCGCGACGGCCGCCGCTGCGACAGCCGGCGTGACGGCTGCTGTGGCGCCCGCCGGCTTGACTGCCGCCGCGGCGACAGCCGGCGTGACAGTTGCCGCGGCGACCGCCGGCGCGACTGCCGTCGCGGCGGCCATCGGCGTGACGGCCGCCCCGGCGACCCCCGGCGTGCCAACCGCCGTGGCAAGCGCCGTCGAGACTGCCGCCGAGGTGACCGTGGGCGACACCACCGCCACGGTCACCGGGGGCGTGGCCGCTGGGGTAGTCGTTGAACACGTCGGCACCCCGACCGTCTGGTCTGCCGCCATGGTGGACGAAAGAATCCAGGCGTCGTCGACAGTCACCACCCGCACAGAAGAACGGGACAGGGCGTCGCCGACCGTGCTGGTGTTGAGCCTCGCCAGCGGCGTGGCAGCAGACGGAGCCATCCTGTGCTTGGCAGGTGGGTGGGTTGGGAGGTAGGTGGGGGTGGGGTGGTGTGGAGGAGCAAGGAGGAGGAGGGTTCACGGGAAGGGCGAGGAGCGGCGCCGAGTGGGGTGAGGATGTGTGACAGATGGAGAATGCAGCGGAGCATGCCGCCGGCCGAAAAGATAAGCAGGTGCCGCCCCACGATGAGTAGCGCCGGCCACCAAGCGCCGGCAGCGACGTGCCACCGGCACCGCGCGGCGGCGCCCCGCCAAAAAACGCACAGCGCCTGTGCCCCTCGCCTGACCCATGCGGCCGACGGAGAGGTGCCTTGGGGCCGCCAAGCATGCGGCATCCGGCACTGCACTACCACGAACACCCCACCCCCCTACCCCCACAGGCCACCCCGGGTGCCCAAAGCGCGGCCGTAACCGACCCGCGTCAAGGGCGCGCATCCCCCGCGGTCTGGACGTGCACAGGGCGACCACGAAGCGGGTGGCAGATCGCTGCGCACCGCCAGATCCCCCGCACAGCCGCACGCCATCATGGGCTGCCCAGAAGCGTCCAAAAACGAACCATCGGCACGCACAAAAGCAACGGGCCACCAGAGTAGCGCAATGGCAGGGCGGTGGCGGAACCGCGCGCGCCGGACGACGAAAAACGCGATGCAGACAGCCCCCAGCGTGGCGGCCGCACCGCCGCGCTGCAGCAGGCGCCAAAAACGCGGCGCACCCCCGCCACCAGCGCCCGAAGCGGGCGCGGGCGGCGGCGGCGCGCGGCCCAGGGCGCCAAAAAACGCGCCACACCCGCCCCCCCCCCAGCGAGCCCAGCGGGGCGCCGGTGGCGGCACCGCGCGGCGGCGCGGCGCCGAAAAACGCGCCGCCACCCGCACCACAGCCCCCGCCCGAGGGGCAAGCGGGGGCGGCGCGCCGCGCCGGGCGCCAAAAAACGCCCCGCACAGGCCCCCCCGAGCGCGCGCAGCGGGGGCGGGGGGCGGCGGCGCGCGGCAGCGGGCGCCAAAAAACGCCCCGCAGCCCCCCCCCCCAGGGCCCGCAGCCGGGGCGGGCGGCAGGGGCGCGCGGCGGCGGGCGCCAAAAAACGCCCCGCAGCCCCCCCCCCCAGGGCCCGCAGCCGGGGC
>Ga0114957_1004037_pt1 | contig 12858 bp, 10 predicted proteins | sample BantaG_FD_87175 | JGI IMG/M metagenome (GOLD analysis project Ga0114957, IMG submission 87175) | Marine algal microbial communities from Bantry Bay, Ireland - BantryBay_4 metaG | ecosystem: Host-associated > Algae > Red algae > Unclassified | place: Bantry Bay, Ireland | collected 2014-11-21 | reverse complement strand
ATTTATAAGCAAATGCTATTTCGGTGTTTAAAAAATCTAACTTAGGGAATGGAGTTGATTTTTTATTTTTTTTGGTTTTATTTTTTGTGGACTTCATATCTATCTTTTATAATTAAATTTTTTAATAGTTACTGGTTCCAAATCTCCCAAGCCTTCTCTGCTTGTAAATGTAGCATTTCTAGCCCGTTCAAAATGACAGCACCTTGGCTTTCTCCTCTCTTCAAAAATACAGTTTTTTCAGGATTATAAACCAAGTCGTAAAGAAAATAATTTTTATTCAATCGGTAATATGGAAGATCTGGAAAACTATCTAGATTAGGTAACATTCCTAATGGCGTAGTGTTTACAATAAGGCGACATTCTTTAAAGATTTCAGTATCTAAATCCGAATAAGTTAAATCACCACTTTTAGGACGTCGAGAAACTAAAATAGGGTCTATTCCTATTTTCTTTAAAATAAAAACAACTGCTTTTGCCGCACCTCCTGTTCCCAACACTAATGCATTCTCAACCGTGATTTTTTTATTTTCTTTTTGTAAAAAGTTCAATAATGATTTTTCAAAACCATAGACATCTGTATTATATCCTTTCAATTTTCCATTTTCTATTTTAATCGTATTTACCGCTCCTATAGCTTCCGCTTCTTCTGATACTTCATCCAAATATGGAATCACTTTTTCCTTATAAGGTATCGTTACATTTAGCCCCGCTAAATTTGGCGTTGTTGCAACCAGGTTTGGAAACGCCTCAATACTTTCCAAAGGAGAAAGAAAATATTTATGATTTAAAATTTTCTCTTGTTTAAATTTTTCGGTAAAATATTTCTCAGAAAATGAATGAGAAAGAGGATAACCAATAAGAGTGAATTGTCGCTTTTCTTTTGACACTTAGTTATATTTTTTTACACCTACTCAGTTAGCCACAAAAGTAAGAAGTCACAAAGTTTTTTTTGTTTGAGTATCAAAGTTTTTTATTCTACCTGATGGTTTTTATATGCCGTCCCTCTGGGACTCTGACGACCTTTTCGATTACTTTTTCTACCGATATGTCGTCCCTCTGGGACTTGGAAGCTTAGTAAAAAGTCCCAGAGGGACGACATATCGGTAGAAAAAATGAACCTATCTTTTCTCTTTTTAAGGTAGAGTCCCAGAGGGACGGCATATAAAAAAACCATAGGGTAGAGTAAAACTTTTTAATATTTATTTGGATTAATTCGTAAAACCTTATCAAAAAACTTTGTGACTTCTTGCATTGGTGGCTATGCCGAAAATAGGTATGTTTTTTTATAAAAATTTTAAGATGCAATTTAGATAAATTGATGGATATTAAGGATATTTGTAACCGCTTGGTTTCAATAAGAAACCCAAAGAATAATATTTCTTCATCTAGTCTAGAAATTAATTTACATGTCAACATCTATCCAAACTCTTTCCCCTACAGCTTTATGGAAAAACTTTGATAATCTTAATGCAGTTCCTCGTGCCTCCAAAAAGGAAGAACGAGTCATCGCCTTCGCTAAGAATTTTGGTGAAAGCCTTGGGTTAGAAACATTTGTTGATGAAGTAGGAAATGTCATTATCAAAAAACCTGCAACAGCAGGTATGGAAAACCGAACGACTGTGGTGATGCAGAGCCATTTGGATATGGTACATCAAAAGAATGCTTCTACTGAATTTGACTTTGATACCCAAGGTATAAAAATGCTTATTGAAAATGATTGGGTGAGAGCTGATGGAACAACTCTTGGAGCTGATAATGGAATTGGTGTTGCCACAATTATGGCTATTTTAGAATCTACAGATATTCCTCATCCACCTATTGAAGCACTTTTCACGATTGATGAAGAAACGGGTATGACAGGTGCTATGGGATTAAAAGGAGGATTGCTAGATGGAAAAATCATGCTTAACCTCGATACTGAAGATGATAATGAATTAACCATCGGTTGTGCAGGAGGAATTGATATAACAGCCAAGGGAAATTACATTCCCATAAATTATTCAACGCCACAAAAAAGTTGGAAAATTAGTATCAAAGGTTTGAGTGGTGGTCATTCAGGAATGGATATTCATAAAGGTTTAGGAAATGCTAATAAATTAATGAATCGGTTTTTGATGGCGGCAGCTAAGAAATTAAGAATCCGAATTCATTCTATTGAAGGCGGAGGTTTGCGGAACGCTATTCCAAGAGAATCTTTTGCCATTATTGTAGTAGCTGAAAAACACGAAACTGCACTTCAAGTTCTGGTTGCGAAGTATGCAAATATTTATAAAAATGAATATCAGATTACTGACCCTGATTTTCAATTAACAATTGAAACTTCCGAAAATGTAAGTACGGTGTTAAAACGAGTTTTCCAAGGAAAATTATTACGTAGCATTTATGCTTGCCCTAATGGGATTTATAGAATGAGTCCTGATATCAAAGACCTCGTTCAAACCTCTAATAACCTTGCAAGAGTTTTTGTCAAAGATGGAAAATACGAAATCCTTTGCTTGACTCGAAGTTCTGTGGATAGCGAAAAAATGGATGAAGCTCAAGCTATCGCAAGTACTTTTGAGTTAATTGGAGCACAAGTTTCACATGGTGGAAGTTATCCAGGTTGGGAACCAAAATCAGGTTCTGCAATTGTTAAATTGATGACTGAAATTTATGAAGAAATGTTTGAAGAACATCCTCATGTAAATGCTTGTCATGCAGGATTAGAATGTGGTATTTTAGGAAAAAACTATCCTGATATGGAAATGATCTCTTTTGGCCCCAATATCAGAGGTGCCCATTCTCCAGATGAAAAAGTCCAAATTAGTTCTGTTCAAAAATTTTGGACTTACCTTTTAGAAACTTTAAAAAGAATCCCGTAGATGAATTTTGAATTTGAACCACAAAAAAACGTGTTAGGACTTTTTTGCTTCTTTTAGAGGTTCCCTCGTCCCTTTTGTGGTTCAAATTCAAAATTCACTCATCACATGAGAACTGTTAGAGAATCTCTTTGTAGCTACCACCTACCAATTCGCAAGGTTTCAAAACATAAAACAACCCTATCCTCAAATTAAAGAATTTAATTTTCAAAAATGTCCACATACCAATTGTGACCAAATTAAATTTTACCGTCCAAAAAACAAAGACTAGAATAATCTAAATAAGTCGAACCTCAAAAGATAAATTAAATTATTTCTACCTTCTCTCATACAGACATCAACATCATACGTTTTAGATATTATGATTATTTCATTGTTCAAATAGTCTCATTTAATTGACTTGGTTACTAACACATGCATCAGGTATTTTTATACCTCTATTTTTTCAAGTTGTGAGATGTTTTTTCAATGAAAACTAATCAAGGGTGATTAGAATTCAAACTAATTACAATTAGAGTAACTGCCGTTTTTATTAATGGTAGTTACTTTTTTTTATGCCTGATTTGTGAAAAAATTGTTAAATAAATAAGGATTTTTTAAAATACGTCCACTTAAAGTTAAGGTTTTGTTATCCTTTGTTACTCCAGTTAGATCTTTCGTCGAAATGGGCAAATCAGCTTTTAAATGATATTTTAAATAAAAGTAAAATATCCCAAAACCGAAAATATTAGAGGCTATTCTATAATCCGTTTTTAAAGCAAACAAAATTTTTAAATTCCTTATTTATTTAAGGCTTAAAATTGAAATCATGAAATCATTAAAAATCCTATTAAGTTTTAGTTTACTCCTCGCTGTTTTAGCAATTCCTTTCAATAGTATTGCTCAAACGATTGATACAGCGCCAATAGAAGTAGAAGATCGAGAAGTTTCAAAAGCAGAAAAAAAAGAAATTAAAAAAGCACGGAAAGCTAGAGGACAAAAAAGAAAAAATATGACACCTGAGCAACGGGCAGAATGGAAAGCTAAAAAGGCTGCCAAACGTGCGGAGAGAGAAAAAAATATGACGCCTGAACAACGGGCAGAATTAAAAGCTAAACGAGCTGCTGCTAAAGATAGAAAAAAAGCTGCTAAAGAAGCGCGCAAAGTAGAAAGAGCAAATATGCCTGAGCAAAAGGCGGAACGTAAAGCTAGTCGTAAGGCAGATAAAGCAGAAAGAAAATTGGCTAGAAAGAAAAAATTAGAAGCCATGACTCCTGAGGAAAGAGAATTTCACAAGGCCAAAAGAAAAGCTGCTAAAAAAGATCGTAAAGAAAAAAAGAGATTAAAGAAAGAAGCAAAGTCTCTTAAAAAAGAGCAATAAGATATTTAAGTACTAGTGATAGGTAATCTTCTAGAGTTAGAAGATTTTGGAGGGCCGCAGTTTCAAAACTGCTGTCCTTTTTTATTGGGATGTGTCAAACCTAACAGAAAAAGGGAAGACGGATTTATGATTAGTAATTAATTTTCTTCTATTTTTTCAAATAATCATACCGCATCAATTTCGCTCCCAACCCTCTTCCTTCATTACTAATATACATATCACCATTAGGTGCAAAACAAATTCCTTCAGGTTGACGATGAATTTTAGCATCTAAAAAGATAATCGATTTTAAGTTTTTTTCTGTGTCAAAAATGATAAGTGTTTTTCCCTGAGAGGATAATAAATAATAATCTTTGGTAACAGAATGAATAGCAATTCCTGAGGGAGAAAAATCTTTTGCTCTATTGATAAATTTTTTCCTTTGCTTTTTTGACCAATCTTTTCCTTCTGATAATTCCTCAACAAATTTTTCCAAATCTTTATCCTCAACTTTTAAAAATGGCTTTTTCTTAATTTTTCCTTTATCTAAATCGTAACGATAAACGGCTTTTGTTTTTTTATACTTATCAGAATCTTCAAGATTTGGATTTCCTTTACAAGCAATAAGCAGTTCATTTTTTTCATGACGATAAGCCATCCCTTCTATATCATTGGACGAATTAAGTTTTGTTTTCTGTACTTCGTCGGATTCTTTTTTTCTAATATCGTAGAAATAAAGATTTCCATTACTTTTAATAATACTCACTTCACTCCCTGTCCATTCCACGCCTTCATAATCACCATTGCCTCCAAAAGTAATTTTTTCATCCACTTCACCTGTAGTAGGATTTATAAAAAATAACCAACCCCGCTCATCATTAACAGCTAGTAATTGTTTTTTGGGAGGATAATAACTTAATCCAGAGATTTCTAAAAGAGCAAGCGGTAATGAAAAGACTTCAGAAGGTTGTTCAAAATCATAGCTTTTTTCAAAAGTAGAGTCATTTAAAGAAGCTGTTTTGATTTCAACGTCAGGAGATTTTAATCCAACCTGTTGTGCTGTATTTGAAGAACCTGCTTCACCTTCACATCCAAAAAAAATCAAACAGCCAACAATGAGGAATGATATGTAATTTTTCATTAATTATTATTTTATCATTAGACAACAAATCTACGCATTTTTCTAAATTCCTCTATAAACGATAAAAGCCCCACAAACGTATATCGTTTATGAGGCTTTACAGCGGAGAAGGAGGGATTCGAACCCCCGGTACGCGTTAACGTACGTCGGTTTTCAAGACCGGTGCATTAAACCAGCTCTGCCACTTCTCCAAGATTTTATTTTGCTAATAACTCATTCGTTATTTTAAAAGCGATGCAAAAGTATATTAAGTTTTGCAAAAATGAAACCATTTCTTAATATTATTATATTTTTTTTTTGAACAAAATATTTATTTTTGGTTTCATATGTAGTAGTTCGAGTTTATACATAAATTATTTTGAGATTTTTTTTTAGCCTTCTAGGCAAAAAATGTAGACGAACCCTATAGTTTCCATGATGTTTTTCTGAAGAAGGATGAAAAAAGAAGCCAAAATAACTTATGTATGAACAGGAACAATTACTTTTATTTCATAATTCAATTTTGAGTCAATCCAAATTTTATAAATGGTAAATATAATCAAGGTACCTTCACTTTGGGACAATCATATGATTATAAGTTTAAATGGCTTTTAAAAAATTTGGAATGTCTCCTATTTATTAACCAACTTTAAATAAAAAAACTCACTATGCGTTTAATCATTTTTCTTGCTAGTTTTCTTTTACTTTTTTCTGCTTGTCAAGATAGTTCTAAAACGACTGAAAAAACTGATGCCCCAAAAGAATCTACTACTGCTGCAACTAATAAATATAAATTAACGGCATTTTCTCCATCCCAATCTTACCCTGATGCTGAAATCAAAAGCGTTGAATATAATAAAGGTAAGATGGATTTTAATGTAGCTGATGGAAATTATAAATTAGGATCTCAAACTCCCGATGCTCCTCAGAAAAACTGTGCTAACTCAGATAAAGGACAACATCTACATGTAATTGTTGATGAAAATCCATACGCTGCTCGATATACCGCTAGTTTTGACGATTTAGAAATAGAGGATGGAGAACATAAAATGCTTGCCTTTTTATCTCGATCTTACCATGAAAGTATTAAAACAGCAAGCGCACATACTGCACTTGATTTTATGGTAGAGAATGGAAGTATTACTAAATCTGTAGCTATCGAAAATCCTATGATTTGGTACAGTCGCCCTAAAGGGGTTTATAAAGGTAAAGCTGATACTGATAAAGTCATGTTAGATTTTTATCTTATCAATACAGACTTAAATTCAGGGAATAAAGTAAAAGCAGATATCAATGGAGAAATTCATATGTTAGAAAAGTGGCAACCATATTATATTGAAGGACTTGAAATGGGGAAAAATAAAATCACCCTTTCTTTATTGGATAAAGATGGCAACCTTGTCAAGACGGAACAAAATCCTATTTCAAGAGAATTTACTTTAGAAGTAGACCCAACGGAATAATGACTTTAGATGGTTCCGCGTAACCATAGCGAAGCGAACCATTCATTCCACTTCATTTATTTTAAAGAAGAAATCCCGAATTTTCTATTTCGAAAATTCGGGATTTTTTTTGTTTTATAATGAACTATCTTTTGATAATCCTTGCTTGATTCGTTTATTCCGAATGGCGTATTTTAATCGCCTACCGACGCTCTCTTGGTAAGCGAGTCTTCCATGTTTGAGATATAACATCAAAAAGCCAATGGCTCCAAATAGAAAAATAAAAGGAAAACTAACCAAGAAGATAGGTAAGTAAGAAGTATAACCAAATATTACCAGCATACAAGAAATAGGAATAAGAAATAAAGAGCTAGTACATAAGATAATATAACGCCCTCTTAATTTATCTGTTCTTTTAAAATCTCTTTCCCAATTGAAATACATCATTTCCAATTCTTCCAAAGAAAAATACTCCTCACCAAACTCTAAAAACATAGCAACATCATCCTGAACATCTTGTTCAAGTTTCGTACATATCTCATCAAGGCTTTTATGCTTTTTTTGCCAAATCATTATTCAAAATAATTTTTACGCTTAGAATAAGAAGTAATAGATGTAATTTAGGTTTTTTCCGAGTTTAGAGTTGTGATACAAATTTAATAAATAAAAATGAGTGGTGCTGTTTTTTTTTTAATCTTCTTGAAGACAATTTGTAAATTACTCGGCATTCATTAGGATAGAATTTTTTTTTCTCTAAAAAAAATAGAATTTGGGAACACTAAAAGTAAAATAATGAACAAAACCTTCACCAAGTATAGTATCATCATCGCCATAGGGGCAGGTGTATTTTTATTTTCTATGATCCCTATTCGAGAAAATGAATCTGCTTTTCACACCGAAGAAGAACTCAAATTTTATTTGACTCATGCTAGCTTTGCACCTCCAGTTGATTCCAATTTAATTTTTCCTACTGCCAACAATTGTAATGGTTGCCATGGGTTTGATCCTCAAGGAAATGGAATGGTCACTTCTAGCGGTGAAGATGTAAATGTTCACGATGATTGGAAAACGACAATGATGGCACTTTCAGCAAAAGATCCATTTTGGCGCGCCAAGGTCAGTCATGAAATTTTAGTTAACCCAAATCATAGTTTAGATTTACAAACCAAATGTACTTCTTGTCATGCGCCACAAGGACATTTTACGGCTATACTTCGAGGGGCAGAGCATTACACTATTGATGAAATGTTGGCTGACACAACTGCAATGGATGGCGTTTCTTGTGGAGCTTGCCATATGAAAAGTGCAGAAAATTTGGACAACCAATTTTCAGGGGAAGCTACTTATGATACCTCCCGTGTAATCTATGGGCCTTATGAAGAACCATTTGCACCACCTATGAATGACTTCGTTGGATTTAAACCTGAGTTGGGTGAGCATATTAACGACGCAGGAATTTGTGCTTCTTGCCATACCTTGTTGACTAATTCAGTTGATTTAGATGGGCAATTTACAGGAGAACAATTTGTAGAACAAGCCACCTATCATGAATGGCTCAACTCTGCTTATGATGATAATGGTACTAGTCCTGAGACTTGCCAAGGTTGTCATATGCCTCAATTGGAAGATGCTATTGTCATTTCCGCTAACTATATTTTCCTTCAACCTAGAGCACCATATGGTTTACATGATTTAATAGGAGCCAATACGACTATGCTTCAGTTGATGAAAGAAAATAAAGAGGCCTTAAATATTGACGCTGCGGATGAGCATTTTGATGAGACTATTCAAAAGACATTGACCATGCTTCAACAAAATTCTGTAGCCGTCAATTTAGAGTTGGCAGATTTGGATAATGATACGGCTTATTTTGATTTAAAATTAAGAAATAAAGCTGGACATAAATTTCCTTCTGGATATCCTTCTAGAAGAGTTTTTGTAGAATTTGTGGTGCAGGATGAAATTGGAGATACTTTATTTCAGAGTGGTGTTATTCAACCTGACTTTGAAGTGGCTGGACAAACGGCCGCTACGGAACCTCATTTTGACATCATTAATGCTGAGGATCAAGTTCAAATTTATGAATTGGTTTTGGGTGATGTGAATGGTGATTTTACTACTGTCCTTGAAAGATCACATCAAGCTCTTAAAGATAATCGTTTGCCACCACTTGGATTTACAACGGGGCACTCTGCTTACGATACTACCAAAATTTATGGTAACGCACTTTTGGATACTGATTTTAATCATGAAACTGGTGTGGAAGGAAGTGGAACCGATATTGTGCATTATCATTTTCCATTGGATGGATATACAGGTTTGATAAATGTTACTACAAAAGTTTTTTATCAAGCACTACCTCCCAAATGGTTGAACCCCATGCTTGCTGAGAGTACGCCTGAAATTGATACTTTTAGAACGATGTATGAAAATACAGACCTCTCCCCTGTTCTTATCGCTTCGCAAAATTTAGATAGCATCTTTGTTCAGAGTGTAAGTGTGGATGAAACGATTCAAGCTACTTGGTTAAAAGTTTTTCCTAATCCAAGTGTTGATGGTTTTGTTTTTATTTCAAAACCTGAAACTGTTGAAATCTTTAAGGTGAAAATTTATGATTGGACTGGAAGGTTGGTTAAAACGGTTGCTTCTGATTTTTCTCAAATTCAATTGCCGAAAGGTGGTAAATTGTTTATTATTGAAATAGAGACGGAAAGAGGGAAAGTGGTGAGGAAGTTAGTTAACGAATAATGGGAGGATTGATTTGTGGGTTGAGAAGTTTTGTCGAAAACTATTGCAAAACAATTTTCCCATTATAAACATCAACCCCATGAACCACCTGTATCGTATAAACTCCCTTTGCCAGATCCGTCAAGTTCATATTAGTTAAATCATCTTGAATCATATTTTCCAAAACAACCTTACCCGTAATATCCATTACTCGAAGCTGAACTTTTTCAGTCATTTCAAATCGAATTTCTAAAGCGATATTTCCTTCTGATGGATTAGGGAAAATGTTAATCTCATCTGTTTTTCCAAAATCTATAGTAGCAACAAGGTCTGTATTTAACAATGCTAATACGGGCGTTCTCTCTCCCTTACAACCAATTGGAGCTCTAGAGATTTTCCAGTCATAAAAATAATAATACCAATCTGCACCAAAGTTAGAAGCCTTAAGAGAAACTACATCCGTAATCAAATAAGGGTATTGAATATCTTGACTACTCCTCCGAAGTCGAGGGCCATTTATTCCTAAGTTTTCGACATTGGTTGCAGCTTCAGTAGTAAGTGCCATATTAATTCCTTCGGGAATATCCATTCCTACTGGAATAATATTTTCACCTCCAGGAACGTCAATTAAAACAGAATTCAAAACATTGCCATCATCATCTACTAATAACATTTTTCTAATACCCGGTAAATCCGTATAAACTTTTACTGAATCCAAAGTGAAACTCTTAAATGCATCAAAGATTAATAAATTATTACTACCCGAAGAACCGCTATAAGGCGTGCCACTATGGTCAAGCATTCCTACATTTAAAGCACCAAATCCTGGTTCAACAATATTGATGTCCTCAACGTAATAAGTCGCTGATGCTGAGAGCGCAGGAGTTATAAATGTTTCACCTGTACCAATCAAGATCCCCCCAACAGGATTTTCAAACCATTCTAAGGCACTTCCTGTTGCAGTTAGCGTAGCACTTTCTCCAACCATCACGGTATCTCCAATTGCTACAGGAGGTTCAGGGGTATCCCAAACTTCTACAACAATAGAATTAGAAGTGAAGTCACTACATTGACCAGCCACCATAACACTATATTCCCCAGATTCCGTAACAGTAATAGATGCACCAGCATCTCCATTTGACCACGTAAATGAAGTCGGATCCGTAATATTCGTTTCTGATAAGATGACACTTTCACCTTCGCAAAATTGAACTTTACCATCAGCATTAATTTCAGGATTTAAAGCAGGATCAACAATAGTAATTATATTACTAGAAAATCCAGAACAACCTGTGGCATCAGTTACGGTAACTGAAAAACTTCCCTGTGTTCCAACTGTAATCGTTGGAGTAGTTTCACCTGTTGACCACAGGTAACTATCATACCCTGTAGATGCCTCAAACGTTACCGTTTCTCCTGGACAAAAAGTAGTCGCACCTAATACATTAAGTTGAGGTGCTGCTGCCAAGCATCCTCCTTCAAGCAAATCCAATCTTGAATTAATAGAAATATTAGTTTCTGTTTGCACCAAGCCAGAAGGCCATCTAACCACAAGAGAGTCAATTGTCGTTGCCGTTCCCAATCCAAAATATTGAATCATTGAATTCATGATTCCATAACTTTCTCCTGATCGAACTTCTCTGATTTGAATTCCCCAATCTCCATATATTTCAATTCGGGAACCTATCGCATTTCGATTACTAATCACTCCTTGAAGGTCAACAGCGAGGTAATTATTAGTTCCCCCATCATTCATCCATACTACATCATCAATGTTACTTGGATTAGTATAAATGCCTGCATAACCTGCATAAATATCTACAAATCCATCTCCGTTCAAATCTCCTAAAGCAAAAGACTCTATCTCATTACTATCAAATAAATCAGGTACTTCTGTAAAAGTCAAATCACCATTATTTAAAAATAATTGGTGGCTATTTCCTGATACTAAAATATCTACAAATCCGTCATTATCGAAGTCTCGCATTACTCCTTGAATGGGCAAACTACCAACATCTATACCTGTATTGTTTGCTTCCGTGTACATCCCATTTCCATCATTAATGAGCAACTGAGACTCATGATCATGATTAGTAATAAATACATCTAAATATCCATCATTATTCACATCTTGAAAATCAGAAGTCCATGATTGCCATCCTATTTTTAATCCATGTGCCTCTGCTGATTCTGTATAATTACCTGAACCATCATTTACAAAAAGTGCATTTATTCTACGTGGGTCAGTTACACTACTTACATTTTGACGACATTTTGCTATGTATAAATCCAAATCTCCATCATTATCAAAATCCGTCCAGATAGAACCATAATTTCCAGAATTATCAGAAGTAGGTGTGGTCGCCATATCTATCCAATCATTTTGTTCTACAAGATTTCCCATTCCATCATTTCCCCAAATTTTACTTTCAGCATCATCATTACAAGCAAAGACATCTAAAAAACCATCATTATTAATATCTGCAAAATTAGAACCTTGGACAAAAATAGAAGTCCCTGGTAAATATGTTGTGGTATAGGAAGTGCCATCAGTATTAGCCATGATTACTTTTTCATTGTCATAAGAACCACCTGCAAATATTTCATTAAATCCATTATTGTCAATATCTGCTATACACATGCTCCATTGACTAACTCCACTTATCGAGCCGATATGAAAATTTTGAAACGTATCACCTGTAACTTGATATTCAATGTGAAGATCATAACCTTCATCCATACGAATGATATCGTCAAGGCCATCATTATTCATATCAGTTATTGCAATAGCAACACCACTATGAACATCAGCATTCATTAGTAAATCATTTCGATTAGTAAAGGAAATTTGTGCATTTAAAGATTGAACAATAAAAACTATCGCAAGGAGAAAACAGAAGTAAATTTTTTTCATAAAAAAGTAGTTAGGGTGATTTTTATTTGACTACTCTACCCTATGATTTTTTATATGCCGTCCCTCTATTTGTGCCATATGGCACTATCTCTGGGACTTTTTTTTATTTATTGCTAGATTTTTCTACCGATATTTCGTCCCTCTGGGACTTTTTCAAAACTTTAAAGTCCCAGAGGGACGAAATATCGGTAGAAAAATCTAAAATTATTAATTTTGAGTTCCAGAGGAACGGTATATAAAACCATCGGATAGAGTATTATTTGACCAATAAATTTACTCTTAATTTTTTAAGTCACATCTAATTCACCTTAAATTAAAATGCTATTTACGTTACATTTGGAAGGTATGCTGAGGAGTGAGAAGTACGCTTTTGACGTTGGACGTATGTTCGCTTTGCTCACTTGTCGTTGGACGTACGCTTCGCTTGTCGTTATCGAAAATCGGTGATTCAAAATTTT
>Ga0114957_1004036_pt1 | contig 12860 bp, 10 predicted proteins | sample BantaG_FD_87175 | JGI IMG/M metagenome (GOLD analysis project Ga0114957, IMG submission 87175) | Marine algal microbial communities from Bantry Bay, Ireland - BantryBay_4 metaG | ecosystem: Host-associated > Algae > Red algae > Unclassified | place: Bantry Bay, Ireland | collected 2014-11-21 | reverse complement strand
TCCTCTGCTAGTGAAGGATGTGTGACGGACTAAACATCTTGTGAATAGCAATAAAAATTTTAAAACTAAATCATAATGCTTAAACCAAATCGTGCCTCAAAATCGACTGCAAAAAAAACGACAACAAAACAAAAATCTTCCACTCAAATTACCGGAGCGGAAGCAGTATTAAAGTGTTTTCTGGCAGAAGGAGTGGATACACTTTTTGGTTATCCTGGCGGAGCAATCATGCCGATATACAATGCTTTATATGATTATGAAGATCAACTACGACATATCCTGCCTCGACATGAACAGGGCGCCATTCATGCTGCACAAGGCTATGCACGGGTGACGCGTCGCACAGGTGTATGTATGGCTACGTCAGGGCCGGGCGCGACGAATTTAATTACAGGAATTTGTGATGCTTTTATGGATTCTACGCCACTGGTTTGTGTGACTGGACAGGTGTTTAGTAAGGTGTTGGGGACGGATGCTTTTCAGGAAGTGGATGTAATCAGCTGTACGACAGCAGTTACTAAATGGAACTATCAAATTACAAAGGCGTCAGATATTCCAGAGGTGTTTGCAAAGGCTTTTTATATTGCTAATACTGGACGACCGGGCCCCGTAGTAATTGATATTACAAAAGATGCGCAGTTAGATAATCTAGATTTTGAGTATAAACGATCACCTAAAATTCGATCTTATCATCCGTTTCCAAAACCAACGAAGTCTAGTCTGAATGCGGCGGCAGATTTGATTAATAACGCTAAAAAACCATTTATCCTTGCTGGACATGGGATTCAAATTGCGGGCGCACAAAAGGTGTTTAAAGATTTTATTGAGAAAACGGGAATCCCGGTTGGTTGTACTTGTCATGGCTTATCTTCTATTTCTTCAGAACATCCTTTGTTTAAAGGCATGTTGGGAATGCACGGTAATTATGCGCCGAATGTCAATACCAACCGTTGTGATGTATTGATCGCGATTGGAATGCGTTTTGATGATCGGGTAACCGGAGATTTATCGCGCTATGCGAAACAGGCAAAAGTGATTCACATTGAAATAGATCCTTCGGAAATCAATAAAAATGTAAAAGCAGATATTCCAATTTTGTCTGATGCAAAATTGGCACTCACTGCCTTGTTACCATTAATGCAAGAAAAAACCTACCCCAAATGGTTAAAGACTTTTGCAAAAATGGAAAAAGAAGAACAAAAAAAGGTTATTAAAAAAGACATTAAAGCGAGTAAAAAAGGAGAGATAAAAATGGGGCAGGTGGTACATGAAGTGAGTGAACAAACGAATGGTCAGGCCATCATAGCAACAGACGTAGGGCAACATCAAATGATTGCTGCCAGATATTACAATTACAAAAATACCAATCAATGGGTGTCAAGTGGAGGGGCAGGTACGATGGGCTTCGGTCTTCCTGCTGCTTTTGGTGCAAAGCTCGCCAAACCAGATCAGGAGGTAGTGGCCTTTATCGGTGACGGAGGGTTTCAAATGACGATCCAAGAATTAGGAATGTGCGCGCAGTGGAATGTAGGGGTGAAAATAGTGTTGTTAGATAATGAATTTCTTGGGATGGTACGACAGTGGCAACAATTATTTTTTGATCGTCGATACTCATCGGTGGCTTTACAAAATCCTGATTTTATAAAAGTCGCAGAAGGTTTTGGGGTAGCAGGAGCGAAAGTAACGAATCCAAAAAATCTTAAAAAAGCCATCACAGAAATGTTGGCGTATGATGGACCATACTTGCTGCATGTACGGGTAGAGAAAGAAGAAAATGTTTTTCCAATGATTTCGACGGGAAGCTCGGTGGAAGAAGTGCGGCTAGCGTAGGAAATGTTTTTTGGGACAACCTGATTTTAACTTAATAATAATGAAAGAACAAGAATTTACAATAACAATATATTCCGAAAATGTAACGGGTATCTTATCCAGGGTAGTGGGTATTTTTACTCGTCGGCATATTAATATTAAAACGCTAACCGTTTCGGAATCTTCTATAAAAGACATTCATCGGATGACCGTGGTGATAAAAGTAACGGAGGAAGTAGTAGAAAAAGTAGTCGCTCAATGTGATAAGCAAGTAGACGTTATTAAGGCTTTTTATTATCATCCTGACGAGATCATCCATCAAGAAATTGCGTTGTATAAAGTACCTACTTCCGCATTTACAGATGGTAATAGTTTGGAAAAATTAATCCGATCACACAATGCGCGTATTTTAGAAATTGAACCTGAATTTGTGGTGATTGAAAAAACAGGACATGAAAAAGAAACACAGGCGCTGTTAAAAGATTTGGAAAAAATAGGGATCTTCGAATTTGTACGATCAGGTAGAATTGCCATTGTCAAACAAATGGAAATGCTGAATACTTACCTGCAATCCTTGGAAGCGTGATGGAAAAAGAGGAAGCATAGTGTCTTAATTTATTTAATCAACATTGCTTAATACTAAACACGAATAAATTTTTTAAAACAAAAAACATATAATTATGGCAAAAATGAATTTCGGCGGCGTAGAAGAAAACGTAGTCACCAGAGATGAATTCTCATTAGAAAAAGCAAGAACAGTCCTAAAAGATGAAGTAATTGCAATCATCGGCTACGGAGTACAAGGTCCTGGACAAGCACTCAACCTACGCGATAATGGCTTCAAAGTAATTGTCGGACAACGACAGCCTTCCAAATCCTGGGACAAAGCCATCGCTCACGGATTCGTACCAGGCGAAACGCTTTTTTCTATCGAAGAAGCCGCAAAAAAAGGAACCATCATTCAGTATTTATTGTCTGATGCCGCGCAAATTTCTCAATGGGAAATGTTGAAAGAATACCTTACACCTGGCAAGGCATTATACTTTTCTCATGGTTTTGGTATTACTTATAAAGAAAGAACGGGTATTGTTCCACCAGAAGGAGTAGACGTTATTTTGGTCGCTCCAAAAGGATCAGGAACGAGCCTTCGCCGAATGTTTGTAGAAGGGCGTGGACTCAATTCCAGCTACGCGATTTTTCAGGATGCCACAGGACGAGCCTTCGAACGAGTCGTTGCTTTAGGAATTGGGATTGGTAGTGGATATTTGTTTGAAACCAATTTCAAAAAAGAAGTATATAGTGATTTGACCGGAGAACGAGGTACCCTCATGGGGGCCATTGCGGGAATCTTCGAAGCACAATACAACGAACTTCGCAAACGCGGTCATTCTCCCAGCGAAGCCTTCAATGAAACGGTGGAAGAACTCACCCAAAGCTTGATGCCGCTCGTAGCTGAAAATGGTATGGACTGGATGTATGCCAACTGCTCCACGACTGCCCAACGTGGTGCCTTGGATTGGAAAAATAAATTTCGCGATGCAGTTGCTCCAGTTTTTACTGAACTTTATGACGAAGTTGCCAGCGGCAATGAAGCGCAGCGATCTATTGATACCAACAGTCAGCCCGACTATCGCGAAAAGCTAGAAGTCGAACTAGCTGAAATTCGTGACTCCGAAATGTGGCAGGCCGGAAAAGCAGTGCGTAGCCTGAGACCTGAAAATCAGGACGAGCCAGCAAATACACCTGCGACTTAAATTTGTGCAAACAATAGGTTTTTAATGACAAAACATAACAGTAAACTGCCACACCTCATTACTACAGAAAATATTCTGAAAGCCCGAATGCGGCTGCGGGATGTGGCCGTGCATACTCCTTTGTTGCACAATGCGAATTTATCGGAGCGGTACGGCGCCAATCTATTTCTAAAAAGAGAGGATTTGCAGGTCGTCCGCTCCTATAAAATTCGGGGGGCTTACAACAAGATGATTACTATGTCAGCGGCAGAATTAGCCAACGGCGTAGTTTGTGCCAGTGCGGGTAATCATGCACAGGGCGTGGCGCTGGCTTGTCAGAAAATGGAAGTGAAGGGACAAATTTTTATGCCATCCACTACACCAAAACAAAAAATTAAAAAGGTAAAAGCGTTTGGAAAAGAATATGTGCAAATTGTGTTGGAAGGAGATACTTTTGATGCTTCTTATAATATGGCCATGAAATTTGCAGCGCAAGAGCAGCGGGTATTCGTACATCCGTTCAATGATGAAAAAGTGATAGAAGGACAGGGTACCCTCGGCATGGAAATACTGGAAGATGCCCGAGTACCAATTGATTATATTTTTGTGGCTATCGGTGGGGGAGGACTGGCTTCCGGACTGGGAGCGTACTTCAATCAAATGAGTCCGCATACAAAAATTATCGGTGTGGAACCTTCTGGCGCAGCGGCGATGTATGCAGCACGATTGAAAGGGGAAGTAGTAGAACTGGAAAAAATTGATCCTTTTGTAGATGGTGCGGCGGTTCAGCAGGTAGGAGCGTTGACCTTTCAACTTTGCGAACGCTATGTAGAAGATATTGTTCTTGTTCCCGAAGGTAAAGTCTGTACGACTATCCTTGATCTTTATAATGAAGAAGCTATTGTTGCGGAACCCGCAGGAGCATTAACCATTGCTGCACTAGATTTTTATAAAAAACAAATAAAAAATAAAAATGTAGTATGCATTGTTAGTGGAGGGAATAACGATATTGTGCGGACGGAGGAGATAAAAGAACGCTCTTTACTTTATGAAGGGTTAAAACATTATTTTATTATTAAATTTCCGCAACGTGCTGGCGCACTTCGTGAATTTCTTAATGATGTCTTGGGTGAAAATGACGACATTACTCATTTTGAATATACCAAAAAACACAATCGTGAAAGTGGTCCTGCCATTGTTGGTATTGAAGTGAAACAACCGGGTGATTATGCAAAATTATTGACTCGTATGAAGGAACATGGAATTATCTATCAAGCGGTGAATGAGTCGGCGTCGTTGTTTGGTTTATTGATCTAAATATTATCATTAAGTTAAGAAGTGATAAACTTTTCTTAAGGTCGTAAAAATGAATGCTTTCTTAAATTTTTTGTATTATTTTAGAAGTATTATTTTAAGCTATTAAAACGACCATTATGAAATTTACCCTATCCATCCTAGGCCTGTTATTGGCTACCAGTATCTTTGCTCAATCCGAAATTGATTATCGGGAACCACTGACTTATGATGATAACGGAGCCGTTGTCTTTAGTAAAATAATGAAATTTCCTGATAAATCTAAAAGCGAACTTTTTGCATTGGGCCAAGAGTGGTTTATTAAGAAATTTCTATTTGGAAGCGAAACCATGGAAATAGAGAATGAGGAAATTGGAAAATTGATGAAGCGTGGTTATTTTCCTTACCGGACCAATCCGATGATGCAGGAATTGAACGGAGAGCTTACGCACATCATAAGTATTTCCATCAAGGATGGGAAAATAAAAGTAGACCTAGAAGAACTGTATATTGTGGGCCCTGTCACAATTATTACTGCTGTAGATCAAGTGTATTTTCCCAGGTCAGCGCACGATGTATTTGGTGATGATGCGCTCTATAAGCGAAATGGAAAAGCACGTAAAGTTCGACGCCGACATAAGGAGGCAGTCCTCAAATATTGGTATGATACTTTAAATAGTATTCAGTCATTCATGGCAAGTGCAGAGGACAACGCAGACTGGTAGGAATAACGCTCCGTCCAGTAAGCTTGATTTATTTTATCAACATTCCTAAACGTTAAAACAAATCCCTAATATTAACTCCGATTAATATTAGGGATTTTTTTGTTGAAGCAATCCACCTCCATTCTAATAAATTGCTTACTTTTGCACCAAAAAACGTTGGAAACTATAAACAAGTTTAAAGTTTCCAACGTTTATATTCACAAATATGCAAAAAATAATAATACTCGATAAGGTTCAGGAACTCTTTATGAAATACGGCCTCAAAAGCGTATCCATGGACGATATTTCGCGTACGCTGGGTATTTCCAAAAAGACTTTATATCAATGTGTAGAAAACAAAAAAGATTTGGTTCAACAAATCTTTGCAAAGCATATTGAGGAAGAGCAAACGGCTATAGATGAGATTGTCGCAGAGAGTGGGGATGCGCTGGAAGCTATATTGGGAATCGCTAAATATATTACGGCCTTACTACGGGAAATGTCGCCGACTACTTTATATGATATACAAAAATACTACGGAGATACCTGGCAGATGATTCAGCGATTACAGAATAAATACATCTACCAAATTATCAAAAAAAATATTGAACAAGGGATGACAGAGGGCCTTTATCGCAAAGACCTCAACGCGGATATTGTTGCCAAACTCTACGTTGGAAAAACCTTCATCATTGTAGACGAAGAAGTTTTTCCACTTAAAGAATATAATATTGAAAATCTTTATTGGGAGTATATCCGATACCATATTCATGGAATTGCTTCTGCCAAAGGATTGAAATTATTAGCAAAACATACTAAGCATACAACCAATGATTAAACAACTAATAACCCTCTCACTGCTCTTGTTTATCGTTGCCTCACAGGCACAAGAAGCACCGCAGTCTACTACATTTACCTTGGGAGAAGCGATTAATTATGCTTATGAAAACAACGTAAGCGTAAAAATTGCCAAAAGAAACATTGACGATGCGGAGGCACAAATCATAGAACGTCGTGCGGTCGGTATTCCTACTTTAAGTGGAGAAATCAACTATCAGCACTTTTTGAAAATTCCGGTTTCTGTACTGCCTAAAGCATTTGAAGATATGGCGCGAGCTGGAAATGGTGGTACACTGCCCGATGATTATTCGAATCAAATCAGCTTTGCACTAAGAAATAATTTTGATGCCGGACTCAACCTCAACGCATTGATTTTTGATCCTAGCTATTTTACAGGATTGAAAGCGGCCAGGGCATTTAAAACGTATGTAGGTCAGGAATTAATTGCCGAAGAACGGGCAGTACGCGACCAAGTCGTACAGGCTTATCTACCTCCGCTGATCGTCGATGAGAATTTAAAAATTTTACAAAAAAATATTATCAACCTCGAAAATATGCTACGCGAAACCCGGGCGACCTATGAAGCTGGATTTGTGGAGCAACTCGACGTGGATCGACTTACGTTGTCTCTCGCCAATCTAAAAACAGAGGTAGACAACCTGGTCCGTCAAAAAGAATTGGCGCTCAATGGTTTGAAGTTCGTCATGGGATATCCTATCGATAAATCCATTACGATCTCCGATAACCTGGATCAATTATTAGTCCTGGCGACAGACAAGGACTTAACCGAACCAGTCAGTTACCAGAGTCGTCCAGAGTATCGCGTCGCCGAATCCGGGATCAAACTTAATGAACTAAACATCAAAATTAATAAAGACGGTTACATTCCTTCGGTTACTGGGTTTTTAAATTACCAATATGGGTATCAGGGGAATTCGTTTTTTGGTTCAGATGGTTTTTGGGTACCTACGTCTGTTGCAGGATTACAGATAAAGGTGCCGATCTTTGATGGTTTTAATAAGAAGGCAAAAGTCGAACGAGCCAGGATCGCATTGGATGTTGCACGGGAACAGGTTAAGATGTTGGAGCAATCCATTGACCTGGAAATCACAAACGCCCGTACTGAATACCTGACCGCATTGGAACGTACCAATAGTCAAGAAAAAAATATGGCGTTGGCTCAAAAAATATATGACACCACGCAGATTAAATATCGTTCTGGTGTCGGATCTAGTATCGAAGTTACACAGGCGGAACAAGCGCTATACGAAACGCAACAAAATTTTATTCAGGCACGATATCAATTGCTGATAGCGAAGCAAAAGTTGGATACGGTGCTTGGTAAGGGGTGATTAAATAGATTGAGATAAAAGAGGAAGCATAGTGTCTTGATTTATTTTATCTTCCTAAGTAAGCTGCTGACAATACTTTCCTGCTGATTATTTTAGTCAATATTGAATACAACTAAACAATTATGAAAAATATACCTTTATTCTTACTCATTGTTCTTTTGCTTTCCGCTTGTGGAGGGGAAACGGGAAAGGAATCCGAAACGTTGGCGGGCAAAAAAGAATTAATAAAAACGAAGAAAGCCGAAATCAAAACATTGCAAAATGAGATTGATAAACTGAAAGAAGAAGTCATCGTGCTCGATCCCGCGTCTCAGGTAAAAACCCGTCGGAAAGTTGTCACCGATACCGTGGTAGCAAATGATGTGGAACGCTTTGTCGAAATGCAAGCTGCCGTAGAAGCAGACGATGCGAGCATGGCGAGTAGTGAAACAGGTGGCCGAATCACCAACGTATCTGTGCGGGAAGGGCAAGCGGTACGCAAAGGGAATCTTATCGCAACGGTAGACATGGAATCCGTTAACAAACAAATTGCAGAAGTACAAACAAGTCTTTCTTTGGCCGCAGATGTTTTTATGCGACAGTCGAAATTATGGGAGCAAAACATCGGTTCTGAAATCCAATATTTACAAGCTAAGAATCAAAAAGAGAGCTTGGAAAAAAGTTTGGAAACCTTAAACTTTCAATTGACAAAAGCCAACGTTTACGCACCCATCAGCGGGGTAGTGGATGAGGTAATGTCGGATGCCGGAGAGATGGCTTCGCCGGGTATGCCGATTGTGAAAATCATGAATACCTATCGGGTAAAAGTAGTGGCGAGTGTTCCTGAAAAATACTTGCCCGTCGTCAAACGTGGACAAAAAGTAACTATTAAATTTCCTGCTTTAAACGAAGAACGTGTGGCTACAGTCACCACCGTAGGACGTAGTATCAATCCCGCCAACCGTACTTTTGGACTAGAAGTGATACTCAACAATAAAAACGGAAACCTAAAACCGAACCTGCTAGCCAGCATGGAATTAAAAGATTTTACGGCTAAAAATGTGGTCTCTATTCCACTCGCTGCTATCCAACAAGAAATTAGCGGAGAAGATTATGTGTTTGTTAAAGGAGAAAGTGCTGAGGGAGCTATTGCCAAAAAAGCTTACGTAAAAAAAGGAGAACGGATCGAGAATAGCGTCATTATCACAGAAGGATTAAAGCCTGGCGATCAACTCGTTGTAGAAGGGGCAAGAGGATTGTCTGAAGGGGAATTGATTGAAATTACGACACGTAAAAACGATTTAACGTCAGCTGCTGAATCCCGATAGGGTAGTAGTACGAGTTCTTTTATTTTAAAAAATAACAACATGAGCGACATCATAAATTCTGTTAAAGAAAAATTCCGTCAATTTAGCTTGTCTTCTCTGGCCATTGACAATAGCACCAGTATCTTCATCCTTACCTTGATGATTCTTTTCTTCGGTGTCAGCTCGTATAATACGATGCCAAAGGAAGCTTTTCCTGAAATTCCCTGGCCAAAAATTTACGTCAATACGGTCTATTTTGGAAACGCCGCATCGGATATTGAAAGCCTGATTACCCGACCCATCGAAAACGAATTACAATCCGTCTCTGAAGTCAAAAACGTAACCTCTTCTTCCTTGCAGGATTACTCCCTGATCGTCGCTGAATTTCAATCCAACGTAGATCTCGATGTGGCTATCCGCAAAGTCAAAGACGCGGTAGATAAAGCCAAATCAGAATTGCCTACCGACCTGGACAACGATCCCGAGGTACTCGATATCAATATGTCCGAAATACCAATTATGTCGATCAACGTATCCGGAAATTATCCCAACGATGAACTCAAGGAATACGCGGAATTGCTACAGGATGATATCGAAGCATTGGTGGAAATATCCGAGGTGGATCTAAAAGGAGCACAGGATCGAGAAGTGAAAATTGATGTGGACTTACCGAGTATGGAAGCGACACAAGTGAGCTTTACGGATATTGAAAATGCGGTTCGCGCAGAGAATGTTACGATGTCCGGCGGGGAATTGGTGAGCAACGATTTTCGTCGAACCATACGTGTGATTGGAGAGTTTGAAAATGTAGGACAACTGGAAGATTTAATCGTAAAAGCGGAAAATCAAAACCCTATTTATTTAAAAGATATTGCCAAAGTAACCTTTGGATACAAAGATAGAACGAGTATCGCTCGCGCCGATGAACTGCCCGTAATCTCACTGGATGTCATTAAGCAAAGTGGTCAAAACCTACTCTCTGCTTCTGATAAAATTAAGACTATTATTACAAATGCAGAAAATACTTATTTACCAAAAGGTATTACTATAAAACCTTTTAATGACCTATCGGTCCAAACCCGGGATATGGTTTCTAATCTGGAAAATAGTATTATTTCTGGCGTTATTCTCGTGGTGCTGGTATTGTTATTTTTTCTAGGTATCCGAAATGCGATGTTTGTGGGAATTGCTATCCCACTGTCTATGTTGATGGGGATTTTGATTATTAATCTAGTAGGATATACGTTAAATACTGTTGTGTTGTTTTCATTGATTCTTGCCCTAGGAATGTTGGTGGATAATGCGATTGTGGTAGTGGAAAATGTTTATCGATTTCAACAAAATGGTCATGATAGTGTATCTGCCGCGAAGTATGGAACAGGAGAAGTCGCACTGCCCATTATTGCCTCTACGGCGACGACATTGGCTGCCTTTTTCCCCATGATTTTCTGGCCTGGACTGATGGGGAGTTTTATGCGCTATTTGCCGATTACGTTGATTATCGTATTGAGTTCTTCTCTCTTTGTTGCACTGGTCATTAACCCTGTAGTAACGGCTACGTTGATGAAAATTGATGAGCGGGCGGACAATGCAGCAGCGCGAAGACGGAAGTTGAGAAATATTATGATTGGTGTTTTGTTGATGGCAATAGCTACCGTCCTCTTTCATCTAGTCGAAATTAGGTGGGCGCGCAACCTGATGGCTATTGCGTTGATCGTGACGTTGTTGAATTATTTTATTCTTCGTCCTGCGTCGTTTGCTTTCCAAAGTAGTTTTCTGCCCTTACTGGAAAGAGGGTATAATAAATTCATCAATTTTGCACTTAGTGGTATTACGCCAGTCATTGTTTTTATTGGAACGATTGGATTGTTGATTGGAACATTTGCATTGTTAAGAGCAAATATGCCGAAGGTAGAATTCTTTCCCAGTCCTGACCCAAACTATGTGAATGCTTTTGTAGAATTACCCCTCGGTACAGATATTGAAGCCACCAATGACGTGATGATAAAACTGGAAAGCCGTATCGCTAAAGTGATGGAACCTTACGAAGGAATCGTGGAGGCCGTATTGGCTCAAATAGGTGAAAATACGTCTGATCCGAATGCAGGCCCTAACTTCGGTGCCTCTCCCAATCGTGCCAGACTAACTGTTTCCTTTATCCCTTCCACAGAGCGGGGCGAGCTGTCCAGTGCCAAGGCAATGGATGACATTCGCGCTGCGGTGCAGGGCATTCCTGGTGTACAAATCACGGTGGATAAGGAACAAAGTGGTCCACCGCAGGAGAAACCTATTTATATCGAAATACAAGGGGAAGATATGGATCAGCTAGCTAAGTTGTCCAATAGTATGATTGCCTATATCAATAACAAAAATATTGGTGGAATCGAAGAAATAAAGGCGGATGTAAAAATCGGTAAACCAGAGATGTCGGTGAATATTGATCGAGAAGCAGCACGTCGATATGGCGTGTCTACGTTCGCGATTGCGGATGCGATACGAACAGCCGTTTTTGGAAAAGAAGTATCTAAGTTTAAAGATGGAGAAGACGATTATCCGATTACCTTGCGACTCGACCAAAAGTACCGTTATAGTATTGATGATTTGCTCAACCAGCGGATCACTTTCCGGAATCCTTCAAATGGACGGATCAGTCAGGTGCCGATTTCTACAGTGGCGACGGTTGATTTTTCTTCTACGTATAGTTCGATTAACCGAAAAGAACAAGAGCGGGTCATCGTTTTAACCTCTAATGTAATCGCAGCGTATAACGCCAATGAGGTAGTGGAAGAAATAAAATCAGCATTGGAGGATTTTGAAATGCCGAAGGATTTTACGTACCGATTTGCGGGAGGGCAAGAGCAGCAGGCAGAGGAGACAGCGTTTTTGAGTTCTGCTTTTATGATCGCTTTATTTTTAATTTTTATCATTTTAGTCGCGCAGTTTAATTCTGTAATTTCTCCTTTTATTATCATTATCTCGGTGGTCTTTAGTACTATCGGTGTTTTTCTGGGATATGTCTTTACAGGAATGGATATTGTGGTCATTATGACGGGAGTGGGAATTATATCGCTAGCTGGAATTGTGGTAAACAACGCAATTGTATTAATTGATTATACAAATTTAGTGATTCAAAGAATACGCGAGAAAGCAGACTTGGCGAATATGAATGATATGGATACGGAAGCGGTAAAGGCTGGGATTATTGAAGGAGGAGCGACTCGTCTACGGCCAGTATTGCTAACCGCGATTACGACAGTTTTGGGATTGATTCCTTTGGCGATAGGATTTAATTTCAACTTTACGACCTTTATTACGGACTTAGATCCACAGTTTTTTATAGGCGGAGATAATGCCGCGTTTTGGGGGACAATGGCATGGACAGTGATCTACGGATTGGTGTTTGCAACTTTCCTTACGCTGGTAGTCGTGCCTGTGATGTACTGGCTGGCCTATCGCCTAAAGCGATGGGTGATGCTCCGAGTAATAGGCAATAATCAGGAAGAAAAAAATGAATTGGTGTAATTCCTAAAAGTAGCGGCTACTAAATGCAGGGATTAATCGCATCCTTTTTTACCATGTTGTAGATACCCATTTTTACTCTTTTATTAAAAAATTGCTTACCCATTTTTATTTTTAAACCTTCATCTATGAGGCGAAAATCTACGTGTGTTGGTTTGATTGCTAAAATTTTTATTTTTTTGCTGGTGGGGTTCATAACGAGATATATTTTTTAGGGGTATAAAATAATCTTACATAACTACCTTTCAGAACGCACAAATCGAAGTATTGTTCAAATCTCTGCTATAACACCACAACTTATGACTTTCCATGATGACAAAAAAG
>Ga0114957_1004034_pt1 | contig 12864 bp, 2 predicted proteins | sample BantaG_FD_87175 | JGI IMG/M metagenome (GOLD analysis project Ga0114957, IMG submission 87175) | Marine algal microbial communities from Bantry Bay, Ireland - BantryBay_4 metaG | ecosystem: Host-associated > Algae > Red algae > Unclassified | place: Bantry Bay, Ireland | collected 2014-11-21 | reverse complement strand
CCCCTGGCCGCCATTGGCAACTTCGTATGGTTTGATGCCAACTCCAACGGCGTTCAGGACGCGGACGAGGAGGGCATTGCGGGCGTAACCGTGAACCTCTGGACCGCCACCGCTGACGGAGCAGCCGATGAGCAGATCGACACGGTCGACACCGATGCTGACGGTTTCTACGGCTTCTCCGAACTTGATCCTGATGTTGACTACGTCATCCAGGTGATTGCTGGCGAAGACCGAATCGTGACGGTGGCCAACGCCGGCGACGATCGGGCGCTGGACAGCGACATTGCCGCCGACACCGGCCTGACCATTGCCGTAAACCTGGCTCCGGGTGAGACCAATCTCACGCTGGACGCTGGTGTTCGCCCGGCTCCGGTTCGGATTGGTGACACGCTGTTCTTCGATGTCAACAGCAACGGCATCCAGGATGCCGATGAACCCGGCATTGGTGACTCGACTGTCGAGCTGCTGGAAGTGAACGCCGACGGCACCCCCGGTGCGGTCATCGAGGCCACCACGACGACTGACGATGGTCTGTACCAGTTCACCGTCATCCCTGGTGACTACATCGTGAAGTTCACGACCGACGCTCCGTTCGAGTTCACTTCGGCCAACCAGGGTGACGATGATGCGGCGGACTCTGACGTTGATCCCGCAACCGGTTTGACCAGCGTGATCACCGTGACTTCGGGCAACGACGACCCAACCATCGACGCTGGTGTACTGCCAGTGGCGCCGGGAGTGTCAATTGAGAAGACCACCAACGGCAGCGATGCCGATGTGACTGGTCCGGTACTGACCGCCGGTCAGGCCGTGACCTGGGTCTACACCGTCACCAACACGGGCGGTTGGGACCTCGCCGACGTTGAGGTCGATGACGACCGTGAAGGTCGAATCTGTGTGATTCCGACGTTGAGCATTGGTCAGACCCAGACCTGCAGCAAATCGGGCATCGCCCAGGCTGGCATCTATGTGAACAACGGTTCGGCCGGCGGTAACCCGGTTGATCCGGACGGCAACCCCGCCACGAACCCTGACGGTTCGCCGGTAGGTCGCCCAACCAGCACCGACCCATCGCGCTATGAAGGCACCCAGGTGTTTCCAACGACGGTGGTTCCAACCAACACGCCAGTACCGGCCGCTCCTACCGCAACCCCGGTACCGCCAACGCCCACCCCGATCGTGATCGTGGTGACGCCTACGCCAGTACCACCGCCATTGGCGGTAACCGGTGCGTCAAGCAGTGATCTGGCACTGGTAGCCGGGGGTCTCGTCCTGATGGGCGGACTCCTGCTGATCACGGCTCGCCGTCGGTCCACGGTTGATGCGGAGTAGCCAAATCACCGGTTGTTGAGGAAGCGGACCTCGGCCGTGACCCGAGATCAACCCATCTGAATAGAAAGGCTGCGGGTTCGCCCCGCAGCCTTTCGCCATTTTCCCCTGTGGATAAGCACCAATCTTGTGGATAACGCGATTACTATTGCGCCCAGCACGTTTGCGTGCTTGCATTGCAAGGTCTGTCATAGAGGTAGCAGGCTTGGTTTCCCGTGTATCAATTGACTCGCGGGCGGCTTTGTCTTGGCTGCCGAACTTAGTTGGAGAAAATAAAAATGAGCTCTACGGCTGTTTGGGTGAGGCGTGGTGAGCGGGGTTGGTGGCGTGTGGTTGCTGCTGTGGTCGCAACGGCAATGGTTGCCGTTGGTCTGATCGCGGTGCTTCCGTTGACCTCCTACGCGGATACGGCGAATGGGTCGCCGGATCCGGGAAGTCCCGGCGTGTTCCTGTACAACGCGGGGACCGATTCATCGGGTACGCCCACAGTTGGGCCCCGTCCCGGCGGCGGACCGTGCGATGGCACTTCTGGCGATGACCCCACCGGTCCGGCGATCACTGAGGCGGTAGCCGCAGGACTGCTGTACTTCATCGGTGACGTACCTCAAGAAGTGGAATCGTTCACCACCGGTGGTGCCGGCGAGACCGACTTCAATTCCAGTCCGGATCCGGATATTGCGGCAGTCAACACCGGTCTGACGACCGTTGACGACTACGGCTTCATCGGCAATACGGGTGACGATGCCTCCAACTACGACGCCGGCACCGGCGGTGATATTCGCTTGTCGCTGGACGCAAATGACGATGAGCCGAATGCTCCTGCAGGACCGATCGACCTGATCATCCCCGATGGTGTGGCGGCGACCGGTCAGATCTCGGACACCTCCGGCGGCACGACGCTGAACCTCGATGGCTCCGAAATCTTCATCTTCGAAGATGCGGCGACCTCGGGTATGACCATCACCCTCCTTGGTGATGGCGATCCGGTGACCATCAACATCGATGATTACCAGCGCAACCCGGATGCTCCGGGTGAGGCCGATGACACGCTCATCGCCATCGACCTGGACACCCTGGCTGGCTTCAATGGCACCTACGTGGGCGAGATCATCATCACCGATGATGACATCCCCACTTCGCCTCCTGGTCGAAGTGACTGCGACACCTCCCAGACCGCCAACGTGATCGATACCTCTCTGGAGATCGACGCAGTGGCCACCCGAACCGACACGGTTCTGCTCGGTGTACCGGCGGTGGACATTGAGAAGTCCACCAACGGTTCCGACGCCGATAACGCAGCCACCGCAGTGCCGGTGATTGCCGGTCAGACCGTCACGTGGACCTATGTGGTGACCAACACCGGCGAGGTTCCCCTCTCTGATGTAACTGTGGTCGATGACCAGCTTGCAGACGCGGACATCAGCTGCGCCAATGGCTCCAACGTTGTTCCGGGGCCTGTCGTCCCGGGTGGAAGCTTCACCTGTGAGGCCACCGGCGTCGCGGGTGCCGCTGCGTACACAAACGTTTCGACGGTCACCGGTACGCCGGAGGCCGCAAACGGTTCGCCAGCTCCGCAGGCCGCCGTCACCGACGCTGACCCTTCGAACTACGTCCCCCAGACCCCGTCCATCACCATCGAAAAGGAAACAAACGGCGTACAGGCGGACCTCCCCGCTAACGCAGTGGCGCTCACCTTGGGTGAAGCAATCACCTGGACCTATGTGGTGACCAACAACGGTCCCACCAATCTGATCAGCGCCGATGTCACTGACGACCAGGGTGTTGCGGTGACCTGTGTTGGTGGAAACCCCATTCCCCAGCTGGCACCCAACGACAGTGTGATCTGCACTGGTGTCGGCACAGCTGCTCTCACTGGGGCAACGCCGTACGCCAACATCGGCTCGGTTTCGGCCACGCCGGCTGATGCCTCCTTCGCCGCCATTGCTGGCGCCGCTGCGGTTAATGACGCCGATCCATCGCACTACGTGGTCAGCGTGAGTCCAGCCATCGACATCGAGAAGCTCACCAACGGTGAGCAGGCCGATAATCCAACCGGACCACAAATCGTGGTGGGTGACACCGTGACGTGGACCTACGTCGTCACCAACACCGGCGACACGGCACTGACCAACATCACCGTCACCGACGACCAGATCGCCCCTGGCAGCATCAACTGCGGTGGCAGCAACATCGTCGCCGGACCGATCTCCAACGTGGCGCCAAACAACACATTCACCTGTGATGCAACCGGCGTGGCCACTTCTGGCCAGTACACCAACGTTTCGTCGGTTAGCGGTGTCCCATCGGACGCGGCGGGCGCCTCTCTGGGTCTGCCCAACGTGACCGACAGCGATCCGTCCAACTACATCGGCATCGTGCCTTCCATTCTCCTGGAGAAGAGCACAAACAGCCAGGACGCCGATACCGCCGCCGAGGCTGTCGTTCTGGAGATCGGTGACCCCATCACCTGGAACTACATCGTGACCAACAATGGTCCGGTGACGTTGGCCAACGTCACCGTTGTGGATGACCAGGGCGTAACCGTCTCTTGTAACGAGGGCACCGGCAACGTCATCAATGACCTGGCTCCAGCCGAAACCGTCACCTGCAGCGGTGCGGGCACCGCCGAGTTCGGCAGCTACACCAACCTCGGTTCGGTCTCGGGTCAGCCCGTCAACGAGGACGGTCAGCCCGTGGGCGAACGCGTCGATGACACCGATCCGTCCAACTACATCGCTGACGCCGACCCCGCCATCACGATTCAGAAGTCCACCAACGAGCAGGACGCTGACACTCCCACCGGTCCCACAATCGCGGTTGGCGGCGTTGTCACCTGGATCTACGAAGTCACCAACACCGGCGATGTTCCACTGTCGAGTGTGACCGTGAACGATGATGATCCATCAGTGGTCATTGACTGCGGTGGTGGCAGCAATACCTTCACCACCGTCCTGATACCCGGTGCCGTCACCCAGTGTGAAGCAACCGGCGTAGCCACTTCTGGTCAGTACGCCAATACCGGTGACGTGGTCGGTACCCCATCCGATGATGCGGGCACGCCACTTCCCGGTGTCGGCGACGTAACGGCTGAGGATCCCTCGCACTACTTCGGTGGCGACCCCGGTCTTGACATCGAGAAGGCCACCAACGGCGTTGATGCCGACACTCCGGCGGACGCACCAGCCATCCTTGCGGGTGAAGCTGTGTCCTGGACCTACGTGGTCACCAATCCGGGCAACCAGACCCTTCTCAACGTTGAAGTTGCCGACAGCGACCCCGCCGTGATCGTCAGCTGTGGCCAGGGCACCGGAGCGATCATCAATTCGCTCGCACCCGGCGAAGAAGTCATTTGCAACGCCTCCGGTATTGCGGTCGCCGACGGTCTTTACGCCAACATCGGCTCGGTTGTCGGCCAGCCGATTGACGATGAGGGCAACCCCATCGGCGATCCACAAACCGATGAGGATCCATCGCACTACGTTGGTGCCGACCCCGTCCTGACACTCAAGAAGTTCGTCGACGGGGATGACGCCCAGGACGGCTCACCAATCACGGTTGATGAAGGGGACACCGTGACGTGGACCTACGTGGTCACCAATGACGGCACCACCAACCTGGTAAGGCTGACCGTCGTCGACGATCAGGCCGTCAGCGTTGACTGTGGCGACGGAACGCCGAACATCGCGTCTCTGGCTGCTGGAGTAAGCGTTACCTGCGCCGCCACCGGTGAAGCAATCGCAGGTCCATACCGGAACCTCGGAACCGTCACGGGTACCCCTGCCGATGCTGCGGGTGAGCCCCTCACCGATCCTGATGGCAACCGCCTTGATGATCTGAGCAGCGAAGACGAAGCCAACTACATCGGCGAGCCTCCAGCTCCCAATGGCAGCATTGGCGATCTCGTCTGGCTGGACGCCAACAACAACGCCGCATTCGACAGCGGCGAAGTTGGCATCGCCGGCGTAGAAGTGAACCTCGCCGGTCCTGGTGGCTTCACCTCGACGATGGTCACCGACAGCGACGGCTTCTACCAGTTCACCGACCTTGCGTTCGGTGACTACACCGTGACGGTCAATCCGGCGACTCTGCCAGCTGGCTACGTGCAGACTTTCGATGAGGATGCACCACTCGACAATGAGTCGACCACCACCTTGACCGAGCAGGCACCATCGGATCCCAACCAGGACTTCGGCTACGTGCCGCCGGTTCTGGGCACCATTGGTGACACGGTTTGGTTCGACGCCAACGAAAATGGTGTTCTCGACCCCGGCGAGTCCGGCATTGAAGATGTCACCATCACCATCACCGACTCGTCCGCCGCCACCCAGACCGCAACAACCGACGCAAACGGCCAGTACCTCTTTACCGAACTGCCGTTTGACACCTACACCGTGACGGTGGACCAAAGCACGCTGCCTGCGGGATTCGTGCCCACCTTCGATGACGATGCGCCATTCGATGGTGAGTCAACGACCACCCTGACTGCTGCGGCGCCGGAGGACCTCGACCAGGACTTCGGTTACGTCGAGCCTCTTCTTGGTTCAATCGGTGACTTCGTCTGGCTTGATGCGAACGCCGATGGCGTTCAGGACGCCGGCGAAACCGGTATCGAAGGCGTCACCGTGACCCTCAGCGCTCCGGACGGAACCGAGGTAACCGACGTTACCGACTCCAGTGGGCTGTACCTGTTCACCGGACTTGACGCCGGCACCTACACCATCACCGTTGACACCGCCTCGGCGGCGCTCGACGGCCTGTCACCAACCGGTGACTTCGACGGCGGTCTGGACAGCACGTCAGAGACCACCATCGAAGATGGTGAATCTGACCTCGACCAGGACTTCGGCTATGTGGCCGCAGCCCTGGACATTGAAAAGGCCACCAACTCCGCGGATGCAGACACCGCAGCTGACGCTGTCACCGTCACCGTCGACACGCCGGTCACATGGACCTACGTGGTGACCAACAACAGCGTGGTCACGATCACCGACGTTACGGTTACCGACGACAAGCTGACGGGCATCATTTGTGATGGAAGCAGCGACAACACCGTGGCCTCGCTGGCTGCTGGTGACTCGGTGACCTGTGCTGCGGAAGGCACGCTGTCTGAGCTTGGTCCGTACACCAACATCGGCTCCGTAACCGGTGACGATCCACTCGGTAACGAACTGACTGACAGCGATCCATCCAACGCCAACGCGGTGGACGAGGAAGTCGGGTCACTTGGTGACTTCGTCTGGTTCGACACCGACGGCGATGGCGCCCAGGATCCAGATGAAGAAGGCATTGAGGGCGTCGAACTGACGCTGACCAGGCCTGACGGCACAACGACGACGGTGACCACCGACGCCAACGGCGAATACACCTTCCCCGGTCTGGTCGCTGGCGAGTACACGATCGAAGTTACCGACGGCCTTCCCGCCGGCGTGACTCAGACCATTGACGCCGATGGCGGCAATGACAACAAGTCGACCTACACCCTTGCGGCTGGCGAAGACAACACCGAACAGGACTTCGGCTACGAGCCTGCCCGTATTGGCGCCATTGGCGACACGGTGTGGTTTGACCTCGACGGCGACGGTGTTCTTGACGCCAACGAAGAAGGCATCGCCAATGTGACGCTGGAACTCGTTGATGCTGACGACCAGGTCGTCGCCACCGAGGTAACCGACGCCAACGGTCGCTATACCTTCGCTGATGTACCCGGCGCCGACGGTTACACCGTCCGCGTTGATGCAACGACGCTGCCCGCAGGCGCAACGCAGGTCTCTGACCCGGACGAAACGTTGGACGGCCAGTCAGAACTGGACCTTGCCGATGGTGAAATCAACACCGTTCAGGACTTCGGTTATGTGTTGGCCGGCACGATTGGTGACAGGGTCTGGTTTGATGCGAATGCCGACGGCATTCAGGATGCTGACGAAGAAGGTATCGAAGGCGTGAAAGTCGACCTGAAGGACGCTGACGGAACCGTTATCGATACCGACACGACCGACGGCGACGGTGCATACCTCTTCGAGAACGTGCCCGCCGGCACCGGTTACACGGTGATGATTGATACCGGCACCTTCCCGGACAATGTCTTCCAGACTGCTGACCCTGATGACGCTTTCGACAACATGTCGGTCGTGGATCTGGAGTTGGGCGAGAGCAATCTTGACCAGGACTTCGGCTACGTCAATGCATCCCGCATTGGTGACTTCATCTTCGTTGACGCCAACGGCAACGGCCTCCAGGATCCGGGTGAAGAACCGGTCTCCGGCGCCACCGTGAACCTGTGGAGCGTTGATGCTGACGGTGCACCGGATCGCATCCTGGACACCGTTACCACCGGACCGAATGGTCAATACGGCTTCCTCGTTGCCCCGGGCCAGCAATACGTCCTGCAGGTTCAGGTTGCCGGTGTCCAGCTGACCGCTGCCAATGCGGGCGATGACGACCTTGCCGACAGCGATGTCGATCCGTCAACTGGATTTACGGCAATCCTGTCGGTCGGCGCTGGGGTCACTGACCTGAGCTTCGACGCAGGCATTGTTGTCGCCCAGCCGGGAATTCAGATTGAGAAGGCCACCAACGGCAACGACGCTGACGAAGCGCCGGGGTCGTCACTGGTGACCGGCTCTCAGGTGACGTGGACCTACGTGGTGACCAACACCGGTGGAACCGCGCTGGCTGATGTTGCGGTCAATGACAGTCGTGAAGGTGGCATCTCCTGCCCCAAGACCACGCTGGCCATCAACGAGACCATGACCTGCACGTTGACGGGCACCGTCCTCACGGGTCAGTACGCCAACGACGCCTCGGTCTCCGGTACGCCGGTTGATGCGGAGGGCAATCCAATCCCTGGTCTTGAACGGCCAGCGGACTCGGATCCATCGCATTACCTCGGTGTTCCTACGGCCACGGTGCCAGCAACGGTCGTGCCAGCGGCAACGCCCACGCCAGTTGTCATCACTGTGATTGCCACCCCAACGCCGGTTCCGGTCCCGCTGGCTCTCACTGGTCGTAACAGTGCGGACCTGGCCCTGATTGCCGGAGCGCTCATCATGGTTGGTGGGTCGTTCCTGGTGATCGGTCGCCGCCGCCGTGACAATCAGGCATAACACGCAACCGGACATTGTCCGGTAGAAGTGAGATTTCAGAAGCGACCGGCCCGCAGGGGCCGGTCGTTCTGGGTTTGAGGGGTCAAACGCTCCGGCTGGGCTCCGGGCCCGGAGCTTCAGCAGCTGGGGCGCAAAGCCGCGTGAATCGGGCGTACGCGCCAAACCACCTTTCACTTGCTTTCGATTGTTTCCGCTCCGCAAAAGAAATTGCTGCGTCATAGACCGGGGTGGTGAGCGTCCAGATCCGCACCAAACCGCCATCTGATACCCCATACGGTCAATTTGGGCCCTTCCTCCCGGGGAGATTGACCTAGTCCAGACGGTTGCAACCTCACGAGAAACCTGCTTTGCTGGTCCAGCAGATTGGTGCACCGTTTACTCGGGCGCCCGTTCGGCGGTAGGGCCGAACGCTGCATAAAGTCCGACTTAAGAAGGAACGTACAAGGATGAGCTCTACAGCCGTTTGGGTGAGGCGTGGTGAGCGGGGTTGGTGGCGCGTGGTCGCTGCTGTGGTTGCGATAGCGATGGTTGCTGTCGGATTAATCACAGTTTTGCCACTTACGTCGTATGCGGATACGGCGAACGGGTCGCCGGATGACACCCCTGGTGTCTTCCTCTACAACGCAGGCGTTGACTCGTCTGGTACGCCAACCGTCGGGCCGCGCCCGGGGGGCGGTCCGTGCGACGGCGTGGCTGGTTCTGACCCCACGGGGCCCGCCATTGCGGAAGCCGTTGGTGCAGGACTGCTGTACTTCATCGGTGACGTTCCGCAGGAAGTGGAGTCGTTCAACACCGGTGGAGCCGGCGAGACCGATGCCAACTCGGCTCCCGATCCTGATCTCGCCTCGGTGAACACTGGTCTCACGACCATTGACGACTACGGCTTCATCGGCAACACGGGTGACGATGACTCCAACTACGACGCGGGCACCGGTGGCGACATTCGTCTGACCCTCGACGCCAACGATGACGAGCCCAATGCGCCGGCTGGTCCCATCGACCTCATCATTCCCGACGGTGTGATTGCCACAGGTCAGATTTCAGACACCTCCGGCGGAACCACCCTTGACCTCGATGGCTCCGAGATCTTTATCTTCGAAGATGCGGCGACCTCGGGCATGACCATCACCCTTCTTGGTGATGGCGACCCGGTGACCATTGTCATCGATGACTACCAGCGCAACCCGGATGCTCCGGGTGAGGCCGACGACACGCTTATCGCCATCGACCTCGACAGCCTCCCGGGCTTCAACGGTCGCTACGTGGGAGAAATCATCATCACCGATGACGACATCCCCACTTCGCCTCCTGGTCGAAGTGACTGCGACACCTCCCAGACCGCCAACGTAATTGACACCTCACTCGAGATTGACGCCGTCGCAACCCGCACAGAAACGGTTATTTTCGGTGAGCCCATCGTGGAAATCGAGAAGGCAACCAACGGCGTCGATGCCGACACACCTGCGGAGGCCGTCGAAGTTATTACCGGCTCCACCGTCACGTGGACCTACGTCGTGACCAACGCCGGTCAGGTGGATCTGGTCAGCTTGGAAGTTCTGGACAACCAGATTCCGGCAAGCGCCATCAACTGCGATGGCACCGGCAGCAACGTGATTGCTGGACCAATTGCCCCCGGCGACAGCTTCACCTGTGAAGCCACCGGCACCGCAGGGACCACTGCATACACCAACGACTCGGTTGTTACCGGTATCCCGATCAACTCAGAAGGTAATCCTGCCATTGGCGCCATCGTCCGCGCTGATGACCCCTCGAACTACATCCCCGTAGCGCCGAGCATCCAGTTGGAAAAGGCCACCAACGGCGCCGACGCAGACACTGCGGCCGCCGCGGTGCAGCTGCTTCCGGGCGACGCGGTTACCTGGACCTACGAAGTCACCAACAACGGCACGACCAACCTCATCGACCTTGAGGTCACCGACAACCAGGGCGTGGCTATCACCTGCCCGGGCGGTAACCCGATTCCTCAGCTTCCTATCGGCGACACCATCACCTGTAGCGCCACCGGCACTGCGGGAACCACGGCATATACCAACATTGGTGATGTCGACGGTACGCCAGCCGACGCCGCCTTTGTTGCGATCCCCGGTGCCACCGATGTGAGCGACACCGACCCCTCCAACTACGTGGTCAATGTCAACGCGGACATCGATATCGAGAAGGCCACCAACGGCGTCGACGCTGACGTTCCAACCGGCCCCGCCCTTGTGGTCGGTGAGACCGTCACCTGGACCTACGTGGTCACCAACTCCGGGTCCGTTCCTCTGGTCGATGTGACCGTCACCGACGTACCTGCCCAGTCGCTTGACTGTGACGGCACCGGCGGTCCAACTGTCGACGGTCCGCTGGTGGCAGGCGGCAGCTTCAGCTGTACCGCCACCGGTACGGCCACTGCCGGCCAGTACAGAAACGACTCCTCGGTCGTTGGTACGCCATCAGACGCCGCCGGTAACCCCGTTGGTCTTCCCGATGTCAACGATGCGGACCCCTCGCACTACATCGGTCAGGAACCATCGATCGCTATCGAGAAGTCCACCAATGGCGTCGATGCCGACCTTCCGACTCCGCCGAACGCCATCACTGTGGGCGACACCGTTCAGTGGGTCTACGCCGTCACCAACAACGGGCCCGTCAACCTGGTGAATGTCACCGTTGTCGATTCCGAAGGCGTCACCGTCTCATGTGGTGAAGGCACAGGCAACGTCATCGCCGATCTGGCTCCCGGCGAGTCGGTCAACTGCTTCGGTAACGGCGTTGCCACCTTCGGCGAATACGAGAACGAAGGAAGCGTTGTTGGTACTCCAGCGGACGCCGCTGGCAACCCCATCACCGGCGTCCCAACCGTGGACGACGCTGATCTCTCCCACTACCTCGGCGAGGCCAACCCTGCGGTAGAAATTGAAAAGGCCACCAACGGCGTCGACGCCGATACCCCGGCTGAAGGCCCGGGCGTCGCGCCGGGCACCACTGTTACCTGGACCTACGTGGTCCGGAACATCGGCGACGTGCCGCTGACCAATGTGACCGTGACCGACGACCCGGCCGCCGACATCGAATGCGTTGGCGGTGGCGGAACCAACGTTCTGCCTGGTCCTCTGGAGGTCAACGGACTCCTGACCTGCACCGCTACTGGTACAGCCGGATCGGTTCCGTTCGCCAACAACTCAACGGTTGTCGCCACACCATCGGACGATGCGGGCAATCCGCTGGACATTCCTGGTGTGCCAACGGTGACCGCTGAGGATCCATCGCACTACAACCCACTGCAGCCCGGCCTGACGATTGAGAAGAGCACCAACGGCCAGGACTCTGACCTTCCCGCCGGTCAGCCAATTCCCGTTGGTGATCCTGTCACCTGGACCTACGAGGTCACCAACAGCGGAGCCGTTCCTCTTGCGCAGGTCGAAGTAACCGACAACCTCGTGGCCGCTGCCGACATCGACTGTGCTGCAACCGGCAGCAACGTGATTGCGGTCATCCTTCCGGGCGACACCGTCACCTGTGAGGCAACCGGTACCGCAATCGTCGGCCCCTACGCCAACGAGTCGACGGCCACCGGTCTTCCTTCAGACGCCGCCGGCACGCCGATTCCTGGGCAGCCGGCAGTGACCGATCAGGATCCATCGAACTACTTCGGCCAGGCAACACCGGCCGTACAGATCGAAAAGACAACCAACGGCGTTGACTCTGACGTTGCTCCCGGCGAAACCATCCTTGAAGGTGGAGCAGTCGTCTGGGAGTACACGATCACCAACACTGGTGAAACGGATTTGGTGAGCTTCACCGTCACCGACAGCGAAGGCGCAGTCCTTGACTGCGACGGCACCGGTGGCTCCACCGTGGCTGGCCCCATCGCTCCGAACGGTTCATTCACCTGCACCGCCTCAGATGTGGCCATTGCTGGCCAGTACACCAACGACTCCGAGGTCGTCGCAAACCCCGTCGACTCCGGCGGTGCGCCTCTGGTGGATCTGAGCGGAAACCCCGTAGGTACCGTCAGCGACGAAGATCCGTCCAACTATTTCGGTGCTGCACCGGACGTCAGCCTGACCAAGACGGTCAACGGCAATGATGCCAACGCCGCACCAGGACCAAGCCTCTCGGTTACTGGCGCCGTGCCAACCTTCGACTTCATTGTTGAGAACACCGGTAACGTTCCATTGGTCAACGTCACGGTCACCGATTCGGCGACCGCAGGCACCGCTCTCACGCCCGCCCAAATTGACTGTGGTGGCGGCTCCAACGTCATCGCCGGTGCACTGGCACCTGGTGACATCGTGACCTGTGTGGGTACCCCCACTGCTGTCGACGCAGGCCAGCACACCAACCTCGGTGAGGTAGTGGGTGACCCCGAAGCTTCTGACGGGACGCCGCTGCCCCCCGCAGTTGATGACACCGATCCGGCCAACTATTT
>Ga0114957_1004032_pt1 | contig 12868 bp, 11 predicted proteins | sample BantaG_FD_87175 | JGI IMG/M metagenome (GOLD analysis project Ga0114957, IMG submission 87175) | Marine algal microbial communities from Bantry Bay, Ireland - BantryBay_4 metaG | ecosystem: Host-associated > Algae > Red algae > Unclassified | place: Bantry Bay, Ireland | collected 2014-11-21 | reverse complement strand
TCAGGTTTGCTACAAGGAGATTTTAGAGCGGTGGCTAACTATCGTTCTCAATGGAGTTCGATCTCGACTCCGTTCCAAACTATGTCAGCGTCGGTCGATATGAATGTCTTAAATCAAATGACTAAAAAGGATCTTTTTGGCGTAGGTTTTTTCGTGTTGAATGATGTTGCGGGGGAAGCCAGTTTGAAAAATACGCAAGTTGGAATGTCTGTCGCTTACAATAAAGATATGAATGGAAAAGGAAATCACTTCATCGGAGTTGGTGCTCAATATCTATTTGTTCAGCAATCTTTAGATTTTACCAAACTACTTTTTGAAAGTCAATTCAATGGAGAATTTATTGATCCAGATATGAATAGTGGGGAAAATTTTGCGATGGATAATTTTAATTATTTCGATTTTACGGCAGGTATTTCTTGGGCATATCGTCCGAACCAAAATAAAAGTTTTTATGCTGGAGGATCAATGTCTCATTTGAATCAACCGAAAGTAAGTTTCTTTGATGAGCAGGGTGAACGATTGAGAATGAAATATACTTTTTATGCAGGAGCTGATTTTAAAGTAAGTCGAAATATTTCATTTATTCCAAGAGCAGTTGTGCTGATGCAAGGAGTTGCAAAAGAAATAAATGTGGGTGGTTTGATGAAATTTAATGTGGGCGATAACCGAGGTGCAGATGATAAAACTTCCATTTATTTTGGAACGATGCACCGATGGAGAGATGCTCAAGTAATTATTATGCGATACGATTATGGAAATGTTGGATTTAGTTTTAGTTACGATGTCAATATTTCAAAATTAAATATTTCTTCAAAAGGAAGAGGAGCGGTAGAATTAGCGATCATGTATTCCAGCAATATTTTTGACAGCCAAAGAAGGTCTAAAATCTTATGTCCTAAATTTTAAATAGAAATTAAGCAACATATCTTTTGTCATTTTTATTGACAAACAATCATCTTTCGCGCACCCTATTTTTCAGGGTGCGTTTTTTTTGAAAGATTTTTTTAGTAAAAAAGGAACTTGATTCTTAGGGAGTTTTTTACGATTAAAGTGTTGATAATCAGTATTTTATGTATTTGTAGATAAAAATGTATGATGTGGAACATTAATTGATGATTACACTAAGTAATAGTATTTCTCTCCCAAATATTTCCCTTCAAAATCTTATATTTTTTAGTTTTTAAAAATCACGTATTGATGAAAAAGAAATTGATTCTCGTCATTGAAGATCACGCAGGTTTAAGAATGGTAGAAGGAATGTTTTTGCGAAATTACTTTGAAGTAGTGACAAAAGAAGATGGATTAGGAGGAATCATTTGGATGAGCAAAGGGAATATTCCAGATTTAATTGTATTGGATTTGATGATGCCAAGACTGAACGGAGTAGAATTTTTAATCAATCTAAAAAGTAGTGGGATCTTCCGAAATATTCCAGTCATCGTAGTTTCTGGAGATGAAGAAAAAGATATTATTGACCAATGTTATAGTCTAGGTATTGCCAATTATTTAGTCAAACCGTTTAGTCCAAGAAATCTTTATGAAAAAATTCAAGAGATTTTGGAGGAAGATAATCTGCCAAAAATAGATACCATAAACCAAGTGATCAGTAATTAATATTTTTCAAGAATAATTGTGAACATGAACTTAGATAGAATTAATCATGAGTTCTAAGAATAAGATTTTTTCGATAGTTTTTCTAAAAAAAAAAATTCTTGCATAGCCTAGTTCTGGAAGTATTTTTTTTAGGAAAAAAATAGCGGAAAAAGATGTTGTTAAAAGCAGGATGAATTTTGTCTATGAATTTAAAGAGTACTTAACCCGAACATAATTAAAAATAAAAAAAATGGTAGCTCCAGTTACTTTTACTAAAACTAAATCTATTTTTCTAATTGGTTTTGAAAAGTCCTTCGACTTGATGATTGACGAATTGGAAAATGAATTCGGAACAACTGAGTTTTTTGGATTTGCACGGCAAGCTGATTTTAGCAAATGGTGTCAATTGAATTCACCTGTTTATGATAAGAAAGAATTGCCGATTGCGATTTTATTGAATTATGATTTTTTATTAAAAAATAATTTTAAAGTACTTCAAGAAATTAAGGAGCGTCCAAATTTAAAATTTGTACCCGTCATTTGTATTAATGATGGAGATAATAAATTTAAAGCGAAAGATGGATTACGACGAGGAATTGATGATTGTTATTCAGGAGAGATTGGATGGGGAGGATTGAGAAAAAGAATTTCTTTTCTCAATACTTATAAACCATTTATGACTGCGGAACAGAAAGTAGGGCAGGAGTCTCAAGGATTTAAAATGCCAACTTGGAAACGTGCTTTTGATATTGTTTTTTCATTGGGCGTGTTGACTGTTTTGAGTCCGCTTTTAATTTTGGTAGGAGTGTTGATTAAGCTAGGATCAAAAGGGCCACTCATTTATAAATCAAAAAGAGCTGGAACTGGATTTCAAATTTTTGATTTTTTGAAATTTAGATCAATGGCTGATGGAGCAGATAAAAAAATTCAAGAACTTTCTCATCTCAATAAATATGATGGAGACGAATCAGACGGCCCTTCTTTTGTCAAACTCAAAAATGATCCACGAGTCACTCGTATTGGAAAAATTATTCGAAAATTAAGTATAGATGAATTACCGCAGATGGTCAATGTTTTGAAAGGAGATATGTCTGTTGTGGGAAATCGTCCTTTGCCACTTTATGAAGCTGATCAGTTGACTAATGACCAATGGGCGACTCGATTTTTAGCACCTGCGGGGATTACTGGTTGGTGGCAAATAAACAAACAGGCAACTAAAAATTTACCTGAGTCAGAAAGAATGAGATTGGATATTGAGTATGCTGAGAACTTCTCGATTTGGTTTGATTTGAAAATTATTCTAAAAACCATTCCTGCAATGATACAAAAAGATGAGTCTTAATTTAACGGTTAATGATTAACTGTGAATTGTTAACGACTTTGCAATAGTGATTCTCAGGATTTGTCTCAGAATCAAAAAAAAAGGTTTTCCTTACTTTAGGAAAACCTTTTTTTTATATAAATCATTAATAATCAGTAGCTTATGAATCGGTGTTAATCATTCACCGTTAACAGTTAACCGTTATTTACTTCCGCCGTTTCTTATTATTTTTATAATCCATAAAAATAAATTCTCCCAATCCTTGCAATGAACTATAAAACGCTTTTCCATTATTCGCCTTCGTAAATTGATCGACAAATTGCATCAGATAAGGATCCCGTGCAATCATAAAAGTCGTAATTGGAACATCTAATTTTCTACATTTAGTTGCCAAATTGAGTGTTCGATTGACAATCTTGCGATCCAAACCAAAACTATTTTTGTAATATTTTTTTCCTTTTTTGATACAGGTTGGTTTTCCATCGGTGATCATAAAAATCTGTTTATTTGGATTTCTACGTCGTCGAAGCAAGTCCATCGCAAGTTCCATTCCTGCAACGGTATTCGTATGGTAAGGCCCAACTTCGAGGTAAGGAAGATCTTTGATTTGGATCTGCCAAGCATCATTTCCAAAAACAATAATGTCCAAAGTATCTTTTGGATATCGAGTCGTGATGAGTTCCGCCAAAGCCATCGCTACTTTTTTTGCAGGCGTAATCCTATCCTCTCCGTACAAAATCATCGAGTGCGAAATGTCTATCATCAAAACTGTACTCATCTGACTTTGGTAATAAGTCTCTTGCACTTCCAAGTCATCATGTGTCAATTTGAATTCATCAATACCATGATTGAGTTGCGCATTTTTGAGCGATTCAGACATCGCAATATTTTCCAAACTATCTCCAAATTCGTAGGGACGCATATCGGCAGTATGCTCATCACCTTTGCCCGTGTGGCGAGTGTTATGCTTTCCGTCTTTCGATTTTTTTACCTGATCAAAAATGTCATCCAAGGCTTTTTGTCGCATTGAAATTTCCATTTTTGCGGTAATGGTAAAACCATCATTTTGCTCATCAGGATTTTGAATATATCCTTTGTCAATTAAGTCTTGAATGAAATCAGCCATCCCATAATTCTCATCGGTAATCTTATATTCCTTATCCAATTGTGTCAACCAACTCAATGCCTCGCTCACATTCCCAGAAGTGTACACTAACATTTCTTGAAATAATTTGAGCAATTGGTCAAAAATGGTTCCTTCATTTTCAGGAACAAAATCAGAAAATCTCCAGCCGATCATAAGTTTAATTTTGAATGAAAAATTTTGAATTTTGAATTTTTTCCTCTTTTGTACATTTAATAAATAATGATTAATTCTGATTGTCCTCATTCAAAATTCCTCATTCAAAATTCAAAATTAAATAGTGCAGCTATCCATCAATGCTAAATAATCAGGACGGTCTGCTGCGAATTTGTGAATATAATGTTGTGTAATGTTGCCTTTGTAAATTATAAAAATCCCAGGCATTTGAGTGGAATCTCCGAGTTGTTTAGCCGTTTCTAATTTATGAATATTATTTTCTTTTGAGAAACCACGAATCCAAGTTTGCAATCCATAGAGTTGTGAAAAGCTCCCTTTGGTCAATCTGAAAGCAGTATAATATTTACAATCAGGATCACTAATATGAACACAGTCACCAAGTCCAAAATCATTGAGATATTTTTCAGCAATTTCATTTTCGGCCATGTGGACGAAAGCGATTTGGAAATTCTTCTCAATAATTTCATTCTTTAATTTGGAAAGATCAGCCATGGCTTCTTTGCAAAATACACAACCAAAGTGCCTTAAGAAAACTAATAAAACGGGTTTTTCATCTGAAAGCATTTTCAACGTAGAGTTGGTATTAGTGGTCATCTCTGATGAAATACTTAAATCAATATCTGCCGAAATCATTCAATGTATGTTTATGAAAAAAGTAAAAAATTAGATCATTCTATTTGTTTAAAAAATTTACTTTAGGCAAATTAAGAATTTATAACAAAACAACTTTAAAATTGTTCGAGAAAAATAAATAAATTGAATGGTTCTAAATAAATAAAATTGGCTGTGAAAATTTTAAAAAATCAAATAAAAAACCCTAGCCTTCAAACAAGACTAGGGTTTTTAAACTTTTTATCAAAAATAAAAATTACGAAATTTTCATTTTTTCAAAAGTCTTCATCACATTTCTTACTGCATCAGCAGATTTGTGAAGACCTTTCATCTCTGTTTTGTTCAGTTTCAATTCGATTTTTTGAGCAATCCCATCTTTCCCTAATTTAACTGGAACACCTAAGAAGATATTTTTCAGACCATACTCCCCAGTCAATCTTACGCAACATGGAAAAATACGATTATCATCTTTTACGATAGATTCTACCATTTGAGCAGCAGCAGCACCTGGTGCATACCAAGCAGAAGTTCCCATTAATTTAACGAGTTCTCCACCACCTTTTTTAGTTCTTTCAACGATTGCTTTCAGTTTATCTTTGTCAATCATTTCAGTTACTGGAATACCTGCAACTGTTGTATATCGAGGAAGTGGCACCATCGTATCACCATGTCCACCCATCAATACTGCTTGCAAATCTTTTGGAGAAACATTTAATTCTTCTGCCAAAAATGCTCGGTAACGTGCCGTATCTAAAATACCTGCCATTCCCATAACTCTCGATGCATCCAAGCCAGAGGCTTTCCACGCAGCATAAGTCATCACATCTAATGGATTAGAAACCACAATGATGATTGGTTTTTTTGAATACTTCATGATCGACTTCGTTACAGAAGCTACGATTTTTGCATTCGTTGAAATCAAGTCATCTCTGCTCATTCCTGGCTTACGAGGAATCCCAGCTGTGATGACTACGATGTCAGAATTTTTTGTGTCTTTGTAATTATCAGTACCACGAACCATGGTGCTATAATAATCAATAGGTGCTTGTTCCCAAGTGTCGAGAGCTTTACCTTTGGCGAAGTCGCCTCTAATGTCAAGAAGTACAATTTCTTTGACAATGTCTTTGTGAGCAAGCACATTGGCAACAGTTGCACCAACATTTCCAGCTCCAACTACAGTCACTTTACTCATTTGTTAATCAGATTTGTGATTTAATAAAATTAAAATATATGATAACCATCATACGATGGAAGTTCAAAATCGGTGCAAAAGTAGGAATTTTTTAAGTAGCAGTCATCCAACTGACCAAATTTTACGGGAGGTATTAGTATTTTTTTATAATTTTGTAGAAATTAATTTTTTTAAAAAATTACAATCAATAAATAAATATGAAAAAGACTTTACTTATTTTATTTGCGATCTCTGCATTGTTCTCTTTGGATGCAATTGCGCAAAATGGATTTTGTGGGATGACAATAGATGAGCAAATTATCATCAAAGAAAGAATGATGCAAAATCGAGCTAATGCAGCCAATTCAGTTCAAGTAAGAACTGGGGTCATGTGGGTGCCAATTCAATTTCACCTTTTAACAGATAATGATGGAGGGAATCGAGTAGCTATTCTTAAAGTTTTTGAAATGCTGTGTGCATTGAATGAAGATTACTTAGATCAAGATATTCAATTTTATATGAAAGATGGATTTAATCTGGTTAATAGCACATCTGTAAATAATAATCCACGTATAGGTGGACAAGATGGTAATCCTTTTGCTCAAAGTGTAATGGTACCTGAAAAAGTATTAGGTGCAATTAACATTTTTATTACAAAAGATATTCCTGGTGGTCTAGGTCAAACTTTAGGATTTTACTCTCCTTCGTTCGATTGGTTGGTGTTATTAAGAAGTCAAGTAAGTGCGGCAAAGGTAGAAACCTTGACTCATGAGTTGGGACACTTTTTTACACTTGCACATCCATTCTTAGGTTGGGATAACGATCCATGGGATGAAGCTACTCATGGAAATCCTGCTCCAATTAATTCTCCTGGTGGACCTAAAACAGAATTAGTGAATGGGAGTAACTGTACTTTTGCAGCAGACGGATTTTGTGATACTAAGCCTAATTATTTGTTTGGTTTCGGTTGGAATAATTGTGACTATACTGGGAACTGTTTAGACCCTAATAGTGAGGCAGTTGCGTCAGGTGTTCAAGAAGCAAATTATATGGCATATTTCACAGGTTGTGCATCTGAATTCACCCCTGAGCAAAAAGCTGCCATTGCCGCTGATTTGGATGATCGTACTAGTTTGCATACTACATTAGATCCAGATGTTACTGCATTTACAGATTCTCCTACTCAGGTTTTTCCTATTAATGGAGAAACAACACCGCTATATAATGTGGTAGGATTTGAATGGGAAGCAGTTGCAGGAGCAACTTCATATTTTGTTGAAATAGGAGAACATCCAGCTTACAATGTTGATCCACAGTTTAAACTTGTTAGTGGTACTTATGTTGAATTTGAAGATATATTTGAAGCCGATGACAAATATTATTGGAGAGTAAAAGCACTTAAAGATGGGAATGTTTGTGGTGAGGTACTTTCTACAGATTTTAGAACAGGTACTGTTACAGGAGTTCGTGAAATCAAAGAAGTCTTGAATCATACGATTTCTCCAAATCCTTTAAGTACAGATGAAGTTTTAAATATTAATATTGAAACTAATGAAGCGTTTGATGCAGTTATCAATGTGTATAATTTGTCTGGTCAAAAAATCAAAGAAGTGAATACTACTTTCGGTTATGGAACAACTAATCACCAACTTTCAGTAAAAGATTTGAGTGAAGGAATGTATATCATTTCTATCGAATCTGAAAATGGGGTATTGACTGAAAAAGTGGTCGTGACTCGATAATTTTTGATTTTTCAGAAAAAAGAAGAGCGATTGGTTTTAAAAAAAATCAATCGCTTTTTTTGTGAGAAAAACCCTTATTTATCACTTTCAATTTTCACTTTCAAGTTAATTTCCGTTACTTTTGCACCTTCTAATTTTGAATCATTTAACATCGAAAAAATTCTCATATGAATTTACATGAATATCAAGGAAAAGAATTATTAAAAAGCTATGGTATCGAAATCCAAGAAGGAATCGTTGCTGAATCTGTAGATGCTGCAGTTGCTGCTTACTCTAAAATTGCAGAAGAAACGGGAACTAAGTTCGCTGTAGTTAAAGCGCAAATTCACGCAGGTGGTCGTGGAAAAGGTGGTGGAGTAAAAGTAGTGAAGAGTTTGGAAGATGCGAAAGAAACTGCTGGAAGCATTTTAGGGATGATGTTAAAAACACCTCAAACGCCAGGTGGATTGGAAGGAGAAGGGAAATTAGTTCGAAAAGTACTGATTGCAGAAGACGCATACCGACCTAATTTTGATGAGTGTAAAGAATTTTATATTTCAATTTTGTTTGATAGAGGTTCTCGAAAAAATGTGATTATTTATTCTACCGAAGGTGGAATGGATATCGAAGCTGTGGCAGAAGAAACGCCAGATTTAGTTCATAAAGAATTCATCGATCCGACTTTAGGATTGCAAGGATACCAACTACGAAAAGTAGCTTTTAATTTAGGTTTGAGTGGTTTAGCATTTAAAAATATGACTAAATTTATCTCTAATTTATACAAAGCATTTTTAGGTTCTGATTCTTCTATGTTTGAAATTAATCCTTGCATCAAAACTGCTGATGACCGAATCGTAGCAGTTGATTGTAAAGTTGCTTTGGATGAAAATGCATTGTACAGACATAAAGATTTGGCAGCATTAAGAGATACTGATGAAGAGGATCCAACCGAAGTCGAAGCGAAGAGTTTTGGTTTAAACTTCGTTAATTTGGATGGAAATGTAGGTTGCATGGTAAATGGTGCAGGATTGGCAATGGCGACGATGGACATTATTAAATTGTCTGGTGGAGAGCCTGCTAACTTCTTAGATGTAGGAGGAACTGCTGATGCAGAACGAGTGGAACAAGCGTTTAGAATCATCTTGAAAGATCCTAATGTAAAAGCAATTTTGATTAATATCTTTGGAGGTATCGTTCGATGTGATCGAGTAGCTCAAGGTGTGGTGGATGCCTACAAAAATATGGGTAACATTACCGTTCCAATTATTGTTAGATTGCAAGGAACGAATGCTGATATTGCAAAAACGATTATTGACGAGTCAGGTTTGGAAGTTCACTCTGCTATTCTTTTGCAAGAAGCAGCGGATCTCGTTAAAAAAGTAATTAGCTAAATTAATGGTTAACTGATAATGGTGAATGGTTAATTCTCGTTTTGTACGACTTAACTTTTTTCTAATAAAAAATATAAAACCCTCTTCCTGAATATAGGAAGAGGGTTTTTTAATTTCAATCAAAAAAAAGATATTAGCAAATTTATAAATGAGGTTTTTGGATTAATTCTGCTAAATAAAAGCGGAATTTGTTTTATTACTAAACCGGGATTAAAAATCCCTTCTCTCGACTTTCAAAACGAGAATAGAGATTTTTAATCCCGGGCGGGCAGCGTCCACAACATTTGTAAAACCATAAACAACAATAAAAAAAACTCGTTTCATGAAGATGAAACGAGTTTTTTCAGATAGTCAGGTTAACCATTCACAGTTAACCATTAACCGTTATTTAAACGGGTCGCTCCATTTTACATTAGTGATGAATTGTTCATCAGTTAAAGTTTTGAGGTAAGCCACCAATGCTTGTTTTTCGGTATCTGTCAAATTTAATTTCTTCGGTTCGCCATTTCCATTAGTCAATCTCCAATCCAAATTTGGGTGAGCTTGAACACCATCATTATAATGATCGATCACTTCTTCCAAAGTTTCAAATTGTCCATTATGCATAAATGGTCCAGTCAAAGCAACATTTCTCAAAGAAGGAATTCGGAAACGACCATTGCCAGCACCTTCGTCTTCATAATTCATCGCTAAACCAATATTAGCTTCACTTCCATAATAGAAATTGACGTTTCGGTGGCAATTATCACAACCATTATCAGCTGATTCAAAAAGGTCTTTACCCATTTTTTCCATAGCAGTAAAGTTAGCCCAATCGTTATTATATCCTTGATCAAATTTTGATTGAGAACATTCCATAGAACGTAAAAATTGAGATAATGCTCTAGAAATCTTTTCATGCGTCACTTCCGTAGAACCAAATGCTTTTTCGAAAAGAGCAGGGTAGTAATCTACTTTTGAAAGTTTGGTTGCAAGGTGATCTAAGTTTTCCAATCCCATTTCCAAATGGTTTCCAATAGGTTGTAAGACTTGCTCCTCCAGAGTAATATTTTGACCAGTCCAAGTCAACGTAGCTGCAAATCTTGGATTTACAATTGACAAAGTATTTCGACTAGATAAATTTCCTTCAAATCCTGGACTAAATTTCTTACCATCACTAAATGCTTTAGACTGAATATGGCAAGTTCCACAAGAGACCGTATTATTCAATGATAACTTAGTATCATAAAATAATACCCGACCTAGCGTCGCACCTGCATCTGTTCTTTTGTTATCGTTGGGTTCATTATCAAAGGAAGCAATTCCATCGAAATGATCAGGGAAGTTTTCTCCAGAGTAGTTAAATTCTGTTGCTGGAAGGTTTAATTCAGGAGCTTGGTAATCCACATCAGTTCCATTTTTTTGGCAACTAGTGAATAAGGTTCCTGAAACTCCTATAAGCAAAAACAAAAAGACAATTTTTTTCATAGCTAAAAAGGTTTTAAGTAGTGAGAAATAATTTTTTACAATATCATGATAAATCTTTCCAAAACAAAGCAATCATTAGGTTTTAACTTAATGCATTCTGCATTGTTGGCATTTTTTCTACTTTAAGACTTGAATAATTGTGAACATGAACTTATTCAAGTAGAATTAGAAACGATAGTTAACAAACATCGCCAACGGTGGTCTAAATTTTAAATTTATAACATCTGGATTATCTTGAAAATCATTGTTGGTGCTTCCATTATATTCAAATTTATTTTTGGAAAATTTTTGAAAAACTTCCAAACTAAATTCCGTAGAAATAAAAATACGATCATTAATAAAATATTGAATTCCTACAGGGATTCCAAAACCGACATTTAATTCTTTATAAAAACCAGTTTGGTAAGTTTCATTCAAAGCAGTTCCAATTCCACTTATAAAGGTAAAATCATTTCTAATTCTTTCCTGATGTTCACTCCTGAAAAGCCAATCCCAACCTAAGGTCAATTTTACTTTTTTGGCATCAATCATAGTTTTCTGAATACCAAAATGAAAAGCATAAAAAAGGAATTTATCTTCTTCGATTAATAATCCTCCAAAATTTGTAAAGGAGGAATCATTTCTCAAAAATTGGTCATAACCAAATCCAAATCTTAATGCTAATTTGGAAGTAACAAAACGCCGATAAGTCAAAACAGATAATTGATCTGGAAACGGATTAGCTACTTCATCATTTACTTTTTTAAAAATAACTTTATTTAAAACCGCATTTACATTCATTCCAATATCATTATTGAAATTGGATGCTTCTTGTTGTGAAAACAAGGAGGAGCTAAAAATTAGCAACAATATTAGGTGTATTCCTTTTTTCAAAATTTTAAATTAAAAATTAAAATAATAGGTTGTTGAAATCTAAATGATATTTTTTCTGAATCTTTTTGTAAATAATTTACATTGCTATTAAGGAAAGGTTCGGAAGAAAATGGATTATCTACTTCAATATCAAAAAATACAAAAGATGCAATCATATTGGTTTCTGTGGAAAATGAAATCTTAGAATTGACTTGCCAGCGAAAACCTAAATGTGGCACCAAACCAACTTCCTTTTCCCGATTGATGTGTGTATAATTTCCATCTACAAAAAAGTTCATGTCTTCAAAGTTGATAAATGCTTTATATTTTTGAAAAGAAAGCAACACATCTGCCCCTAGATAAAATTTCACTTTATCAGATAAGTGATGATATTTTTGGAAACCAGTTCTCAAATAATACCCTTTTTTTGATTCAGATTGTTCTCCTCCAAGTCCAGGTTGAAAATCCTCATTACTTTTTTTAGAATAAAAATTAACGCCAACTTGCCAAACAAAATTTTCATTCAAATAACGTCTGTAAGTAACTATTGATTCAATGGGAGCTTGGTACTCGATAATATTCTCCTCCACGTTTTTTGACAAAACAAGATCATTGACAAAAAAGTTAATATTTGCGCTCCATTCATTTTTTAAAATATCACTTTCATCTTGCGTAAAAGTAACTTGTCCCGAAATCTCGGGAATGTTAAGAAAACCAAGTATAAAAAAGAATAAAAGAAAAAATTGTTTCATAATTTAAAATTGAACGACCAAAAGTAATGCATTTGGAATAGTTATATTTCCACCAAAGGTTTTAAAACTTCGAGAATTTGTTCCAGGAAATGGTCCTGGGAAAATTATATCTAGGCTAGAGTCGAAAGAATTTACCTGATAGTATAAATTAAAAGCAGCTTCTGTTTGTAAAAATAAGTGTGGCGACAATTGAAACTGAACGCCTAAGAGTGGCGACAATCCAATAGATTTAGAATCATTATTTAAGCTGCGATTGTTATTATTATCAAACTTGGATGCAGCAAATTTTAAGTCAATTCCAGTATTAATTTGCCATCTTTTAGAAACTTGTTTTTGTTTTTCAAAACCCACTCTCACTCGTAGAGAACTTTGTAAAAGTTTATCTTCGGAATTGTCCTTAGAGATTTCATTTCTTATGTCTGCTCCAATTCCAAATCGAAAAGCTCGATTATTTCTAAAACTTTTAAGAATAAAAATGTAGGGAGCATCCAATAAAGAACTTGAATTAGGTTTAAATAAATTCCGAAATAAGGGACTTAGATCTGTTCCGATTTGTTGCTGGAAAGTCTTACTAGATGATTCAACTTCATCACTTTGTCCCCACAAAATTGCAGATAGAAAAATCAAACAAATTAAACTCGATAGTTTTTTCATTTTATTTATATTA
>Ga0114957_1004030_pt1 | contig 12872 bp, 8 predicted proteins | sample BantaG_FD_87175 | JGI IMG/M metagenome (GOLD analysis project Ga0114957, IMG submission 87175) | Marine algal microbial communities from Bantry Bay, Ireland - BantryBay_4 metaG | ecosystem: Host-associated > Algae > Red algae > Unclassified | place: Bantry Bay, Ireland | collected 2014-11-21 | reverse complement strand
GGATTTATCAGCCTTGGTGAACAGGATTTTACTAACAAGGGGAAGGCTGTTCGATATTATGCGAAAGCGTTGAATTGACCGTAAAAAGACCTTGCGGACGCGGGGCTTTTCCGCTTTAAGGCGCGCTCGCAAGCGATTGCGATCATACGCGGTGAAAACTGCACTCTACGCACCGGTAGCTCAGCTGGATAGAGTACTTGACTACGAATCAAGGGGTCGGGGGTTCGAATCCTCCCCGGTGCGCCATTTACCCGAAACAATTAGCTTGTAAGTCGTTGGAATTACTACGGTTTTTCCCGCGTTATCTCGCAACCCTCCAATTCCCCCCAATTATGGGCACAAATTGGGGTACAATTATGGGTACAATGGCTAATGACCTCCAGAAGAAACCACCACCTCGAACAACGCGGGCAGCGTTGGTATTATGTGCGGCGCGTTCCCGCCCGCTTTAAAAGCATTGAAAAGCGCCGCATCGTGCGGACAACCCTATGCACAGACAGCCTCACAATCGCGCGTGAACGGCGCGATATGATGATGGACACAGATGAGCAGAATTGGGAGCTTGCACTTACCAAACAGCTCAACATAACCACTGCTGACACTCCTGAAATGTGCCGCTATCGACTCGCGCGGCGCAAGGCTCAAGCGGTAGGGTTTGAGTTTAAGCCCGTCCTCGAAATAGCGCATAGTGAGCCAAGGGACACCATTCTGCGCCGCGTTCAAACCTTGCGGGAAGACGGTGTAACACAGTTGGAAACCGAGGCCGTTCTGGGCATAATAGAACCGCCCAAGGACACAATAAGAGACGCCTTTAAGCTCTATTGCGACAAGCTCAGTATTAGTGACCAGAGCGGCAAGTCGCCGGAGCAAATCGATAGCTGGAAGCGCGCAAAAATTCGCGCCATTGATAATTTTGTTACCCTTTGCGGCAATCTCACTATGGACGCTATCACGCGCCAGCAAGGGCGAGAATTCTATGATTGGTGGGCCGAACGCCTACGTCCCGATAATGGTCAGGGACACACATACAGGCCCAATAGTGCTAATCGGGAGCTAGGCAATCTGCGTCTCTTATTCCGAGAATACTGGACATATCACGGTGATGAAACGCGTGAAAACCCGTTCCGGAAATTGCGTTTTAAGAATACGCCAACGGAACCGACGGCTATATTTTCAGACGATTGGGTGCGTTCTAAAGTCCTCGAGCCATATGCCTTTGAAGGCATAAATGCCGAGGCGCAGATCATCGCATACACGTTAATTGAGACGGGATGCAGGCCGAGCGAGATAGCTAATCTATTGCCGGAAAACATCTGTTTGGACGCGGACGTGCCGCATATTCGTATCCGCCCCACAGCACATAGAGAGCTTAAATCCGTTGCGTCACGGCGCGATATTCCGCTTGTAGGAGTAGCTTTGGAAGCGATGAAACGCGCTCCAAATGGCTTCCCGCGCTACCGTGATAAAGGCAATTCTTTGTCCGCAGCACTGCTAAAAACTTTCCATACACGTGGCTTGATGCCCACGAAGAAACACCGGATTTATAGCTTCAGACATGCCTTTGAAAAGCGCATGCAGGAGGCGGGATTAGACTATGGATTGCGTTGCACATTGATGGGACACAAGAACACACGGCCCCAATATGGTGATGGTGGTTCGCTAGAATATCGGCTGAAAGAGATGCTCAAAATCGCGCATCCAGTAAGCGAAGAGTTTACGGAAAGTTTGGCTAATTTGACTTTTTAGGCGCGGGTGGAGGGTCGCCTTGAAGCAGGTTGTCGAGCAGTGCCTCACGGTCTTCAACAGCCTTCAACTCGCGCTGCAAGCGCTCCATGAGCGGCCAAGGCGTATCGCCAAACTTACGGATGACCTTGGCTAGAATCACCATGGCCTCGCGAATTTCGGTGGCAAGTTTTTGATTGTCGGAAAGAGGTTGTGGTGTGTCTGGCATGGGTAAATCATAGCATATCGCCCCAAAATTTCTCGAATGAATAATTACAGGACTCTGGGGCGGCTGGGGAGCATTCTGGGAAAAGAGGCAAAATGAAATTTTGGAGGGCTAGATAAAGCGGGTGGTGGCACCACAATGCTAAAGCATTGTCTGCACATCGTTTTTCATGCCCCCAAGGCCTAAAGGCGTGGGGGCATGGATTCGGAGTATTCCCCCATGCCACTGGGGTTTCCGATGGGGGCACCTTGTATTTTAACCCCGCAAAGTCTCAGAAAATTTATGGTTTTCAGGCTTTCTTTCGCCCTGAAATAACGCGCCGAACCTTTCTTAAGAAATCCACTAAGAAAAGAAATGACCGTTTTCTTTCTTAGTGGCTTCCAAAATGAGGGAATGACAATTGGATATTATTGGGTATAATTGGGTATGGACTACGCCCGATTGGATATCCGATTAGACCAAAACATGGTCAAACTTGTCGCTGAAATCGACGAGTTTAAAGGCCGTTGGGAGGCTCTCAAAAACCTTGCGCCTGAACGGCTAAGCAAGCTCCGTAAAGTTGCGACGATTGAAAGCATCGGGTCGTCCACTCGGATAGAAGGCGCGAAGCTCACAGACGCCCAAGTCGAGACGCTTTTATCAGGCCTCAAAACAAAAAGTTTTCAGAGCCGCGATGAACAAGAAGTCGCGGGCTATGCCGAGGCGATGGATTTGGTTTTTCAGGCATGGGAAGACATGGCCATAACTGAGAACCATATTCGGCAACTCCACCAGACACTTTTACGCCACAGCACCAAGGACGAGCGGCACAGAGGTGATTACAAAACTTTAGACAATCATGTCGTGGCAATTGGGCCAGACGGTGAAGAGATTGGAGTCGTCTTTTCGACCACGTCTCCGTTCGATACCCCGCGAGAAATGGAAGAGCTTGTAGGATGGGTTCAAAAGGCCGAGCGAGAAGAAGCATTCCATCCACTATTAATCGTCGCAATCTTTATTGTGAAGTTCCTCGCAATCCATCCGTTCCAAGATGGTAACGGACGACTCTCGCGAACTCTTACAACTCTAATGCTTTTACGGGCGGGTTACGCCTATGTTCCTTACGCCTCGCTGGAAAGCGTAGTGGAGGAAAACAAGGGACAATATTACAACGCCCTTCGCCGTACTCAAAAGAGCTTAGACGACACACCAGATTGGGAGCCATGGATTGGATTTTTCTTACGTGCCTTGAAGAAGCAGAAAGCCATTTTGGAGGAGCGGGTCGAAGACGAAAAAGACGCGCAAACTTCGACCGATGAATTACATCCTTTATCGGAAGGCATTTTAGAGTTGTTCGAAAGTGCGAAACGCATGACACTCCCCGAGATTGTGAAACTGACAAACGCAAATAGAAACACCGTGAAAGTCCGCCTTAGGGAGTTGGTCAAAAGCGACCATCTTGAGCAACATGGAAAAGCGAGAGCGACGTGGTATTCGAGAACAGATAATTTTAAGTAATTGTACGCTCCAAAGTTTTTGAAAAACTGAATTGAAGGTAGATAGAAATGCAGAATCAACAACCCAAACCAGACTCGAAAAAATACTCGGATTTGATAAGTGAAATCAAAAACGGAATAATTAAAATTCCTAAATTTCAGCGCGACTTTGTGTGGGGTGTTGAGAAAACAGCTAAGCTGCTCGATAGTATCCTCAAAGGCTATCCAATTGGGACATTTATTTTATGGCAAACTGATGAACGCATAAACGAAATCAAGGATATAGGAGATTTGCAGCTCCCTGAAACTCCAGAAGGAACAAAAGTTCAATACGTGTTGGACGGTCAGCAGCGTATCACATCTTTGTATGCGGCATATTTGGGGGCGAAGATAAACAAAGTCGGTGAAAAGAAAGTAACTGATTACTCAAAAATCTGGGTGAATCTAGATGACGATATTGATTTTGATGATGACCAAGTGATTACGGCTGAGCCCGCCGGTAAAGTTCATATTTCACTTAGTGAAGTGCTAAATTATATGGACCATCGCAGAGATATAAAAAAACGATTTACAGAAGACCAGGATGATAAAATTGCTGACTATAATTTGGCCTTCAGCACATATGATTTTTCTACAGTTCTATTACGAAAAGAGGATATCGACTCAGCTATTGAAGTATTTACTCGAATAAATACAGGCGGGCAAACACTCACACTATTCGAAATTATGTCTGCAAAGACATATGATGAGGCGCAAAATTTCGATATGCAGACCAAATGGGCCAGTCTGATCAAAGAATTGAAGGATGTGAAATTTGAAGGCATTTCAAGCACAATGGTTCTCAGCTTGCTATCACTAGTTTTAAGCTCGACAAAAGAATGTAAACGAAAAACAATACTCGGCCTCAATAAGCAGGATGTTATTGATAACTGGCCTGACATAATCTCCGCGCTGAGACAGTCTATAGATTACTTTCGAACGGTTTACGGCATTCCTGTTTCCAAGCTCTTGCCCTATGACGCATTACTGGTTCCATTTGGATATTTCTTTTATCACAACGAAAATAATCCCAGCGCTTTACAAGCGGGTTACCTACGCGAACTATTCTGGAAAATATCCCTATCCTATCGGTATTCGAGTTCGACTGAAAGCAAGTTGGCGCAGGATGCTAGAAGAGTAGACTTGATACTAAAAAATCAGCGACCAAATTATGATGAATATAATTTGCACTTAGATTCACCAAAAACTCTAATTTCTACATCATTCAGCGCGGGTAATAGTTACTGCAAAGCTATTTTGTGTTTGCTTGCCGCTCAAGGACCTAGAAACTTTGACGATAATGGCCGTGTTATATTAGATAATTCCTGGCTAAAGGCAGCTAATAGCAAAAATTTTCATCACTTCTTTCCAAAGTCTTTTGTTAAAAAACTGAAGACTGACTTGGACGAAAACAGTTTGGTCAATATTACTTTTGTAAGCGACAGTTTAAACAAACGAAAAATTGGTTCTCGTGGACCTTCACAATATATTGCGGATTTTGCCTCGCAAAATCCAGATTTGGATAGGAGTCTGCAAACGCATTTCATATCACAAAAGGGTTTTGGGATAGAAAGCGACGACTATTTAGTTTTCCTCGAACAGCGGGCGAAGCTAATTTACGAGGCTTTACTTAGGCAACTAGAGCCATCTACTCAGCAGAAGCAGCCGACGGAGCTAGAGAGCCTTATTGCAGCAGCAGAAAGTGAAACGTTGGAATTTAAGTCTTCAATGCGTTGGGATGTTCGCCGTGGCGAGGTGAATAAACAACTAGAATTTGATGGAGTGGCACGAACCATCGCAGCTTTTCTTAATAGCGATGGAGGTAATTTGATTATTGGTGTGGACGACAACGGAAATGTGCTTGGGATTGAAAACGATTTGAAGACTCTAAAAAAGTCAGACACGGACGGTTTTGACCTAAAAGTTTCTGATATAATAAAAAAGCATATTGGCTCGGGTTTTGCGTCGCATATTTCGACTACGTTCCACACAATTGAGGATTCTGTGGTTTGCCAAATTAAGGTTTCGAGGTCAGGTCAGCCAGTTTTTGCGACACAAGGGAATGCGGACCATTTTTACATTAGGCAGGGGGCTTCAAGTCAGCTTTTATCTCGAGCCGAGCAAAGTCAGTATGAAAGGGAGCATTGGAAGAGTTAGGTCGTTGGGAGAGGACGGGGAGCTTATTATCGTGTCTCAATTAAGTGATTTCAGTCGCCCTAAAATTGCTGAATCTCTTGCTTAAATTCACATATCCCTAAATAGTGCACCCATGTCAGCCGTTCGGAAAGATAATTCATTTTCAAGAGACCGCATCGCAGCGGGACTTTCGCTTGACGATATAGAGCGTGAGCTTGGCGTGTCCTCGCAACAGGTCAAAGCATGGGAGTCAGGCGAAGCCCCTGCACCACACCGCGTCACAAATGCACTAGGTATTATGATACAGTGCAAAGTCGAGGAAACGCCAACAGATAGCCCTAAACCTGAGCCTTTAAGCGCTGAAAAAACGCAAGCACCGGACACTCGCCCTGACAGCCTCATAAAATCGAAAAAACGTGTGACCGATCATGGCGAAGTTTTCACTCCGCCATGGCTGGTCGAGAAGATGCTCGATTTGGTCAAAGGAGAAACGGAGCGTATCGACTCACGTTTCTTGGAGCCTGCCTGCGGTAGCGGGAATTTTCTTGTCCCGATTTTGAAGCGCAAACTCGCCGCTGTTGAAGTCAAATATGGCAAATCGGATTTTGAAAAACGCCACTACGCTTTGCTCGCTTTATCCAGCGTTTACGGCATTGAATTGCTCGCGGATAACATCAAAGAGTGTCGTGCCAATATGCTGGACGTTATTGCCGATTATCTTGGGCTAGACGGCATAGACGAGACTTATCTGGCAGCGTCACACATTCTCTCACTCAACTTGATACATGGCGACGCGATGACAATGAAGGACGCAACAGGAGGACCTATCAATGTTGCAGAATGGGCTTACTTAGGCAAAGGTAAGTTTAATCGTCGCGATTTTCGCTTGGACGTTTTAACTGGGATGGCGGAGTTCAAAGAAGAGCAATCGCTTTTTGCGCATTTGGGACGGCATGAGATATTCCAACCCAAAAAATCCTATCCGCCCATGACAATTAAGCAGCTGGCCGCGCAAGACGAAAGCGCCACGCTATGAACGATGCATCGCCCTTTCGCCTAAAAGGGCGCAATCCTGATGTGCTAAGCTGCATCGCCAACCTTTCCAATGATGAGGTCTTCACCCCGCCAGAATTTGCAAACCGTATGCTCGACACATTGGCGCAAGGATGGGCGGCGAGCCATGACGGGGCGAATATGTGGGCGGATAGCTCCATCACCTTTCTTGACCCCTGCACCAAATCAGGCGTGTTTTTACGAGAAATTACAGCGCGTCTGATTAAGGGGTTGGAGGCAGAAATCCCTGACCTGCAAACGCGTGTGGACCATATCCTGACAAAGCAAGTCTTTGGCGTTGGCATCACACAGTTGACCGCCCTGCTCGCACGGCGCAGCCTCTATTGCTCGAAAGAGGCCACGGGCGAACATTCTGTGGCAAGCGCGTTTGAGAATAATGATGGGCATGTGTGGTTCGAGCGCACAGAGCATAAATGGAAAAATAAAAAGTGCATTTTTTGCGGCGCAGCGGCGGACACGCTTGACCGCGGCGAGGACGCAGAAACCCATGCCTATGCCTTTATTCATTCAGACAATATTAAAGGCCGAATGGCCGAAATTTTCGGAGACGATATGCAATTCGACGTAATCATCGGAAACCCGCCTTATCAATTAAGTGATGGTGGTCATGGGGCTAGCGCCTCTCCAATATATCATAAATTCGTCAACCAAGCGAAGGCGCTTGAGCCAAGACTTTTATCTCTAGTCATTCCTTCTAGGTGGTTTGGCGGTGGTAAGGGATTGGGTGGTTTTAGAGAGGAAATGTTAGGCGATGACCGTCTAAGAAAAATTATCGATTTTGAAAATGCTAAAGACGCATTCCCGGGCGTCGATCTTGCAGGGGGAATTTGTTACTTCCTTTGGCAACGCGACGAAAGAGGTTCTTGTGAAGTAGTCAATGTAGTTGGTGATGAGTGGAATGAAGCGGTCGAGCGCAGGCTTGATGAATTTTCTACCTTTGTGCGGCACAGTGGAGCAGTTGAAATAATTCGCAAGGTGATTTCAAGGCATTCGAATTTTATGAGCAGTCAAGTCTCTAGTCGAAAACCATTCGGACTTCCTACGACTGCGCGACCTGAGCAAGTTGGTGATTTAATACTGCGCTGGGAAAAAGGCGAAGGGCCTTACCCGAGTAACAAAATTAGCGTTGGCAATGATATCATTGATAAATGGAAAGTTTGCGCCTCCTATGTGGCTTATGACCATGCTGGAAGTCCGGGAAAAGATGGTCGTCGAAAAGTCTTTTCTAAGATTATGGTGCTTCCACCCCAAACAATATGCACCGAGACTTATCTCGTTATTGGAGCGTATGAGTCGAAAGAAGAAGCAGAAAATTTGGTTGTCTATATGCAGACTAAGTTTTTCAGGTTTCTAGTTTCTCAATTTATGTATTCACATCACCTCACCAAGAAGTCTTATGGTTACGTTCCTATCCTTGATATGAGCAGTAGATGGGATGATGACAAATTAAGTGAGCTTTTTGGACTTAATGAAAAAGAGAAAATTTTCATAGGCTCGAAAATTCGAGAGATATAAATAATTCTTTAGTAGAAAGAACAAGTAAATGACATTTCCAAATATTTCGACAACAGGGCTATATCTAGAAGCAGAAGTTGTTTCGAATAAACAACAGGGTTTCGAAACTAGATACCAAGCTGCAACAGGGTCGACAATCTCGCCAGGTAGCCCGCAGGCATATCAAAGCCAGAATAACAAATGGGGCGCGGAGCTAAGAATTTACTTCAACGATACGACGATCGAAAGCACGTTGAGAGCTAGTGGTTTGACAGTCGAAACCCATAACAGTGGTTATAAATCTGGGGAGTTTAGCTTTCGCGTAAATAACAATGATTTTTGGTGGTTCTTAGTAGAGAGCTTAGGCGCAACGATTGGCCAAAATTAGCCCTCCCTGAGTTCCTTTATGAGTTCTACCACCGACACCATCCTTACCCCCAAGCCCGAAGCGCGACTTCGGCTTTATGCGTGGTCGCCAACTAATCCGCCGCCGGACTATGAGGGGCTAATTAAAATTGGGCAGACGACGCGAGAAGATGTGAATATCCGCATCCGCCAAAGCCAAGGCCAGATGCAGCAGGATTATACGCTCCACACCGACCCCGACACCTTTGCAGAGAGTGAGGATGGGAGCAGCTTTAACGATAACGACCTTCGCGCACGGCTTTTGCAAAAAGGCTTTGAAAATCCCGCACTGGGTTCCTCACGCGAATGGGTGCGGTGCAGCCCCGCCGATGTGCGGAGCGCCATTATTGAGCTGCAAAAGGGGATGCGTTTTACCAGCGCGCGCGATCAAAAATTTGCCATGCGTGCGGAACAGGCTACCGCCGTGGACCAGACGCTTAGCTATTACCGTTCTCGCTGGGACGAGGCTCCCGACGCCGTGCCGCGTTTCCTCTGGAATGCGAAAATGCGTTTTGGCAAAACCTTCGCTTCTTACCAACTTGTCAGGCGGATGAAGGCAAGGCGCGTTCTTGTCGTCACTTTTAAGCCCGCCGTATCAGATGCATGGCAGACGGATTTAAACAGCCATGTTGATTTCAAAGGCTGGCGATTTTTCACTAAGGACAGCGAAGACTCGCCGCCAAAGGTTCCCGCCGATGAGCCATTCGTTTATTTTGGTTCGCTGCAAGACCTGCTCGGCAAGGACAGGCAAGGCAATATAAAAGCCAAGAATGAATGGATTCACGATATTGATTGGGACCTTGTCATCTTCGATGAATATCATTTCGGGGCATGGCGAGAAACGGCGCAGGAACTGTTTGAAGGCGAAGAGGAAAAGACCGCCAAGAAAGAAACCTCAAATGAATATGACGGGCTTTTAGGTGTTATCAACGAGGATTTGTCGCGCCTGTCAGAGGGTGAAACAGACTTCCTTCCCATCACCACCGCCGCTTATCTGTATCTCTCAGGCACGCCGTTTCGCGCCCTGTCCACAGGCGAATTTATTGAAGAGCAGATTTTCAACTGGACTTATACAGACGAGCAACGCGCCAAGACCGCGTTTGGTCAAGCGCATCCCACCAAGCCCAATCCTTATGGAGCACTGCCGCAAATGCGGCTTCTAACTTATCAAATGCCAGATGAGTTATTGTCTATTGCCAGTGGCGGGGAGTTTGACGAATTCGATTTAAATGAGTTCTTTGCGGCCAAAGGCGAAGGCATTCTGGCAACATTTGAGCACAAAGGCGAGGTTCAAAAATGGCTCAATATCATTCGCGGCCAAGGCGAAGGGCAGACCTTTGAGAGCCTGAAAACGGGGCAGCGTCCCCCTTGGCCATATTCTGATGTGCGGCTCCTACCTTATCTCAATCACGCCTTTTGGTTCATGCCCAACGTAGCGGCCTGCGAGGCGATGAAAAACCTACTGGAAGAAAAGCAAAACACATTTTGGCACGATTATGACGTTCTTGTTTCCGCAGGGCCGAAAGCGGGCATTGGCCTAGACGCACTCCCGCCTGTTCGGGACGCGATTAAATCAGGGCATGACACAAAGACCATTACGTTATCCTGCGGAAAACTCACCACAGGCGTGACGGTTAAGCAATGGTCCTCCATCCTCATGCTGCGTAATTTAAAATCGCCCGAAACCTACTTCCAAGCCGCCTTCCGTGTTCAATCACCTTGGTCAATCCGCAACCCAGACGGCGATGACCCCACGCGTGAAAAGGTTCTAAAACCTGCCTGTTTTGTGTTCGATTTTGCCCCAACCCGTGCGCTGCGTCAGCTTTCGGAATACGGTATTGGTCTATCACCTAGCGAACCCAACCCAGAAAAAGCGGTTGCCGATTTGGTCTCATTCTTGCCCGTTTTGGCCTATGATGGCGCGAAGATGGTGCAGATTGATGCGGGCGGCATATTAGATATTGCCATGTCTGGCACTTCGGCCACGCTGCTCGCGCGTAAATGGGAATCTGCCATGCTGGTCAATGTCGATGACGGCACATTGCGACGGGTTTTGAATAGCGAAGAGGCCATGGCTGCCGTCGAGAAAATCGAAGGCTGGCGTGCCCTTGGCGATAATGTGATTGAGACGGTTATCAACCGCAGTGAGAAAATAAAGGGTTTGAAAAAGAAAGCCAAAGAGGAAGGCGAGCTTTCCCCGAAAGAGAAAAAAGAGCTGTCTAAAGAGGAGCGAGAATTCAAATCCCTTCGCAAAAAGGTTCAAGAAAAACTCATCAAATTCGCCACACGCATCCCCGCTTTTATGTATCTGACAGACTATCGAGAGAACACGCTTGTCGATGTCATCCGCAATATCGAACCTGATTTATTCAGGACAGTCACGGGCCTTACAGTAGCCGATTTCAACCTGCTTGTGGATTTGAAAGTATTCAACACCGAGCGCATGAACAGCGCTGTTTTTGCCTTCCGCAGATATGAAGACGCATCGTTACGCTACACAGGAATCGACAGCCATGAAGGCCTGACGCGCATTGGTGGTTACGACACTGTGATTGCGCGGGAATAGTAGGATTAGCGACGGATAGGGTGTTTGTATGGCTAAAAAACTTAAATCAGGAGGACTAACAGCCGAAGAAAAACGTGTTGTTAAGCGACTATTGGAACTTAAGTGGCGCAATCAGGACATACAAGCCTTAGTCAATACTGGCCGTAAGAGCACTGTAAATGGGGCTAGAATAACGGAGGTAAAGCAGAACGCTAGGCAACGTCTAGCATCCGAGGATGAGGCAAACTTTTTTATCCTGAAAAAGAAGTCTTATGACCCTAAAACTGGCTTGAATCTCTTTGATGATGAGAGACTTATTCGTTCACGAGAGGCAATGCTACTAGCGGTTCAAGTGTTCAATAGTGCAGGCCTCAAGTTCAAGACAGAAGTGTTTTCTGTTCTGGCGAACATAGCTTGGACATACCTTTTACATGAATACTACGACAAGAAAGGGGTTAGTATTATTGGCAAAGATGGGCGCTCACTTTTACTTGGTCAGATGATTAACCGTCGCGACTCCCCATTGAGCGATGGCATAAAAAACAATCTCAAAGCCATGAAGACTATTAGGGATGATGTTGAGCATCTATTATTGAAAAAGACCGATCTGAAATGGCAAGGCCTATACCAAGCTTGCTGTTTAAATTTTGAGAAAACACTCTGCGAAATGTTTGGTGATGATGTGTCGCTTTCAGACGAATTAGCTTTCGCATTGCAATTCACAAAAGCCGATTTTGAACAAGTTTCACAGCTGAGTCAGTTTGATATTCCAGCTCATATCCAGGCGATAGATGCCCGTTTGTCCGAAAATATGACCGATGATCAGCTAAACGATTTAGAATACCAATTCCGTGTTGTTTACACTTTCGACGCCGCCTCCAAAAGTAAATCTCACATCCAATTTGTAAATCCTGACTCCGAGGAAGGGAAACAAATACGCACTGTTCTTGTGAAAACTAAGACCGCCGATGAACTATATCCATTCAAGCCGGGACTGATTCCTAAGATGGTTTCCGATGCTACAGGACAGCGCTTCACATCACATAACCATACGCAAGCATGGAAAATGTATAAGATAAGGCCAGCGGGAAATTCCAGAGAACCCGCTAATACGAACAAGGATTATTGTATCTTTCACAAGGCACATAAGGACTACACATACTCACAAAAATGGGTCGATTTACTCATTGAATGTGCGAGCAACCCTGATGAATTTGGTAAGGTTAAGTCGTTCAGAATTTCATGAAATTCAAATACGAAGCCCAGCCATTCCTTTCGCTTAAAGGCCATCGACACCACACCCAGCCGCCATAATAGCGCAGGCGTCCTCGCCGGACGGGCAGGCTATTCGCTTATCGCTTTCGCGGCGAGTAGCCTATAGCTTGGCAAAAGAAAGCTAAATTTCTCGTGTTTCCCAAAACTGCCGATATGGTGCGAATTGTGGTATCAATAAACAGTCTATTGACAATTTCATGCCGTTTAAGCTATTGAAATATATAATCTAATTGTTTCCGGGTCTTGTCGTCCCCGGTGCGCCATTTTTACCAAGTAAATTTATGCTAAGGCACTGAAAACCTACATTTTCCTGCGCTCTCTTTTGGCATCCCGCAAGTTACCCGATAATTGCGTAACATTTTTGGGTAACATTTGGTCATTACGACAAATCGAAATCACTATCTCGTAAAGCGCGGAGAGCGCTGGTATTACTTCCGAAGTACTCCCAAACGCTTTTCCTCTTTTGGTTAAGCCGCTGAGC